>Ga0182024_10004051_pt1 | contig 34104 bp, 23 predicted proteins | sample P32metaG_FD_120480 | JGI IMG/M metagenome (GOLD analysis project Ga0182024, IMG submission 120480) | Permafrost microbial communities from Stordalen Mire, Sweden - P3-2 metaG (Illumina Assembly) | ecosystem: Environmental > Terrestrial > Soil > Wetlands > Permafrost | place: Sweden: Stordalen... | reverse complement strand
TCGCCGAGATCAGCGAAGAAACTGCGCTGCTTCGAAGGGGCGATTGCGTCATCGTGCCGCATGGAATGACGCACAGGTTTTCTAATCAGGCTGCATCGGACGCTGTCACAATCAACGTGTATGGACCACCCGCTTACGACGCGGATGAAGGGCGATGATCGCGGGCCGCGACGTCGTTGTTGAGTGCGTCACTCGGCGTCGCGGGAATCCGCAAACGCATCGTGGTTCCGCGTTGGGGTTTGCTGTCAACGCTAATCGTTCCACCATGCATCAGAACGATGCTCTTCACGATTGCCAGACCGAGTCCGGCATTCGTACTGCCGCTGGCGCGAGCACGATCAGCGCGATAAAAACGATCGAAGATCAGCGGCAAATCATTTGGGTCGATTCCAGTCCCCGTATCAACAACGTCCACTTCGAGCTGACCATTCTCGCGCCGCGCTATCATCTTCACCGTTCCGGCACGCGGTGTGTAGCGAATCGCATTTGCCAACAAGTTGCCCACGGCGCGCTGGAACAGAATGCGATCGAGCATCGCGCGCGTGCCGGGCTCACACGTTACGGTGAGATCGACGCCCGCTTCGGCCGCCGGCGCTTCGTAGAATTCCCGGACGCGTTCCAGTTCAACGCCAATATCGATTATCTCACGCTGCACTTGCGTTCGTGGATTTTCGGAGCGCGCGATGAAGAGCATGCCGTCGATAATGCGAGCCAGCCTCCCGCATTCTTCCAGACACGAGCAGAGCGTCTCCTGATACTCATTGAGCGACCGTGCTTTACCCAGCGCAACTTCGGATTCGATGCGCATGTTGTTCACTGGTGTGCGCAGCTCATGCGCGATGTCAGCCGAGAATCGCTTCAGGCGATCAAACGACTCCTGTAATCGCTCGAGCATCGCATTGAAGCTGGTTGCAAGCGTCAGTAACTCGGCGGGAAGTCGCGTTGTTTCAATTCGCTCATCAAGATTGCTAGAGCGGATTCGCTGAATGGCCGCCGAAATTTTACGCAGCGGCTGCAAGCCCGCGCGACCCATGAAATAGCCCGTCACACCGCAACCAAGCAAGCCAACGCCGAGCACCAAAAGCAGCGTCCGACGATATCCCGCCAACAGCGTGCGCGTGAGCTGCGTGTCAAGGGCAACCTGAATCGTGCGAAGCTGGCGCGGGTCAGGTCCGAGCTGCGCGATTGCACTCATCGCGCGCATCGGCTGGCCGCTGGCATTGATGACGACCACGCCAAATCGCGGATCCTGCTCAAGGGGTGTGGGCTGCGGGAATAAGGGTCGCGGAAGGCTCGGCGACATTCCGGGCGACTCAATCACGCGATCGGCATCGCCAACCACTCTTGCAAAAACGCGCGAGTATTGTCGCGGCGCATAAGTCTGCTCCACCTCTTCGTCGAGCTGCCAAATCTCTTGCGGCCGCTCGCGCAACATTGCGCGAATGACTGCAACTTTTTCGATCAAAAACTGATCCTGGGCACGCTCAAGACTGGATTCGAGGATTAGGTAGAGCGAGATGGTGGCGGCCAAAAGAATAACAAACGAAGACCCAACGTAAAACGCCGTCAGGCGAATCGCCAGCGACCATGGCGTGGGCCATCGTCTTTCAGCATCCGTGGCTGCAACTTTAGTCGCAGCCGGTTCATTCGTTAAAGACATATCCCGATCCGCGGACGGTGTGGATCAATTTCTTGTCATATGGATCATCCAGCTTAGATCGCAGTCGCCGCACATGCACGTCAACGACATTCGTATCGGTCTCGAACTTCATGTCCCACACCTGCTCCGCGATGATGTTTCGCGAGAGCACTTCGCCGGCCCGGCGAGCGAGCAGCGAAAGCAGGGAGAACTCCTTCGGAGTCAGGTCGAGTTTCTTTCCTGATCGCTGTGCGCGATGCTTGTAGAGGTCAAGCTCCAAATCAGCGATCTTGAGAAGCTCAGGTTGACGCTGCGGATTGCGTCGAAGGACGGATCGGACGCGCGCGAGCAACTCTGAGAAGGCAAATGGCTTAACGAGGTAATCATCGGCGCCGAGCTCGAGGCCGCGAACACGGTCTTCGACAGCATCACGTGCAGTAAGGAATACTACCGGCGTCGTCTTTCCCGCCGCCCGCAGGTCGGACATAACCGCCCAGCCATCCCGCCCAGGAAGCATGATGTCGAGGACGATGAGGTCGAAATCCTCACCAAGTGCGAGCGACAGTCCCACTCGACCGTCCTCAGCCACGCTTACGTCATAGCCGGCTTCCGTCAGACCCTTTTCCAAGTGTAGTGCGGATTTCTTTTCGTCTTCGATGACCAGTATTCGCATAAACGAATCCTAGCGAAGATTACTTTTGGGCAGCCATAGAAAATTCGTAATGCTAGATAATGACAATAGCGTTAAGTTGTTACGCCGTAGCGTTATATCCCGCAACCTCGGCATCTTTTGCCACATGCTCCTGGATTACCTGAACTCCGGCGGCCTCACGCCTGCTTCAATCCTCATTTTGTGCCGCGTCATTTCCGATGAAACAAACGGAGTGGGATTGCGCAAGCAAGGGAGAGAAGATGCAGCTTACCGCCAGTCTGCTGAGACAATTAGTCGATCTGCCTGTCGAGGTAGAGCCGGTTGCGGGCGGCAGTGATAAACGTCGCTCGGGACGCCTAAAGATGGAGCTTCAGGCAACGATACTGCCGTTCTCCGAGCGAATCAGCACGCAGAACCTCATGATTGCGGTTCGCGACATCTCCCGAGGTGGTGTCAGCTTCGTTTGCAAACATCGCTTGCCCCTCGGCGAGCAATTTGGCCTGGTGCTGCCCGAAAACGATGCGCAGCCCGTGGTCATCCTCTGCACGATTGCGTACTGGCAGCCACTGACGAGTGGCGATTTTGCGATCGGCGCACGCTTTTGTCGCGTTCTGCGATCGAATGACGCTGGAATGTCCTTGCTCTTGGAAGATGCCATCTCCGGCGCGATCACTGACTGCCGGGTAGCTTCGTAACCGAGCCGCCCGCTATAGCTTCACCAAATTCAATTCGGATCATCAAGCCTAACGCGCTTGCGGGTGAAACTGGCTTTGTCAGCTATTCCGTCTGCAATACTGCCCGTTCGTAAGTCCCGTAAGCACCAAGACCCTCGACATCTTACCGTTTCGATACTGTGAAATGCGATGCGTTGCTCACTGCCACGTCCGTATTGGATGTCTCTCGTGGAGGATCTAATCATGAGGCAAGTAGAAACACTCGAGTCACGGATGCTCTTGTCAGCCTCGGCCATGCCCGCCGCGCTTTCAACGCAAGTCGTGATGTCACCACAAACCAGCTACGTGCTGAGCAAGCAAGGTATGCTTGAGATCAAAGCGACCGGCAATCTCTATGCTAAAGTGGCAAGCGTTACGAAGCCCGGAAACGTCGAAGTGCAACTCGCTGACGACACCGGTGCTAGCGCCGACTTGAAAGGCGTTTCCAGCGTCGCGATTCTGGAGTCGGGCAAGGGTGGTCAAACAGTGGACTGGCAGGCCAACGGCGTCAATGCCAGCATAATGTTACAAGGCGCCGGCGACAGCCTGTTTCTTGACGACATGGGCAACGACCACACGCAGGTGCTGGTAAGTGGCTTGAATTCGACAGTCTCGCTCGACGGGAAAGGGGTCGCCCAGGTTCTGGCGGTCGGCAATCCAAAAACTGATGGCGACACGCTCAATGACGACGGCGTCTTCTCGCTCGCGACGTTCGGGTTTGAGACCGTCAACAAGCCCGCCACGACATCGAGCAGTTCTTCGTCGAATAGCTCCTCGTCGAGCACCTCGAGCTCGATGACGAATACCGTGGTGACAAACGCGGCGAAGTCGCCGCACCACCTTCACCACGCTTTCCGCCGCTGACAAAGCTATCGCGCGATCAGTTTCGCCAGCAGCTCGGCGTAGTACGTGATGATCAGATCCGCGCCGGCACGCTTGATCGCGATCAGCGATTCGAGAACTGCTCGATCGCGATCAAGCCAGTTGTTGCGGGCGGCGGCTTCGAGCATCGCGTACTCGCCGCTCACCTGGTAAGCGACGACCGGAACCCGAACCACTTCGCGCACCGCGCGAATCACGTCGAGGTAAGGACCGGCCGGCTTGACCATCGCCATGTCGGCCCCCTGTTCGACGTCGAGGAGTGCTTCATGCAAGGCCTCCTCGACGCCGCGAGCGGGATCCATCTGGTAACTGCGGCGATCGCCAAACGCCGGAGCCGAATCGGCAGCGTCGCGGAACGGGCCATAGAAGGCGCTGGCATATTTCACCGCGTAGGCCAGGATCGATACGTCGGTGAAGTGATTGGCATCGAGTCCCGCGCGAAGCGCGGTCACCGTTCCGTCCATCATGCCGCTGGGCGCGATGATCGACGCCCCGGCCCGCGCATGATTCAGCGCCTGATGCACAAGGCGTGAAACTGTTTCGTCGTTGGCAACGGTTGAACCGTCGGCGGTCATCGGCCCGCAATGGCCATGATCAGTGTATTCGCAGAAGCACAAGTCGGTGATGCCAATCATCGGAAGCTTTTGCGATGCGACCGACCGCAGTAGTCGGCACACGACGTTGTCCGGATCGAGGGCGGCTGACCCGTCGGCGTCTTTCTTATGCCGATCGATCACGCCGAAGATCAGGTAAGCCCCGTATCCTTCTTCCGCGCGTTCCGCGAGCCAATCCGTCGCGACATCCACCGACATCTGATGCACGCCGGGCATCGACGACACTTCCTGGCGAAGACCTGACCCCTCTCTAACGAAGACCGGAACGATGATGTCGCGACGGCTCAGCGAAACGCGTTGAAGCATTTGCCGCATCATGTGCGTGCTGCGGAGGCGTCTGGGTCGAATGGGCAGATCGGGCGTTGACATTCTGAGCCATTATAAGCTCTTCGCTGTCGCGCTATAGAAATTGGCCGAAGACGTCCGATAATGACGACAGCGGAATAGCACCCGCGGCGGCAAGGAGGCCGCGCTCTTTGGCCGACGTACTTGACCAATCCGAGGTAGACGCCCTGCTGGCAGCGGTTGACGCTGGCCAGATGCAGGCCGATACTCCGGTACCCACCGCCTTCGCCGGGGCCACTGGCCGCACCGTTGACGTTCAGGTTTATGACTTTAAACGCCCTGAGCGCGTCTCCAAAGACCAGATGCGCGCGCTCGAAGCACTGCACGAGGGCTTTGGCCGAAATTTCGGGGCGGCGCTATCCGGTTATCTTCGCACAATCATCGAGGTATCTGTCGCTCACATCGAGCAACTCACCTATAGCGAATTCATTCATTCGCTGCCGAACCCCACGTGCTTCAACCTGCTCAAGAGCGAGCAACTTGATGGGCAACTCTGTCTAGAGATCAGCCCGCTGATTATTTATCCGATCATCGACCGCCTTCTTGGCGGCAGCAATGCGGACCTGTTCATCCCGCAGCGACCGCTGACGCAGATTGAGCAGCGACTCGTTCAGCGCATCACCGATCGCGCGACTCATCACCTGTCCGAAGCCTGGAGCAATCTCACGCCAGTGACGTTTCGCGTCGACGACTTTGAAAGCAATCCTCGCCTGGTGCAGATCGTTCCGCCAAACGAAACGGTGGTGGTCGTCGGTTTTGAGCTGAAAATGGGCAATCGCACCGGCACGATGAGCCTTTGCATTCCGTACAACGTGATTGAGCCAATCATGGGCGTGTTGGCGGCTCAGAACTGGTTTAGCTATCACCGCAAGGGCGGTCACGATGATCATCTGCGGAAGCTGACGCGAAACGTCAGCAACGCCCCGGTAGAGATGCGGGCATTCCTGGCGCAGACGACGATCAAGCTCAACGACCTCTTGTCGCTGCAGGTTGGCGATGTAATTACCACCGTCAAAGACTGCTCGCGCGACGTGCTTCTGCAAATCGAAGGGAAGAACAAGTTCCTGGCGCAGATTGGCCAGTATCGCGGGAAGCGGTCGGTGCGAATCACGCGCGCATGTCAGGAAGCCGTTGAAGCTCCTAAGGGAGACAAGCCGTGACGCGCGCCGTGCAAGCCCCGGCGACGACGCAGCCCTCTCTTCCAGCCGTCGGCGGATATCTATATGACTCAGAGCTGCCGCTCACAAGCCTTGTCTTCGTGATCCCCCTCATGGCGATTTATGAGGTCGGCACGCGATTCCTGACAACCGCCGCCCATCGCGGCTACCAAGAACAAATCATCGCGTTCAACCTGACGCAGCGGCTATGCGAATTGCTGGGCGTCCATGCCCAACATGTGCCACCTCTAGTGGTGACGGTGATCCTTTTAGCTTGGCATGCGGCGCGAAAAGCGCGGTGGCAAGTGCACGCCGGAACACTGATTTGTATGGCGTTTGAAAGCGCAGCTCTTGCGCTTCCGCTGATTCTGCTCAGCCGGGAAGTTGCTCGATACGTTCCCTTAGCCGCGGTTCACGGCGCAACGCGGGATAGCATTATAATGTCAGTAGGGGCAGGTGTTTATGAGGAGCTCGTCTTCAGACTCATCCTGTTCACCTCGCTCAGCATCGTCTTTCGTGAACCCTTGCGGCAACATCCAGTTACCGGCGGTCTAGGGATTGTGCTTCTTTCGGCATTTGCCTTCTCGGGATACCATTACTTGAGTCCGATCGAGCATTTCACATGGCGCGCGTTCATTTTCCGCAGTGTCGCAGGCGCCTATTTTGGGGCGCTATTCCTATTGCGCGGATTTGGCGTAACCGCTGGATGTCATGCAGCTTATGATCTTTTGATTCTCGCCCTTTAATTGGCGCCCATCTGGCGAGCGACAATTATTTTGTTTTCATTTGAGCCAGCCCCCCTATAATGCGGCCGATACAGCCTTTCACATCGTGTGACGGCTCCAAACCTTGGGTCGCGAGCTTGAACAGGGATGTTCTGACTTGCCTCCTTTAACATCTTATCGAACAACCGTTCGATTTAGATGTATTCAGGATCGACCCTTGAACTTTATTTGGAGATTGTTCTCCTAGAAAGAGCACGGACGCTTATGCCCAACCGAACCAAACAACGTCGTTCCGGAGGGTTGACCCTCCTGTTGTACCAGCGCACGCTCCACCCGGAGCTTTTCAAGATACTCGCGTCCGAGCAGGTCAGTCGCCGTGCTTATGAAGCGGACGTCTGGCTCGTTGAGGGTGGCCATGTGATTTCGTTCACCGCCGGCAAAACCACGCTAACGGAAGTGATCGTCAACTCGGCGGAGTTGCCAACCGATCGGCACCTGTTGCAGTCAATCCCCTGCCGCGGCGAGAAGTATCACGAAGCCACCATCGGCGGCAACGTGCGCTACATGATCAGCACGCAAGAAGAGCAACTCAGCCAGACGCTTTATGACGCGACACGCCACGAAATCAGCACCTACGCTGCTCGTCGCGAGCTCATGTCGGCTGACATTCCGCCCAATGGTGATGTCGGCGGTTTCCTGAGTGTCCTCGACATCGAACGCCGCAGCCATGAGCTGCTGGTGCAAAGCTTCCATCTATTTGACGAAAGTCAGATGGTCATCAAGACGCAGGCGATCATCGAAGTCATCAAGAACGCATAACTGTCGTTCCTGCAATCATCATCAAATTATTCGGGCCGGCGGCGAGCAATCGCCGCCGGCCCGGTTGTCTTGCCATAAGTCGAATCACGTCACGCAGGCGGCAGTCAGCGACGCAATTGCGTGCTTGATATCGCCGACGCGATCATCACCCGCTTCGCGCTCAATCGCCAGCGGTCCGGTATAGCCGTTCTGATGCAGGGCGCTGAGAAATGCCGATGGCCCCACTTGGCCGGAGCCAAATGGCACTTCCGCACCCCACGCCACACCTGGCGTCGCCGACCCAGTGGCGTCCTTCACGTGAACATGCCTAATGTGCTTGCCTAGCGTATGCACGGCGGCGATGGGATCTCCGGCACCATAGAGGATCATGTTCGCCGGGTCGAAGTTAATGTAAACGGTTGGGGCGTTGAGATCATGCAGGAAATCTAAAAGCTCCTCGGCGTTCTCCTGACCAGTTTCCATCAGTAGATCGATTTGCTTCTCGGCGAAAATGGTCGCGATCTGCCGAACACGATCGATCATTTTCTGATAACCAAGGTCGGCCTTGCACGGAACGAATCCGATATGCGTGCCGATCTGACTCATGCCGAGTTCACGCGCGAGGGCGACCGCTTTTTGGCAGAGCGACCTGCGTTCGTCCCACAGCTTGTCCGGGACGAATCCGCCGGTGTGGCAGATCGCGTCGATGGTGCTGTAATCTTCCCCGGGGAATGACATCATCCCGCCGGTGAAAGCGATGCTGCTCTTGCGCAGTTCGTCGAGTTCGCTCTTCTGCCTGGCATCATCTGCCTGAATCAACTCGAGCAATCCAAGCTGAATATGTTGCAAGCCTAAGCCGCACACCGTCTGCACCAGCTCACCCGTGCTCTTCGGGCGCAGCGACCAACTGCAAACCGCGATGTCGTGATCGTGAATTCTCATAACGATTGCTCAATTGAACCGCTCTACTTACGCCAGCGAACGAAACCTTCGATCGCTTCGTATTCGGCAAGGCCAAGCTTGTCATAGACCTCGGCGGTGTTGCGATTGCGATCTTCGGCGCGCTGCCAGAATTCTCGAGTGTCGCTGGGGCCGGGGAAGAGGGCCTTGTCTTTCTGGCTCTCGTGCTTGAAGATCGCCATGCGCTTTCGCATTACTTCATCGGGGCTGAGGGGAACGGCCATTTCGATCTCACTCACACCCCATTCCTGCCATGCCCCGCGATAGAGCCATAGCTCACTGTGGCGCATCCATTCCCGACCTTGCAGTCGATCCATTGCTTCGAGAATCGCCGCGAGACAGACGCGGTGCGTGCCGTGGGGATCAGACAAGTCGCCGGCCGCGTAAACTTGATGCGGCTGAACCTTCTCAAGCAGATCAACGATAATCTGGATATCCTGCTCGCTTAGCGGCTTTTTCCGCACGCGACCTGTTTCATAAAACGGCATATCCAGGAAGTGAATATTCTGTGGCTTCACGCCGGAAAAGCGGGCGCCCGCCCGAGCCTCGGTGCGACGAATTAGCGACTTGATCTGCTGCAGCTCCGGGCAGTCCACCTCGCCAGGCTTCTTTTGGCGCACGAATCCTTCGACCTGCTGTTCGATCTTCTGCGACTGCTCCTCGCCGACGTGAAACGCTCGCGAAAATTCCGCGAAAAAGTCGGCGTGTCGCAGTGCTGCTTCATCAAATACCGCAATGTTGCCCGAAGTCTGATACGCCACGTGAACGTCGTGACCCTGCTCGCACAAACGAATGAACGTGCCGCCCATCGAGATCACGTCGTCATCCGGGTGCGGGCTGAATACGACAACCCGCTTCGGATAAATGCGATCATCTCGGTTGTCTTCGACGCGATCGGAAGCCATCCCCTCGGGACGGGCGGCAACGAACGGGTTCGTGTCGCGCTGCTTGGGTCTGAATGTTCCCGCGGCCGGCTTGCCACCCGGCCACCCGGTGATCGTCGCCTGCATTGCCTTGAAGACTTCGATATTGATGTCGTAAGCCGACCCGCGATGGCTTAGAAGCTCCTGCAACCCATGCTCGTTGTAGTCCTCATCGGTGAGTTTCAGCAGCGGCTTCTTCACCTGCATCGACAACCAAGTGGCGGCAGTGCGCGTCATCCGCGCGTCCCACTTCAGATCAAACATCTCCAGCGGCCCGAGCATCCACGGCGTCTTGAATCGCGTCAGCTCTGACGCCGCCGCTGTATCCAGCACGATTCGCGCCGACGCATGCTGCTGCAAGTAGCTCGCGGCAACGCTCGCAGAGACTTCGCCTTCAACTGCTCGGCGAATCACCGGCGCCTTGTGTTCGCCAAACGCAAGCAGGACGACGGTTCGAGCCGAGAGAATGGTCTCGACCCCCATCGTGATCGCTTTGCGCGGAACGTTCCATTCGCCGAAGAAATCGCTCGCCGCATCCATCCGCGTCACGCGATCGAGCGTGATCAGACGCGTGCGGCTGTCGCGTGGCGAGCCAGGTTCATTGAACCCCACGTGCCCGGTTCGACCGATGCCGAGAATTTGATAATCCAACCCGCCCGCTTCCTTAATCTTCCGCTCGTACGTCTGGCAAAACTCGCCGACTTTTCCCAGTGGGAGCATGCCGTCGGGAATGTTGATATTTTTCGAATTGATGTCGACGTGATCGAACAGGTGCTCGCGCATGAACCGCCGATAGCTCTGCAATTCGTCGGCGCTCATCGGCCAGTATTCGTCGAGGTTGAACGTGATGACGTTCTTGAACGAGACACCCTCTTCGCGATGCAGACGAATCAGCTCATCGTAAACGCTCGTCGGCGTCGAACCCGTCGCCAGGCCCAGCACTGTTTGCTCACCGCGCGCATGCTTGAGTTGAATCAGCGCCGCAATTTCCTGCGCCACTGCCTTGCTGGCTTGCGAACTCGATGCGTAAACCGTTACGGGAATATGCTCGACGCCGGAGGCCAATACGTGCGGGCCGTGGGCGGGCGTAACCGATTCGCTGGTTCCAATCATGATGTTCCTTCACTGCTCTCTGGATTGAGGCGTGCATCATAAAACTTAACGACGGCAAAACAAAGCCAGTGCGTAAGTGTTAGACTTCACTTTGGCATGCGGCGAGCATTTTGGGTTTTAATCTCTCTGGTCATTGTGTGCGGCGTGCCCATTCTGTCGATTTTCCAGATTCCCAAATACGCCTACCCGATAACCGCATTTGCAGTCCCGGTTGGAATCGCCGTGTTTATATTGAATGATCCCGTAATAGAAGCACGGCGACGCGCTATGTTTGGCCTGTGCGTCCACTGCGGCTACGACCTGGAAGGCAATACAAGCGGCGTCTGTCCCGAATGTGGAAAGCCGACAACAAAGCCTACGAAGTCGGCTTGATGATCTCCGCCATCCACGGTTCACCAGGGTTGTAGCGAATGGGGATTTCCGAACCGACGGGATATCTGGACGCCCGCTGGCCAGGAAGCGTTCGCTTCACTTCGAATTCTTTGCCCATGGCCGTGAATGTCGCAACGACTTCGGTTTCGTGACGGCGTTCACGTTCGGTGACGATCGTCCGTTGCTCGACTTGTTTCACCCGGCCTTGCGTATACGACGTCATTCGACGTTGGTCGGTAAGATAAAACTTGGCCAGCAAAACATACAGAAACACGATGAAGATCACGCTGGCAATGTAATAGCTCAGGGGAAGATGCATTTCGTGCCAATGATCGCGCAAAACATCGACTACAAGTAGGGGCCAACCTGCGACAAGAAAGCGCAGGCAGTGTCTACAGTTCCCAACCCTTCCGCCGCGGGCGCCGGATGTATTGATCGGCTTCCATTGTATTCACGGCTCGCATGGATTCGGCATCCCATTGCAGCTTCGTTCCCACCCGATACGCGACATTGCCCAGATGATTGGCTTCGGTCAGCCAGCCGCCGTATTCGAAGTTTGCCAGGGTGGTGCCGCCGGATTTGCAGGCGTTGATCCATTCCTGGTGATGGCCCGGCGAATGCGGATACGTCTGTGGCGGCGGCACGTAGTCGGCAAAATCCTTCTCCGGCAACAGCACGTGCTTATCGTAGTTTGAAAGAATCATTCCCTTCGCGCCGATGAACAACACGCCGTCCGGCCATTGAGGAATCTGCTTGTCGTTCCACAGATCAGGCTTACTCTCACCCTGATGCCAAACCATCTTCACCGCCGGCATGTCGCCCCGAGCAGCGTATTGATATGTGGCGGTCAGCGTCGCCGGCGCAATATCCGGATCAACTGGTGGCCCCGATGCCTCGACCGATTGCGGCGCTTTCAGCTTCAGTGCCCAGAACGGCAAATCATTCCAATGACTGCCCAGATCGCTCATTGTCCCGTTGCCAAAATCCCACCAGCGATACCACTTCGGTCCAGGCACATAAACATCGCTATAAGGCCGCTCCGCGGCAGGGCCGAGCCAGAGATCCCAGTGCAGAGTTGCCGGTGGCTTTTGATCCATCGTGGGACGCGCAGTGACAAACACAATGTCGTTGTGTCGGCGCGATGATTCGAGGCTCTGCAAGCCCCAAGTGCGCGACACCCACACATGCGCCTCATGCACCGGTCCGATCGCCCCGCCCTGCACCAGTTCCACAACCCGCCGGTAGTTGTCGCCGGCGTGAATCTGAATTCCCATCTGCGTCACGACGCCGGCCTTGGCCGCTTCCTCGCGAACCTGTCGCGCCTCCCAGATGTCGTGCGTCAGCGGCTTCTCACAATAGACATGTTTCTTGTTCCGCAGGGCGAGCATGGTCGCCATCGCGTGCGTGTGCTCGCACGTGGCGATCACCACTGCATCAAAGGCATCCGGCTTGTCGAACACTTTTCGGAAATCGACGAACTTCTCAGCCTTGGGAAGCCTCCGCCCCGCAGCAGCCAATCGCTTCTCGTCGACATCGCATAATGCAACGATGTTTTCGGAAATGACGCCGTCGGTATCCGCCGCCCCACGCCCGCCAGCACCGATAACGGCAATGTTCAGCTTGCTGTTCAGATTCTGCCCGCGCAGCACGGCTGGCGCAACACCTGCGGCCGCCGCGGCAAGAAGTCCACCGTTAAAGCGTCTCCGCGTGATCAGAGTCTTAGGTGAGGGAACCAGTTCCGATCGCATAAGCAGCCTCATAATAAACGAAACATGAAACGAATTGCGCTTATCATCACATCGCGCTTCCCGGCATGCAAAGGCGTGGTTTGGTCACTGGCCGCGGCGTCCGGCAATGGTCTTTCTGTTGGTAACTTCGATGACGGATTGGATTAGTTGTTTTTTGTCATCGTCGGATTTGGCCGATTGCGCCTGTTCGAGCAGCGCGACGGCGCCGCTGAAATTGCGGAGAGTCAGCGAGCGCATCCGGGGGTAGCCGATGTTGCGGTCGCCGTGCAGGCGATTCGTTTCGTCGCCGAGTCTGCCGGCGTCGTCCCAGAGCGCCTTCATCTCGCTCGTTTCGCTTAGGGGTTGTTTCAGTATATCGAGCGCCTGCTGGATGGCCGTGTCGTATTGACCGAGCTTCGAGGCTGCGAGAATCTCGCGAACGCGCTTCTCCCGGTCCATCTCGTTTCTAAGCTTGTACTGTAGATACTGGTCGAGGTCAGCTTTCTGCATGTGGAGCCGCCAGCGGTAGTCGCGTTGCATTCGCCAGGCGGGCATCTTCTCGCCCGCTTCCTTTACGAGCGCGTAGTAGCGGGCGATTCCGGGATTGGTATCCAGCGGCGTGACGAGATTCTTCTCCAGCTGAAACATCGCCTGGATCATCGGCTCAGCCGAAGCCTCGCCGAAATAGAGAACGCAATACTCGCGCATCACGTCCTCCAACTCGCGATTGGGATCCCACAAAAGGCGCGCCCAAAGGTACTGGTGAAACTCGTCGTGGTTTCCCTCCGAGTAGATGATGTCCCCTTCGGAAAAGGGCATGATCTGCTCAAAAACGTCGTACATCGCCTTCGGGCGGACGTGGAACATCCGGCGGTTGTACGCCTTGACAATGTTGGGCTCCGGGTCGTCGATCTGGTATTGCGATCTGATCCAGTGCGTGATGTCCGAAAAGTGCACGATGTGCTGGTCGATCGGCAGCGCGTGCAGCATCTCAGCCAGATAGCGGTTGGTGCGGCCCTTGCCGGGATAGACCAGCAAGTCGTCCCGAAGCTCCTCGCGGAAGTAGTGCGACAGCGCATTGCTGCCGGGACCATAGGTGATGCCGTACGACCAAGTGCGGGGTTTCTGGCTGTAGTAGTCGAAGATGGCCTTGTCGCCGGCATTGTCCAAACCCTGATTGGCGACCATCACCAGACTATTGGGGTGGTATTTGTGCCAGACGCCCGCCATTTCCTCGCTGAGTTCGACGAAAGTCTTGCCCCACGGCGCGCAGCGTGCGTCGGTGCAGCCGCCCGGATCGCCGGCGAAGAACCGCATCACGTCGTGGTCGGCCCGTCGGGCAAAATCCTTCTCCCACTGCGCCCGCAGTGCCGCGCGGGCTTCGGGAATGGAGGGGCAGACCCACTCGTTTCCCTCCCACGGCTCACGACCGCCAGCATTCCACTCTTTGGGGTGCGCGCCGAAAAGCTGATTGGGGCGCGCGCCGGTGGTGGTCATCAGTGAAAAGGATTTGACGAAGTGGTAAAGCGCGCCCGGCTCGTCCTCGGTGTAGAAACAATTCCCGCCGGCAAGAGCGTAGTCGAGTACCACGCCATGAACTTCGTCGGTCGTCCACGAGCGGGCATTGGTGGCCTTGATCATCGTGCCGCCCTGGTTGGACGAGAATCCGCGAAATCGAAACGCCGGGGAGGTGCTCACGTCCACCAGCGGAAGCTCGAGGTGATCGGCTTCAAAGCGCAATCTGCGCAGGATCTCCCCCGCGGCGTACAGCACGCCGCGATCGTCCGCGCCAACGGCGACCAACACCCAGTCGTTCCCGTCTCGAATCGTCTTGACCGAAAAGCCCTCCGGATTCAGCGCGCCGTTGCCCGGTGGGCGAATCCGATTGGCGGTGCACAAATCGTTCAACGGGCCGTCCGGGCGCGCCTTGCCAAGATAGACGTATACATCCGCGCCCGGTTTATGCGCCCCGCCGATCTCTATCGCAACCGGCGTGCAATCCAGAATCCGGGCCTTCAGCACCTCCGCGGTGAGACGCTCGGCGGAGCTCGCCTGGCCGTCCAGCACGATTCCGATCGAATGGATTACGGGAATAGCGGCAGGAGCCGCGTATCCCGCGCGAACCGCTCCGACCAACAATGCGATACCGCACAGGACAAATTGATAGGGCCTCGGCGAGCTTTTCAGAACCCTGCGATTTCCGGTCGGCATGGTTTTCCTTCTCTGGGATTTGATTCGCGCCACATATTGGATGCCCCCGCGCGAGGGCCCGGCGATATCTTATCTTGATCGTCCAGCCGACAAACAGGAAAGCGACGGTTGGAACAAGGCCCCGCCTCTCAGCCGGCTTTCGCGTGGAATCTCGGGTAAGTCACCTCCTACTATCTATCGCTAGAAATCCCCAGCGACCGAGCAACGTGACTACGGAGCGAATTGCGAATGCCGCACCCTCGACCTGCAACCGTCGGACAACTGAAGGAAACATCGTATCGCCCCAGCAGCGTTAAGGATGAGCTGCGCCGCAACACAATCACCAAACTCCGCGCCGGCGAAGAGCTTTTCCCTGGCATCGTTGGCTATCGCGAAAGTGTGCTGCCGCAAATTATTAACGGAATTCTCTCGCGGCATGATTTGCTGTTCCTGGGTCTTCGCGGCCAGGCAAAGACGCGCATCCTCCGACTGTTGCCGACCCTGCTCGATGAGTGGATGCCCGTTCTATCCGGCGTCGAAATCAATGACGATCCGATCGCCCCAATGACCGCGACCGCCAAGCGGATTCTGGCCGAGCAGGGAGACGACGCGAAGATTGAATGGGTGCATCGGAATGATCGCTATCACGAAAAACTTGCGACCCCGGATGTGACGATCGCCGATCTGATCGGCGAGATCGATCTGGTGAAGCATGCCGAGGGGCGATATCTGTCGGATGAATCGACGATGCACTTCGGGATGATTCCGCGCAGCAATCGCGGGATCTTCGCGATCAATGAGCTGCCCGATCTGGCTCCGCGAATTCAAGTTGGCTTGTTCAACGTGCTGGAAGAGCGCGACGTGCAGATTCGCGGATATCCGATTCGCTTGAATCTCGACGTTTGCCTGGTTTTTAGCGCCAATCCAGAAGATTACACCAATCGCGGTCGGATAGTGACGCCGCTGAAGGACCGCATCGGCTCGGTCATTCGCACGCACTATCCCGAGACGGTGGATGAGGGAATTCAGATCGCCCAGCAAAACGCCTGGACGGCTCGAAATGATGGAAGCTCCGGCAGCGGCATCAGAGTCGATGTTCCGCATTTCATGTCCGAGATCGTTGAAGAAGTTGTGCGCCTTGCACGAACGAGCCCGCACGTGAGCCAGGCGTCGGGCGTCTCCGTCCGAACAAGCATCGCGAACCTGGAGACGATGATCAGCAACGCCGAGCGCCGCGCGATTATGACTGGCGAAAAGCATGTCGTGCCGCGCATCTGCGATTTGAATTACCTGGTCGCTTCATGCCGTGGAAAAATTGAGATGACCCTTGCCGAGGATGAGGGCGCGGAAGACAAGCTTGTGCGATCGCTGGTTGGCGAGGCGGTGAAAGCTGTCTTCGCCCGTTATGACGACGCGGAAGATCACGATAACATCACTGAGCAGTTCAAGGGAAACCTCACATTCCCGGCCGGCGATGACTTATCGGCTGAGGAATTCGTCGCGAATCTCAAAGCGATCAAGGGCCTTCCGCAGGCGACGGGAAATCTGGCGCGCAATCTGAAACTCGATCACCCCGACGAAGCCATCACGGCCAGCGTCGGCGAGTTCCTGCTCGAAGGGTTGTATGTCAACAATCGCCTCAGCAAGTTCAACAACCGCGGCAAGGCGTTCTTTAGAAAGTAATGCTGCTTGCCTGCAAACTGTGGGTATGATGCGATCGTGAAACGCATCTGGACTTCATGTGTGATTCTTGCCGCCTTGGGCGGTTCGACCGCGCTCGCGCAAACGACCTCGCCGTCTACAACTGAGCCGGCCGCGCCCACGACGCCGCCAAGTTTTGGCACGCTGATTGGGCGACTTAACGATCCCGATCCTCAGCTTCGCGAGCAGGCGACGAAAGATCTCTGGAAGCGCGGCCGCGCCGCCGAGCCAGCACTTAAGAACGCCGCCGAGTCGGGGCCGCCGGAGGTAAAGCGTCGAGCCAAGTCCATCCTGCGCGATATCAATTACGGGCTGTATCCCGACTCACCCCCGGAGATCTTCGCTCTGCTCGATCAGTTCCGCGACGGCGACATTGACGCCCAGCGCAGCGCGCTCTGGATGCTCAACGGCATGGGTACAACCGGCTTGCGCGTGTTGATGAAGCTTCATGAGGAGGCCCACAACGGTCAAACCCGGCAGCTCATCGAGTTTGTTCTCACCCCGCGCCAGCACGATGTGGCGGTGCTGATGATCGCCGATGGGCAACTTGATGCCGTGGAGAAGATGCTGGCAACAGGCGCCGATCAAGGCGGCGCGCCTTGGCTATCGATGCAGGACTATGCCGCGTTCCTCACGCTGACTGGCAAAGTAAAGGCCGAGTTCGACAAGCGTCGCGGCGAGCCGATCACTCCGCGCAACGCGCCATTGCGATTGGCGCTGGCTCGAGCCGTTGGCGATCTGGACGCGGCCCGAGATGCGGCCGAAAAGGTAACACAGCCCGACGCACTTGACGCGGTCCTGGCGGAGCGCGGGGACTGGACCGCCCTCGCCGAGCGATTGCAATCGTCGCCGCAGCGGATGGAGGCCACTGAGCGTCTGGGGTTGATCTGCGCCTGTTACCGTTTGGCAGATGATGAGGGCAAGTGTCGCGATGCCGCACAGCAGCTTGTCGCGGCGGCCGATCAGACGCCGCAGAATTACCTGTTCTGCTCAAAGAATCTGATGCTCAACAGCTTCCCCGAGGAGTCCGAGAAGATTCTTCTGGCACACGACGATTACCTGTCGGCTTCGAACTATCTCGGTTCGCGGATGGAGTTTGGCAGAGCGCTTGAACTTCCATCGCTGGCGTTACAGCGCCAACCAGCCGAGGCGCTGAAGGTGAAAGCGGACTCGGCGCAGACGCTGCACTTTATCGGGAAAGACGGTGAAGCGATTCAGACACTGAAGGATGTTTCGAAAGAGAATCGCGAGCGACATGATCTGGCCACTTCACTTGCGATGATTGACTCGGCATATGAGATCGGCCAGCCGAAGCTCGTCGATGAATTTGCCGCCGATGCGCTGGCGATCGCGACGGCGCAGGATCCGATTTCGACAATCTTCGAGCGGATGCGCCTCGGCGACGGAGAGGCCGCCGCGCTCTGGTGGCGCCTGTTGCGCGATGATCGGCCCAATGACCCTGCAATTCGCACGCTGTCAGTTGTTCGCACCATTCTCGAAGGGACAATCGGTGCTGACGATCTGACGAAACTTGCCGCAATGGCAAAGACAAGGATTGCGCAGTTCGCGCCGCCCGAGAGGGAAATCTGGCAGCAGACGATCGCGGAAACGCTGGCTGGATTGAGATTGACGGAACTTGCCGGGCAATGGTTCGACCAACTCGCGTCAACATCGACATCGCCGACGGCATTGATGCGAGCCGGCGACTTTTCCGTGGCGATGGGAAACTGGCCGCAGGCAGTCGAGCGGTATGCCGCAGCATGCGATCGTGATCCGGCGCGGGCCGACGCCTGGCTATTGCGCGGTTGGGCCTTGTCGCAAGCCGGTCATGCCAGTGAAGGTACGGAGTTGATGCGTCGCGCCGACTTGCTCGCGCTCGGCAATGAAGCCGCCCGACGCGAGTTGCTTGAGGCGATGAAAAAGCATGATCTGGCCGACCTCTATCAGTCTGAAATCAAGCTGATGTTGTCGATCACGCCACCGAGGTCATACGAGCGTAGCGAGGTTCTGCGCGATGCCGCGGAATTGGCCGCCAACGCCGGCGATGCCATCGCGGCCACGCGATACTGGGATCAGGCGTTCCTGCAAAACTTCAACGTGAACATCTCGTTTATGGAGCCGTGGGCCAATGTGCTGGTTCCGTCGCTGGTTCACAAAACTCGGGCGCTCGGCTTGATCAGTCAGGGCAAGCTCGACGCCGCAATGAAGCAGGCTCACGCCACGATGAAGATGACGCCGGCGGACGCCGATGCGGTGATCGACATCACTAATGCGCTCGACAAAGCCAATCATCACCCGGAAGCCGATGCGTTCTATAGAGAGCAAACCGATGTGTACAAAAAGCTGGTGGCCACTTACCCAGCGAGCGGCTCGCTGCACAATCAACTTGCGTGGGCGCAGGTGATGTGCCACCGACAGTTGGATCAGGCGCTGGCCAATGCCAAGCGCGCCGTCGAGTTGGAACCGACTAACACCGCGAGCATCGATACCCTGGCAGAGTGTTACTTCGCATCGGGCGACGCAAAGCAAGCTGCTGATGAGATGAAGAAGTGTGTCGAGCTGGAGCCGGCCGTGCAGCGGCATCGTCGACAACTCGCGCGGTTTGCGAAAGCCACAACTCAACCGGCGACACGACAATAGATTGTTGTTTACACGCTCTGCGGCGTCGCGGGCACTTCGTCGGTCGTGAGCTGGAACGTCGCCATCTTCGCATACGGTCCATTGGCGGCGAGCAATTCTTCGTGCGTGCCGGATTCGACGATTTGCCCGTGCTCCATCATGTGGATCACGTCGCACTCAAGCACGGTGCTCAGCCGATGGCTCACGATAATGACGGTGCGTTTGGCTTTTAAGTTATGCAGCGTTTGGGTCACCATGCGTTCATTGGTCGCGTCCAGAGCGCTGGTCGGTTCGTCAAGGATCAGGATGGGGGCCTCAGTGGCCAGGGCACGGGCGATGCCGATGCGCTGGCGCTGGCCGCCGGAGATATTTTGGCCGCCTTCATGCAGCAAAGAGTCGAATTGCCGCGGCATGGCGTCAATGAACGTTTCCGCGCCGGCTAGCCGGGCGGCGGTGCGGATTTGCTCCATCGTTGCGCCTGGATTTCCGTAGGCAATATTCTCCTTTGCAGTCATCGAGAGGATTGGGCTTTCCTGCGACACCAGCGCCACGTGAGCGCGCAGATCGCGGACTTTGATTTTGCGATAGTCGTGCTCATCCAGCTTCACCACGCCATCCGAGGGGTCATAGAAGCGTGGCAGCAGATTCAACAGGCTGGTTTTGCCCGCGCCGCTGGATCCGACGAACGCCACCATCTGGCCCGGATGAATCTGCACCGACAGATCGCGAAGAACCTGAGTATCCGCGCGGTAGCTGAAACTGACATGTTCCAGGGTAAGCATTCGCGACTGGCGCGCCAACGGAATCGCATCGGGCGCATCCTGGATGTCGGGTTCAAGGTCCAGAATCTCGTAGACGCGGAGCATCCCGGCCAAGCCACGTCGCAATTCAGTCTCGCTGCTGCTGAGTGCTTGCAACGGCGTGTAGAGCTGGCGCGTCACGTAATCGAAAAAGATCGTCAGCACGCCGACCGTGATTGCCGCGTGCGCTGCCGATGAGGCAAAATATCCACCGAAGCCAAGAACGAGCGTGGTGCCGATACCGAAGCAGATGCCGAGCACGGCCCAGTAGATCATCCCTTGCATGTACATCCGCACCCACCCGTCGCCGCTTCGGGTGACGCCGGCTTGGAAACTTTTGTACTCGTCCTCCTCACGGCCAAACGCCTGCACCAAACCGACAGTCGCCACTGATTGCTGGATCGTCGTGGCGAGGTTCGCTTCGATCTGTGTGGCACGAATGGAAGTTTGCGTAAGCACGCCGCCATATTTTCGCATCGCAAAGAACAAGACCGGCATGATCGACATCGCCACAAGCGCCAGCCGCCAGTCGAACGTGAACATCATCCAGATCATTAGAACCAATGTGATCGCGTTCACGGCAATCTGGTGGCAGATGTTGAACGCCGCGATGAACCCGTTGGTGTCCGACGTAAGTCGGTAGATCAAATCACCCTGGTTGCGCGATCGATGAAAGCCCAGACTCAACTTCTGAAGATGTTGAAACAAATCGCAGCGCACGCGAATGACGCCGTCGTAGCCGATGCGAATCTTGTAAAAACCCTGGGCAAGACCAAGCAGCTCGCTGGCGACGCGAATCAGCAGCATCGCCGCGGCCAAAATGAGAATCTGCCGAAGCTGGCCGGCGGGCGCGACGCGGACGAACCAGCGATCGAGAAACGTCGCCGGTTCGTGCCTTAAGACAGCATCAAACAAAATCGCGATCGGGAACGGCTGCGCCAACCCTATCAGCGAAGTCAGGCCCACGAGCGCGATGGAAATGACAATGGGCTTAGAGTCCGCTCGGTAATACTGCCACGCGCGGCGGTAGGCCTGGAGAAGCGTCATGAAGCCCTACCTGTAACGCGGGACTGAGGCCGGCTCAAGCGGTTTTACGCCGTTTGCACAACGGCGTCGCCAAAATCGGGATCAGCGTTGATCGTGGGAACACCCGCCGGTTTGACTTCGGGCGCCTTTGGGCTGCTGGGCTTCTGCGTAGGCACGGGATAGAACCCGGCGCGTTCGGCCGATTCGTCGATCATTCCCAGCACCGGCATGCTGACACGCCAACGATTGACCGCGTACATCGCCCACCACGCGAGCGGAATCAGCACCGCGGTACGACTGAGCGGCCACGCATCCAACAGCAGCACGATCGCGAGAATGCAGCTCGCCGCCAACAGCGCCCGGCAGAAGTTGCTCATGATCGGCTTGATGCGAACGCGGGTCAGCTTGCCGTACCCGTGCGATTCGGTGGCAGTCGTGATGCGAAGCTTCACATAACGGCTGCCATAGATTTCCATATCCCAGCCATTCCAACCGCTATCGAGCCGGCAACGCCAACCCGCGGCACGCACCTCCTGCGTGACTTTCGACAGCAGCGGGAACCGATCGTCAGTCTTGCTCCAATAACGCAGTGTTTGCCCATCGGCTGGATCGAACGGCAACGCGCTTTTACGGCGATAGCCACGAGCTTGGCCGTTGAGAACTTTCGCTCTAAGTCGAACCGAATACCGCGCCCATCCGCGAACCATCGGCTGACGGTAATGCAACAGTGCGATGAGCGGGCGGGAGAGCCAGTGATGATGCTTCGGCGCGGGCGCCTGCCTCGCGGCGATGCATGACAAAATGATCGGCGTCAGCACCATGACGCCGGCTACCCAAAGCAACGGCGTGAATGCAAGTCCAAGAATCGCCGCGAAGGCCGCCAGCAGATGCCACTCGATGCTCATGAGCATCATGACAATCATCGATGCGGGCCGACTGTAAATGGTCTGAAATAGACCAGTGCCGAAGAGGCCGTGATAAATTACATCGCTGCCGACGCGAATGCCGACGCTATCGGCGCCATAGATCTTGCCGCGCCAGTGGCTCGCTCCCAGCGTGTTGAAGTGATCGGGATGCTTAAACTTCAGCATCGCCTCGGCTTCACCATAGCCGCGCTGCTGTTTGAGATACGCCTTGATGGTATTGCGGCGATAATGCCACACCTGGGCGGCTGGTGAAAATCCGATCGGGTAACGCAAATCCTGCAAGCGCCAGATGACGTCGACATCATCGCCGGCTTTGCGGAACTGCGGATCAAAGCCGTTGATCTGCTTCAGCGCCCATTTATAGAACGCCATGTTGCAGCCGGGCACATGCTCGGCTTCGCGGTCGTCGATCATGACATGCGTCGGACCGCCGGGCGATAAGCCAACACAATCGGCCACCCAGCTCCCTTCGTCGGGAATCAGGTTGGGCCCGCCCATTCCGACATATCCGCCGCGAGTCAGCGCGAGCGCAAGATAATAGAGCCAATCTTCGTCGGCTTCGCAGTCGGAGTCGGTGTAGACGACAATCTCTCCGCGCGCTGCTTCCATGCCGACATTACGCGCATAGGAAAGACCCATGTTCTTCTGGTGGATATTACGAACTTCGGGAAACTGCTTAAGGATTTCCTGGGTGTGATCGGTGCTGCCGTCATCGACGAAGACGACTTCGTATTCGCCCGGGTAGCGCAGCTTCTGCATCGAGCGCAGGCACGATTCGATGGTGCTGGCGCCGTTGTAGGAGCAGATCACGATGCTGCACATCGGCAGCTTGACTCCGGCGGTTTGCGGAGCCGAACGGAAGACATCGCGCACGGCTTCAAACGCCGGCTTCGGAGAGCGATCGCGGCGCGTGAGGCCGAACGCCCAGTCGTCGATCTGCCACCCATGCACGTACCAGTCGTCGGTGAAGCTGAAAACGAACGTTCCAACAGCTCCTTCGTCAAAGATCGCCCGAAGCTGGCGACTGAGCACCTCAGCCTGGCCGGCTTCGGTGTGTTCCTTCATCGTGTCGATGCCATATTCACCGAGCACAAGCGGAAGCTCGCCAGCGATGTTTTGCAACCGAGCAAGGTAATTGCGGAAGACCTGATCATCGTGGAGGTAGACGTTGAAACAAACAAAATCGATCTCCCGGGGACGAAGATATTCGGTCGTCGGAAAGTTCGCGAACGTGAACAGGCAATCGGGCGCTTCTTCCCTGCCGATGCAGACCAGCTCATCAATGAACTGCTCGATGGAGCCGGCTCCGCTGAAGCGAACCAGATCGGGTGGAATCTCGTTGACAACGCTGATGGCGAAAACCGCCGGATGGTTGCCGCATCTCTCAGCGGCATTCCGGACAGCGTGGCGCGCTTTGTCCGCGATTTCCGTGTCGTTGATAAATTCGAGATTTTTCGCCCATGAGACGTCGACGAATAAGTGCAGCCCAATCTGTTGCGCCAGATCCATGAACCACTTGGGCGGCACGTCATAAATTCGGAGACAGTTGCCATTGAGGTCGAGCACCTGCGACAGATCGGCACGCGCTTGGGCTCGTTCAGGGAATGGTTCGCCGGCTCGGTTTGGGCGAAATGGGCCGTACGTGACCCCTTTGACGCAGAACTTATCGGAGCCGAGGCGAAAAAACTTTCCATCGCGACGGACGCGCCCCGTCGCCGGTTGAACAACACGTTTACGCCCGGAGGCCAAAGCCGGCCCCGGCATGATCCGCGGCTCGCTCGTAATTACTGCTGACATAAGAGGTAATTCCCTTGCGGGCGTCGCAGTCAGATCCTTCCTGGACTATACCACCCACCGTGGAGCAGCGTGCGATCAAATCTGATTATCGCAGACAAACGCCCAGCCCGCTTCCGCAAAACTCGGGCCAGTTTTTCAAAGGCGTCTGACAAGATTAACGCTCCAAGGTTAGTGGACCGTTAAATACGGCAGATGACCCGCTTCGTCCAAACACCCGCGGCGCATGAGACAGTGGTGAGACGAACGTGGAAATTTGCCAAGCTGCCATAAAAAATCGCTTCCGCGAGTTATAGTGAATAAAGTGGCGTCGGCGCGCCGCGAGATTAGACATCAACGAGTGACCTCATAACGACGCGATATCCTTATGTCGATCAACATGTCGATCAACGCTGATCAGGTCATCGAGACCCTGGGTGTGGCAGCTGAAGAAAACCAAGTGTCATCGCTGCGACAGCACCAGGTCGTGCATTTGCCCCCGGAAGGTGAAGTTTTCATCGCCGGCGACCTTCATGACCATCGGCGGAACTTTCAAAAGTTCGTGCGCGCCGCCGATCTGGGCTCCAATCCGCAGCGGCACGTCGTGCTTCAGGAACTCATACACGGCGAGCATTTTGATGCGCAGGGCGCGGAGGAAAGCTGGAAGATCCTTGTCCAGGCTGCGGAGTTGAAGGCGGATTTCCCAAACCAGGTGCATTTCCTGTTGGCTAATCATGATCTGGCGCAGGTGCATGGTGAAGGAATCATGAAGGGTGGCGCCAGCGTTTGCGAGGCCTTTAGCGCCGGAGTGAAACGCGACTTTGGCGATCGATCTGCGCTGGTAAATGCAGCGATTGCCGACTTCCTCTTATCCTTCCCCCTGGGCGTGAAAACCCAGAACGGCTTGTTCTTTTGTCATAGTCTGCCAACCGATTCAGAAATCGAAGGCTTCGATTACAGCGTTTTCGATCGGACACTCACTGGCGCGGATTACAGGCGTCGGCTGGGCCCCGTTTACCAATTGATATGGGGCCGTAAAGCTTCCGCAACAGGAGCAGAGGTATTCGCGGCGAAGGTTGGAGCTAATCTCGTCATTACCGGCCATCAACCCCAGGAAATGGGATATCTGGTCAATGGCGATCACCATCTGATCATCGCCTCAGAGCACAACCACGGCGTTATGCTCGAGCTTAGTCTTACTGAGCCATATGACATGGACGGCCTGCTTCACGCCATGCGGAAGTTCGTTTCGATGGCTGCATAAATCCAGCCTCATTCGTTGACAACGTCCGCAGCCTCAGACCGCGGAGAGTCGTCTTCGCGCACATTGACGCCGGCTGCTGCCTCGACAGCACGACCATCAACCACATCATCTGCATTGATTTGCCGAGATGCCTGACGATGCGTCACCGCTTGTTCCATTGCATCAACTGACGCTTCCGGAATCGCCTTGTTGTTGTCCATGCGGCCCATGCCAGCTTCGTTAGCCGGATGTGAGCGCTCGTAAACGCGAGCCGTCTCCGGGCCGCTTTGGTTGTCCTCGGAACGATGAATCTGACCGGGTTGGTGTTCTTGAGGCTCTGCCATAATTGCACTCCTGTTGCTTGTGTGGGGTGCAATTGTTGTGCCGGCTGTAGACCTATTTCTTCACTTTGCTGGTTGCGAGATATGACAACAGATCGGTGAGTTTCTGCTCGCCGAGTTGTTCAAGCCCTTCAGGCATCAGTGTTTTTGGCGTCGGCACCAAACGGTCGATGTCGTCGCGTTGCACTTCGTGAATCTTGGCGGTTGAGTCGATTAACTCCAGCGATTCGCGGTTCTCGGCCGTGATGCGTCCGGCGATCACATCACCCGATTTGGTACGGACGATCCACTGTTTGTAAGTGCCTTCCACGCTGCTGTTCGGATCGAGAATCTTGTGCAGCAAATCCGCCTTGGGCTTGGCACCGATGCCCGTCAGATCGGGCCCGACCTTTCCGCCCTTCCCTTCGAGGGTGTGGCACAGCATGCACGTGCCTTCGAATACCGCCTTGCCGGCGACGGGGTCTCCATCGCGCTCCGCGATCGGCGCAAACTTCGCGACAATCGCCGCTCGGTCCGTGTTGGGCGCGAAGCCGGAGGCTTTCTGCAGCTCGCGGGCTCGCGATGAGATCGCCTCGTCGGGATTTGCTCGCAACGTCGTCCACTGTTGCGGGAGCAGATCGCGGTTATTGATCTTTCCGTCTTTGATTCCGTCGAGCAGCGCGTTCGTCCATTGCGTGCGCCGGATCAGGATGTCCATGCACTCGCGCTGGACGGAAGGCGTGATCTTCCCGTACTGGTCAACCAGTTCCGCGCCGACGCCACTCTGCCGGCTCTGTGATAACGCCGTCAGCAGAGCAAGCTGCACGTCCGGTGGCTGAGCGGGATTAATCTGTTTGAGAATCAGGCTCGTACTCGTCGGCGAATCGTCGACGGCAATGAGTCGACGAGCCGACTCACTTCGATCACCGGCGGACGCCGAGGTGTCGGCGACTTTGGTCTTGAGCGCATCGACAACCTTCGCCGCCTGCGCGGCAAACAGATCCGCACGGCCCCAGCGCGTCGCCAGCGCCAGCAATCCGTCCTGCGCCGAGGGCGGTAGCGACGTCATCATCGACTTGAGCTTGTCAGCATCCGCGTCGCTGAGAGCCGGCGGCATGCCCTTTGGCCAGCCGGTGGAAAGCCCATTGAGTACAAGAGAAGCCAGTGATGGATCAGCCGATCCCACGGATTGCAGCGTCGCGACGATCGAGTCCGCCGGCGCCCGCCGGGCATACTGCTGCACGACTCGGCGGATGACCCTGGCCTCGATGTTTGCCAAACTGGCGGCAGATCGTCGCGGTTGATCGGATTTCTCCGTCGGCGCGTTCGAGGTCGGATTTGCAGCGGCTCCCTGCGTCGCTTCGTTATTCTGCGATCGGTTGGCGTGTGCCGCGAACATCGCTCGCAAAAAGCCGACATCGTGACGCGAGCCGGCGATAGTCGCGGCGTCAGGAATCCAACGATCCGACAGATTCTCCCTTTCGATGAGTGTCGCGTACACCGCAGCGCCGGCTTCCGATGTTGCCGGCATTTCAGCCAGCGCCAGCAGCGCGCTCTTTCGAACTTGCGCATCGCTGTCGTTGAGAACATTTGATTTCAGTAGCAACGCGATTGACTCGCTGGTCCGTGGCATCACATCCACGGCGGCTTTGCGAACGGCGCCTGACGGGTGATGCAATGCATCGGCGAGCAATCGTAGATCAGTTCCGCCAAGACCATCGATCGTCCAAAGCGCGTGCACCGCCGCCGGGTTCAAGCCAAGTTCATCCACCGACTGATTCGCAACCAGCTTGGCCAGAGCAGGAATGACGGATTTATCGGCGCGTTCGACCAGCAATCGCTGGGCGTGCATCCGCCAGAGCATGTTGTCGCTCTGCAACGCCTCGATGAGCTTCTCCGACGGCGCGTCATGCAGATCGAATGATTTTGACGGTGTACCCGGTGTGTAGATCACGCGGTAGACGCGGCCGTGCCTCTTGTCGCGCAGATCAGTCTCGTAGGCTCCGCCTTTCCCACCTCGCCAGCCTTGCGGAATTGGATTGTGTTGAACGATGTAGTTGTACCAGTCGATGACCCACAGCGCGCCGTCGGGGCCGACCTCTGCGGCAATCGGTGCTGTCCATTCATCGTCACTGGCCAGCAAGTTGAAATCATCTCGCGCGGCAAAGTCGCTGCCGCGGCGTTCATAGACAAACTGCCCGACAATGTGCCCGGTCGGCTCGCAGACGAACGCGATGCGGTTCCAATATCGCTGCGGAAAGCTGCGCGCCGTGTAGAGCGCGCTACCCGCGCCGGCGGTATATCCGCCGAACCAATCGACCTGGCGCACCTTGTCAGTCATCGCCCAGAATTTGTAAGAGTCGGCGATCGATTCCAACCGGGTCGCGGGCCAGCCGGACACTTGCTCATAATAACGATTGGGAATGTGCAGATACCAGGCGGGCACGCCGTTGGCGGTCGAGCCGACGACCTCATCGTCTTCGCTAATGCTCAGTCCCCACGTGTTGTTGGTGGTCGAGCCGAGGAATTCGAGCTTCGATCCATCGGGCTTGAATCGGTAAACGCCTTGGCCGAATTGCAGATGCTCCCCGTTCACTTCACCGTCGAAGCCCGAGTAGCCGACGGTCCCGTAAATCCAGTTGTCAAAACCCCACTGCAGATGGCTTGGCCCGGCATGTGTATCGCGCGTGCCCCAGCCATGGAAGAGAACCTTGCGGACGTCGGCGTGGCCGTCGCCCTTCGTGTCTTTCAGGAACAGGAAATCCGGCGCTTGGGCAACGATCACTCCACCGTTGGCGAAGACCATGCTCGTGGGGATGCTGAGCTTGTCAGCGAAGACGGTGAACTTATCGGCGACGCCGTCGCTCTTGCTCGATTCGCAGATCGTGATCTGATCATGCCCCTGGCCGGGCTTCTGCATGTTGTTTGGATAATCGAATGTCTCGGCCACCCAAAGCCGGCCGCGTTCGTCAAATGCCAGGGTGATCGGCTTCTTCACATCCGGCTCGCTCGTCACCAGCTTCACGTCGAAGCCGGGCGGGAGCGCCATGTGCTTCATCGATTCCTGCGGACTGATCGGCTCCTGCATCTGCGAAAGCGGCTGGGCCGTCGTGCCCCATTTGCCGTTGTTGATGTAGTTGGGAATTTTCGCATCCACATAGGTGAAAGGCGCCAGCGCCGGCTGCGGTTGTAGCGCCCAGCCGCCGGCCGACCAGCGGATGCCGCGCTCCAGCAGCGCCTGGAAATCCGCGTTGCCCCACGTTCGCTGATCATGTCCCCACGCGGTGTAAAACACGCGCCCTTTGCCCTGCGTCCGCGTCCACGTGTACGGCTCGCGATGATCCCCCTCCACGCGATACGAAACCACATCGCGATTGACTTCGTTGTGCATCTCGTGAACGTACGTCTCGTCCCAACTTTCGATGGGATTCAATCCTTTTTCAATAACGCTGCCTGGCTCCGCAATCGTCTCCTTGAAAACGCCGGTCTTATGGCTCTTGAATCGAGCGCCAACCAACGCGGTAAATTTCGGCGAGTTCAGGAAGCAATATGAGGCGCAGTGAATTGCCGCCAATCCATGGCCACTCTCTACGAAATTGAGCAGCGATTTCTCCTGCGCCGGCGTGATGCTCAACCAATTCGCATACAACAGCAGAACGTCGTACTGATTCAGCGTCTGCGGCTCCAATGCCGACAGATCCTGCATGTAGGTGATGTCGACCCCGCGCTTGGCGAGCACCGAATAAATATTCCGGCAGCGTTCCAGCGGATCGTGATGGCCGGTGTCGCCCAGGAACAGCACCTTTACGCGGCGCGGCGCTGGCGTCGGTGCGTCAACCGCCGATGCGGGCCGTGTCATGGCGCTTGCCAGAACGAGCGTCAGGCAGACTGCGCAAAAAAGCACTTGCTTGATGATCTTGAGCACGTGAATTGCCTCCGTGAATTTCATCCGCGACGCGGACTCAGCTTCGGCCGTCGATATACAAAGATTACCAGCAACGATGATGAACGTGGATATGCGTTTGCGCAGTAGTGCTACGCTATTTTACCGACAGCCAATTCGTTCATGCCGCCGCGCGATCGGCGATACGCGCCCGGTGTCGTTCCCTCAGCGCGACGGAACAGCGTGTTGAGATATTCCGGGTGCGCTACGCCCACCCGCGCAGCGATCGTCTTTAAAGGAAGATCCGTTGCCGCCAGAAGGTCCTTCGCCCGTTCGATCCGCGTTCGCACGATTTGCTGATGCGGCGTGCGACCAACCAGCGCCACAAAACGCTTTTCAAATATGCGACGGGAGAGCGCTATCTCGCTGAGAACATCCGAAACCGTAATGCCGCTGCACGCGCTATCGCGAATGAGTTGCACCGCGGCGGAGATTTCCGGATCGGCAATCGCCGTGACATCTGTCGAGCGCCGCGTCACCAGACCGCGCGGACGTACGAAGTGCCCCGCAAGCTCGACTTTTAATCCGCTCAGCATGCGATCGAGCAAACTCGCCGCGAGATAACCGGATTGTCGGGCATCTGGCGCGACGCTGGTCAGCGGCGGATCAGCCAGCTCACACAGCAGCGGATCGTCATCAACACCCACCACGGCCACATCGTCTGGGACTCGCAATTGGGCGATGCGGCAAGCTTCAAGTACATGGCGGCCGCATGTGTCATAGCAAGCGAACACGCCGGCAGGCTTCGGAAGTTTCGTCAGCCAAGCCGCAAGCTTGCGATGCTCGCCCGACCAGCGCCGCGCGCTGTCAATCAGACCACGCATCATGTGAACCGCGCAGGTGCAGCCCGATTGCTTGGCCAGTTCGACGAAATTGTCTCGCCGCCAAATCGACCAGTTGTAACGAGTAAGGCCAAAGTATCCGAGGCTGCGGAATCCGCGTTCGATGAGGTGCTCGATCGCAAGGCGAGCGATGGCGGCGTTGTCCGTCTCAACCCACGGAATCTCGGGAACGAGCCGAGCGGCGCTCAGATCGACCGTGGGCAGGGCGCAGCGTCGTACGACACGCGCAATCTGTGAATTTTCGATGCGGGCGATAATTCCATCGCCCTTCCATCCCGCAAGAGCGGCCGGCTCCAATCCGCCGCGACTGTGTTCGGCCAGTTCGACCGACCAAGTTCGATGCTCTTGAACATACGCGGAAATCCCTTCGAGCAATCCGCGCGCATACGCGTTGGAGGTTTCAATTAGCAGCGCGATCTGCCGTCGGCGCCGGCTTCCGTTTTCCTCGCCGCGCTGGTGCACGCTACGACGCCTCGCGGCTGGATTCATCGTCGGCCTTCTCCGGATTCACCTGCTTGGAAATCGCGCGAGCGAGGCGAACGACCTCGCTAAAATGAACCCGCCGTTGCGTGGGGTAACGTCGATGGTTCCAGCACCGAAGGATGTAAACCTCCGGGTCAGCGGCATCAAGGAAGACGCGTTTGAACGTGGTGCTGCCGTCGGTAAACGCGAGATAGTAACTTTTGCCCTCGATGATTCCTTCCCGATCAAACGCGTCGAAGCTGAAGAGAACGATCTCGCCGTGCTTCCAGACAGGCTCCTGGCAGTCGCCGTCTACCGGTATGGTAAAGATGCGCGCATCTTCGGTATCGACGGGCGTTCGAAGTTCAGGATCCTCATCCTCGACTTTCTCGACGAGTTTGCTGGCGGCAACGCCACTGGAAAAATGCGGCGCCAATCGAGCTGGACGTCGCAGCGAATTTTGAAGTGCAGTCGGCAGTGCGTAGGAGCCGTTGGCTTTGGGCGCTGGCGACGGCTCCGGATCAGCAACACGCAGTCGTCGTACCAATTCCGTGGGCGCCAGATTCAGCGCACGAGACAACGCCAGCACCGCATCTTCGCCCGCCGTGGTTACCGGCATCTCCGTTGTCGTTGCTTCCGTTACCAGCAATCCTGCGTCAACCTCGTCCCGTTCGTAAGCTGACAGAAGCTCGGCCCACGAATTAAACTTCAGCGCATGTGCCAATGCTCGCAGGCTGTCGACCTCGGCAACCGGGCTATAAGGATCACCATTACGGACGCGATGCAATGTCGCCCGACTCAAGTAGGCGTCCGACAGCACCAACTTCCAGCGCCTGCCCAACGCAGCTCGACGGCGGTGTAGAAAGTCAGAAAATGCTTCACGTTTAATCGGCATCTGTGTCGGCGCCTCCAAACAGAGTGTTTCATCCCAAGACATCCATTTAGGGTTCTGTACGGTATCCGACTCTTGTCGCCGCGCCAAGTGCAACTTTTGAAATTCGACAAGGCGTTCATCTGTGTTCGACAAAGCCAGCGCCTTTCTGGACAAGCGCCGGCTTTGCCCGGTAGGCTTCGCCACTTTACCAGCGTACGAAAGTGAACCGACAGCATGCCACGACTGAATCCGCCGCAATCGCCTGCCGGCTTGAAGACTTCCCACCGTCGGGGGCAAAAACCAGCCGCGACTGCTTATGTAATTGAGGCGTGTGAACCGCGACACCTGCTGGCCGCGACATTTGCACCGGCCATTCAACTGCTCACCGATCCGCTACCGCGCCAATCGGCGGTTGGCGACTTCAACGGCGACGGCTTGCCCGACATCGCCACCATCATTCCCGAGCAGAACGAAGTCTCGATTCTGATCAACAATGGAATTGGCACCTTCCAGCATGTGCAGCGTCTTGGCGACGTGGAGCCGCGAGCGATTGCCGCCGGTGACTTTAACAACGACGGGCACATCGACCTGGCAGTCCTTGGCCCGGATTTGACGAACGGCAATGCCGTTGTTCGCATCTTTGACGGCCGCGGCAATGGGACATTCGTCGCCAATCCGCACCAGACGCATCTGATTACCGGCGGCCCGACTCTGGTGCCGGTTGATCTCAACGGCGATGGATTTCTCGATTTGGTTGCCATCACCAATGGCCGCCTCGCGGTCATGATCAACAACCGAAATGGGACGTTCGCCAAACCGGTTTACTATAAAATTGGCGATCAGTCTCCAACGGGTCTGGCAATCGGTGATTTCAACGGAGACGGGGTGCCCGACGTGGCGGTAACACGCGGACGGCTTGGGCAGGTGGCGATTTTCCTGGGCAAGCCGTCCGATCCGGGCACGTTTTATCCGCCGGCGTTCTACAATACCGGGGGAAATCCGTCAGGCATAACGCTCGGGGATTTCAACGGTGATGGAAAACTGGACATTGCGGTCTCCAACGAACAGTTCCGCGGCAGCTCGATGGCGATCTTACTAGGCAATGGAGACGGAACATTTCGCCCGGCATCGCTCTACGGCGGAGCGAACTTCGCCGACTGCATCACCTCCGGCGATTTCACGGGTGACGGGCACGATGACATCATCGTCGGCGCGTTTGATGGTCCGCTCAACCTGTATACGAATGACGGCGCCGGAAACTTTGCCCCGCCGACGCCGATTCAGGGTGGGCAGTTCACGCAGTACATTTCGACGGGCGATTTCAATGGTGACGGCAGGCCCGACCTGCTGGTGACGCCTTACAAGTACATACGCCTGCTGTTGAATACCTCGGGGACACCGGCGCCAGCTGTCGCACGAGCTGATAGCGGTTCCGGATCGATCCAGATGATCGCAAGCGGTTCGACTGGATCGTTCTACACCGTTGAAGGAACGCAGGTAACCGTTGGCGTCACTGGCCCAGGTCGGGCAACGCTGAATTTCACGTCGAGCCAGAGCGTGCTGGTGCCGCGGGGATTGAGCACGATTCGCGTGACAGGCCGTGTGCTGGACAGCATATCGATTTCGGGATCGACCGCGGCGACCGCAGTTTCCGTCCGTGTGCTCGGCGGCAGCTTAACTTTAAACGCCAACTCGATCGCCGCCAACAGCCCGCTAGGCACGCTCGCTGCGCCGCGGGTCAATATAGCGGTGCTGTCGCTGCCAGACGGAGTCAGGAACGTGCAGTTGCTTTCTGCCAATGATGGGTCGGTAACTATAGGTGGCGATGCGCGACCGACATTGTCCTTCGGTCAGATTGGGAACGAGGCAGTCAGCCTCACGCCGGCGATCGCGCAACTTCAAATCCTGCAGGATATGGCAAGCACGACGCTTATAACGCCCGCGATCGGCCAGCTGACTATCGGCGGCATCGTTAATTCAACTATGAACCTCACGAGTTCGAGCTCGAATGATCTGACGTCACTCGCGGTGACGCGCGGGTTGTCGTCGAGCACGATCTTCAGCGCGGGCGGTCTTGGAACGCTCACAATGGCAACCATGATTAGCAGTCGCGTGCTGGCCGGCGTTGGTCCGCTGACACCGGACGAACTGCTGCCTTCCTCGGCTTCGGAGTTTTCGACGCCGGCGTCGATCAAGTCAGTCTCGCTTCAATCCGACGTTCGAACAGCGTCGTTCGCCAACTCATCAATCGCGGCATCCAGCATTGGCTCGCTCAACCTGGCTCGCGTGCAGACGTTTAATGGCGGTGCGCCGTTCGGCGTGGCATCGCAATTCATCAATAGCCTGTCGGGCCTTGATTTGACTTCGAAGCGAACGTTCGCCGGGCGACGGCTGAGCAGCGCCGCCGCCGTAACCCGCATGTTTGCACGTCCACGAATCGACCCGCAGGATTTGCTTGTCCGTATCCTTTAATGCAAGCCGCCATGAAGCTCATCGCGCTCTACAGTGTCTTCGACGGTGAAGAGCTGCTCGAAGGCTCAATTGCGCAAGTCCGGCGTCATGTGGATTTCGTTCTCTGTTGTGTGCAAACGGTCAGCTATTCCGGCGAAACCTATCTCGGGGGAAAAGCTGTTGTCGAGTCACTTAAAGCGCGCGGCTTGGTTGATGAGATTGCCCCCTATCAACCGTTGCCCGGCGTTTCGGGGCAGCGCAACGAGGTTCGCAAGAGATTTGGAGCAATTCAGCTTGCATCCAAGGCGGGGTTC
>Ga0182024_10004050_pt1 | contig 34107 bp, 28 predicted proteins | sample P32metaG_FD_120480 | JGI IMG/M metagenome (GOLD analysis project Ga0182024, IMG submission 120480) | Permafrost microbial communities from Stordalen Mire, Sweden - P3-2 metaG (Illumina Assembly) | ecosystem: Environmental > Terrestrial > Soil > Wetlands > Permafrost | place: Sweden: Stordalen... | reverse complement strand
CTTGCGGCAGTTTATCAGCCGATCCTGCGCTTCTATCGCCTCTCGCCGCTATGGGGTTTGGCTCTTCCGGTGATCGGTGCGATCTATGCCGGGTTTACGGTCGATTCGGCCGTCCAGCACTGGCGCGGCCGTGGCGGCTTATGGAAGGGCCGCGCCCAGGCGCCGGCTTGAACCGCGATGCAAACTACCGTTCGGTTGTCATCCGGCAAGGGTCATCGGGACGAGAATTTCCCGGTCGCCTCACTTCTGATTCGAAAGCAGTATCGTCCGGTCATACTTGCGTTCTATCGCTTCGCCCGCGCCGCCGATGATGTCGCCGATGATCCCGGCGCTTCTCCCTTTGAGAAGCTCCACATTCTCGAAAACATGTGGCGTACGCTCCACGGCGAGGCAGACCTCTCGACGGAAGCTACGGCGCTTCGCAGGATTCTTGCGGACGAAAATCTGTCGCCTCAGCACGCGTTGCAACTCCTCGAAGCCTTTCGCCGCGACGTGACCAAGCGGCGATACGCGAACTGGGACGAACTGATGGACTATTGCCGTTACTCCGCCATGCCGGTTGGCCGTTTCGTTCTCGACGTGCACCGGGAACCGCGTGCGGTATGGCCCTCATCGGACGCGCTTTGCGCGGCACTGCAGGTGATCAATCATCTGCAGGACTGCGGAAAGGATTATCGCGACATCGACCGGGTCTATCTTCCGCTTGATACGTTGCGGGAGGAGGGGCTGGAACTCACGGCCCTCGGCGAGACCCGCGCTTCACCTGCGTTGAAACATGTCATTGCGCAGCTTGCCGGGCGCGCCGGCAAGCTACTTGCCGAATCCCGGGCTTTTTCGCGCCAAATCGTAGATACGCGCCTCGCGCTGGAGGTCAGCGTCATACAAAGGCTGGCCGGAGACCTGGTTCGCCGTCTGCTCGTCAGGGACCCGCTGTCGGAGCGCATGCATCACCGGCCGGTCGAAACTGTGTGGCTCGCCCTCTTTGCAACGGTCGAGTGCCTGGCGATGCGCCCTCGTGCAAGACGGGCCCGTCTCGCGCTTGCATATCAACCCCATGAATCGGCACATGACGATTGAGCGCGAGGCAGCGGCGCAGAAAGCCTCCGTTAGCTCCTTCTACGCTGCGATGCGGCTCCTGCCCAGGGAGGGGCGGGAAGCAATGTACGCAATCTACGCTTTTTGCCGCGCCGTCGACGACATCGCCGACGACGGTACTCAATCGCGCGTTGTGCGTGGCAATGAACTTGAGGTGTGGCGGGATAATATCGAGGCGGTTTACCAGGGTGGCCCCTCTCTACGCGCGGCATTTTTGGAACCGGCGATTCTACGCTACCGGCTGCGCAAGATGGATTTTCTTGCCCTGATCGACGGCATGGAGATGGATGTAACGGAAGACATTCGTGCCCCCGATCTCGCCACGCTCGATCTTTATTGCGATCGTGTGGCGAGCGCGGTCGGGCGGCTCTCGATCAAGGCGTTCGGTATGGAAGAGGAACCTGGTTTCCGTCTCGCGCACCATCTCGGCCGCGCGCTGCAGCTGACCAATATGCTTCGCGATCTTGACGAAGACGCCGCTTTGGGCCGCCTGTATTTGCCGCGTGAGCTTCTGGAAAAGGCATCGGTTGCGGTCCGCGACCCCGTCGACGTCCTGGCAACACCAGCGATCGATGCGGCTTGCCGCGGTGTCGCGCAAATCGCGTGGCACCATTATCGCGAAGCGGATGACGTTCTGCGCCGGCGCCCGCCCGGCAATCTGCGTGCGCCGAGAATGATGAGTGCAGTCTACGCATCCCTCCTGACGAAAATGGAAGGGCAGGGCTGGTCCCCACCGCGCGCGCGCGTGCGCGTCGCAAAGAGCCGGCTTTTTTGGATTTTTCTGCGACACGGTCTTTTCGCATGACGGCGGGGACCGTTTACGTTGTTGGCGCCGGTCTCGCAGGCCTCGCCGCGGCCGTTGCGCTGGCGGGCCGCGGAGCACGTGTCGAGGTGATCGAAGCTGCGCCGCAGGCCGGGGGCCGCTGCAGGTCCTGGTTCGATGTGCAGCTTCAGGACGTGATCGACAACGGCAATCACCTGATCCTGAGCGGCAACAATGCGACGTTTGATTACCTGAGGGCCATTGGCGCCGAAGATCGCGTCATGGGACCAGACGATGCGCGCTTCGCGTTCTGCGATGTGCGCACGGGGGAACGCTGGACAATTGCGCCAAACATGGGCGCACTGCCGTGGTGGGTTTTCTCGCACCGCCGTCGCGTTCCTGGCACCCAAGCGATCGACTATGTCAGGCTCGCGCGGCTGCTCCTGCGCTACCCTGGCAAACGGGTGAGAGACGTCATTGCCTGCGAGGGCCCACTTTGGGAACGGCTGACGCGGCCTTTCCTCCTGGCCGCGCTCAATTCTGCGCCGGAGGACGCATCAGCTGAACTGGCTTGCGCGGTCCTGCGCGAGACTCTTGCGAGGGGAGGCAGCTTCTGCCGTCCGCGTATCGCCACTCCCAATCTCGCGGCGGCCTTCGTCGAACCCGCCCTCGCTTTCCTTGCACGCCAGGGCGCGCAGATCCGATTTGGCGAAAGGCTGCGGGGCGTAGAGTTTGGCGGCTCTGCCATAGCAGCGCTCGAATTGAGCGAGTCGCAAATTGTGCTCTCTCCCGCTGATTCCGTCATTCTCGCTGTCCCGTCCTGGATTGCGACGGCGCTCCTGCCCGGCATAGCCGCGCCCGATCAGAGTTCCGCGATCGTCAACGCGCATTTTCGCGCGGCCCCCGGCCATGATGTCCCTAAAATGGTCGGCGTCATCGGTGGCACCGTCGAATGGATTTTTGCATTTCCCAACCGCATCTCGGTGACGGTGAGCGGCGCCGACGCGATCGTGGAGTGCGGGAGATCCGAACTCGCTCAGCTTCTCTGGCGCGACGTGGCAGCCGTTTATGGTCTTTCGCAGGCCTTGCCACCCTGGCAAATCGTGAAGGAGAAGCGCGCCACATTTCTGGCAACTGCCGCACAGACGGCCAAGCGCGCTCCCGCGCAGACCCGCTGGAAAAATGTTTTCCTTGCCGGTGATTGGACCGCAACCGGCCTGCCGGCCACGATTGAAGGCGCGATCAGGTCGGGACAGAAGGCCGCCCGATTGGCGGCTGGCGAGACGGTGAGATGAGCCCCGATGAGCTTTTGGAAAGCGACGCCGCGCTTGGCGACACGATCGCGCGTGCGACGCGAGCATTGCTTGCGCTCCAGCGCGAGGATGGCCATTTCGCATTCGAGTTGGAGGCAGATGCGACGATTCCGGCCGAGTATGTGCTGCTCGTGCATTATCTCGGCGAGTCGCCCGATCTTTCGCTGGAGCGAAGGATAGGAAACTATCTGAGGCGCGTCCAAAGCAACGACGGGGGTTGGCCGCTGTACCATGGAGGCACTTCCGACATCAGCGCGATCGTCAAGGCGTATTTTGCGCTTAAGATGATCGGCGATTCGCCCGACGCGCCGCATATGCGGCGTGCGCGCGACGCCGTTCTTACGCGCGGCGGCGCGGCACAGGCGAATGTTTTCACGCGCATCCTGCTGTCGCTCTATGGCGAATCGCCCTGGCGCAACGTACCGGCCATTCCCGTTGAGATTATTCTTCTGCCGCGTTGGTTTCCGATCCACATTTCGAAGATGTCCTATTGGGCGCGCACCGTGATCGTGCCACTCCTGGTTCTGGCAGCGCTGAAGCCGGTCGCGAGCAACCCGCGCAAAATCCACGTGCGCGAATTGTTCGCGGAGAACGCCGGGCCGCCCCGGGCGCGGGCGCCTCATCAGAACCGCGTCTGGGCCGCATTCTTTCATCTGTTGGACGGGATTCTGAAGGGGATCGAGCCTCTATGGCCGAAAAAATTGCGCAGGCTGGCCATAGTCCGCTGCGTGGCATTTGTGACCGAGCGCCTGAACGGCGAGGACGGCCTTGGCGCGATCTACCCCGCGATGGCCAACAGCGTGATGATGTTCGATGCGCTAGGCTACCCGCCCGATCATCCACATCGCGCCATTGCGCGTAGCTCGGTTGAAAAACTGCTCGTATTCCAGGGCGATGAAGCCTACTGCCAGCCCTGCGTTTCACCGGTCTGGGACTCCGCACTCGCGGCGCTTGCGCTGCTGGAAGCGAACGTCCAAAGCGCTGACGCACAGGTGGGCCGAATCTGCCAATGGCTCCAATCGCGCCAAATTCTCGAAGTGAAGGGTGATTGGGCACAGGAACGGCCGAACGTACGTCCGGGGGGCTGGGCGTTCCAGTACAACAACGCACATTATCCCGACCTCGACGATACGGCTGTGGTGGTGATGGCTCTCGACCGAGGCGGCGTACTTGGATCGGACGGGGGAACCGCCGAGGCGATCATTCGCGGACGCGAATGGGTGGCGGGGCTGCAAAGCAGCAACGGGGGCTGGGGCGCGTTCGATGCCGACAATACGTGTTACTATCTCAACAACATCCCTTTCGCCGACCACGGCGCGCTTCTCGATCCGCCAACCGCAGACGTGACCGCTCGCTGCATCGGCATGTTCGCGCAATTGGGCGAACCGCCGGAGAGTCCGCGTATGAAGGCGGCGCTGGATTATTTGGCACGAATTCAAGAGAGGGATGGGAGCTGGTTCGGCCGATGGGGTGTGAACTACATTTATGGCACATGGTCTGCGCTTGCCGGGCTGAATGCCGCCGGCGCCGATCCAGCCTCGCCGATCGTCCGGCGCGCCACCGAGTGGCTGATCGCGATCCAAAATCCGGACGGCGGATGGGGCGAGAGCTGCGGCAGCTATAAACTTAACTACTCCGGTTATGAGGCTGCACCGTCCGCGCCATCACAGACTGCCTGGGCACTTCTCGGACTCATGGCCGCGGGCGAAGTGGGCCATCCCGCCACCGCGCGCGGAGTCGAATTCCTGCGCAGAAGGCAGGATGGCGAAGGGCTTTGGTCGGAGGAAACCTATACCGGCGGGGGATTCCCGCGCGTCTTCTATTTGCGTTACCACGGCTATGCCAAGTTTTTCCCACTTTGGGCGCTCGCGCGATACCGCAATCTGCGTGCCGGAAATTCGAATCGGGTGTCACACGGGCTGTGATGATCGTTGCCGTCACCGGCCTTGCGCGCGAAGCGCGTCTTATCGCCGGGCGCGATATCGCCACGGTCGTCAGCGGGGGGAACGCTCCCTCGCTTGCACGCAGATTGGCCTGCGAACTCGCGCATGGCGCGCCTTACGTTTTGAGTATCGGCATTTGCGGCGCGCTCTCCCCGGAACTGTGCGTGGGCGATGTGATCATCGCATCCGAAATAATTACCGCCGCGGAATCCTATCCGACGGATAAACGATGGACGGGAGAGCTCGCGAGACGTCTTCCCGGAGCCGTGGTGGGGCCGCTTGCCGGCATCGACGCAATCTGCTCCGACCCCGTGGCCAAGGCGCTCTTGCGCGCTGCGACAAATGCATCGGCGGCGGACATGGAATCGCATGTTGCGGCTCGCGCCGCCGCGTCGCGAAATCTCCCCTTCGCGGCGTTGCGCGTTGTTTCCGACCCTGCTCACCGTAAGTTGCCGCCGGCTGCGCATGTTGCGCTCCTTTCCTCCGGCGAGGTCGAGATTTGGGCCGTCATTCGTTCCATCCTGCGCTCGCCCTTGCAGATCCCGGCGCTGTTTCGCACCGCCTGGGAGGCGGAAACCGCGTTTGCGGCGTTACTCCGCTGCCGCCGCGTGCTCGACGGAAGGTTTGGACCGTCGGATCTCGTCGAGCTTCCGCTCGACATGGGATGAAAAGACGAACTGTGCCGGTCGCTGGCTGTTAAGCGGGATCTCGGGCGCCATCGGACCGTCGGTGCGCACGCCTTTGAGCATCACGCCGAGGGCTGCGAGCGGGCGCGTGACGCTGTCGATGACAGCGGTGGCCTCGAACCCGCAATGCACCATGCAGTTGGCACATTTCTCATAATTGCCGACACCGTAGGCGTCCCAGTCCGTCTCCTCCATCAACTCCCGAAAGGTCGCTGTATACCCTTCGCCGAGCAGATAGCAGGGCCGTTGCCAGCCAAACACGGTGCGCGTGGGATTTCCCCATGGCGTGCAGCGATAGGTCTGATTGCCGGCCAGAAAGTCGAGGAACAGGGCGGACTGGCTGAGCGGCCAGTTCTTCGCCCCGTTCCCTCGCGAAAATATCCCTCGGAAAAGGTTCTTTGTCCGCTCCCGGTTGAGGAAGTGCTCCTGGTCCGGCGCTCGCTCATAGGCATAGCCCGGGGAGATCGTCATGCCGTCGAGGCCGATCGCCTTCATCTCGTCGAAGAAGGCCGCGACACGTTCCGGTTCGGCGTCGCTGAACAGGGTGCAGTTGATGCTGGTGCGAAATCCCTTGGACTTCGCAAGCTTTATTGCGTCGACGGCTTTCTCGTAGGTGCCCTGCAGACAGACCGATTTGTCGTGCATGGCTTTGTCGCCGTCGAGATGAATCGACCAGGTGAAGTCCGGATGCGGGCTGTACTGGTCGATCTTCTTGGCGAGCAGAAGTGCGTTCGTGCACAAAATGACGAACTTCTTGCGGTCCAGAAAGCCGCGCACGATTTCCGGCATCTCGCGGTGCAGGAGCGGTTCTCCGCCCGCGATGGAGACGACCGGGGCGCCGCACTCCTCGATGGCCCGCATGCAATCGTCGTAGCTCAGGCGCTGGTTGAGGATTTCGTCCGGATAGTCAATCTTGCCGCATCCTGCGCAGGCGAGATTGCAGCGAAACAGCGGTTCGAGCATCAGCACCAGCGGATAACGCTGCCGCCCGCTCAAATGCTGCTTCATCACATAGGTGCCGATGCGCGCGGCTTGTCTCAGCGGAATTCCCACAGCTCACTCCACATTTGCGGTCTGGCGTTTCCGGTTTCTCAATTCCGCTGGCAGACGAAACTCGATCTTCTCCTCGACGCCGTCCATTTCAGAGACTTCGACGTCGCCCAGAAGACGCAGCGCGTCGATAACGTTGCGTACCAGCTCTTCCGGAGCAGATGCGCCCGCAGTGAGCCCGATCGTTTGCTTCCCCGCAACCCAGGCGGGGTCGAGCTCGGTACCATCCGCGATCAGATAGCTGGGTACGCCTTCCTCGAGTCCGATTTCGCGGAGGCGGTTGGAGTTCGAGCTGTTCTTGGCGCCCACCACAAGAATGATCTCCGCAATCTTGCACAATTCGCGTACGGCCGATTGCCGGTTCTGGGTTGCATAGCAGATGTCGGAAGTATCGGGCCCGACGATGTCCTTGAATCGGCGCTTGAGCGCGGCGATCACGCCACGCGTGTCGTCGATACTGAGCGTCGTTTGCGTCACATAGGCAACCTTCTCATCGTCGGGCAGATGAAGCGCCTGCACATCGGCTTCCGAAGACACGAGATGAACGGGTGCTCCGACCTGGCCCATGGTGCCCTCTACTTCAGGGTGCCCTGCGTGGCCAATAAGGATGAGCGTGCGGCCCTTGGAGACGTAGCGCTTGCCCTGGGCGTGCACCTTGGAGACGAGCGGACAGGTCGCATCCAGGACCGGAAGTTCGCGGCGCGCCGCTTCGCGTACGATCGCCTGGGGCACCCCGTGCGCGCTGAAAACGGTTACCGCCCCTTGCGGCACCTCGTCCAATTCTTCGACAAAGCGGGCGCCCTTGCGCTTCAACGCCTCGACCACATGGCGGTTGTGCACGATCTCGTGGCGCACGTAGACCGGCTCGCCGTATTTCTCCAGCGCATGCTCCACGATGTCGATCGCCCGGACGACGCCGGCACAGAATCCCCGGGGCTGTGCAAGAATGATTCGCATCACTTTCTACCGTCGCTCGCTCTATCTTCCTCGCCGTCCACCCTCTCGCAGAGGATGGGGTCCGTTCATTTGGTCGAGGAATGCCTCCGACTATAACCGAAAACCCCCCGATAACGAAGCCCTTACCGGCCAAAATGGCGATGATCCCTCCCTTCGACAACGCCCGACAAGGAGGCATGTCCCGAATCGGATACAACCCTTCCGGTCTGTGACAAATTGCCGGGAACAAAAGGGGACGGCGCACAATCTCCATGGATGCGCAGGCGCGAGCAAGGCGTCGATGGCACCAAATTGGTGGACTTCGACATCTATGGGCCGCTATGGGGCTTTTCGCCTGCACTGTTGTTCTCGAAATTCCGATCTGGCTCGCGCGCATGCCCGCGATGCCGGACTATCCCGCCCACCTCGCGACGTTCTATCTCCTTCATGGGGGCGCGAAGCTGCCGACACTTGCCCAATTCTACCGCGTCCAATGGGCGTTCGTGCCCAATCTCGCTGCAGAAATCGTCGTGCCTGTGCTGTCTTCTGTGTTCGATCTCGGAGGCGCCACCTCTATTTTTCTGAGTGTGACGCTTGCGTTATGGGTCCTGGGCGCGGGGGCGGTGCAGTGGGCACTCTACCGGCGCCTCGGTCCAGCCCCCCTTTTCGCAAGTGTCTTCGCCTACAACGCGAATTTCATGTGGGGCTTCTTCAACTATTGCCTGGGAACGGGTCTTGCGCTGGTTGTTTTTGCCGGTTGGGTCGCGGATGAAAACCGCCGAAAACACCTGCATCTCGCAGGGTTCGCCGCGACGGTCCTCGCGATCTATTTCTGCCATCTGTTTGCTGCAGCGATTCTTCTTCTCCTGATTGCCTCCTACGAGATTTCCAGCCTGAAACGCCCCATTTTCCCACGCGAGGTGCTTCATCGGGCAGGGAGGGTCGGCGCCATCGCTGCTCCGGCCATCCTCGCTTTTCTTTTTTTGAAGCCTGCGGGCGGCGGCGGCCCGATTACATTCAACCTGCTCGACACTGTCGAGGATCGACTGGGCGCGGCGGTGCAATTTCCGTTCGACCGTCCCGCGTGGCTGCTCCTGGCAGCTCTGACCGCATTTTTCGCGATTGGATTGTGGCGGCGGAAGATATTTCTTCATCCTCATATGAGGTTCGGCCTCGTCTTACTGGCCCTGGGAAGCGCCTTTGCACCGGAATGGGCGATGGGAGGATGGGGCGTCGATTTGCGATTGCCCGCCGTTCTTGGAACGCTGGCATTTGCCTGCGCCGATTTTCGTTTCCAACCCCGGATGACGGCTGCGCTCGCCGCAGCCGTGGTTCTTGTCGTGGCCTGGCAGGCGGCGGCGCTGTCAGGAAACTGGCATTATTACGATCGGCGGTATACGGAATTCCGGACCGCGATCGGACGCATCGCCCCCGGCTTGAAGATCGTGACGGTTCTCGACGGCGATGCCATCGGGCTCGCATCCGACCAGCCATATTGGCATATGGCAGAGTATGCGATCATCGATCGTGCCGCCTTTACTCCGCTTCTGTTCACGACCAGGGGTCAACACGTGATCCGCCTGCAGCCTGCCGTCGCTCCGATCGGCGCGAATTCCGCGCAGGAGGGATCGCCGCCGGACATTTCGGAGCTTGACGATCTGGCGGCGGGCAACTGGAGCGACGATAAAGACATCCGCGAGGTGTTTCCTTATCTCCTCCGATTTCAATGCCATTACGATATTGCCGTGGTGGTGCATCTGGGCGGCCACAGGAGCAAAGTGCCCGACATGCTCCGGCTTGAACATGCGGGGAGTTTCTTCTCGCTCTACCGCATTGCGCGCGACGAGGCGTGCGGCGCGCGATGAGCGCTCCGAACGATCGCCGTGACAGGGGAGCAAACGCGCTCGACCACGCGCTCGCGCCCGTGCTGCCGGTGTTGCTTGCCGTTCTCGGGGTGGCCTGTTTTGCGGGGTTTGTACGCGCGGCTGCCATCGCGCCGCTGCACGTATCGCTTGATCCAAATGAAGGCTGGAACGCCTACCACGCACTGGCGGCCATCGCCGGGCATGGCCTCTATCCCGATCCGGCGAGCTTCATGACCAACAACTATCCGCCGCTTTCGTTTTACGTGACGGGGTTCTTCGGCGCGCTCATCGGCGACAACATCGTCGCGGGGCGTGTGCTCTCCCTGGCGTCGTTTCTGTGCGTGTGCGGTTTCGCCGCTGTCGCGGTGCGCCGCATGAACGGCTCCTGGCGGGCGGCGGATTTCGCCGCGTTCCTCCTCGCCGGCACGCTACTTCTTACCTCCGATTATGTCGGAATGGACGATCCGCAGCTTTTGGGACACGCAATTCAGCTTGCGGGGCTTCTCATCGTGTTGCGGGAACCGCGAACGCGACCCGCCATGTTCCTGAGCGCTGGTCTGTTTGTTGCCGGCGGCTTCGTGAAGCACAACCTCTTCGCCCTGCCGCTCGCTTGTCTCGTCTGGCTTGTGCTGTTCGACCGCCGCAACGGATTGCGGTTCGCGCTTTGGCTGATCGTCTTTTCGCTTTCAGGGTTGCTGGCCTTTCGCGTCGTGTTCGGATTCGACTTGCTCGAACGGCTCAATTCGCCACGTGCCTGGTCGGTGGCGCAGCTGGAGGAGAATCTCCTCAGCTGGCTCGCGACCGCCGCGATATCGCTTTGCGCACTCGGGGCCCTCGTGCTCTGGAGCCGGAACGACAAGGCCGTCGTGCTGACGGCGATCTATGCAGCGCTCGCCCTGGTCTCCGGTACTCTGCTGCTGGGCGGCGCGGGCGTGGACGTGAACGCGATGTTCGATGCCGATATCGCTCTGGCGCTGGGCGTGGGACTGGCGCTTGGCAGGCTCGCCGGGCGCCGGAGCCCGCTGCCTCATATCGCGGGGCGGGCCCTGGCACTGGCTTGCGTGGCTCCGCTCGCTGTCATCGCCGTCGCCGACCATGACTCGCGCCACTGGTCATTCTGGACCCATCCTATGCGCGACGAGGCGGCTCTGGCGGAGCATGACCTGTCATTTCTCAGGACGCACTCCGGGCCTGCAATGTGCGAGAGCCTGGCGTTCTGTTACTGGGCCGGCAAGCCCGCAGGAATCGATGTCTTCAATCTGGATCAGCAGCTGATCAAACATGCGCGGGATCCCGCGCCCTTCCTGCGCCAACTCGACTCGCATCATTTCTCCGCCATCGAGCTCGACGAGACCACGCCGTTTCCACTTCCGCCGGATTTGCAGGTCAGCATGAATCGCAACTATCGCGTCGATCACTCGGACGACGAGGGCGTGTTCTTCGTGCCGAAATAAGCAATTGCCCAATTGAGCCGAATGAGCGGCGCATGTTTCAATGCGCCGGCAGATCGCGGACGTAGCTGACCTTCACGGTGCCGGTCCTCTCGAGCTTGGACCATCCCACGAAGCGGCCCCGCATTGCCGTCGAGAGGGAGCGTACGAGCACATAGTACATGATCTGGCGATAACCGAAGCGCTGGAGCATCAGCCACCAGGTAAGGTTCCAGTTCTCACGGCGCTCCATGCAGAAGCCGAACAGGGCGGCGAGAAGATCGACCAGCATGAACACCGCGTAGTAGACGCCGACCGTGAACAGACTGGTGTTGCTGAACTCCGCCCCGTGTTCGAGATAGGCGACCGTTTGAAACAGCAATTGCCAGATCAGCATCAGGTCGGCGACGGGCGCGAGCGCGGTGAGGAAAATCTGGAAGAGCCACGCCTGGGGCAGCGCAACAAGGCCAAGTGCGCCATAACGGGGATTGAAAGTCATGGCGCGGTACTTCCACAGGCATTGCAGCGTACCGAACGCCCAGCGGAAGCGTTGCTTGGCAAAGCCGCGGATTGTCGAGGGCGCCTCGGTCCACGCGATGGCGCTCGCGTCGAACAGCACGCGGTAACCGGCGCGCTGAACGGCAATGGTCAGATCCTGATCCTCCGCGAGTGTGGTCGCGGTGAAGCCACCGAGCTCGCAAAGCACACTCCGCCGCCACGCCCCCACGGCGCCGGGCACGACGGTCAGCGTATCGAGGGCAGCCAGCGCACGGCGTTCGAGATTCTGCGACACAATGTATTCGAGAGCCTGCCAGCGCGTGATGGTGTTGATTCGGTTGCCTACTTTTGCATTTCCGGCCACGGCGCCGACGCGTGAGTCCGCGAACCAGCGCACCAGCCGTGAGATCGTATCCGCGCAAAATTGCGTGTCGGCGTCGAGCGCCACGATCACCGCGCCGCGCGCACGCGCCAGCCCGACATTGAGCGCATTCGCCTTGCCGCCATTGGCAATGCGGATCAGCTCGACTCGCGAATCGGCGCCGTACTGCCCTTCCACAATCTCGGCGGTCGCATCGCGCGAGCCATCGTCGACCACAATGACCTCGAGATCGGGATGATCGCTCGCAAGGATGCGCTCCACTGTCGTCCCCACGACTTTTTCCTCGTTAAAGGCGGGAATGATGACAGACACGCTGTAGCGACCCGTGGAGATGGGAGGCGCCGCCTGTTCCGCTTCACGGGGACGGTTGCAGAGTGCGAGTCCGCACCAGACGATCAGCCGCGCAATACCGAGAAAAATCGCAGCCAGGAAACAATAATAGAGGACGGCGCCGGTCCAGCTCAGGGTGAGGAACACAAGTCGATCCATGATGAGCGTGGCGGTTACCGGGAGAGGCGGCATGGCCTGCGCGCGGGTGAGGCCCGCAAGCTGCGCGACGGGTACGAACTGATAACCCTGCGCCCGCAAGGTTTCGATAACCCCGGGCAGGGCCGCCACCGTTTGGGAGCGATCGCCGCCCGCATCGTGAAACAAAAGGATGTTGCCGCGCAGATCGGGATTTTTTGCATGAACGGCTGCAAGGACGCGCTGCAGAATCGCGGCGCTGCCCGGCAACTCCCAATCCGAAGGATCGACATGCATTCCGATTGTTATGTAACCAAGACTCTGGGCCAGCTCGACCGGACGAAGATCGGCCGCGTCGGAGGGTTCGGCATCGCCCAGGTAGGGTGGCCGAAAGAGACGCAACGATCGGCCGGTCAATGCCTGGAAGAGCCGCTGGGTGGCATTTAATTCCAGAACGACCGCTGCGCCGGGCGTGTCAGCGAGATTGGGGTGTGTAAAGGTATGATTGCCGACGTCGTGGCCCTCATTGATCATGCGCTGCACGATCTGCGGATAAGCTTGTGCATTCTCGCCGATGATGAAGAAGGTCGCCATTACGTGCTCGGCCTTGAGAATGTCGAGAATTTGCGGCGTCCACTCGGGATCGGGGCCGTCGTCGAAGGTGAGCGCGAGCTTGTTGCGGCTGGCGCCGACCTGCCGGATGACATAGGGCGTCGGCAATCGGGTGTAATTCTCGTCGTCGATGTCGCCCGTATCCCTGTCGATCTCGACCGTGCGGGCGCCGGGCGTGGGATGGGCCTCTACCTGCAGGATCTCTCCCTCGCCTTCAAAATCCACGTCCTGACTGGTGGGAATGTTGCGCAGGCCGCCTGGCGCGGGGGTCCCATAGCGCCGGCCCAACACGGTCCACGTGGAGGGATCCTCGCTTCCGAGCTTCCACAACGCATACCCCGCCGGCTGATAGGAATCGGCCGCGTGAATCTGGTCATAGGCGGTCACGCCATCGAGAAACCAAACCTGGTGCTTGCTGTTGTCGTCCTCCAGGTAGGAGAAATGCGGGTTGTTGGCCTGGTCGTCGAAGGTGATGTGCGCCTGCGAGTCGCGGGCGGCGATCACCGCGTCCTGAAACGTCATCGCCTGGGTCGGCCCCTGGGACCAGTCGTATCCGTAGTTTCCGATGCCGATGATCGTGCGGGCGGGCGCAAGAACGGCCATGCGCTTGTCGAGATTCTGTTCGAACCACGCTTCCCCGGCGATGCTTCCGGGCGGTCCGGTATCGTCGTGTTCGTCGTAGGCCATGAGCAATGTGTAGTTGACGAGATTGGCGTATGCAGCGTAGGGCCAGGTGTCGTCGTCGAAGGGCGAAGCCAGGACAATAAGCCAGCCATGGGGTGCAAACGCCGTTTTCATCTCGCCCAGAAAGGCTTGGAGATCCGGGTAGGTGCCTTGTGGAAGACTTTCGAAATCCACTACCGCGCCTTGGAATCTGTTGGCGGCGAGGTAATGGACGATCCCGCCCAGCAGAATGTGCCTGCGCAGTGGATCGGCCAGCAGCTCCGCCATTCCCGGGCCGTTCCACACTGCGTTCGAGGCGTTCTGCACCAGCGGCAAGATGGCGACGTTCGGCTTGGAATGGGCGATAGCCGAAATCGCCCGCCGATCCACACTATCGGCGAGGCTCATGCTCGGCCCCTGCAAGTTCATCCAGGCCGGAACGAACCAGTCGAGTCTGGACACCACGCGCTTGAGATCGGGATAACCGAGTTCATCCGTGCTCAGATAGAATCCTACCGTCAGCGGCCGGTTCGGAAAGGGTCTGAGTGCTGCGGCTGCCGAATGGGTTTGCGCCACTCGTGCACGCTGCGCGCGCCAGGCGCGTACGAGCCTTGCCCGTTCGGCACGCGCTTCGGCGGCAAGCTGGGCTGCGGCATTCATCATGGCAGGATCGAAGGCGCGCCGGACAAGCTCGGCAGGGTTGATCGCGCTCAAATGGCCGGGAAGATTGGGGCCGGCGACGTGAGGTTCGACAATCAGACTCGCAAGAAAGAAAATGCCAATGAGGGTCGTCAGCACGGCCGCCGCACGTCCCAGAAAGGACATGCGCGTGGCGCGCCGCCCGCTTGCGTCGAAGAAAACCGGCTTCTCGATCATGTCACGCCAACCGCCGCAACCCGCACTCCGCCCCACGTCCGCAGCCTCGCACAGGGAGCGTCAGTTCAGAACTGCGGCGCGTCAGGGCAAACCGATCTATGTAGTCCCCCGTCCGACAGGAGGTAATGCCGGGTTGAGGGCATTTTCAAGGCAATTCGGCAATCGCTTCGCGGGACTGCGCAGCCACCCCCGTTCCGGGCGGTCGCGTGCCATCGTTCGCCGCGAGTGCAGGAGGCCGCGCCAAGAATGAGGAGGAGGTCGGCGGGCGCGCGCAGGACCGCGGCGGCAGCGGTGCTCGTGTCGGGATGGATCGCTACGCTGGCGCTCAACTGGCCGGGGCAGCTCTCCTATGATTCCGTCGCCCAATTGCATGATGGCAGGACCGGCCATTACAACGCCTGGCATCCGCTCGTGATGGCCTGGATGCTCGGGATTGTCGACTCGCTCGTCCCCGGGACGGGTCTATTCGTCCTGTTCGACGCGTCTCTTCTGTTTGGGGCATTGCTGTCGCTTCTGTGGTTGACGCCGCGCGTCTCGTGGGCCGCGGTCGCAGGGGCGGCCATGTGCGTGGCGTTGCCGCAACTCGTCCTCTATCAGGGCATCGTCTGGAAAGACGTGTTGTTCGCGGACGCTTCCATTGCCGGTTTCGTGGCGCTGGCCCAAGCCGGCGTTCACTGGCGGCGCAAGGGACTTCGATGGAGTTTGGTCTTTGCAGCCTTTCTGCTTCTCGTGCTGGCAACACTGGCCCGCCAGAACGGAGCGATTGCGCTCGCGTTTGGTGCCGTGGCTCTTGCTTTTGTCGCGCGAAACGAAGGTTTTCGCTGGAGGAGCGCTTTTTGTTGCGGTATCGGCGCGGCCGCGGCCGCGGCCTGTGTGGTACTTGGGGCGAATCTCGCGTTGGCGGAACGCAGCAACGGCGTGTCGGGGCCGCAGGCGCAGATCAAACTTCTTCAGCTCTATGATCTGATCGGAGAGGCGAAGACCGATCCGGGCCTCAGGCTCGACGGCCTGAAGCGCGCCAATGCCGATCTCGATCTCCTCATCCATACCGACGGTGTCCGCCTCTACACGCCCGTGCGCAACGATACTCTGGTCAGCTCGTCCGATCTCCAGGACGAGTTCGCCGACACGGATGCAGCGGCGATCGCGTCGCAGTGGCGAGACGCGCTGGTCCACCACCCTTGGGATTATCTGAGCGTACGGGCCCGGGTCTTCGCATGGGTCTTTTTTACTCCGGACCTGGCCCAATGCGATGCGTATTACACGGGCGTCGACGGGCCCCCGCAATATTTGCGCGACCTCGGTCTCAGACGGAATTTTCGTCCACAGGATCGCGCGCTCGGCAGCTATGCGGCTCTCTTCATAGGAACACCGGTGTTTTCTCACGCGGCTTATGCCCTGATCGCTCTCGTGCTGCTCGCTTTCCTCCTTCGGCGGCGGCACGTGGCAGATTTTGCGATCGCCTGCCTGCTGGGTAGTGCCCTCGCCTTTACGATAAGTTTCTTTCTGATTTCCATCGCATGCGACTACCGGTATTTGCTGTTTCTGGACCTCGCCGTGTCGACGGCGTTCCTCTATTGCGTCCTTACATGGCACCGGGTCGGAAGCGTTCCGAGCGCTTTACGACCACCTGATTTGCCGAGTTTTCCCCTTGAGAGATCCGGCGGAAAATAAGCGGACAGACGATTGCAGGAGTCGGTTAACCGACTCCCTTTAGCGTGGTTTTCCTGCCGGCATAACTCGTTCGCCCAACTCCGGCCGTGATTGTGTTCGACCTGTCGGTCGTGCGAGGAGATATCGATGTCTGCCCTTGCAGTTGCTGCGCCGTTGCCTGCCGCGGAAGCAACGCCTGCCCTATTGAGCGTCGTCATTCCGACCTTCAATGAGGCCGGCAACGTGCGGGAGATCGTGGCGCGTCTCGACCGCGCGCTCGCCGGGGTCGCGTGGGAGGCGATCTTCGTCGACGACGATTCTCCGGATGGCACGGCGGAGCAGGTCAAGGCTGTCGCCGCGGAGGATTCGCGGGTGCGCTGCCTCAAGCGTCTGGGACGCAGGGGCCTCGCGGGCGCCTGTATCGAGGGAATGCTCGCGTCCAGCGCCGTGTATGTCGCGGTGATGGATGCAGATCTGCAGCACGACGAACGCATTCTGCCCGTCATGCTCGCCACGCTTCAGGCGGATAGCGCCGATCTTGTCGTGGGCAGCCGCTATATTGCCGGGGGCGACGCTGGCGGATTCGCGCCGGACCGCGCAAAGATCAGCCGCGCCGCGACTGGTCTCGCACGCCGGCTTCTGGGCGTGCGCCTGTCCGATCCGATGAGCGGTTTTTTCATGTTCAGGAGAGAGCGACTGGATGAGATCGCCGGCGAACTGTCGCCGATCGGTTTCAAGATTCTACTCGACATTGTGCTGACCGCGAAGAACCGCCTGCGCATTGCGGAGATCCCCTACGAGTTCGGCGAGCGCCGGCATGGTCGCAGCAAGTTCGATGTGGCGGTAGGCCTCGAATTCGTGGGGCTTGCGCTCGCAAAGATGACGGGAGGCGTGATCGACCCGCGCTTCATTTCCTTTGCCCTCGTCGGCACCACTGGTCTTGCCGTTCACCTCCTGATCCTCAGGGTCGCCTTTGGAACATTTGCGTTGAATTTCTCTCTCGCACAGAGCTTCGCCACGTTTGCAGCGATGGTGAGCAATTTTCTCCTGAACAACAGACTGACCTATCACGACCGGCGCCTGTCGGGAAAAAACCTGCTTCCGGGTTTTCTTGGCTTCTGTCTGATCGGAACGGCGGGGGCGATCACCAATGTCGGCCTGGCATCGTGGCTTTATTCTGAAGAGCCGACATGGTGGCTCGCGGGTGCTGCCGGGGCAATCATGGGCGCGCTATGGAACTACTCGATGTCAAGCCGGTTCGTGTGGCGCACGCGATGACGGGAAGGGAGCGGCGGGTTTGATCGCGCTCCCGGGCGCAGTTGCCCGCTCGTGTTCGCCCGCACATGTTTTCATCACGGGAGCGAGCAGTGGGATCGGCGCAGCGCTGGCGCGTTGCTATGCGCGCCGCGGCGCGCATCTGTCGCTGACCGCACGCAACGCCGCCAGAACAGAGACGGTTGCGCAGGAATGCCGTGAAGCGGGGGCCGAGGTACGCTGGCAGGCGGCAGACGTGACGGACCGGGAAACGCTTTCGGCATGGATCGAGGATTGCGACCAGCGCCAGCCCATCGATATGGTTATCGCCAATGCGGGGCTGGGCGGCGAGAGAGTGATTGCATCGCCCGCAGGCGAGCAGCTTTCCCTCGCACGTGAAATTGTCGAGACGAATATCCTGGGCGTTGCCAACACCGTCATTCCGCTCCTGCCGCGCTTCGTCGCGCGCGGAAGCGGTCATGTCGTGCTCATGAGTTCGCTGGCCGCCTATGTCGGTCTTCCGGAGGCCCCCTTGTATTCCGCTTCGAAAGCCGCGATCCGTATCTACGGTCAGGGATTGCACCGGCTGCTGGGGCCGAGCGGCGTCCGCGTGACGGTCGTGTGTCCGGGCTTCGTTGCCACGCCCATGAGTCAAAGCATTCCAGGGCACCTGCCGTTGCTGTGGAGCGCCGAGCGCGCCGCCGCCTTTATCGTAAAGAGACTTGCGCGCGACAGGCGGGAAATCGCCTTTCCGTGGCCTCTCGCGGTTCTTGCAAAGCTCGCCAGCACGCTCCCGGTCCAACTCGTCGATTCGCTTCTCGACCGGAAGCGCAGGAGCCCCGCATGAACGGTCGTGCAGACGCATTGCAGATATCGCAGCTGGACATCCCAAAGCGCGCCGACGACTGGCTTGCCGTTCCGTTTTCCGTTTATGCGCGCGACAAATTTTGGATTCCGCAGCTCAACCTGCTCGAGAAACAGCGTATCTCCCCAAAGCATGCGCCGTTCTTCACCTTCGGCGAGGCGGCTTTCTTCGTGGCATCGCGCGGCAGCCAGCCTGTCGGCCGCATCACGGCGCACGTCAATCGCCGTCATCTGGAAAGGCATCACGACCGGACGGGCCATTTCGGCTTTTTCGATTGTGCAGATGACCCCGAAGCGGCGCAGGCGCTCGTCGAGGCCGCGAGGGGATGGCTCAAATCCCGGGGTCTCGTACGTATGATGGGACCGCTCAGCTTCTCCATCAACGAAGAGTGCGGTTGCCTCGTAGCGGGTTTCGATTCGCCCCCGGCCATGCTGATGCCCCATGGGGCTCCCTGGATGGGACCTTTGCTCGAGAGTGCCGGGCTCTCGAAGGAAATCGACCTCTTCGCCTACCGCACGACGCCGCGCAAATTGCCGCCCCGCATCGCGCAACTGGCCGCGCGCGCCGAGCGGTTTGGAAACGTCTCGTTGCGCCACTTCGACATGCGCTGCTACCGGGCGGAAATCGATCTCCTGGTCGACATTTACAACGATGCCTGGAGCGACGCGTGGGGATTCGTACCTTTCAGCACTGCTGAGATCGACTCTCTCGCCAGGGAATTGCGCCCGTTCTTCCGCAACGAGTATGGCCGCTTTCTGATGATCGACGGAAAGGAAGTGGGCTTCGCCGTCGGCTTGCCGGATCTCAACGGCATCATTGCGCCGTTTCGCGGCCGCCTCTTTCCGTTCAACTGGGCGAAGCTGATCTGGACGATGAAACGCGAAACCTGGCGCACGGCGCGGATTCCCTTTCTGGGTATCCGCCGCGCCTGGCGCACCACGCCGCGCGGCAGCGCCCTTGTCGTGCTGCTTGTGAAGGAACTCGTGATCCAGGCATCCACCCGCTATCGGCTGGATTGGGCCGAGTATTCCTGGGTGCGGGAAACCGATTCGCGCATGGTGGCGCTGGGAGAAGCCATCGCGGGCCCACCGGCGAAGACCTATCGCATCTATGCGAAAGCCATATGAAAGATCGCCGGGCGCGAACCTCGCCGGATGCCTTACCGCCCTCAGAACTGCTTCAACAGGCGATCGATGTAGTCCAGCTCTTCCTTCGAGCGGCCCGGTTGAGAGGCTCTGCGGCGCAGCTCTTCCAAGATCGCGCGCGTGCGTCGCAGCTGAGAGGCATCGGGAAGTTTGACATCACCCCCGGTGACACCTTGCGCCCGGCCTAGGGGGTCGTCGCCCTTTTCTTCCTGGCCATTGCCCTGACCTATGCGCTTCATGAGTTCCTGGGCAAGCTGTCCGGTTCCCTCCTTCAACGCTTCCAGCGCATTTTTCTGAGCGGCCCCCGCCTGGTCGAAGCCCTGCGCGCCCAGCGCCTCCTGCGCATTTCCCATTTCCCGCCCCGCCTCATCGAGCTTGTCGCTTCCGGGCAGCCTCTGCTGGCCCAGCCCTTTGTTGAGTCGGCCCAGTTCCTCCCGCAAATTGCCCTGCTGACCGGCGAGCCCCTTCCCGCCGCCGTCCCTCGGATCGCCTGCCCCCTGAGACTGACGCAACGACTTGTCGAGAAGCCGGCGCTGGCGCCCGATCATGTCGCCGAGTCCCTGAATGGCTCCGTTCAAAGCTTTGTCGGCCGGACCGGTCCCCCCACTGCCGCCTGTGCCCGCACTGGCATGCATGTTTTCGAGCAGGTTCTGAAGCATCGCAAGCAATTGCTGGGCTTTGGCGCGCGCGCCACTCTGCGCGAGCTGCTGAATCGCCTTCAGCATCGCCTGAAGATCCTCTGGCCTCAGCACCTTGGCATTGGGCGGCAGCGGCGCGGACGAATGCGCGCCGTTCTGCGCGAGCGCCTGAAGGTAGCGTTGCAGTGCTTCCTGATAGCGCTGCAGAAGCGCGTCCACCGTGCTCTGCGGGGCCCCCTGCGCGAGCGCCTGACTCAGCAGCTGCTGCAATTGGCGGAGCCTCTCTGCGGCGTCGCTGAGTCCGCCCTGTTCCAGCGCCATCGCCATCTGCCAGAGAAGGTCCTGTACGCGCGCAATGTCCTCGGCTTTGCGTGCGGCGCGGAGGGTCCAGAAGGCCGTCCTTAGCGCGAGATAAAGGGCATGCTGGTTGCGGTAAAACCGTTCCGGCGCGATGGCGAGCGCATCGAGCATTTTTGCCACGCGTTCGCGCGCCTGGGATTCGCCGATCGCAAGGTTTTGCCGCTGTTCGATGAACGCACGCGCCAACGGATTGGTGAAGAAATGTTCGGGCAGGCGCATGCGCATGAGCTTGCTGCGGCCGATCTGCCCCGCGCCGTCCTTCGCTTCGAGCACGATCTCGACATCGAGACCTGCGAACGGGTGCGCGGTGAGATCGCGGTAGATCGTCTCGGCCACGGTCTTCGCAGAGGACTCCGGCAACGGCAGATCGATCGAAAGGCTCGCGCGCGCGCCACGAGAAAGGGGACGGATCACGGCCCGCGCGTTGGTCACGCCGTAATCGTCACCCGCTGTGTAGGCGATTTTCAGCGCGTCGTGTTCGGTACGGCTCGGTGGCGCGGAGAACGCGATGACCGGCGGCTGATCGGCGATCACTTTGAAGTGCCAATCGCCGAGCAAATGGCCGGCCACGCGAATATCTGCGTGCGTGTTTGTCGTGAGCCTGGCAGTCGCGGCGTAACCATCGGAACCGCCGGCGAATTCCGGCGCGCTGCCTTGCGGCTCGGGTTCGAAAATCAGACGCGGGGCGATTTTTCCGCTATGCACCCGCATGACCAGTTCGGAACCTGCGGGAACAGCGACTGCGGCGTTGCCACCTGGCCGCAGATAGATCGGTGCCCAACCCGTATACGCGGGCGGCGTGATCCAAGCGTCCATCGCCGCAGCGGGAGCGTTTGCGCCTTGTTCGAAAGAAAGAGCGAGTGAGAGGCGGCTCGGCCCGTCGGAGCCCGCGAAGAAGATACTGGCGACCACCAGAAGGAACACCAAATACCGCAACGCGTGCGGATCTTTTTGCGCGAGACCGGGCGCGGGGGGCGCCAGGCGGAGGTGGTCGAGCGTTCGCAGAAGTTGGGCCAGATGCGCGCGCCACAGCGACTCCGCCATCGTATCCCCCGTGCCAGCCGCCAGGCGATCCCGGCCTTCGGTGATGGGCCGATGGGAAAGGCTGCTGTCGCGTTCGACGCGGCGCGCGGCATCCTCCCAGACAGGCGATCTCCAATTGCGAAAGCCGTGAAAAAGCGAATGGGCGATGCCTGCGATGACGGCGAGAAATAGAAGAGAGCGGAGCCAGCCCGGCAACGCGCCGGTTATTCCGAAAAGTGCGGCGGCCGCATAAAGGCCGAGAATACCCGTTGCCGGCCAAAACGCCGGCCATGTGCGCTCCCATAGGAGGAGGAGGCGCGCGAAAGCGATGTACCGTTCGTGCCGCTCAGTCTTCCAACCAAGGCGGGAGGCGGTCGAGTCCAACCAGCGCGTCATAACTCATCCGTGGTCGCACGATGCTCCACCTAGCACCCTTCACCAGAACTTCCGGGGCGGGGGGCCTCGCATTGTAAGCGGAGGCCATTACCGCACCATATGCCCCTGCCGTCATGATCGCGACCAGGTCGCCGCCTTCGAGATGCGGCAGAGCAATGTCGCGTGCGAAAAGATCGGCGGTTTCGCATACAGGTCCGACCACATCATAACGCTCGATCGCTCCCTGCCCAACCGGCTCGCGCACGGGCACGATTTCGTGATGCGCGTCATAGAGAGCGGGCCGTATGAGATCGTTCATGCCGGCATCGATGATCAGGAATTTTTTGGCTTCACCCTCTTTTGCGTAGATGACGCTGGAGAGGAGAATGCCGGCATTGGCTGCGATCAGCCGGCCCGGCTCGAGAATGAGCGAGACGCCAAGCCGCTCGGCTATGTGTGCGATCATCCTGCCATAGGCGTGTGGATCCGGAGGCGGGGCGTCACCGCGCAGATAGGGCACTCCCAGTCCGCCGCCGAGATCCAGGCGCGCGATTTCGTGTCCATCGGCGCGCAATTCGCTAACCAGTTCGGCGAGCCGCGCAAAGGCTTTCTCGAAAGGTTCCAGCTCGGTGATCTGGCTCCCGATATGGATGTCGCAGCCTACTATCTTGAGCGAGGAGAGGGACGCCGCGAGGCGATAGGCGCTGCGGGCGCGACTCCACGGAACACCGAACTTCACTTCCGACGTGCCGGTGGTGATCTTGGCGTGAGTGCCCGCATCAACATCCGGATTTACCCGGATGGTGACCGGCGCCGTCTTGTTAAGCCGATTCGCTACGTGGTTCAGCGCTTCGAGCTCTGGTTCGCTCTCCACGTTGAACTGATGGATGCCGGCGGCGAGCGCATGTTCCATTTCCGCCTTTGTCTTGCCCACGCCGGAGAAAACAATCTTCGCAGGCGGAATGCCGGCCCGCAGCGCTTTTACGAGTTCTCCGCCGGAAACCACATCGGCTCCCGCCCCCAACCGCGCCAGCGTCTTCAGCACGGCGAGATTGCCGTTCGCCTTGACCGAATAGGCGATCAGGGCGTCTGCCGGGAATGCCCCCGCGAACACGCGGTAATGGCGCTCGAGCGTCGCCGTCGAATAGACGTAAACGGGCGTTCCGACCTGTTCGGCGAGGAGAGTGAGATCGATATCTTCGGCGTGAAGCCGTCCCGCCCGATAGGCAAAATGATTCATCGTGAGATGGGGCTGGGAGGCTGAGACGGATCTTTCTGATTGTGAGGACTGGGCTTGCCGTCCGGCAGCAGAAGCTCGCTCTTCGTGCCGCACGCGCAAACGGGAATTGCGAGCGCAAGAACGACAATCAGGCGCAGGATCATGTCAATCTTTCCCGCCAGTAATGAATTTGTTCACGCACACGCGCCGGCGCCGTTCCACCATAACTCTGCCGGGAGTTGACGGACGCGGCAATGGACAGCACCTGATAAACTTCGCCGGTAATCGCCGGCTCGATCTGGTGCATTTCCGCGAGCGGCAGTTTTTCCAGGGACAATTGGAGTTCCTCCGCCCGTTTTACGATGGCGCCTGCAATGCGATGTGCCGCGCGGAACGGCTTGCCGGCGACGCGTGTGAGCCAGTCGGCAAGGTCGGTCGCCGTGAGAAATCCGTTCTCCGCGCACGCCAGCATGGCCTCCTTGTCTACGTGCCAATCGGCCACCATGGCGGCCATCGCTGCCGTGCACAGTTCGATCGCGTCGGTCGCGCCGAACAGGGCCTCCTTGTCTTCCTGAAGATCCTTGGCGTAGGCAAGGGCGAGACCTTTCAGGACGGCGGCGAGCGCGACGAAATGGCCGAGCACGCGGCCCGTCTTGGCACGCACGAGTTCCGCGGCGTCGGGATTGCGTTTTTGCGGCATGATCGAGGAGCCGGTCGAGAATTCATCGCCGAGCTTGAGGAAGCCGAACGCCGGCGACACAAAAAGCACGATCTCTTCCGCCAGGCGCGACAGATGCGTGGCCGAAATCGTCGCCGCGGCCAGATATTCCAGCGCGAAATCCCGGCTCGCCACGGCATCCATGGAATTTCGCATCGGGCGCGCGAATCCGAGAGCTTGCGCGGTCCTCTCCCGATCGATCGGGAACGAGGTGCCGGCAAGTGCGGCGGCGCCAAGCGGACTCTCGTTCAGTCGCGCGCAGGCATCCGCAAAGCGTCCGCGGTCGCGCGCCAACATCTCGACATAGGCGAGGCAATGATGGCCGAATGTGATCGGCTGTGCGGGTTGCATATGGGTGAAGCCCGGCATGAGCGTATCGGCATGGGCCTCGGCCTGGGCGAGCAGGGCGTGCTGCAGGGCCAGCAACGCGGCGTCGATTCGCTCGCACGCGCCGCGCAGCCAAAGGCGCAAATCGGTTGCGACCTGGTCGTTGCGCGAACGCGCCGTGTGCAGACGCCCTGCGGAATCTCCCGCGATTTCCGCAAGTCTCGATTCGATGTTGAGATGAACATCTTCCAAAGCGCGCTTGAACACAAAGCGCCCCTCGGCGATCTCCGTTTCGATCTGGTCGAGTCCGGCAAGAATGGCATCGGCGTCTGCCGAAGAAATTATCCTTTGCGCCCCGAGCATGGCGGCGTGGGCACGCGAACAGGCCAGATCCTCTTTGGCAAGCCGCTTGTCGAAATCGATCGAGGTGTTTATTTCCTCCATGAGCGCGGCGGGACCGCCCGTAAAGCGGCCGCCCCACATCTCGTTCGCGCTCATCGAAGAAACGGATACAGGTCTTGCGCCGTCACCTTGTTGTCGTCCTTGCCGCGCTTGCCGCGGTCGCTCTCGCCATTGCTCTATATGTGATCCATGCGCGGCCTGTCCACGCAGCGCCGCCCGAGGCGTTGGCCAAACTTGCCTTCGACCAGGAGCCCAGGAACATTCCTTCCGTCCCGTTCACGGACGCACGCGGCAAACGCCTGACACTTGCTGTGTTCGACGGTCGCTATGTGCTTCTCAATCTGTGGGCGACGTGGTGCGCGCCCTGCGTTCGCGAACTGCCCGCGCTGGCACACCTGCAACGCGCGCTGCCCTCCCTGACGATCGTTGCCGTGAATGAGGGCCGCGGCACGCCGGCTGACACCGCAGCCTTTCTCGAGGCGCATGGTGCCGGCTCGCTCCATGTCTATCTCGATACCGACCACGCTTTTCTGCAGGCGATGGGTGCGTTCGGGCTTCCTTTGAGCCTGCTCATCGACGCGCGCGGTCAGGAACGCGCGCGTGCCCTCGGTCCCGCGGAGTGGGACGATAGCCAGGCGATCGCCTACCTCCGCGCCGTGACTTCGCCGGCGAGCCCGCAGCAAGCATCATAGCACCGCTCATCTGCGCGGCGAACCGGGATTACGATCCTGGCGAATGGAATGACTTGAAATCACTTCTGCTCGGGCCCTTCGGCGCTGAACGCGGCGAGGCGGGGGGGCAACGATGCGTCATCAATCAGGTAACGCGGGCGTGGCGGAAAGCACCATGTCCGCGAGCCCCGTGCGTTCGGTCAGATGAATGCGCAAACCGTCCGCGACGGGCGCAAGGTGCAGTGTGTAGGAGTCGATGCGCGCAACCTCGTCATACTCAAGATCGAATTCATTGTTCCGCCACCAGCCGCGCAATGCCACGCGATGGCCGGACGCTACGTCCTCGGAAAGGCGTGGCACGCCGTCCATGCCCACGGGATGATCTCCGCCTGTTCCGTCGGCGAAACTCAAACGGACGGAAGCTGTGGCCGGTGTTTCAAACGAAAGCGACAGGCTGCGCAATCCGAGCGGGTTATCGCTTACCAGGAAGGTCCTGCCGGCGACGTTCCGCGCCCATGCGGGCAAAGGCGGCGCCGCGGAAACCGCCGGTGGGCGCGCTGCCAGCGCGATCGCGGCTGCAAGCCGGGCGTCGCCGGAATCGTTCGGAGGCAAAGGAAAATTTGCCTTCACGGCAGCGGCAAGCAGCGGCGCGACAAGATTGGCGTCGGCGCCGCCTGCCGTGACGACTTCAACAATGCTCTCGCTTGGAATGACCGTGATTCTCTGACCTGCCCGGCCATTCGCTTCGAAATCGAAAGGCACGTGCGAGGGATAGAGCCACATCCCATAGCCGTATTGAATACCGGCCTGCACCGTCGCGTGGGGCGAAAGCGCGGTGGCGAGGTAGTCCACGGGAATGATCTGCCGGTCTTCCCACCGCCCCCCACGAAGCCAAAGATAGCCGAGCTTTGCTGCGTCACGCGGCTGCAGCTCGAGATCGGCGAAACCGCGCGAGACGCCGTCGGGATCTGCGGGCCAGGCGGCCCGCGCGATGCCGAGCGGCGCGAACAGATTGCGGCGCGCAAGGTCGAACGCGCTTTCTCCCGTCGCGCGCGTGAGTGCGGCAGAGACCAGATGCATTCCGCCTCCGCAATATTCGAAGGTCGTGCCGGGTTCCCACGCGACGGGCCGGTTCATCGCGAACATCGTCCAGTGAGGACTGTGCTCCATTTCGAGTATCAAATTCTCGCCCGGCGGGGTGCGGCAATCGAGGCCGGAGGTCATGCTTAGAAGTTCGGAAAGCGTGATGCGCTGTTTGCGCGGATTGTCGTTCGCAAGTTCCGGAAGAAGCGAGAAAATCGGGCGGTCGAGTTCGCCCAACCTGTGCGGGCCCTCGGCGATGCCGATCAGAGTCGAAACCACGCTCTTGGTGACGGAAGCCACATTGTGGGTCTCGCCGTTCGGAAACGGAAAGAAATAGGCGTCTAGAACCGCAGCGCCGTTGCGTTCGAGGAACACGCTGTGGACGGGAACGCGCTTCTGGCGAATGGTCTCGACCGCGTACGCCAGAGCATCGGAATCGATTCCCTGCGCCTCGGGCGTTGAGAACGTCCAGCCGCTGGTCGGCCAGATTTCAGCCGCCGGCAGGGGCGCCGGCGCCGGCGGGGGAGGGGGCACGCTGCAGGCAGCGAGCAGGAAGCAAAGACCGAGAATTGCGCGAAGCGACAGGTTGTACGCTTCTCTCTTTCGAAGAGAGGGCGGATTGTGTTGTGTATTCTTGTTCTTCCTCACCTTCGATTGGTGAGACGCAGCACATACGTTTCCGCTATCGCGCAAAAATCTCCTACCGCGTCGGGACGGGATGCTCGCCGCGGTAGTCGTAGAAACCGCGGCCGGTTTTGCGGCCAAGCCAGCCCGCTTCGACATACTTCACCAGAAGCGGACAGGGCCTGTATTTGGAGTCGGCAAGGCCTTCGTAGAGCACCTGCATTACCGAGAGGCAGGTGTCGAGGCCGATGAAATCGGCGAGCTGCAGCGGCCCCATGGGATGGTTCGCGCCGAGCCGCATCGCGGTGTCGATCGCCTCCACATTCCCCACCCCCTCGTAAAGCGTATAAACGGCCTCGTTGATCATCGGCAGCAGGATTCGGTTGACGATGAAGGCGGGAAAATCCTCGGCGTAAGCCGCGGTCTTGCCGACGCGCTTGACGATATCGAGCGCCGTCTGGAAGGTTACATCGTCCGTCGCGATGCCGCGAATGACTTCCACGAGCTGCATCATCGGCACCGGATTCATGAAGTGCAGCCCGATGAAATGCTCGGGCCGGTCAGTGGACGCAGCAAGCCGTGTGACGGAGATCGACGACGTGTTGGTCGCGATCAGCGTCTTGTCGCTGAGACGCGGGCACAAATCCTGGAAGATTTTGCGCTTGACACTCTCGTCCTCGGTGGCGGCCTCGATGACGACATCGCGGTCCTTCATGTCGTCGAGGTTCTGCGTCGTCCTGATCAGCTTCAGCGCCGGGGACACCGACTCGTCATTGATCAGCCCGCGGGCCGCCTGCCGGTGAAGATTGCGCTCGATGATTTCTACCGCGCGCCCCAGCGTGTCCTTGTTGAGATCTTCCAGCAGAACGTCGAATCCCGCCAGCGCGCAGACATGGGCGATGCCCCCGCCCATCTGCCCGGCGCCGATAATCCCCACTCGCTCGATATTCATGTTTCTTCTGCAGCTCCATGTTTGGAGACCGTGGGACCGTACGCCCGCTCCGTGCGAATCCCGTCTCTCAGTATCCCAACCTTGTCAGTTCCTGTTCCATCTCCGGAATGGCTTTGAACAGATCCGCGACCAGCCCGTAATCCGCAATCTGGAAGATGGGCGAATCCTCGTCCTTGTTGATGGCAACGATGACCTTCGAATCCTTCATGCCGGCCAAATGCTGGATTGCGCCGGAAATTCCGACGGCGATGTAGAGATCGGGCGCCACCACCTTGCCGGTCTGTCCAACCTGATAATCGTTCGGGACGAACCCCGCATCGACCGCGGCGCGGCTGGCGCCGACCGCGGCGTGCAGCTTGTCCGCGATCTTTTCGAGCAGATGGAAATTTTCGCCCGACTGCAGGCCGCGTCCTCCGGAAATGATAATTCGCGCCGAGGTCAGCTCCGGCCGCTCCGATTTCGACAGTTCCTCGCCGACGAATGTGGAAATTCCCGGATCGGGAGGCGCGTCGACCTTTTCGACAAGTGCAGAACCCGTGCCATCTTTCGGCTTGAACGCCGTGGTGCGCACGGTGATGACTTTCTTTCCCGCCGGCGCCTGCACGGTCTGGATCGCATTGCCGGCATAGATGGGCCGCCGGAATGTGTCGGGAGATTCCACCGCAATGATTTCCGAAACCTGCGGCACGTCGAGTCGCGCCGCGACGCGCGGCATGTAATTCTTTCCGTTGGTTGTCGCGGGCGCCAGAATCGCATCATAGGCGGGCGCGAGCCCGACGATGAGTTGCTCCATCGGCTCGGCAACCATCTTCGCAAGGGCGGGGCTGTCGGCGAGCAACACCTTCTCGATTCCGGCAAGGCGCGAAGCCGCTTCCGCCACGCCTGCGCATTGATGGCCGGCGACCAGCAGATGTATCGGCGCGCCCAGCTGAACCGCCGCGGCCACCGTTTTGGCGGTCGCATCCTTGAGGGCGGCGTTGTCGTGTTCGGCGATGACGAGCGAAGCCATCAGATCACCCCTGCCTCGTTCTTGAGCTTGTCAATCAGCTCGGCCGCGGTCTTCACCTTGACTCCGGCCACGCGCTTGGGCGGCTCCGACACTTTCAGAACTTTCAAGCGGGGCGTCGCGTCGACGCCGTAATCGGCCGGGGTTTTTTCGGCGATGGGTTTTTTCTTGGCTTTCATGATGTTCGGCAGCGAGGCGTAGCGGGGCTCGTTGAGCCGCAGATCGGTAGTCACCACCGCGGGCAGCTTCAACTCCACAGTCTGCAGCCCGCCATCGATCTCGCGCTCCACGCGAACCACTCCGTCGCCCGGCTCGATCTTGTGCGCAAACGTACCCTGCGGCCAGCCGAGCAGCGCCGCCAGCATCTGGCCGGTCTGGTTCGAGTCGTCGTCTATTGCCTGCTTGCCGAGGATAACGAGCCCGGGCTGCTCGGCCTCGCAGACGCCCTTGAGAATCTTTGCGACGGCCAGCGGCTCGACGTCTGCGTCGGCCTTCACCAGGATGCCGCGGTCGGCGCCCATGGCGAGCGCGGTGCGAATCGTCTCCTGGGCAGCCTGGGGTCCGATGGACACCACGATCACTTCGGTGGCTTTGCCTTTTTCCCGCAGGCGCAGAGCTTCTTCCACCGCGATCTCGTCGAAGGGGTTCATCGACATCTTGACGTTGGCGAGATCGACGCCCGTCTGATCCGCCTTCACCCTCACCTTGACGTTGAAATCGATCACCCGCTTGACGGGGACGAGGACCTTCATGGTGTTCGGATGCCTTCCCCGATTGGCTTCGATTGTGGGTGACGAGCGCGGGGTGCCCGGGCTGCCGCTATCCGGCCGGGCCGCCTCTTTTGTGCAGTGCAAAAACTAGGCATTCGACTGGCACCCTGTCAATCAAAGGTAAGACAGCGCGTCCCTGGCCGCGTCCTGCATTAACTCTCACCCATTAGGTGCGCTGCAGCATTCTGGATATGGCGACATTCCGCCGCAGACGTCGGGAATCTGCTCCGCGGTCTCATTTCAGCGTCGCCAGGTAGGCAACCAGATCGGCCCTCTGAGACGGGCTCGACACGCCGGCTAGGGGCATGGTGTTGCCGGGCACCACCTTCTGTGGTGCCTCCAGCCACGCATCGAGCGTGGCCGGAGTCCAAACGATGCCCGATGCCTTCAATGCGGTCGAGTAGGCGAAACCGGGATAGGTGCCGGCTTTCCGCCCCACCACGCCGAAAAGGTCGGGGCCCATCCTGTTTCCGCCATCCTTCGTGGTGGCATGGCAGAGCGCGCAGCGGTTGAAGAGGGCAGCGCCGGTCGCGGCGTTGCCCCCGGCGTCGGCGTCCGTGGCGGCAATCACCAGGATCGCGCCCATCGCGCAAAGCCATGCGGTCACTCTTTGCACCCTGCTCCCCGGTCCGGATTCGCCCAGCATAACGGCAAACCGGCCGGACCGGGAGCGCAAGCGGCCCGGGCCCGGCCGCCCGCTTGTGGATCGAATCCGTCGCCTGGACGTCGGCTGCCTCAGGCGGTGCGGGGAACGGCGCCGTCCTTCGCGGTTTCGATGGCGCGGCGGAATCCGATCGGATCGGCGATGTTGGGAATCTCGACTGCGTCAATGCCGGTGCCTTCGACGCGGATGTGCCCGTAGCCGAGGAGCCGCCCAAGGAACGTCTGTGTCACCCGCACGCCCTCGATGTTGGGCAGGGCGATCTCGTTGGTCCTCAGCGTGAAGAGACCCGTCTTCTCGATGAAACGATGCGTGGTCACGCCGATCTCGGTGGTCCACATGCGGATCATCAGCCTGAAGAAGATCCAGATGCCGACGACAAAAATGCCGAGAAAGATCAGCGCCAGCCATGCCTGCAGGCGGTAGAACCAGTGAAACTGCGCCCGCGCGATCAGCACCTCGTTCGCGCCCAGCGACTGCTCGATATAGCCCATGCGATCTCCTCCCCCTCGCCATAATATGGCCGCGCGTTCGGCTTCGTCCGGCGCTTCTCCGATCCGGTCCTACCACGCACTCGAAAGCACCACGGTATCTTTCGTCATGGCGGTAAGCCTGGGAAGGTTGCAGCGCCGCCGATGGGAGACCCCGTCGGAAACGCGTGATCTGCGGCTTCAATCCCCGTGTAGAATTTACTGCGGCGGGTTGGCGATCAAATAAGGATATCCGCCGTTGATGTTCGGATTTTGCGCCCAGATCGTGGGATCAAAACCACCGGGCAGGTTGGATCGAAGCTGCTGGTCCGTCAGAGCGGCGACGCCGTTGACATTGCCGTAGCAGGTGCCGCTGGATGTGCCGCTGGTCGTCGTATCCCAGTAGTCGTTTGTGACAGACGATCCGCTGCTACAGGCAAATCCACCGACGCTTGGATCGTTTTCTATCACTACTGATCCTGTTGAGTAGCTATCGTCTATGCTACCTTCATTTTTGCACGCGAAGCCGCCTGCGCTGGGCACGGCCTGTCGGTCGCCTTGGCTGTCGCTGATGCTCGCTGTCGCGTAGGAATTGGTTATCGTTCCTGTGTTGAAGGATACGAGACCGCCGCCGCACAAATGTCGATCTCCCTGCACCGATCCGGTTGCGTAGGAAGTGATGATTGATCCTTCATTATCTCCGACGATCCCGCCCACATATGTGTTCCCGATCGAGGTCGTTGCGTTGACTGAAGAACTGGCAATTGTGCCGTCGTTTACCCCGGCGAGGCCGCCCACTTCGCCAGCCGACGTCGCATGGACTACGCCTTGAAGTATGCGGTCGCCGAACAAATGCCCTTCGTTCAAGCCGAGCAGGCCACCGACAAAGATGCCATGAAATCGGTTCCTCTCCGTGTAGGTGAGGTTGACGTTTGCCAGAATCAAATCTTTGACGCTTGCGCCTGTTTGGATATCGGCGAACAGGCCTCCCACTGTCTTGTCCGTTCCAACGCCCACAATCTTGATGTTGGAGATGGTATTTCCCAGGCCTTCGAACGTGCCACTGACAGGCGTCAGAACCGGAGAATCGTCGTAGGTGCCGTCGCCGCCCGCGTCGTAGTTCGCGGCGAGCGCGAATTTGCCGCTCGGATTCTGCGCGAAGCCGCTTGCAAGCTTGGTGACGGTGTTAACGAGCGTAAAGGGTATACCGTGAATCGCGAGCTGGCTGGACAGATTCGCGAACGCGATGCTGCCCCCGCTGCCAAACGTAATCGTACCGTGACGGCCGCCGTCATTGTTCGTCAGCGACATGCCGCCGACACCCGTGACGGAGATGGCAGCGCCGATCGCAATCGAGCGATGGGCAACCAGAGACAGCACCGCTGTGCTGGGCCATGACAGTGCGGCGCCGACGGCGACATCGTTCGCCTGGACGCCGCCGGAGCCGGTTGTCGTGACAGTGACGTTGCCGGCGCCCAGAAGGTTCTCGAGGTCGGATGCATTAAGCACCGCGTCCGCCGCCCTAGGCGCGCAAACGCCGCGCATGCAAGACATGTTCTGCGTTGCGTCAGTCGAAATGACAACATTGCCCGGCGCTTCTGTCGCCGCACAAAATGTCATTGCTGCAAGAATACAGGCTGAGCAAGTCCATGCTTGCGTCCGGTCCGAAGCCATCAACACTTTCCCCCAGATTCTAGCCCCAGAAACCTATCACCTTGGAAATGCGTGGGATACGCCGCAATTCTCTTTTTTTTTGCAACCAACAGCAATTGCAGCGACGAAGGTGGCGCGTGTAAGCCAGCGCGCCCATCCGGTTCGATCAAGGTGCTCAGGAGAAGCGAGCGTTGGCGCGGTCCCAGAGCGGAGCCTAATCACTTACGAGGGCGAAGACCGTGCCGCAACCTAGGTTGTAGAGGCAGCCCGTATTACCGCCCTCTAACGTTGTTCCATAGAGGATGCCCTGACCATCCATGAGCACACCGCCCCACGGCTGAACACCATCGGTGTTGCCCAGGAAGCTGTACAGAACGGTTTCGGCACCGCGGGGTGTGATTTCGAATACCGTGCCATAACCCAGTGGGCCGCCATGCTGAGTTGTGCCGTAGAAATTGCCGGTCTTGCGATCCCTTATGAGGCCGGCCGACGGGCTGATGCCGTCGCTGCCTCCGTTGAAAAGGTGAACAACGGTTTCCCTGCCGTCTGCCGTCACCTTGGAGTACGGTGCCGCAACCGTTACTGTAACCGTAACATTGATTACCGCGTTGCTCCGTTGTTCCATACAGGTTTCCCTTTCCGTCGGAGACAACACCGCCGACGGGTGTAATGCCGTCATTGCCGCCTTGGAAAGAATAAAGCACGGTTTCGGTGCCGTTGGGCACCAACTTGAAGACAGTTCCGCACCCATAACCGTTACAGCCCGTTCCGCCGCCGCCGGTTGTGGTCCCATAGAGATTGCCGGCGCTGTCCATTATCGGTGCGGCAAAGGGAGTAGGTCCGTCAGTGCCGCCCTGAAATGCGTGAAGCACGGTTTCGGTGCCGCCTGGAGCCAGTTTGTACACCGTCCCACAGCCGTCTCCACAATTCGGGCTACCGCCGCCCTCCTGCGTCGTTCCGTAAAAATTGCCGCTCCTGTCTCCGATCGGGCCGTACAAAGACCTGACGCCATCGTTGCCTCCTTCGAAGCTGTGAAGCACGGTTTCCTTGCCGTCGGTCGCCAACTTGAACACCGTGCCAACTCCGGCGTTGCCGCCCTCGCCGGTCGTTCCATAAAGGTTGCCTTGCGCGTCGATAATCAGACCGGCGTTCGCGCCGTTGCCGTAGTTCCCGCTGAATGTCCAGAGCACCGTCTCAGTTCCTTGAGGCGTCACCTTGAAGACGACGCCGTCTTTGCGCGTCCCGCCGCCAGCCGTTCCATACAGGTTGCCACTCTTGTCCCGGACCAGACCGTCTTCGGACCCGATTAGTGCAGCTTTCTGGTCTGGGTACCGGACGGCCCGCCGTTCGCAAGGGTCGCCCACACTTTGGCCATCCGAACAAAATGCGACTGCAGATTTGGCCGATCGGTCTCGACTGCAAGCTGCATGCAGTCTGCCTCCAAGCGGAGGCATTCCAATGCATGCTTTCGTGAACCGTCTGATCCGAACACAGCGCACCTCTAGATTCTGAAACGCGATTGTCGCATGGCATCGGATGTCCTGTCGGTGGGGTACGCCACAGATAAAATCGAACAAAAACGGCAATTTGAGCAGATATATTGCATTGTTTTCGCGAAGGAGATCCGTAAGCGGGGCGGCCCCAATTATCCGTCAATCGCG
>Ga0182024_10004049_pt1 | contig 34110 bp, 21 predicted proteins | sample P32metaG_FD_120480 | JGI IMG/M metagenome (GOLD analysis project Ga0182024, IMG submission 120480) | Permafrost microbial communities from Stordalen Mire, Sweden - P3-2 metaG (Illumina Assembly) | ecosystem: Environmental > Terrestrial > Soil > Wetlands > Permafrost | place: Sweden: Stordalen... | reverse complement strand
TGGCTCGATTCGATCCACGGCATCATGTGCGCCTTGGGCATGGCGTAATCCATCAGCTCGCCCGTGATCAGTTGCCCGTTGTCGTCGTACACGGCCTCTTCCCACAGCGCCTGGCCGAGACCCTGCGCCACCCCGCCGTGCACCTGCCCGTCGACGATCAGCGGATTCAGAATATTTCCGCAATCGTCGACCGCGATGTAGCGGCGGATCGATATTGCGCCGGTGTCGCGATCGATGTCGGTGATCACGATGTGCGCGCCGAAGGGGAACGTGAAATTGGGAGGCTCCCAAAAATGCGTCGCCATGAGACCCGGCTCGGTATTGGGCGGAAGCTTCATCGCGCGGTAGGTCGCCGCGGCGATTTCCTGAATCGATTTCGACTTGCCGGTCTTGTTGTCGACGCACTGGCCGCCCGAAAGCGTCACGTCTTCGGATTCGAGCAGCATCGCGCCGAATTTCTTGACCTTCGCCTTCAGATCCTGAAGCGCGTAGTACAGCGCCGTGCCGCCGACCGCGGTCCCCCGGCTTCCGAACGTGCCGATGCCGTACTGCACAATCGAGGTGTCGCCATGCAGGACCAGAATGTCGTCGATAGGGACGCCCAGTTCATCGGCCGCGATTTGCGCGAACGTGGTTTCCTCGCCCTGTCCGTGCGGCGATGCGCCGGTGAGCACGGTCACTTTGCCGGACGGCTCGATCTTCACCGTCGCGCTCTCCCATCCGCCGGCGGGCGTTGCGGGCGACGGACCCAGCGCGCAAATCTCGCCGTAAGTCGACAGGCCGATTCCCATCAGCTTGCCCTGCTTGCGCGCGGCGGCCTGCTCCTTGCGCAGCTTGTGATAATCGACCGTATCCAGCGCTTTCTTGAGCGGCGCGGCGTAATCGCCGGAATCATACACCAGACCCGTTGCCGTCGGGAACGGAAACTCGTCTTTGTGAACGAAATTCTTCAATCGAATTTCGGCCGGGTCCATTTTCAATTCGGCGGCGAGCATGTCCACCATGCGCTCGATTCCGTGCGTCGCCTCCGGCCGTCCCGCGCCGCGATAAGCGTCGGTCGGAACGCAGTTGGTGAACACGCCGGTAATATCGGCGCGAATATTTTGCGTCCGGTAGAGTCCCGGCATCATCAGCACGCTGAGCGTGGGAATCGCCGGCGTCAGCAACTGGTGATAGGCGCCCAGATCCTGCCGGATGTGGAGCTTGATTCCGGTGATGGTCCCGTCGCGTTTCGCGGCGATCTCGTAATCGTCGACGTGACCGCGGCCATGGATGGTGCACAGAAAATTCTCGCGCCGCGTTTCGATCCACTTCACTGGCTTGCCGATTTTCATGGCCACGAAGCCCATCAGCGCTTCTTCGGCGTACACATTGAGCTTGCTGCCGAACCCTCCGCCGACCTCCGGCGCCACCACGCGCAGCCGGTTTTCCTCGAGGCCGAGCATCATCGCGACCAGGGTTCGCAGCAGGTGTGGAATCTGCGTCGACGAATACAAATTCAGCGCGCGATCCGCCGCGCGCCACTCCGCGACCACTCCGCGCGTCTCCATCGCCGCCGGAATCAGGCGCTGGCTGGTGATGCGCTGTTTGACGACCACGTCCGCTTCCGCGAATGCCTTATCGATCTCGCCGTGCTCCTGGTGAAAATCGAAAGCCTTGTTATCGGGCCACTGCGGATGCACCGCCGGCGCGCCTTCGGCGAGCGCTTTCATCGGATCGGCAACCGCCTGCCGGACTTCCCATTCGATTTCGATCAGATCGGCGGCATCGGCCGCGATGTATTTGTCGGTCGCGACGACGACGGCTACGGGATGGCCGACGAAATACACGCGATCGATCGCGAGAATATGATGATGCGGGACGCGCAGGCCCGGCAGCGACGCGCCGCACGGCACCGGTCCCACCTTTTCAGTGTCCTTGCCGATGAACACCGCGGCGACGCCCGGGTGCGCGGCGGCTTTGCTGATATCGATCGATTTGATTTTCGCGGCGGCATGCGGGCTGCGCACGATCGCGGCGTAATGCATGCCCGGCATCTTGATGTCTTCGACGTATGTGGCCGTGCCGGTGATCAATCGCGGATCTTCGCGGCGGCGGATGCGCTTGCCGACCAGAAGTTCGGGTTTGGTAGTTGTCGTGGCCACGGTTACGCTCCTCCTGCCTTCGCCGCTGCTTTCACGGCGTTGACGATGTGCTGATAGCCGGTGCAGCGGCAGATGTTACCGTCAAGGCCATGGCGGATTTCGTCCTCGGTCGGATCGGGGTTGCGATCGAGAATCTGTTTCGCCGCAAAGATCATACCGGGCGTACAAAACCCGCATTGCAGCCCGTGCTCATTCCAGAACGCTTCCTGCATGTTGTGCAGTTTTCCGTCGGCCGCCGCCAGACCTTCGATGGTCACGACGGTCGCGCCGTCGGCCTGCACGGCGAACATCGTGCAGCTCTTGATGGTGCGGCCGTTGACCTCGATGGTGCACGCGCCGCACAGCGATGTTTCGCACCCGACGTGGGGACCGGTTAGGCCCACCACTTCACGCAGATAATGGACCAGGAGCAAGCGCGGCTCCACATCGTGGGAGTAGTTTTTCCCGTTTATGTTGACTTGGATGTTCATGATGCGCACCTTGGCGGCGCTTATGAACATATCAAACTTGAGGACGGAATTGAACAGTGGCTGCGGAGCCCTATTGCGGCTCGACCGCCAGATAGCGCGTGCTCCCGCCGCTATAGACCACCATCAGGATGGTCCGTCCCGGCGATCGCCGCATTACGCGATCGAGATCCGCGCTGTTGGTGATGCGCTGGTGGTCGACTTCCTGGATTACGTCGCCCGATTGTAACCCCGCCACCGCCGCGGGACTCCCGCTCGCTACTTCGGTTACTACCGCGCCCTTGATCGACGACGGCAGATTCAGCTGGCGCAGAATCTGGTAATTCAAATCCTCCACCTGAACTCCGTCCAGCGCGTTCGACGCGCCGCCGCCGGTATCGCGCACCTCGTTGCGGGCAGTCTCATTCGGTGTCTCGATCAGCTTCACCGGGACCGTTTGTTCCGCGCCGTCGCGCGCGAGCTTCACGCGAACGGTGGTGCCGGGAGCGGTCATCGAGATGCGCAGACGAAGCTGATTGCTGTTCTCCATGCGCTCGCCGTTGATTTCCTCCACCACGTCGCCGCGCTGAATGCCGGCCTGCGCCGCGGGCGCTCCGGGCGTCACGTAGCCGATCAGTACGCCGCGCATATCGGTAAGGTGCAGCGCCATCGCCATCGCGGGCGAAATGTCTTGAGGCCCGACGCCCATGTAGCCGCGCGTCACCTTTCCGCTCTTGATCACCTGGTCCATCACGCCGCGCGCCAGGTTGATCGGCACCGCGAACCCGACCCCCTGATTGCCGCCTCCATTGCCCGCCAGAATCGCCGTGTTGATTCCGATGAGCTCGCCGCGCGTGTCCACCAGCGCGCCGCCCGAATTTCCGGGATTGATGGCGGCGTCGGTCTGGATGAAGTCCTCGTAGCCCTGAATGATCCCGAGATCGGTGCGGCCCTTCGCGCTGATAATTCCCATGGTCACGCTTTGTTTGAGCCCGAACGGTTCTCCCATCGCCAGGGCGATATCGCCGACGCGAACCTTGGAGGAATCGGCGAACGCGAGCGTGGGCAGGTCTTTGGCGTCAATCTTCAACACCGCCAGATCGGTTTTCGCATCCGCGCCGGTTACTTTGGCTTTGAACTCGCGCTTGTCCAGCAAAGTCACTTTAATATCGGTGGCGCCGTTGATCACGTGATTATTGGTGAGAATGTAACCATCCGCCCGCACGATCACGCCCGAGCCGAGCCCACGCTGATATTGTTTGCCGGACGAGCCCGATTGACCCCCGAAATCGTTGCCGAAGAATTGGCGAAAGAAGGGGTCCATCATGAACGGCGGAAGGTTGCCTCCGCTGGTCCGAACCACTTTCGAGGATGAAATGTTGACGATCGCCGGAAGGTCCTTGTCGACGATGGGCGCGAAGCTGGTTTGAATGCCGGCAGCGGCGAGTGCGGTCGCATTCGCCGAGGGAGCGGCGGTTACCGGCGACGGCGCGATGTAGTTATGGTAGGCTCGCGACCCGATCGCGATTCCGGCGACGCCCGCCGCCAGGCAATAGATGACCACGCGGAGATTGCTGCCGAAGCTCATGGATCGCTCTCCTGATACAAGATTAAGGATAATTCAGTGCGGATTCCATCCCCAGTGTGGGGGTAGTTTGGGGACGGAATGAGGGGGGTGTCTGCATGTGGTGGCTCAGTTTTGAATCAAACTGACCCGACCCCCGCGTCATCCCGAGCGCTCCCTCGTCATCCCGAGCGCAGCGAGGGGATCTGCTCTCCGGCGATGACAGACTCCAATTATGAACCGAATTGAGGAGATTGAGGCCGCGATCGAAGGTCTATCGCCGGAGGAATGCCGGCGCATCGTCCATTGGTTTCGCATGCGTGAGCAGAAGCGATGGGATGAGCAGTTGACTCGAACTCCGCCGCGGCAAGCTCGACTTTCGTTTCGAGGAAGCCGAAAGCGAATCCGCTAAAGGCCTTCGCGAAACATGACGACCGGCGAGCGCCTGGATCGCCTCGAAGCGCTACAGGATTCTCTCGATTCGAGTCGTGAGTTCGCTGAGGCCCATCGTGGGCGACTTACGGCACGTAATCATGTCTGCGTCCCCGGGTCCAGCGGCTGATGAGCAGCGTCAGAGCGACTCGGAACGAATCAAGGCCCTGCTGCTGGTCGCTGAACGTCGCCCACGACGACTATAATCACCTTGGTCGCATTGAGTGTGCGAGTCCGGCGACTCACGCGAGGATACTCTGGATGTCGCTTTGGGTTGTGCGTGCGGGCAAGCATGTATCGGTCCCAGCAAGCGGGGTGCGGTGTGGACCTGTCTGATCACGGATCAGCCCTTCGGCAACTGGACCACGCGGTTCGTCGCGGGCCTCCGAAGGAGGTTCACGCGCTGATCCCGAGCGCGTCCCGCCGGCCTGCTCCAGCCCGATCTGGATCAAGTATACGGGCCGATGAGAAGAAAAATCACGCGCGCGAGGCTTTTTCTTTGTGTTCGTGAGATTATGGTAGTGTCGCGGAGCGACGCGCAAACGCGAGGCGTTAAGGAACGCCGGAATGCACAAGTCGAGCCGGCATGAGCGCCCATCCGGCGCAGGTTGAGGAGCAATCATGGGTAGTCGAGGACCGCAATCGTTCAAGAAACGCCAGAAAGAGCAACAGCGCAAGGAAAAGCGTCAGGAGAAGCTGACCAAACGCCTGGAGCGCAAGAACCAGCCGGCTTCGACGGAACCTGAAGCCGAGATCGAACCCGGGCCATTCCTGGAAAATCAGCCCGAGCAGTCCTGAGGACCCCGAACTGGCGGCGAGTCCCGGCTATCGCGCGGCGGGCCCGGGCGGCGCGGGAACCGTCTTTCCATTCGACTCGAATTCGTCTCGCACTTCCGGCGAAATGTACCACCGATAATAGACCAACATCACCTCCGTCAATAAGACGGCGGTGGCGCCGATCCAGAACAGCAGGCCCGCGGTCTGCTGGTCGTTCTCCGGCGTAAGACTCCAATCGGTCACCAGCGAATCGGCGATGTGCAACGTGTCGACGTACCTCAAATAGTGCCCGCTCGGCTGCGCAAACGCGAGCACAAGACCGAGCAGCGAGCACCAGACCGTCGCCGCCGCGAGGTACACAAGCGACGTCGGCACCAGCCGGATCCGTTGTTCGGGCAACGGAGAATGAATCGGCCACCAGAATACCGCCCCGCCCGCTAGCAAGACGGCGTATTCCAAACCGCGAACGGCGTTGCTCGCGAGCGCCGCGGTGAGCAGTCGCGGCAAATACCAGATCGATAAAACCGCCATGCCTGCGATCCACGCCAAATAATACGGAACATGCAGCCGATCCAGGCGTAAGCGACGAGCAGCGCTCTCCGGTGTACCGAGCAAAAACAGATAGGACGCGACCAGCGCGATCAGCATCTGTTCGATGGCTTCGGCCGTGAGCAAATACTGGCGCGCCATCAAGTCCAGCGGCGAACACACTACGACGGCCAGAAAAACAATGCCCGCCAGGAACCATGCAAGCGTTCGCGATGGGTGAAGGCCGGCGAGCGCGGTGTATGCGGCAAGCAGCGCGCTGCAACACACCAAGCCGGGAACGTTCCAGCGCCAGGCCGACGCGATAACGGCAAGCGTGTGCATGCGAGCGGGTCTCTCTTCACTGTACAGGACACCCAAACGAGCTACGCTGAACGACGGGGAGAAGATAAATTGAATCTGAATGGTCAGGCGGCGATTGTTACGGGCGGCGCGTCCGGACTGGGAGAGGCGACAGCGCGAATGCTCGCGCGCGGCGGAGCGAAAGTCGGCGTCTTCGACGTGAACGCTGCGAAAGCCGAGGCGGTCGCGAAAGAAATTGGAGGGATCGCGATCGTCTGCGACGTTTCCGACGCATCGGGCGCCGCGGCGGGGATTGCGACCGCCTGTGAGCGCCACGGCCCCGCGCGAATCCTTGTGAATTGTGCCGGGATTGGCCTCGGAAAACGGATTGTGGGACGCGACGGACCGATGCCGCTCGAAGATTACACGCGCGTGATTCAGGTCAACCTGATCGGAACATTCAATATGATGCGCCTCGCAGCGGCCGATATGGCGACGCTCGAACCGATCGGCGAAGAGCGCGGCGTGATCGTGTCCACCGCGTCCATCGCGGGCTACGAAGGACAGGTGGGCCAAGCCGCGTATGCGTCGTCGAAAGGCGGAATCATCGCGCTGACGATGCCCGCCGCGCGCGAACTTTCGCAGTTCGCGATCCGCGTGTTGACCATCGCGCCGGGAATCTTCCGGACTCCGCTGCTGGGAAAACTGCCGGAAGAGATTCAGAAGAGCCTCGGCGATTCGGTGCTCTTTCCGAAACGCCTCGGTGAGCCCGCGGAATTTGCCGCTATGGTGGAGCACTGCATCGCCAATGCTTATCTGAACGGCGAGGTCATCCGGCTCGACGGCGGGTTGAGAATGGCACCGCGCTGAACGTTCGCGGATGCGATCGCGCGCACGTGATAAAGTGTTCCTTCGGCTGGTTTCAGTCCTACGCGCCAGGTCGCGCACGCCCGAATCTCGCCGGATAGGAGAAACGTCATGATCGGTCGACATCGCTGGCTTGTTTTTCTAGCACCGCCTTTCCTGTTAACGTTGCTGGCGCTCGCCGTCTACGCCCAGCGAACCGCGGATCAATATCCGCAAAGTTTGCTCGCCGGTTTGCGATGGCGCGACGTCGGTCCCCTCCGCGGCGGACGATCCTATGCGGTCGCGGGAAACGCGAGCCAACCCGATACGTTCTATTTCGGCTCGGTCGGCGGCGGCGTGTGGAAGACCGAGAATGCCGGCCGTACCTGGCTCCCGATTTCCGACTCATTGGGAGACGCGACCGGCGGCATTCCCATCGGCTCGATCGGCGCGATTGCCGTGGCCCCGTCGAACCCCAACATTGTCTACGTCGGCACCGGTGAGCCCGACATCCGCGCCCAGCACTCCTACGGAATCGGCATGTTCAAATCGACCGATGCGGGGAAAACGTGGACGCATATCGGACTCGACGCGACGCAACACATTGGGCGAATCGCCGTGGATCCTGCCAATCCGAATCGAGTTTATGTGGCCGCGCTCGGCCACGTGTATGATCCGAACCCGGAGCGCGGAGTGTATCGCTCGACGGACGGCGGCGCGAATTGGACCAAGGTCCTGTTCAATCCTAAGAGTCCCAACAATGTCGGCGCGATCGAAGTCGCCATCGATCCGAAGAATGCGCGCGTGCTCTACGCATCGCTATGGGGGACGCGCCGTCCGCCATGGTCGGTCTACGCGCCCTCGAACCTTCCCGGAGGGGGGCTGTATAAATCGACCGATGGCGGCGACACCTGGAAGCAACTGACGGGCGGCCTCCCCATCGACGAATTCGTCGGGAAAATCGGCATCGCGATTTCGCCCAGCAACCCGAATCGTCTATGGGCGGCAGTTGATGATATCGGAGCCGGGGTCGCTCCCGCGCGCGCCGGCGGCGGAGGCGGCGGGGGTGGAGGCGGAGCACGCGGCGCTGGCGGAATCTACATCTCCGATGACGCTGGCGCGACCTGGAAACTGGTCAACTCCGAAAACCGGCTCTGGGGACGCGGATGGTATTTCGGAGCGGTCGCCGTCGATCCCACCAATCCCGATCGAGCCTACGTCATCAACACCGCGACCTACATGACCACCGACGGCGGCAAGACGTTTGTGCCGATCAAAGGCGCGCCTGGCGGCGATGACTATCATCAGCTCTGGGTGAATCCCAAGGACGGTAATCGCTTGGTGCTCTCAAGCGATCAGGGAACCGTCGTCAGCGTCGATGGCGGCAAGAGTTGGAGCACGTGGTACAACCAGCCGACGGCCCAGATTTATCACGTCGCGGCGGACAATCGGTTTCCATACTGGCTCTACGGAGCGCAGCAGGATAGCGGCGGCGTCGGCGTCGCCACTTGGTCGCGCGAAGGCGTGCTTTCGTTTCGCGACTGGGAGCCCACCTGTCTCGCCGGTGAGAGCGACACCGTCCTTCCCGATCCTAAAGACGGCAATATTCTCTACGGCAACGGCGCGGGCCGCTGCGATCAACACCTGAACACTGCCTTGCCGAGCGGCCAGTTGCCCGCGCCCGATCCTGAGAATCCGAATCGCAAAACCTGGACGCTGCCGCAGGTTTTTTCGCAGGCCGACGAGGCGCTGTACTACGCGAATCAGTTTGTGTTCCGCTCGCGCGATCGCGGGCGAACCTGGGAGAAAATCAGTGCCGACCTTTCGCGCGTGAATCCGCCGGCGCCAGAGGCGCTTGATCCGGTCACGGCCAAAGATATCGACGAAGTGATGAAGGATCGTTTTGGCGTGGTTTACACGATCGCCCCGTCGCCCTTGCGCGCGAACACCGTCTGGGCCGGCACTGACGATGGCTTGATCTACGTTACGCGCGACGACGGCAAGAACTGGTCGCCCATCACGCCGCCGGCGATGACGCCGTGGAGCAAGGTTTCGCAGATCGAAGCCGGGCATTTCGACATCGACACCGCGTATGCGTCGGTCGATCGTCATCGCATCGCCGACAACAAGCCGTATATCTATCGCACGCATGACGGCGGCAAGACCTGGCGGAACGTCGTCGCCGGCATTCCCGAAGGCGCCTACGTTAATTCGGTGAAGGAGGACCCGCAAGCCAAAGGTTTGCTCTACGCCGCGACCGAGCTGCGCCTCTACGTTTCGTTCAATGACGGCGACCAATGGCAGCCCTTGCAGAACAACCTGCCGGTCACCTCGATTCGCGACATCATCGTGCACGGTGACGATCTGGACATCGCCACGCATGGCCGCGGCTTTTGGGTGATGGATCAGATGAGCGCGCTGCGCGAGATCGCGGCGCAGGGCGCGCGGATCGTCTCCTCGAGCGCCTACCTGTTCAAGCCCGGCGACGCCTACGCGATCCGGCAGGGCGGGATGAATGGCACGCCGATTCCGCACGAAGACCCGCAGTTGGAGAATCCACCGTCGGGCGTAGTCGCCTATTATTGGCTTAAGAGCGCAGCACGACAGCCCGTGAAGCTGGAGTTGCTCGATGGTGGCGGAGTTGCACGCGCCTGCGCGGCGAGTGATACTCCCGTCCATCCGCCCGATCTCGAGACGCTGAACGTTCAGGCGATCTGGATGCAACCCGCGCCCCCGCCTTCTGCCGCCGCCGGAATGCATCGCTTCGCGCTCGGCGCAACCGCCGGACGCGGAGGCGGTGGTGGAGGAGGCGGGTTCGGACGTGGCGGGGGCGCTCCGCCGGCGCCGGATGCGTGCAATCCAACGGGTGCCGCTCCGGAGGTCGCTGCTGGTGGTCGCGGTCGCGGCGGACGCGGCGGAGGAGGCGGTGGTGGTGGCGGACGCGGTGGCCCAACCGGCCCGCCGCCGGGCCAGTACACCGTGCGCCTCACCGTCGACGGCCAGACTTACACGCAGCCGCTCACCATCAAACCCGATCCGCGTGGCGCGTCGAACTGACCGTTTGATCCGCTACCCCGCGTCATCGCGAGCGCAGCCCCCGCCTCATCCCGGGCGCCGCGAGGGTCAATTTTTCGAACTCACCCGCTGCCGTTTAGCGTGGCCCGCTATACTGAAATCAGCCGGCCGAGGCCGTCGAGCAATGGACAAACGACTAGCGAAACGACATAAGCGCCAGGTTTCCCGCGCCAGAGAACACGTAAAGCTTTCCGAGCCTGACCTGAGGACGCCGGAACAGATTAAAGCTGCTCGCGAAGCCAGCCGGCCGGAATCCGCCCGAGGCGGCGATGTTCGTGTGTCGGGCTCCGCGTCGTCCGGCCGGAATAGCCACGTTTCCGGTACTCATAGCGCGGCGAAAACCGACGCTTAGGAATCGGCGAGGTTCACGCATCCAGCGCCGGATGCTTCAAATGGAAGCCGGTCGCGTCCTGGTATGCCTTCGCGACCGCGAGCAGTTCCGCTTCGCCGAACGGACGCGCGTAGAACGTGAAGCTGCCGGGCGTCCCGGTCTCCGTGAATCCATGCACGACGTTGATTGCCGGATAGCACGCTGAGTTCGCCATCGCGAAGTGACGCTGGATCACGCTGCGGCGCTGCTGATTCGGGTCGAACCCGCCGCCTCCTCTGCCCGCCCGTCCTCCGGCCGCGTCGCCCGCTGCGCCATCCGCCGGCGCCGCTCCACGCCCGCGCCCGCCGCCTCCGCCGCCGTTGGCCGGAACAAGGTACACATCGACATCGGCGGTCGCTTCGGCCAGCTTCATCATCATCATCGTTCGCGCGCGCTGCGATTGCAGGTATTCCACCGCGGGAATCAATCGCGCACTTCTGAATCCGGACGCGCGGCCCGGATTGGTCATCTGCTTATCCCGTCCGGTCCGGATCAGCTCGTCGAAAAACACCGCGGATTCGACGCCGTAGCTCGAGCCGTCGATGGTCCAGTCGGGCATTTTCACCGGCGTGAGCTTGAACCCCAGCGACTCCACCTGCGCGATCGCTTTTTCGTTCATCGCCTTCGCAGGCGCGTCGCGAACTTCCTCGAAGCCGTCTTTCAAATAGCCCACACGCAGCTTGCGAATATCCAGGTGCGCGTTCCAGTTGAACGGGATTTCGGAAACGCTCAAGTCCCGCCCATCCGGCCGCGCGATCACGCTCATCACCAGCGCGCAATCTTCCGCACAGCGGCACATCGGCCCCAGCCGGTCCTGCGTCCACGATAAAGCCATCACGCCATAGCGGCTGACCCGGCCGAAGGTAGGACGCAAGCCGGTGACGCCGCATCGACCTGAAGGACTCAGGATAGATCCACTCGTCTCGGTTCCGAGCGCGAACGCGACGCATCCCGAGGCGGTCGCAGATCCGGGACCGGCCGAAGACCCGCTCGATCCTTGATCGGTGTTCCACGGATTTTTGGTTTGGCCACCGAACCACTGGTCGCCCGACGCGAGCTCGCCCGAAGCCAGTTTCGCGAGCAACACCGCGCCTGCATCGCGCAGCATTTCGACCACGCTCGCGTCTTCTTCGATCCTCTGATCCTTGTAGGCGCCCGATCCCCACGTGGTCTTGTAGCCCTTCACGGCCATGATGTCTTTGGCGCCCCACGGAATCCCATGCAGCGGGCCTTTGTATTTTCCGCCCGCGATTTCCGCATCGGCCTGCTTCGCCTGCGCCAGCGCGACCTCATCGAGAAACGTCACCACGCAGTTTAGCTTCGCGTTGTACTTGTGCAGCCGCGCGAGATACATCTGGGTCAGCTCGACCGAGGTCGCCTGCCGCGTTTTCAAAAGCTGCGCGAGCTGGATCACCGGCCAGAACGCGGCGTCTTCGAGATTCGCGGGCCGTTTCACCACGGGCGCGCTGAAGCGCAGCGGCTCGCGCGTGCGATTCACTTTCATTCCCGCGACGATCGCGCTGAAGTAGAACGGCGGCGCGACGTCGTTCGGAATTTCGAGCTTCCTCACCTCTTCAAAGCTCGTGAGGTTGCGATTCACGCCTTGCAGCATGGCCTTCTGATCTTCTTCGCTGAAGCTGAGGCCGGCGAGCGCGAGCGCGTTCCGGAGCATTTCCGCGGTGACCCGCTGTGGCGCGCCAGCCTGCTGCTGCGCGCCATCCCGTTGCGGCGCAGCCTGCATCTCCGCCCAAAGCGCGCCGGGCAGGAGGCTCGAACCGAGCCCGATGCCAGAGAAATAGGCCAGGAATCGACGCCGGCCCGTGTCGGTGTGGTGTGACCCGGTGTTGTTCAGCATAGGCGCGATTATAGCGGAAGGTCAGGCGTGGCGCTCGCCCCAGAGCTTCATGGCGCGTAACACCGGGCGAAGCTCGCGGCCCTTCTTCGTCAGACGATACTCGCGGCGCGGCGGATGTTCGGCATACAGGCTGCTTTCGATCACTCCATGCGATTCGAAATCTTTCAGCCGCTGCGAAAGCACTGCCGGCGTGATCCCCTTGAGCGATCCTTCAAAATCCTGAAACCGGCGCGGCCCGTATAGAAAGAAATCGCGCAAGATGAGGATGGCCCAGCGGTCGCCGATAATATTCAGGGTTCGCGCAACCGGACAGGGTGAATCATATTTTCTGGGCATCGCTCTTTGGGGGCCGTTGTAAATGGGCTGTAACTATGATATCAATAGTCACTGAGGATCACCCCTATGAAAATTGCAGCACTGCTGATCGGCTTGAGTTGCGCTTCGGGCGCGTTCGCGCAGCGGGGAGCGGCGCCTCCGCCGCCGGCCTCGGTCGGAGCGGCCATCGATCGCGAAATCAGCCTCGTCGAACGCCAGATCGTGGCCGTGGTAGAAGCCATGCCCGAAGACAAGTTCAACTTTTCTCCCGAAAGCCTCGACATCAAGGGAGCGAATTTCAAAGGCGTATACACCTTCGCTGGTCTCGTGAAACACCTTGCGGCCGCGAACTATTTCCTGTGGGGCGGAGCCGGCGGCGACAAAATTCCCGCCAGCATCACCGGCATCAAAGGTCCGGAATCGATGACTGCGAAAGCGGAGATCGTCCAGCTCTTGAAGGATTCGTTCGTCTCCGGTCACCACGCGGCGGCCGCTCTTACCCCCGAGAATTCACTCGACATGGTTGCCGGTCCCGGCGGCAACAAAGTGCCTCGCGTCTTCGCGCTGACCTTCACCATCGCGCATGCCGACGATGAATACGGACAGATGGTCGAATATCTCCGCATGAACGGCATCGTCCCGCCCGCCAGCCGCGGCAACTGAAGCGTCCGTTCGCGCGCGGCAACAGACGTGTGATACTTCCCTGAAGTATGCCCAACGCGGCGGATTTTCGCAGGATTGCATTGAGCCTCGAGGGCGCGGAACAGGGCTCGCACATGGGTGCCGTCGACTTTCGCGTGGGCGGCAGGATTTTCGCCACACTCGCATCCGTGAAGCAGGGCTACGGCAACCTCATGCTGACGCCCGAGCATCAAGCGGCGTTCGTCGGAGAGGATCCCGGCGTTTTCGTGCCCATCGCAGGCGCATGGGGGAAGAGCGGCGCGACGCATATCGTTCTCGCCAAGGCGAATGAAGATATGCTGGCCGGAGCCCTCAAGACCGCGTGGATGCTGCGCGTCGAAAAGAATAAGAAGCCTGGAGCTGGCCAACGACCGCCCAAAAAGCCGTCATGATATGCTCGCGATATGCTCGTGTCGGGGGCCCCACCGCTGAATCGGCGCGAGCTTATCGCGATGCTGGGCGCTGCGGCGGTCGCGCGCGGTCAAGGCGTCTGCCCGGCTGCCGCAAACAACGGCAAGGCTGATTTCACGCTGCGCATCGCGCCCGTGACGGTCGAGCTCGCGCCGAAAAAAATCGTCAAAACGATCGGCTATAACGGGACCGCGCCCGGTCCGCTGATTCGCGTTCGCGAAGGCAAGCCGGTCACCATCGACGTTCACAACGATACCGCCGTCGAGGACCTGGTGCACTGGCACGGATTGCACATTCCTTCCGACGTAGATGGTTCGATGGAGGAAGGGACGCCGATGGTCGCGCCGCACGGGTGCAGGCGTTACAGCTTCACAGCGGCGCCCGCCGGGACGCGCTGGTATCACTCCCACGCGATGGCCGGCCGCAATCTGAAGCGCGCGACCTACACCGGACAGTTCGGATTTTTTTATATTGAGCCCGTGAGCGAATCGGGCGCATACGATCAGGAACTGTTTCTCGCATTCCGCGAATGGGAGCCGTACCTGAGCACCATGGGCGAAGACGACGCCTCGCTCGATGTCGCTTACAAGCAGTTTTCGATCAACGATCGCGCGCTGGGACACGGCGATCCCATTCGTGTTCGCGAAGGGCAGCGGATCATGCTGCGGATGCTGAATGCGAGCGCGACCATGCATCGCAGGATCGGATTTGCGGGGCACAAGTTTCAGGTGGTCGCGATGGATGGCAACGCGCTCTCCGCGCCGCGAACGGTGGAAGCTCTGGAACTGGGTCCGGCCGAGCGGATCGACGCAATCGTCGAGATGAGTCACCCGGGCGTTTGGATTTTAGGCGCGGCCGAGGATCGCGATCGTGAAGCTGGGATGGGCATCGTCGTCGAATATGCGGGGCGAAGCGGCGAGCCGCAATGGATCGCGCCGCAGGGCAAGTGGGATTACACGGCGTTCGGATCTCCAGCAGGACCGGAGCCGGAACCGGCCAGCGAACGCCTTCCTCTGGTGATCGAGAAAAAATTCGTCGGCCATCGATGGGTCGATAACTGGACCATCAACGGCAAGTCATATCCCAAGACCGATCCGATCGTCGTGCGCGCCAACGGAAGATACCGGCTGGTGTTCGACAATCGCAGCGATGAGGCGCACCCGGTGCACCTGCACCGGCACACGTTCGAGTTGAAAAGCATCGCAGGCGTGGCGACCTCGGGCGTGCGGAAAGACGTGGTCGTGCTGCCGGCGAAAAGCCAGGTGGAAGCGGAGCTGGTCGCGAATAATCCAGGGCTGACGCTGTTCCACTGTCATCAGCAGATGCATATGGATTACGGCTTCATGGCGTTGATGAAGTACGCGACCTGAGCGCGATTTGTGAAGCGAGAAAATCGACCACCCGTTCGAACGGATCGAAGCCGAACGCCTGAGCGATCGGCGCGCGCAGGTTTGAGTTCGAAGCGCCGCGTCGACATCGTTGAACGCGACCGACCGCGGGTGCGCGATCTTCAGTTGCATCAGCGTGGCTTGCGCGGATTTGCTGAGCTCGAGCGAAAACGCTCGCGAACCGTTCAGGACTCGCGCACGCACCGCCGAGTTCAAGACGAGATGAGCGAAAGGGCGAAGGGAACCGCGGGGGTGGCCGCGAACGTAGGGGCGCCGATTTTTGCCACTCCGGATGCTCGAAGAGAACGACCAGATCGTAATCCATGGTCCCACTTTATAAACGCCCTACTATAAACGCAACAAAAGACCGTTATTCCGAGCGAAGCGAGATCATCGGGTCCACTTCGGTGGCGCGGCTCGCCGGGATGAAGCACGCGATCAAGGCTACCAACATCGCAACCAGCGCCGCCGTCAGAAACGCCACCGGGTCGTGTACATCGACGCCGTATAACAGGCTGCGCAGAAGCTGTCCCAGCGCCCAGGACAAGGCGAGGCCGAGCACAATGCCGAGCGCTGCCAGGCGCAGGCCCTGCATCAACACGAGCGACAGCAGGTCGCGGCTGCGCGCGCCGAGAGCGATCCGCAATCCGAACTCGTGCACGCGCTGCGCGACCGAGTACGCGATCACGCCGTAGGTCCCAATGGCCGCGAGCGCCAGCGCCAACGCGGCGAAAACACCCGTGAGCGCGAGCACGAAACGCGGCGCACTCCGCGACGCACCGGCGATCTCCTCCATGGTGCGGATACTCGAAAGAGGCAGCTCGCGATCCATGTGGGCAAGCTCATTCCGGATTCCCCCGACGGCCTGCGCGGGATCTCCATTCGTCCGTACGGCGATCAGCATGGCGTTGAAGCTCTGTTGCAATTCAGACCACCAGAACGCCGGCTCGGCGGATCTCGACGAGGGCGTATCCTTCACATCGCCGACGATTCCGATGACGGTGAACCAGTCCTTTTCCTTGGGATGATCGGTGAACGTGATGCGCTTGCCGACGGCATCCTGATTCGGCCAGTATCGGCGCGCCATGCTCTGATTGATCAGGATCACGTACGGCGCCTGCTTGTCGTCGGTTTCGGCGAAGGCGCGTCCGGCCAGCAAGGGAGTGCCGATCGCGCGAAAATAATCGGGCGTCGCCGAGTGATACCGCGCGTGAGGATCATCATCCTTCGATGAAGGCCGCCCTTCGACGATGAATCCGGAGTTTTCGTCATATCCGGTCCAGGGGATGTCGGAAGAAGCGCCCGCCGCGCGAACGCCCGGGAGGTTCGAAACTCTGGCGAAAAAATCGTGGAAAAAGCGATTGCGCGCTCCGCCGTCTTTGTAGCGCGATGCGGGCAAAACCAAAGTCGCGGTGATCACGTTTTGAGGCTGGAAACCCGGGTCAAGGCGCAGAAGATTGACGAAGCTGCGCAGGAACAAACCCGCGCCGATCAGCAGCGCCGAAGCGAGCGCGATTTCGCCGACGACGAGGATGCTTCGCAGACGCGATTGACGTCCGGAGGTTGCGCCCCGGCCGCCTTCGCGCAATGTCTGGCTCAGATCCGCGCGCGCGGCGCCGATCGCGGGAGCAAGTCCGAAGACGAGGCCGGTCGCGAGCGAAAGCCCGACGGTAAACGCGAACAAGGTTGGATCGACGCGAATCAAATCCGCGCGCGGCAGAATCGAAGCCACGGCTTTTGAGAGCAGCGCGACTCCCCACCAGGCGACCAGCGATCCGCCCACCGCGCCGAGCAAAGCGAGGACCAGGCTTTCGGCGAGGCTCGCGCCGATGAGACGCATGCGGCTCGCGCCCAACGCCGCGCGGACGGCAATATCGCGGCTGCGCGCGGTCGCGCGAACCAGCAGCAATCCGGCGACATTGACGCAGGCGATCAGCAGAACAAAGGCGACCGCGCCCAACAGCACGACCAGCATTCGCTGGCTCTTGCCGACAATTTCATCGCGCAGCGAAACCAGGAATATCCGCCAGTCGTAGTGATATTGGCGTCCGAGGTCGGAGGCGATGCGATTCATGTCATTCGAAGCCTGGGACGCCGAAACACCGGGCTTCAAGCGTCCGATTCCATTCAGAAAATGCGAGCCGCGAAACGCGGATGTTTCAAAAGAAAAGGGCCACCAGGCATCCACGGTTGCGCCGTGCGGGGGAGAACGATAATCGCCGCCGCAATGCTCGAATCCCGCAGGCGCTACGCCGATGACGGTGAACGGCTCGCCATCCATCAGAATCTTGCGTCCCACAATCGCGCGATCCGAGAAGAAACGCCGCTTCCAAAGCTCATAACTCAGGATCACGACGCGCTGGTTGCCGAGGATTTCGTCCGAGGATCCGAAATCGCGTCCGACCAGCATTGACGCGCCGAATACGTGGAAGTAATCCTTCGACACGCGCAACGCGGTCAGGCGTTCAGGACGGTCCGAGTCCGATAATTCCAAGTCCTGTTCGGTGAACACCGCGAGGCTTTCAAACACGCGATTCCGCGCGCGATAATCGAGAAAATCCATCGGATTGAATGGGAATTTTGGATAGTCGCGCGTGGTGTAGAAAATCCGGTAAAGCTCGCCCGCATGGGGATAGGGCAGCGGATCGAGGAGCACGCCGCGAACCACGCTGAACATCGCGCTGTTGGCGCCGATTCCGGCGGCGAGCGTCAGCACCGCGATCGCCGTGAAGCCGATGTCCTTCGATAGATCGCGAAACGCGTATCGAAGATCGCGAAGAAATCCCGTAGTCATGAGGTAAGTACTCCGTTTGACGCCGGAAGTTACGGTTTGGATAGCCGGTCGCTATTGAGCCGGCCGGTCGCGCAACTTCCGCCGCGCCTCGACCTCCTCATCCGTCAGGCGGGCGTCGTAGATGGAGCGCGTTTCAATGCTTCGCGCGACCAGCGTCGCTGTGCCCACGGCGAGCAACAACGGCAGGATGAAGGATCGATCGCGGCCCGTCAACTCCATCATCAGGATCACGGTTGAGAGGGGGCCTTGCGTGGTGGCGGCCAAGACGGCTCCCGCTCCCAGCAGGGCGAACAGCCCGGGGGGAACGCCGGGCCAGAACCAGGACCACGCGTGTCCCAGAACTCCGCCGAGCATCGCGCCGACCGTCAGCGAAGGGGTAAACAAACCACCGGGTGCGCCGCTGCGCATGCAGCCGACGATCGCGGCAGGTTTCAGGAAGAATAATGCCAGAAGGAGCGCCGGCGCGATCTGGCCCGTGAATGCCAACTGCGACACGTCTCTGCCGTTGCCCAGCAACTGCGGAAAGCGTATCGAGACCACCCCGAGCAAGCCCAATCCCACGACCGGCAACGCCAGCCGGTGCCAGCCTTGCGGCCGATGCCGGTCAGCCCAACTGACGATGCGAACAAAACCGACGGAAACGACGCCGGCGATGGGACCGGCCGCGAGCGCCCATACTATGCTCGAAGCCGAGCTCGAATATGACGGGATGACGTAGGTCGGCGCGTCAGGCAGCGCAATCCAGGAGACTGCGGTTGCGATGATCGACGTGAAGAGAGCAGGAAGTACGAACCTAAGCGCCAGCATTCCGCGCATGACTTCGAGCGAGAACATCGCGCCTCCGAGCGGAACGCCGTAAGCCGCGCCCATGCCCGCGCCCGCGCCGCAAGCGACCAGAAGCCGGCGCTGCTCGTCGGATAAACGGCCGCGATCTGAAAAGAAGTTGGCGATCACCGCCCCGGCTTGCTTCGGCGCCCCCTCACGGCCCAGCGAAACGCCCATGCCGACGATGATCACCGAAAGCACCGCGCTGCCCAAGGTCCGCAGCGCCGGCATTCGTCCGGCATGGAACCAGATAGCGGCCGTGGTATCGATGCCGTTGCCGCTGGACAGTTGCCGCAGGACGATTTGTCCCATGCCGGTCACGACTCCCGCGCCGAGCAGCACCAGAACATGGCGCCACGCACTGGCTTTCTCGGCTGCGCTCAGGAGATCGGTGCCGGAGCCGCCCCACACCAGGCGCTGGACCACTTCGAGCAGCCGGGTCAGCGCCGCGGCAGCTACGCCAGTGCCGGCGCCGGTAAAGAGCACGGCCAGCCAGAAGGGAATCGCGCCCGGAGACGTGAGCGTGGACGGGATCAGGCCGGGATTGGGGGTCGGTGGCTGCGGCGTCGCCAAGGTTAACTATACTGTCGTCTCCGGGGGCGGCGCTTGAGCCGCCGAAAGAGTAAGTCATACTGTTTTTGATATGCTCGACGCGATCTTGCAGGACCTTCGCTACGCCCTGCGCGCGCTGCGAAGAAGTCCCGGATTCGCCTCCGTGGCGATTCTGTCGCTCGCGCTCGGCATCGGCGCGAACACCGCGATCTTCAGCATGATCGACGCGGTGATCCTCAAATCTCTCCCGGTGAACCATCCCGAGGAACTGCTTCAGGTGATGGAGGGCGATCAAAGCTATGCGGGATGGAGCAACCCGACGTGGGAACATTTCCGTGATCGGCAAGACGTATTCTCGCGGATCTTCGCGTACGGACGTTGGTCGTTCAATCTGGCCACGGGAGGCGAAGTGCGTCCCGTCAACGGGCAATATGTTTCGGGGCAATATTTCGACACGCTGGGCGTTCACGCGATTCTCGGCCGGACGCTGACCGCGGCCGATGACAAGCGCGGCTGCGCGGGCGCCGCGGTGTTGAACTACGGCTTCTGGCAGAAGGAATACGGCGGCAGCGCCGATGTTCTCGGGCGAACGATATCGATCGACAGGCATCCGATAGACATCGTCGGCGTCACCGCGCCGGGATTCGATGGAACCGAGGTCGGCGGCGCGTTCGACGTGATGGTGCCGTTGTGCGCATCCACGCTGATTCGCAGCGGCGACACCAGCCTACTCGATCCCACGTACCTTCCGATCGGGTATCTGCAAGTGATCGGGCGTCTGAAGCCGGGCGTTTCAGCGAGACAGGCCACGGCGCGGTTGAAAGCGCTGGCGCCGGAAATTTATAAGGCGACTCTCGACGGCCAGGGGGTTAGGAAAGATGTCACCAACTGGCACGCGGAAGATCGGGATGAATACCTGAAGGGGACGTTCGATACGCATCCAGCCGCCAACGGGATCTCCTATCTGCGCAGGCAATACCAGCAGGCGCTGATGATTCTGATGACGATCGCCGGGGCGGTGCTGCTGATCGCATGCGCGAACGTCGCGAATCTGCTGCTCGCGCGCGGCGCGGCGCGGGGGCGCGAAATCGCGATCCGAATGGCCGTCGGCGGCGGACGCGGCCGGCTGATCCGGCAATTGCTGACCGAGAGCCTCCTGTTGTCGGGTATCGGCGCGATGCTGGGCGTTGTGTTCGCCGAATGGGGCGCGCGGCTGCTGGTCCGATTTCTCGATGCTTCGCTCGATGTCGCGTTAGACATGCGAGTGCTCGCGTTTACGGCGAGCGCTGCCGTTCTCACCGGCCTGCTATTCGGAATCGCTCCGGCGTGGCGCGGCACGCGTGTTCAGCCGCAGACGGCGATGAAGGCCAGCGTGCGCGGCGCGATCGAAGGGTCGAAATTCGGCCTCGGAAAATTGCTGGTGATCGCCCAAGTGGCTCTTTCGCTGTTATTGGTGGTGGGCGCGGGTCTGATGCTTTCGACATTCTGGAAACTCAATTTCGGCGATGCGGGATTCGAGCGCGATCACGTTCTGGTGGTGACGGCCGATCTGCGCAGCGCGAATTATCCGGTGGAGCGATGGTCCGCGGTGTATCAGGAGATGCTCGACCGGTTGCGTATGATTCCGGGCGTGCGCTCAGCCAGTGTTTCGATCGTAACGCCGGTGTGCCATTGCCGCTGGGCCATTGAAGTGGTGATCGACGGCTATACGCCGAAATCGCACGCCGACGCACTCGCGTCCTACAACCATGTGAGCAACCGGTATTTTGAAACGCTCGGCACGCCGGTCGTTGCGGGGCGGGATTTCAACAGCCACGACACGTCGACGTCGCTCAAGGTCGGGATTGTCAGCGAAACGATGGCTCAGAAATATTTCGGCGGCAGTAGTCCACTGGGGCAGCGCTTCCGCACCAGGGATGGAGATGCGGAGAGCGGTCCGATCGAGATTGTCGGCGTGGTGAAGGACGCGAAATACGGTTCCTTGCGGGATGTGCCGTCGCCGTTTTTCTTCCTTCCCTGGAGCCAGAGCGAGATGCCGAGTCCGCTTACTGCATTTCAACTGCGAAGCGCCGGCGGCGCAACTACAGCGCTGATTCCAGGTGTGAAGGCGGCCATCGGAGGGTTCAATCCCAACGTATCGATCGCGTTCCAGACGCTCCACGCAAAGCTGGACGAATCGATTGAGCGCGAAGGGGTGCTGGCTGCGCTCTCGGGATTGTTCGGGGCTCTGGCGCTGCTGCTTGCGACCATCGGATTGTATGGCGTGATGTCGTACAACATGGCGCGGCGGCGGAACGAGATCGGGATTCGCATGGCGCTGGGCGCGGAGCAGGCTCGCGTGTTGAGGATGGTTTTGGGCGAAGCGGCACTGCTGATCGCGATCGGCCTCGCGGCGGGGCTGGGCGCGGCGCTCGCGACCACGCGTTTCGTGGCGAGCTTCCTTTATGGCCTGACGCCGAACGATCCGCGGACCCTTTTGCTGGCCGCAGCGGTGCTGGCGGGGGTGTCTCTGGCCGCCGGTTATTTACCGGCGCGCAGGGCGTCGCGTCTCGATCCCATGCTCGCGCTTCGCGAGGAGTAAGCCAGCCCGCGTGCCAATGCGCGCAGCGGTCCGCGTGCTTTCACCCAAGTCTCAGCAGGTGTCACAAGTGGCTCTAAAGGAGACAATTATGGCGCGCATTGATGAAGCGGTGAACTGGACACTCATGGGAATCGTGGCGGCGGTGTTTCTAGCCGGCCTGGTCTTCGCGATTCAGCATTTTCTCGCGTAAGCACTACCGAGGCTCAGCAGCCCGACGGAAGCACTGGTCGAATCACCAGCGAGGTGGTCTGGCGATGACCTTCGACGGTCGCGGCATTGGGTGAAATCCCGCAGCTGGAAGCCAACTCCCGCGCCAACTCTTGCATTTACATGTGCTTACCGAATGGCCGGGAATGTGCCTCTAACTTGGATTCAAGAGTGACTCGCCGTGAGAAGATCCAGCGAGTCGCGCTACTCAAATTCGAGGGGAAGGCGAGCTATGAATGGATTTCGCCCCGCGTGGCGCGCTGTTTTGATTGCGACCGCCGTCGCCGTGAGTTTATCCAGTGCGCCGAAGAGACAATATTCGCCGCACGAAAAGGCATTTTACATGGACGATGCCACGGTCGAGTTCGTTCGGCCGGGCCTGACGATTACCGTCAATTCAGCCAGTATCGGCGCGGACGGAACCATCACCGTGGTCTACAGCTTGACCGATCCCGGCGGATTGCCGCTCGACTCGGCGGGCGTGACCACGCCGGGGACAATCAGCGTGAGCTTCGTCGCGGCGACCATTCCGAATGGCCAGGAACAGTACAAGACCTATACGACCGCGAGCGCGACAGGCAGTATGCTGGGGACCATCCTGCAGCCGGGCGCGGATTCGGGCGGCACGACCACGGTAGTGGCTCCGGGCCAGTATCAGTATGTGTTCAAGACTAAGGCGCCCTCCGGATTCGACGTCACGGCGACGCACACGATCGGCATTTATGGATCGCGCAACCTGACGGTCTATAATCTGCCCACCAATTACGCGAGCGTTACGTACAACTTCGTTCCGAACGGCTCCAAAGTGACGCACACGCGCGACGTGATCGAGACCGCAAGCTGCGACACCTGCCATGATCAGTTGTCGGCGCACGGCGGATCGCGCCGCGGGTTGAATATGTGCGTGCTGTGCCACACGCCGCAGAACACCGATCCGAACACCGGCGATACTTTGGACGCCAAGGTCTTCTTTCACAAGATTCATATGGGCGCGAGCCTTCCGAGCGTGGTGGCCGGCGAGACAGGACCGTGCACCGCGGCATCCCCGGCAGCTTGCACGACCACTCCTTATATTCCGGCCATAAACTCACACGGTACTTTTAATTACTCGACGGTCGTATTTCCGGCGGATCCCGGCGATCCGCGGCGATGCGAGGTGTGCCATTCGCAGACGACCGGCGCCGCGCAGGCGACCGCATTCTTGCTACATCCGTCGCGCGCAGCATGCGGCGCGTGCCATGACGATGTGAACTTCGCGACCGGCACGAATCACCCTGGCGGTATCCAGAACGACGACACGCTCTGCGCCGACTGCCACATTCCGCAAGGCGAGCTGGATTTCGATGCCTCGATTATCGGCGCGCACGTAGCGCCCACGGCATCAACGCTATTGCAGGGGCTCGCGATAAACATCACCAAAGTGACGGGCGGTTTGGCGGGAACCGCGCCGGTAGTATCGTTCACGGTGCTGAACACCGCTGGCGCAGCGGTTCCGCTTGCACAACTGGGCTCGATCTCGTTCACTATGGCGGGACCGACCACCGATTACGGCTACACCAGCTTCGGGAGCGCGGTGACCACGCCCGGGTATGTGACCGAAAGCGCCTCGGCCGCCACCTGCGACACCAACGGAAACTGCACCTACACGTTCACGCACACGGTTCCGGCCAAAGCGACCGGGACTTACGCGATCGGCGTGGAGGCCCGGCGCACCGACACGGTTTCAGAATTGATCAGCGGAACCACTCAACAGGTGGCCATCGAATACGGAGCGCCGAACAAGGTTGTGTACTTCTCCGTGGACGGCTCGGCGGTGGTAACGCGGCGCGCAGTGGTCGCGCTGGCGAATTGCAATCAGTGCCACGTATCGCTTCAGTTGCATGGCGCGCTGCGCAATAATACCGAGTATTGCGTGATGTGCCACAATCCCTCGAACACGGACGCTTCGACGCGCGCGACTGCCACGGTCGCCGCGGATAGAGCCGCGCCGCCTGAGGGGATCAATTTCAACCTGCTGGTGCATCGGATTCATTACGGCATCAACATGCAGGCCTTCAATCGGACCTACATCGTGGTGGGATTCGGCGGAAGCCACAACGACTTTTCTTCTACACTGTTCCCGGCGCTGAGCCCGACCGGCGCGGCCACCGATACGGAGAACTGTGCGCTGTGCCATATCAACAGCACGGAGCAGAACGACCTGACCATCACCGGGCTGAATGCGGTGACCGATCCGCAAGGGCCCATCAATCCGATTCAGGCGTTCTCGTCGGCCTGTACCGGTTGCCACGTCGATATTCCGACGGCGGTGCACACCCTGACGAACACTACGTCGCTCGGCGAGGCTTGCGCGGTTTGCCACAGCGCCGGTACGATCGAAGCCGTCGATCAGGCGCATGCGCAGTATTGATACTCGCAGTAATGGCGCTCGAGGATGGTGCGGAAGGGAGCCCGCGCCTCTCTTGTTTCTTATAGGGGCATGCATGGGTGGATTCGCGATGGCGGCGGACGTCGCGGCCCCTTATGCCGGATCGGCCGTGTGCCAGGCGTGCCACGAGGATATCTTCAGCGCGTTCGCCAAGAGCCCGCACCACGAAGTCGATAGCGACAAGCAGCGCGGATGGGTAGACAAAGCCTGCGAATCCTGTCACGGTCCGGCTCTCAAACACACGGAATCGGCGGACGCGGCCGACGTCAGAAATCCTTCCAAGCTAACCGCAGCCGCCGCGGACAAAATCTGCCTCACCTGTCATTTGAATACGCCCACGCAGGTAGGGCGTCTCGAAAGCAGCCACGCCAAAGACGCGGTCGCCTGCACTACCTGTCACAAGGTTCACGCCGACGGCGGACAATCGCTGGTGGTACGCAAAGCCGCCGCGATCAACCTACTTTGCGCCGGATGCCACACCAACGTATGGGCGCAGTTTCAGCGCCCGGAACACCACAAGCTGCCCGAAGGCGCGATGAGCTGCGTCGATTGCCACAATCCGCACGGGAGTATCCGGCCCGCGATGGGTCAAAGTTTCGGTTCGAACGAACCGGGCTGCCTGCGCTGCCACGGCGACAAGCGAGGGCCGTTCACCTTCGAGCATGGCCCGGTCCGGTTCGAAGGATGCCAGACGTGCCATGAGCCGCACGGATCGGCCAATCCGCGCATGCTGATTCGGCAGCAGGTTCGCCTGCTGTGCCTCGAATGTCACGCGAATCTTCCGACCGCCAACAAGACCGGCACGATCGGCGTGGTGCCGCCATCGTTCCACGATCTGCGGTCGCCGCGCTTTCAGAACTGCACGGTGTGTCATCAAAAAATCCACGGAAGTTACGCGGACAGGGACCTGCTGCGATGAAAGCAACTCTTGCAGTCTTATGTTTTCTGCCACTTCTGGCCCAGGAACAGTCATCACCACAACCGCCTCCTCCGCAACCACCAGCGGACGCCAAGGCGCCGGATGCGAAGGTGCCAGATACAAAGCTGGACACGCCGTCGCCGGCCCCGTCACCTGTGCCAACCACGGAAAACTGGATCACTGGATCGGTTGATTTCGGCTATCGCTGGGTTTCGGAGGGGGGAAGCTTCCCGACCTATCGGACCTTCGTCGATCTGGGCTCGGGACCGAAGCTGCTGGGCGCGGAGTTCACCATAACCGACCCGAAGCATCGCGCGTTCGACACCATCAAGGTTCGCGCAACGGGCTGGGGCGACGAACCCTACGAGACCGCCCATATCGACGTATCGAAAGCGAAATTTTACGATTTCAGCGCCGACTACCGGGATATAGCGTACTTCAGTGCGCTGCCGTCTTTCGCCGATCCTCTGCTCGCGAACGGCATCACGCTCTCCGAGCAGACGTTCGATACTCGCCGGCGTTTCGCGAGCGTGCGCCTGGACCTGCGCCCGGGGAGTTGGCTGATTCCGTATCTCGCCTTCGATCGCGATTCCGGCTCGGGCACGGGCGTGACGACGTTCGTCAGCGATACCAACGAGTTTCCGGTGCCGAACACGCTGCGCGACGAAACCAATCTCTATCGCGGCGGCGTGCGAATCGAGCGCCGGCATTTTCACGTCACTTTAGAAGAGGGCGGCACGACGTTCAAGGACGATCAAAGCGTGTTTCAAAGTCCGGGCGCGACCAACTTCGGCAATGTGCTGACGCCCATCTTCGGCGAGACCACCGATTTGACCAACCTGATGGCGGCGTATGGCATCCGCGGATCGAGCAGGTACAGCAAAGGGCTGTTCACCGCGAATCCGGTTTCGTGGCTCGATCTCTACGGCCAGTTCCTCTTCAGCCAGCCCCAGACCACTGTTAACTATCAGCAATACGACACGGGCAATTATCTATTGCAAAGCCAGCTCCTGTTCTACACGAGCCAGGCGTATCTGGTCTCGGCCGCGTCCAAACTTCCGCACACCACCGGCAGCTTCGGCGCGGAGATCCGGCCGCTCCGGCGTGTGCGCCTGGTCGAATCGTGGCTCACGGATCGGCTGCACAACTCCGGCGCGGCGTCGTCGCTCAACACGCTCGGGAGCATCGGGAGCACCGGCCTTGGGAGCACTACGGTCTCCGCCCAGATGCTCGCGGCGCTTACCTCATCGCTGATCACCAACTACAATCAGGCGGAGGCCGACGTGTTTGTCGACGCGACCTCGAAGCTGATCCTGCACGGAGGGTATCGCTACGTGTGGGGCGAAGCGGGCGACGCGGTGCTTCCGCCCGAGGGCCTGATCAGCGCGGATCAAGCCAGGCTTCGGCGCAATGTGGCGATCGGCGGCCTGACGTATCGCCCGATTCAGAGGGTCTCGATTTCGGCGGATGCGGAATCGGCGTCGAGCGGCGGCGCGTACTTCCGCACCAGCCTCTACAACTATCAGAAGATTCGCGCGCAGGCGCGCTACCAGGCGCTCAAAGCGCTCAGCGTGACGGCGGACTTCAACGCCCTGATCAATCGAAATCCGGTCGCCGGCGTCAATTACGATTACCGCGCGCAACAGGAGTCGCTTTCGCTGCTCTGGTCGCCGCAAAAGGCGTGGGATTTCGAAGGCTCCTACACCCGCTCGACGCTGCGATCCGATATCGGATATCTCGAACCTGAGGACTTGGCGCCGCAGACTTCGCTCTATCGCGACAATGCGCATACGGCGTCGGCGCTGTTCAACTGGAGGCTTCCGCCTGTCGGACGGATTACGGGCGCAAAACTCACCGCCGGCGGATCTTTGTTCATCTCCTCGGGGAGTCTTCCGACGCGATACTATCAGCCGCTCGCGACGGTGCTGGTGCCGGCCGGCAAACACGCGGCGTGGTTCGCCGAATGGCGTTACTACGGATATGGCGAGCCCATCTTTCTGCTCGAGGGCTTTCGCGCGCAGTTGATCACGACCGGATTGAGGTTGTCGCGATGACTAAGCCGATGCTGATTCTGGCGCTTTCGATCGCGGCCGGTTTTGCACGAATCACGGCCGCTCCGATGAACATGGATTCCGCGCGCGGCGCCGGATTATTTCAAACACTCGAATGCATTCAGTGCCACACCGTGAACGGCCAAGGCGGACACGTCGGTCCGGATCTCGGGCGCCGCATCGATCGGGATTTCACGCCGGCGACGCTTGCGGCCACCATGTGGAATCATGCGCCAACCATGTGGTCGGCAATGAAGGATCGAGACATGCCCCCGGGCAATCTCGACGAGCAGGGCGCCGCGGATCTTTTCGCGTACTTTTATTCGGCTCATTATTTCGACAAACCCGGTGATGCCGCGCGAGGCAAGCTGGCGTTTGCTTCAAAGCACTGCGCGGATTGCCACGGATTGACGGTTGCCAAACTCGCCGCAGCGAAACCTGCCGCGCAGTGGGAAGCCGCCGGCGATCCGATCGCGCTCGCCAACGCGATGTGGAATCACGCGTCAGTCATGAAAAGTGAATTCGAAAAACGCGGCTACCGCAGGCCGGAGCTGAGTTCGCAGGACTTGACCGATCTGGTGCTCTACCTGCGGAATCTTCCGCGGCAAGCCGGAACGCCGCGCGCCTCGCAGACGCCGATCCGGATCGATTCAGCCGGCGGCGAAGCCGTATTTCAATCCAAGTGCGCGGCCTGTCACACCGGAAAGCTGGATCTGCAGCCGCTGCTCAAGCACGCGACGCTTACCGACATCGCGGCGGCAATGTGGAATCATCAGCCGGGAATGAAGGCGCCGAATATGGCGGCGAAGACGACGCCAACCATGCCCAAGCCCCCCGAACATATCGAGCTTGACGAGATGCAGAAGCTGCTCGGATATATTTGGGCCCGCGAATTTTTTGAGGATTCGGGAAACGCCTCGCGCGGCGCGCGCGTGTTCGGGTCGAAGCGCTGCGCCACCTGCCACCTCGCCGGGACGAACGGAGCGCCGAAGCTGCCGGCCGCGGATCGCAGCTTCACCGGACCGGGGATGGTCGCCGCGCTGTGGCATCACGGCCCGCGGATGCTCGAACGAATGAAAAGCACCAACATCGCCTGGCCCCGATTCGACGGCACCCAGATGGCCGACCTGATCGCGTTCTTGAACGGCGATAAACACGACAAGAAGCCGTGAGCGCTGTCACGTAAACTTGAGATTATGAGCGAAAATCATCCAACGCGCCGCGAGGCGCTGCTGGGGCTGGCTGCCGCGCCTCTGGTCGAAGGTTCGCTCGAGGCTCAGGCCGCGGCGTCTTCAATTTGTTTCCTGAGCACGGTCGAGATGGCAAGCTTGATCCGCGCGAAAAAACTCTCAGCGCGCGAAGCTGTCGCCGCGCACCTCGCGCAAATCGAGCGCGTGAACCCGAAGGTCAACGCCATTGTGACGTTAGTCGCGGAAATGGCAACCGAGGCCGCGGCGAAGGCCGACGAGATGCAGGCGCGCCTGTCGAGCAAGTCAAGCAATGACAGTTTGGGGCCGCTGCACGGTCTGCCCGCGGCGCATAAGGATCTGGTCGAGACGCGAGGCATCCGCACCACCTTCGGATCGCCGCTCTATAAAGACTACATTCCCGCCGAAGACGATCTTATTGTCGAACGGATGCGGCGCGCGGGCGCGATCACCATCGGCAAGACCAACACGCCCGAATTCGGCGCGGGATCGCAGACGTTCAACACAGTCTTTGGCGCGACGCACAATCCTTACGACCTGACGAAAACCTGCGGCGGATCCTCCGGCGGCGCGGCGGTCGCGCTCGCCTGCGGACTGGTCCCGGTTGCCGACGGCTCCGATACCGGCGGCTCGCTGCGCAATCCCGCCGCATTTTGCAACGTGGTCGGTTTCCGGCCTTCGATCGGCCGCGTGCCGAACCCGAAAGCGGCGTTCGCGTGGTCGACGCTCTCAACCTCGGGATGCCTGGGGCGATCGGTGGCCGACCTGGCGCTGGTGCTGAGCGCCATCGCGGGACCGGATTCCCGCGCGCCGCTTTCGATCCACGAACCCGGAGCGCTGTTCGCTCGCCCGCTCGGCCGCACCTTCAAAGGCGTGCGCGTGGCCTGGTTCAAGGATTTGGGCGGTGTGCCGTTCGATCCGCGCGTGCGCAGTGTGGTGGATGGTCATCGCGCGACGTTTGAATCGCTGGGATGCATCGTCGAGCAGGCGGAGCCGGATTTCGCGCTCGCGGAAATTTCTTTTCGCGCGCTGCGCGCATGGAATTCTGCGACAACTTACGGCGCGCGGCTGCACGAACATCCCGATGCGTTCAAGGACACGCTCAAGCGCGAAATCGAGGAGGGGCTTCGATTGACGGGCACCGATCTCGCGCACGCCGAGACCGCGCACGGCCAGCTCTGGCGGCGCTTTCAGGCATTCCTGGAAAAGTACGAATATTTCGTTCTGCCCACCACCCAGTTGCCGCCGTTCGACATCAACACTCCATACCCCGCCGAGATCGCGGGCGTGAAGTTCGACAATTACATCGACTGGATGAAGTCCTGTTGGTATATTTCGGCGACCGGCAATCCCGCGGCTTCAGTGCCGGGCGGCTTCACGCCGGAAGGACTGCCGGTGGGCGTGCAGATCGTCGGGCGCGACAAGCAGGACTTCAGCGTCCTTCAAATCGCGCATGCATTCGAACAGGCGACCGGCTTCGAAAAGAAGCGCCCGGCGATCGCATGATCCAAAAAATCTTGCGGTTGCTGGCCGGTCTCGCCGGCGTTGTGTTTCTCGTGCTGGGCCTGATCTTTCTGCTTGCGCCGGGCCAGCTCACGGATCGATTCGCGGTGCTGGCCACGGGCAGCGCCGGATTCGGCACGTTGCGCGCGGATCTCGGCGGCCTTTTCCTCGGGATCGCGCTATTTTCCCTGCTCGGCGCGACCCGCGCATCCAGCCGTTATCTGGCCGTCGCGGCCGTGTTTCTCGGCTGCATCGTTCTCGGCCGCATGTTGAACCTGATTCTGGACGGCCGATCGAGCGAAAGCATTCAGGCGGCTCTGCTCGAGCTGGCGCTCGCGACACTGCTCGTGCTCACCTTGGCGAGTTTGCGGCGCGGCCACGCGAACAACCGCGGCTTTGGATTTTCGATCGCCGTGGCTATCGTGGTGGTCGCTGCTTTGGGAATTGCGTTCGTATTTCAGCGGCAGTTGGGAATGATTCTCTTCAAACGGAATGCGGAACGCGCGTTCCAGAACGCCAACCTCGTCGCGAACCTGCCCGACGGCCTCCATGCCGGATTGTGCGGCTCGGGTTCCCCGCTTGCCGATCCCACGCGAGCCGGCCCTTGTGTTTTCGTGATCGCCGGGAAACGCGTCTACATTGTCGATGCCGGCGAAGGCTCGCCGCGCAAGATGACGCTCATGGGCCTTCAGCCGGGGCTGATCGACGCGATCCTGCTCACGCATTTTCACTCCGACCACATCGGCGGCCTGGGCGAACTGATGCTCCAGCGCTGGGGCGGCGCGAGCCATCGCGATCCGGTTCGCGTGATCGGACCGCAAGGCGTCGAATCGGTGGTCAAGGGCTTCAATGACGCCTACGCTTTGGACACGAAGTATCGCGTCGCGCATCATGGCGAAGCCACGCTGCCGCCGTCGGGCGCGGGCGGAGTCGCGCGCGCGTTTACTTTGGTCGAAGGCTCGGATGCAAGTCAGGTGGTGCTCGACGAGGACGGCCTGACGATTACGGCGTTCGCGGTAAATCACTACCCGGTTTTTCCGGCGGCCGGTTATCGCTTCGACTATGGCGGGCGCTCGGTCGTGATCAGCGGCGACACCGCGCCTTCGCAGACGCTCGCAAAATACTCGCGTGGCGTCGACGTTCTGTTTCACGAAGGCTTGCAGACCGCCATGGTATCCGTGCTGCACGACGACGCGATAGGCAACGGCCGGCCGGCGCTCGCCAAGATTACCGCCGACATCCCCTCCTACCACGCCACGCCTGAAGACGCCGCGCGCATCGCGCAGCAGGCCGGCGTCCGATACCTGATGTTTTATCACACCATCCCGCCGCTGCCGCTCGCCTATCTCAACGCCGCCTTCCTTGGAGACGCTCCGAAAATTTTCAAGGGGCCGATCACGGTCGGTAAAGATGGAATGATGCTGAGCCTGCCCGCCGGGAGCACGGCGGTGACGATGCGGGAACTGCTCTAAACCAGTCCGGTGGTTCGGGCGCGGCGGCTACCCGGTTCTCAGCGCTTCGGCGGGACTGATGCGCGTTACGCGCCAGGCCGGCAAGGCGCTGGCGATCAGGCCCGCGATCGAGACAATTCCCAGCACCGCGAGCCACGTCGAGCGATCCCCGATGCCGACGCCGTACATCTGATTGGCGATGAGCCGGTACGCGCCGATCGCGGCTCCCGAGCCGAGCGCCACGCCGGCCGCGACCAGCGCCATTCCGCCACGGCACACGAGCATCGCGACCGCGCCGCTGCCCGCTCCCAAAGCCATCCGGATGCCGAGCTCGCGGCGGCGCAATGAGACCATGTAGGCGAGCAGCCCATACAACCCGAGCGCCGCGAGACCGGTTCCCCCCGCGGCGAAAATCACCATCAGCGACACCACGAATCGCCGCGTCTTGAGAGACCGGTCGATGCGCGCCTGAAGCGGCGCGACGTCGTAGACCGGCTGGTTCCGGTCGATTCCGGCTGCGATGCGCTCCACGTCGCGCGCGATCTCACCCGCCGGCAGTTTGCTGCGAATCGCGAGCGTCATGTCGGTGAGCGGACCCTGAGCCGCGCTGAAGTACAGCGTCGGGGAACTGTCCACGTCGATTGCGGAGACCTTCACGGAGCCGACCACTCCGGCAATGGTGTAAGGACGCGCGGTCCACGGCATCTTTATCTCGCGCCCCAACGGATCCTCTACGCCGAAAAAACGGCGCGCGAAAGTTTCATCGATCACCGTCAGCGGCGTCGTTCCCGGGTGGTCCTGCGCGGTAAAAACCCGGCCGCGCAGCAGTGGAATCCGCATCGTGTCGAAGTATCCGGCGGACACCGTGCTCAGATCCGCGGTGCGGTCGACCGGCGGCTTGGGTTGGCCCACGATCTCGAAAGTGTTGATATTTTCGCCCCACCCGAACGGCAGCAGCGTACATGCGGAAGCGCCGTCGACGCCGGGAATCGCGGAGGATTGCTCGAGTACGGCGTCAAAGAAGCGCGCTCGCGATTCAGGCGAGGAATATCGCAGCGCGGGAAGGCTGATATACATGGTCACGACGTCGCCCGGATCGAAGCCCAGCGGGGTTTCGAGCATCCGCACGAGACTGCGAATCATCAAGCCTCCGCAAATCAGCAGCGCGGTAGCTACACCCACTTGAGCCACGATCAGCCCTTGCTGCCAGCGTCGTGCGGCGCCGCCGGCAGTGCGCTGGTGGCCGGCATCGGCAAGCCCGCCGGCTACGGAAGATGACGCGGTCCCAGCCGAATAGAGAGCCGGATACAGCCCGCAGATGACGCCGGTGGCGAGCGATAGCGCCGCCGAGAACCAGAACACCGGTGTTTCGAGCTGTGGCGCATTCGCCGGTCCGTACCGCGCGAGCAGCGCCACGCCCGCGCGCGCAATCGCGAGACCTGCGATTCCACCGACGCCCGAGAGCAGCACCACCTCCGTCAGCACCTGCCGCGCGATTCTCCAGCGCCCTGCGCCGAGAGCCATGCGGACCGCCAGATCGAATCGCCGCTCGGAGCTTCGCACCAGCACCAGACCGGCCACGTTTGAACACACGATCAGCAGGAAACATGCGACCGCTCCGGCGAGAATCCACAGCCAGCGTGCGACGGTCTCATCGCTTCGGGCAAGGGGGTTAAGAAAATAACTCCAGCCGTGCGATTGCAGTGTGTGCGCCTGCGCGTTGTCGATCGCGATCTGCCGGCTGAGCTGGTCGATACGCGCGGATGCCTGTTGAGCGTCGAGTCCAGGCGCGAGCCGCGCGTACATGCGCAGAAAATAACTGCGGTTGTCGGCTGGATCGCGCAGCGCCATGGGTGTCCACATTTCCGTGACGTCGTTGGGAAACGCGAACGATCCGGGCATGACGCCGACGATCGGATAGAGTTCGCCGTTGAGCTGCAGGGCGCGATGGAGGATTTGTGGGTCGGCGTCGAAAGCGCTGCGCCAATATGCGTCACTCAGGATCACGGCGCGCGGGCCGTTATAACGCTGCTCCACGTCGGTGAACGTCCGGCCGAGGATCGGCTGCGCGCCCAGCAGATGAAGCAGGCTGGAGCTGATCGCGACGGCATTCACTTTCCTGGGAACGTCGATGCCCGTCTGATTCAGATCGAGAAAATAGTAGGCTCCCACTTCCGCGAACAGCTCATGACGTTGGCCGAGGCTGAAATAGTCAGCGGGAGACGCGGGCAAATGGAGCTCCGGGAAACGATTGTGGACCTCCACCAGGCGGTCCGGATCGGGATAGGGGAGCGGCTTCAAGACCGCCGAATACAGCGCTGAAAAGACAGCCGTGCAGATGCCGAGGCCGAACGCGAGCACAGCGATGCAGGCAAGCGCGTAGGCCGGCCGCTGTCTCGATTGCCGGATCGCCAGCCGGATGTCGGCCCACATAGCGCCCAACATAACATAGGCATTAC
>Ga0182024_10004048_pt1 | contig 34117 bp, 32 predicted proteins | sample P32metaG_FD_120480 | JGI IMG/M metagenome (GOLD analysis project Ga0182024, IMG submission 120480) | Permafrost microbial communities from Stordalen Mire, Sweden - P3-2 metaG (Illumina Assembly) | ecosystem: Environmental > Terrestrial > Soil > Wetlands > Permafrost | place: Sweden: Stordalen... | reverse complement strand
TTCTCGAACGAGTCAACGGAAGCTTTGCCGTAACGCGACAACGGAACCAAAAAGCCTCCCGGGTATTGTCCACAGAAGTGAAGGCGGAATCGAAGGCACACCACCTTGCGGGAACACACGGAGTCGTTGTGTATTCAGGCGCGGACGGCCAATTTGAGACTGAGTGTCCGTGCGACCGGTGCAAAGGAAACTGGCAGAAGCAAGCGTGCCTCGATAACCCGTAGTGCTTCCGTGTAGTACTGCCCCGCCACGCGGTCCGCTGCCGTTCGCCAACGTTTCGATACTCTTTGTAACTCCCATTACCGAGCCCTTTCTCGACCGAGGCTACCGGCCTTCTGGCCCGCTCTAAGGAAGCTGCTAAGCAAGCGTACGGATAATGGTGGGACTTTGTGTCTTGAGGTGAAATGCCTGCGGGTATCGCTTCATACCCGGCATGCTGCGCCGGCAGAGTCCCCAGCGAAGATGTAGCGTTCGACCTGCATTGACAACCTCAGGAGAAGATTTCATAAGCAGCTCGTAGAAAGGGAATGGTCTGTTACAGCGTGACAGGAGCGGTAGAAACCACATTTTCCCGCCCTAGGTCAAGTCGCTCTCGCAATCCTCACAGAGAAGATAATCCTGCAGCTGGCGGTCCGAGTCGATTACGAGCGTAGACGATATCAAAAGGGGATAACCGCCCGGAGGGATGCTGTACCTGTACATCGCCGGGGGCATAAGATGGCTTGGAACGACTTGGTTGGTTTTCATGGGCAAAGGAACCAAAGCTTGCTGCAAAGGCTCTCTCTTGACAAATACATTGCCTATTTGAGTTTCTTGAGTTCACTGACGATCTTCCGAGCTTCCCTCATTCTCTCCCTATAATAGGATGGGCCTATGAGGACTACTTTGTCTCCGACTTTCATGCGTCCTTTGATGCCTTCTTTTGAGAAAAACAGAGCTAACGCCATATACGTCTTGATTTCCTTCTCCAGGAATTGAACTGCCTTTCGTTTAGATTCATCCATTCTTCCACCTCCCTTTGGGAAGCATGTTTTTCCCCTCGTCCGCGCTGGATTCAACGGGACGCGCTGCAGGTCATTTTTCTCTGGAGAAACCGGCTAAATCTGAGGTGTTTCAGGCGACCTGCTTCTGACCTGTGCGTCCTTCTCTTCAAGAAGGCCGTTAAGTTCTTCCATGAGTACCATCAGCTTTGCTGAGTCCTGTTCGTTTGAGGCTTGCTCGCACACCGCTTCCCATCGCTCTTTTTCTCGGCTTATCACAAGTGCCTCCCGCGGAACGGCTAACTTTTAGCACGGGAGCGAGGTGATTTCTGTCCCGTTTGAGACATAGCAATTCGGGGACGTGTCTACGACCAAGAATGGTCCAACGCAGCAACCACTTTGCGTCTCGGCCTCAAGAGCACTCCTGGCGAGAGTTCCGATACTTATTCTGTTCAGGCATCACGTTCCGAACCTGTTTCAAGCGGCGCAACCGGCCGGGGCACAGGGGTTGGATGATATTAGAAGCTGTTGCATAACCTAGTGCGGGCCCCTGAAAGGAAGGTGGTTGAGTTTTCTCCGATGAGCGGTTGCGGCAGCGCGGGATCGAACTGATCTCAGCTTCCAAGCCTAACGGTCGAAAAGCGCACCACACCGCGGGGAAACGGCCCGGCACTTGCCCAGTCACGTTAAATCAGTGCGATAATCCTACCGCTGATGCGTTTACCGCGTCGATAGCTTGGCCAACCCCCGGGCGTGCTCAACCCCGCACCTTCGTCGACGTGAGTCGATTGGTAACGCCGATCAGATTGATCGCGTTAATGTGCCGGAGGATTAAGCGCGGCGATGCTCAAGACGATCTGCATCCGCCGCCGCGTTAGCACGCTCGCTTTTTGCCCTCCCGACCCGCCTTTCGGTTTGCCGCTTGGTGAATGATGCTGGCTAAGACGCTTTCCCGGTGTCGTAGAAGCCCCATCAACTCGTCAAAGGGTTCCCGGTAGGCTTCATCAAGCAGAATCCTGGAGATTCCGATAGTTTTGCTAGTCTTTATCCAGTCGGATTGAATCCTTCCCTTGAGCAGTTTTCCAAGCTCCGCTACGCGCTCCTCGCTCTTGGCTGTCATTACCGGTCCTTTCGCAGATTCTGTTTTCGGTTAGTATCGCCATCCTCCACCGCCTGCGGGTGAATTCCCATTTTCCACACCTCGTCACGCGGCGTCATTTGGACTAAAGGTCGGGTGTTTCAGAATAGTTACGCCCGTTGGCGGCCTGATGGAAGAGCAGGATTCGTCTCAACCTAACGGATCAGTAACTCTCGGCGACAGTGGTGGAATCATAGCTCCAGTAGCAAACGATGAGTGAGATCAGCTACCGCAGGGGAGGTCTTATTCGTGCAGAACGACGCTTAAGAGAGAATTGTAGATCTGGATTCCGCCATTGTAATGAATGAACCCTAGTTTCCTGGACTTATTCATGAATATATTTACCCGGGTGCGGGTCGTCCCGACCATTTCTGCGAGCATCTCCTGAGACACTTTTGGAAGCATCTTTTGCGGCTGGTCCTGCCTGCCATAGCGGGCGAGCATCAATAGCGCACGGGCGAGGCGTTTCTCGATGGAGTTAAAGAGCTGATCGACTAAGTCCTCTTCGACTCGGATGTTTCGGGTCAGAAGGTAAGCGATGAAGCGGTCAGAAAGCTGATGTTCTTCATGAAGGACGCGAATCATTTCCTTCTTTTCGATGACGAGCACGGTAACTGGCGTAATTGCGTTCGCGATGCCCATACGAAATGGGAGCCCCGCCAAGCACCCCTCACCGAAAAAATCGCCCGGCCCCAGGAGCGCAACGACCGCCTCCTTACCAGTCTTGCTGACAACCGAGAGTTTCACACCGCCTTTTTGGATGTAGATCACACTCGTGGCGGGATCACCTTGAGAGTAAATCTTCTGTCGTCTTCGTTACTCCACAATTGTTTTCGCTAGGCCGGCCGAATCAAGAAAAGCTTGGGCGTCGAAAGCGCTTATTTTCCCGCGCTTTTTGTCAGGCAGGGTAACCGTTCTAGTAAAAGCAGCTTTCATCACTACAACTCTTAGTCCCCATTTTACTAAAACCGTGCCGCCTCAAGCAAGAGCCATAAAAGCCGCTCTTCCCGGCCCTTGAGCTTTTCTATCAGGGTGAGATTGTGATACCAGGTCAGGTGAGATTGTGATACCAGGTCAATTGTGCAAGCGGCTCTTGCACAATTGAAGTGTCGGGCCAAGCGGCGGCAAAAACCCGCATATACTTGGGGTTTCTCGCCGAGAGCCCCTTCATGTCTGGAAAGGACGTATTTAGGTCCACCGACAACCGATCAATGACTTTGGTACCCCAACCTTGACGCAGCTGACGGGCTAGCATGTCTGTTGCAATCCCCCAGTAAAGCAAAAGCATCTCGCGGTTGATGCCGACGGAGGCTCTCAGTTGTGCCTGTCGGATTCGGGACTTCAAGTCTTGCAAGAGGACCTGATAGTCTTCCGGCAATGCTACTAGGTGATGGCTCATCGAATGGCCCCCAATTCAACGGTCGGCTTCACCTACGGACACGACTGTGCCTCGACCGCCAGTTGGAAGAATATCCCATCGGCGGCTTTAGATTCGTGCTCCAGTTGAGATACTCTTTCGTACGGAGCGGTCGGATAGCTTCCCAGATCGCCGAGCGCTCAATTTTCCCTTGACAATAACAGGCATGGTGCCTGATATTCAATGAAGACGTACTCGACCATTCAGGCTGCAAAACTTCTGGAGGTCACGTCCGATACTTTGCACCGCTGGATTCGAGAGAAACGAGTCGAAGCACCTCCCCTTCAAACTCTCGGCGGTATGCAGGTTCGTTTGTGGACCGAGTCCGATTTGGAAAGGGTAATGCAGTACAAGGCCGAAAATTATCGGAAGAAGCCAAATCGTAAGAACAGGAAGGTAAAAAAGCCACGTAACTCAACGGGACGCGCCGGTGCTTGAACACCAGGCGCGTCCCTAAGCAAGGTCGCACGTCTGAGGTGCAACGATGCCTGCAACAGAAGGTATACATTTCCCATATCGAGCGCAACTTCCCCCGCACGCTCTATTTCTGAGGTGCCAACTCGTTGGGCCTGTTCCGAAGCTTGCTGTTAAGCGAGTACTGAATTTCCCTCCAGTCCCAGGAACAATCTCAAAATCCTACACGCGATTCCAAAGAACCTGAATGCCGATGAGCATCAGTGTCTACGACGCACTCTCCATGCTCAATCAGCGCCTCCGAGAATCGGCCGCGCTGCTAACCCGGCACGGCACTCACCCGAGACAGCTGCCGGCCTGCGGCACTACCGCCGCAAGAAAAGGAGGAGATTCAAATGCAAAAGGCCAGTCTCTACGAAGCTATTTTCTTGGTGAACCGAGGGATAGACGAAGCAGTTCGAGGATTAGAACGACTTAAGCGCGCCAAGGACTCAGGATTGAACCCAGCTTACTTTGACGAGAAGTTGACACTTTTTGAAGTACACCGTGCTCTGCTCAACGGTTCCTTCTGCAACAACATCGAGAGTTGTGAGCATCGGGATGAAGCTCGTTTTGAGAAGAAACATTGCGAATACCGGAAGGACGCCCTGGATGAAGTGCAGGTCTATCAGGACGTACAGGCCGTGGAGGATCGCAGACGCGTAGAGGGAAAAGCTCCCAAGGTACGGTTCCTCAGCGGAGAAGAGCAGCGAGCGTCAGAATGCCAGCCCCTTAAATCATCGAGCGGCACTGTGCGCCGAGGGGAGGACGATCATGCCTAGGAAGCGCAAGGTTGTGTGGGTCGGGGACACGCCGATAACCCCAATCAGCGCCAAGAAGCGCAGGAAAATCGACAAGAGCATAAAGAAGCAATTCGAGCGGTTACGCAGGCGGTACCCCGAGGTCCACGGCAAGATCGTGGACTTCATCAGCCATTCCATCCAGGACGGAACGTTGTACTTTACTGTCCGGTTCAAGGACAAAACGGACTTCTCGCTGCGCTACGCGTGTGACATGTTCGTCGTTGGAGCCGACTTCTGCGATGTGAAAACCGGCGACTTCGAGATGATTCTTGAATACATGAGGCCGATGAGGCCGATACCGCGATAGAAGCGATAAACGAAACCGTATCCAAGACTGCGCATCCGGTCCGCTAGCAAGCGACGATCACTCGGCAACACCGGATCAGTGCTTCTGGAGTGCGCGCGTACCGCAAGGCCACTGGTGCCGATTCCATGAATCGCAAGCCGTCGAGGGTAGGCCAATCGATGGCTTGGGACAATTCCAAACGCCGGCACTCAGCTATCCCCCCAAATCGTTCTCTGCTCTCCTTCTTGCGATCGATCCGAATGCGGACTCCCTCTCAACGATCCACGCGATTCCAGATTCACACCGGCGTGCTATTGAGCAGTTAGAGGAGGTTCTCTTCCCAGTTGTTCCCAAATGTTCCCAAGTCGGGGATTCCGGAGGAGAGAGAAAAGTCACAATCCATTGATTTGAAACAAGAAGGTTGGAGGCGCGGGTGGGATTCGAACCCACGAATGGAGGTTTTGCAGACCTCTCCCTTAGGCCACTTGGGTACCGCGCCCCAGTTCTTCAGTATAACGAAAGTCGCATGCAGCCTATAACCGGAATCGTTGTCCACGCAACTAACGCTGCTGCCGCACACTTGCGCGATCAGCGAATTTTCAAATCAAACGGTATGCGCACCTGCACCGGCTCATTGGTTACGCCCACGCCGCGAAGTATCGCTTCCACCGTGGCCGCTTGGGTGCTCCCGCCGACCTGCTTTTCCAGCAGCAACTGAAAAAAGCTCTTCTCTTCCGGCAAATTGATGATGTGCACCGATTGATTCGCGGAAATGTGCGCCAAATCGCGCGCCACCGCAATCGCGCGGTCCAGCCCACCTAGCTCATCTACCAAGCCAATGTCCTTGGCTTGCGTGCCGGTCCATACCCGGCCCTTCCCGATCCTATCCACCTGCTCCACGGTCATGTGGCGATCCGCCGCGACGCCGTGAATGAAAGTTGAGTAGACCTCTTGCATGGTTTTCTCGATCCACTGCCGCTGCGCAGTCGTAAAACTTTGTTGCGCGGAAAAAAGACTGGCGTTGTCGCTGGTGGCCACCGAATCGGTGCTCATCCCCAGCATCGCGTACAGTCCGGACACATTCATCTTCCCAATCAACACGCCAATCGAACCGGTGATGGTGTTTGGGTCGGCGACGATTCTGGCCGCCGGCGTCGCGATCCAGTATCCGCCGGACGCTGCAACGTCGGACATCGAAACCACCAGCGTCTTGCTCTTGCTCGCCAGTTCCACCTCCCGCCGGATCACTTCGCTGGCCACCTGCGAACCGCCGCCGGAATCAATCCGCAAGACGATAGCCTTGATCGACGAATCCTGCCGGGCGTGCCGCAGCTCTGCGGCCAGCGAATCTCCGCCCATAATGAATGACCCATTCGGCGCATTTCCGGAGTCCCCAGAAACAATCAGGCCGCTCGCGCGAATCACTGCGATGCGCACCATGCCCACGCCTTCGCCCAGGTGCTGGCGATACCGGCCGAGCTCCACCGGGTTCCAGCCGTTATCGCGATCCTTGAAGTCTTGCTGGAGTTGGTCCCAATAAGCGGCGCGGTCCACCAGATGATTCTTCACCGCCTCATCTGACGAGAAGGGTCCCTGGGTCACCAGCGTTTCGAAGTCGGCCCGAGCCAGCGAGCGCGCGCTCGAAACGTCGGTCAGATATTGGTGGTAGATTCCGTGTAGCAGCGAATCCACTTCCTCGCGGTGCGCCAGGGTAAATTTTTTCTCGGTCAGTTCGTTGGTCGCGGTCTTGTACTCGGCGATGTGGTAGTAGTCCGGAACCACCTTCAATTTGTCCAGGGTTCCGCGCAGGAACGTCGCTTGCGCCATCATCCCGCGCACCAGCAGCGGCGCGGTCGGTACGATCCAGACTTCCTTGCACCCAGTGGCCAGATAATATTCCGGGTTGCCGGTGCCATCGCCGCCCAGGTAGCAGATACTGGGCTTCCTGCTGGCGCGAAACTCCATCAGATGTGACCGAATCTCCTGCAGCTTGCCCCAGCCCGTTTCCAGCGGACCGATTTTTACCACCAGGCCGGTCACCTTGGGATCGGAGCGCGCCGCGTCGATCGCATCGACGTAGTCGTGCAGCACTGGGGTCTTGCCATCCAGCGCCGATAGAACGTCAGCCGCGCGCTGCTCTTCGATTTCTCCGGAGATATCCAGAACCAGCACGGAGTGCGCCGGAATCCGCGGCGCTGACGACATTGCCCAGATCGCCAGCACAACCACCAAAACCAGCACCAGAATCACCATCGCCCGTCTTTTTTGCCATGTCATAAGTCACACCTTGAATTTCGCTAACGTTGCAACCGCCGCCGCTAAACCACCGCATCCCGAAGAAACCGCGCCGATTCTTCCGGCGGCGTTGGATTAATGTAGAAACCGGTTCCCCACTCAAACCCCGCCACCTTGGTGAGCTTCGGCATCATCTCCAAATGCCAATGATAGTGCTCGTTATTTTCCTCGCCGATCGGCGATGTATGGATCACGTAGTTGTAGGCCGGGAAAGCCAGCACCGCATCGAGCCGCCGCAGAAATTCGCGAAGCAGCCCGGCCAGACTCCCGTATTGCTCCGCCGGCATATTTTCGTACGCGGAACTGTGCGCGCGCGGGAGAATCCAGGTCTCAAATGGAAACCGCGGCGCGTACGGCGCCAGGGCTATGAACGCGTCGTTCTCCAGAATCACCCGACTGCCAGTCTCGATTTCCTGGCGGATCATGTCGCAAAAAATGCAGCGCTCCTTCTGCTGGAAATATTTCCTGGAATTCTCCAACTCTTCCTGCACCCGCTTGGGAACGATGGGCAGAGCGATCAACTGCGAATGAGTATGCTCCAGCGAAGCTCCCGCGGCCTCGCCGTGATTCTTGAACAACAGCAGATAACGAAACCGCGTATCCTTCTTGAGGTCCAGCATCCGGTCGCGGTAGGCCCCCAGCACTTCTTCCACCGATTTTTCGCTCAACATCGCCAAAGTATTCTTGTGGTTCGGAGTTTCGACGATTACTTCGTGTGCGCCCACTCCGTTCATACGGTCGAACAGGCCCTCGCCTTCGCGATCCAGGCTGCCTTCGATTCCCAGCGCCGGAAATTTATTCGGCACCACCCGCACCGACCATCCGCCGCTGTTCAATCCGCCGCCGCTTCGCCCGTAAGCCCGAATTTCCGGAGGCGTCTTGCTTTCATTCCCGGGGCAAAACGGACACATCCCTACACCCTGAATCACCACGCTCTGGCGCAGGAAATCGGTGGGCCGCTTGGCGCGATCCGTCGAAATGATCACCCAGCGCCCGGTGATGGGGTCTTTTCGCAACTCCGGCAAAAGTTCCTCCTGCCGCGAACATTGCTGATACGCTACGGCACTTCTCCCGACCCGGCGAACGCATGCTTGTGCAGCCGCACTTCCGGCCGGCGCCCTCGCCGTGCAATGCGTGATCGGTGCTGGCGCTTTTTCAAATCTACCGCGTCTTCCGGCCGCCCCCGGGATGTTCCCGCCGGCGTTCGCGTTTTCACTTCCACAGACGCCAGCACCGGCCCATCCCATCCGACCAGATCGGTCTCGCCTTTGATCGGCGGCACGGTGTAATTCCTGGCCACGATCACCTAGCCCTTTCGGCGCAAATACCAATATGGGAACGTCTCGTCCTGCATTCCGGTCCGCCGGGCCGCCTGTTTCTTAACGCCCGCTGGCGCGGGCGGTTCGGACAAACCATTGCGCGCGGCAAAACTCACCAATCCAAAAATAAAACGAGACAGCACGGACATGGCTACTTACGAACCTCCAGTTCCCACTGAATGGCTTTGCCGCGGATCATGAAGCTGAGGTAGTACTCCCAAAAGCGGCGAAACGGCCGGAAATGATTGATGAGGAATTGCAATCCTAAAATCTTCCACAACTTCAGCATTTCCACGCGCACCCGCACTTCCCGGTAGTCCGCCGGTGCGTAGTAATCATACTCCCGTGGCTTGTCGCTGAAAAACCAGAACGAGAAGCTGGAAAGGTGCCAGCGATGCGCCGGGCTGCAGTACGATGCATGATCCGTGTAGTGCGGCGTAACGATCACCACGCTCGCCCCCGGCCGCGCTACCCGGTGCACTTCCGCCAGCACCGAGAAAATGTTGTCGACTTCCTCAATCACGTGAATCAGCCGCACCTGATCGAATACGCTGTCCGCGAACGGTAGCGTCCGCGTCCAATCGCATAGCACGTCGGCCTGGCCCGCGGGACTCATGTCGATGCCGATCGATCCGGTTAATTTCTTGCGTCCGCAGCCGACGTCCAGGATTCGCGCCATGATTTACTTGATCACCTCGAAGGTGAACTCCATTACCTTCCCGCGAATCACGAAGCTCAAATACTGCTCCCAGAATCTCCGGAACCATCGCGCGTGATTTACCAGCAACTCGAAGCCCATAAACCGCCAGATCCGCAGCAGCTTCACTTGCAGATGTTTCTCGCGCATTCGCACATCGGTGTACCACATGTCCCGCCCATGCATCCCGCCGGGATAAAAATATAGAAAGGATTCGGTGTTCAGATGCCAGCGGTGGGTAGGGTCGCGGAACGAGGTGTAATCGGTGTAATGCGGGGTCACGATTAGGATCGTTCCACCCGGACGGGTGACCCGATGCAACTCACCCATGGTCGCCAGCACGTCGCTGACGTGTTCGATCAGGTGCAGCGCGCGGACCGCGTCGAACGAATTGTCGCGAAACGGCAGGTGGCCCTTATCCAAATGGCAGAGCACGTCCGCCGCGGTGTTCGGGTTCATGTCGATGCCCAGCGATCCCGGATATTTCTGCGGACCGCACCCAACGTCGAGAATGCGCAAAGAGAGGTTCTCCCGGCGGAGATTGTGCCATAAACGAGCAGGGCGTCCCAATCCACTGGACGCCCTGACGGTAGGCAGTAAACGCGGGCTTAGTGGCTGCGCTCGTCCTCGCGAATGCATTCCGCGAGAGTATCGATGGCGAAGTCCGCTTGCTGTTCGTCGATCATGAGTGGAGGCGCCAGCCGCAACGAATTTTCGCCAGCACCCAGAATCAACAGCCCCTTCTGAAACGCCCGGCTGACGATGCGGTTGCGCATGTCCGGGTACTTTTCCTTGGTCTCTTTGTCGCGCACCAGTTCGATGCCGACCATCAGACCTTTGCCGCGCACCTCGCCAACGGTGCGGAATTCTTTCGACCATCCGGCGGTCTTATCGAAAATATACTGGCCCACCAGTCGCGCGTTTTCGATGTATTCGCCTTCCAGCAACTCCATCGTCGCCAGCGCCGCTGCAATACAAACTGGATTGCCTCCAAACGTTGACGCGTGCGCACCCGGCTTCCAATCCATCACGCTCGCTCGCGCCACCATCGCGCTCAGCGGCATGCCCGAGGCGATGCCTTTGGCCGAACAAATAATGTCCGGCTCGAGGCCGGCATGCTCCGACGCCCACCACTTGCCGGTGCGGCCCATCCCCGATTGCACTTCGTCGACCACCAGCATGATCCCGTGCTTCCGGGTGATGCGCTGCAAACCCTGCAGAAATTCCGCTGGAGCCGGCAGATATCCGCCTTCTCCTTGTACCGGCTCGATCACGATCGCCGCCACTTCCTCCGGATCCGCCAGCCTCTTGAACACTTCATTTTCGATGTATTCCAAACATGCTGCCGCGGAATTCTCGGCGGGGATCCCGTGCGATCCACGGTAACTGTTTGGATACGGCACATGAATCACGCCGGCCAGTAGCGCGCCGAATCCCTTGCGTTGCACCGCTCGGCTCGCCGTTAGCGACAGCGCGCCCATGGTGCGGCCGTGAAAGCTGCCGTAGAACGCTATCACCTTATCGCGACGCGTATGGTACCGCGCCAGCTTCAGCGCCGCTTCCACCGCTTCCGCACCCGAATTGCCAAAATACACACGCTTGTCCTCGGCTCCGGGAACGATCAATGCCAGCCGCTGCGCCAGATACACCAAGCCCTGATAATAAAAATCAGTTCCGGACATGTGGATCAGCTCGGCCGCCTGCGCCTGAATCGCCGCCACTACTTTTGGATGGCAGTGCCCGGTGGAAACCACAGCGATTCCCGCCGCGAAATCCAGGAACACGTTGCCGTCCACATCTTCCAGCAACGCGCCGCGCCCCTTCTGGGCCACCAGCGGGTAATCCCGCGTGTAGGACGGCGACAACAATTTGTGATCCTGCTCGACAATCGTCCTAGCTTTGGGTCCGGGCAGAGCCGTCACCAACTTGGGCAGCTTCGCTTCTTTTACCTGCGTCATTTCCATCTCATCCTCCTTCGTCTCGAATGGTTCCGCGCGCGCGCAGAACGGCACTATACCCGGGTCTGTGGCCGGGCCAACGAATCGAGTGAAAGAGTTGTTAGTCGACGCTAAACAGGCTGGGACGAGACTGCGACGGCAGGGTGTGCAGAGGTGTCGAATTGTAACAACTGGTCTTCATTTGCGTTTCCGAGAAGCACTTGCTCAGCGGCCGGGGACATGCCTTACTTTCGCTTCCAGCGAACTCCGCCACCGCGTATATCTTCTACAATTATACCACCCTCGGCAAGCTGCTGGCGCACTTCGTCGGCTTTCTTGAAGTCCCGGCGTTTGCGGGCAGTTTCGCGGGCGTCGATCAATTCGGTGATGGCTTCCTCGCTCATTTCCGCGCTTTCCGCGCCAAATCCCAGCCGCCGCAATTTTTCGTCGTCATCGGTGCCCAGCAGCGCCAGAATCGCGTCGAATTTCACCGTGGCTTCCAGAATGCCGGCCACGTCGCCCTGGTGGAATTGCCCGCGGTCGATCGAAGTATTCACTTCGCGCAGCAGATCGAACACCGCCGCCAGCGCCACCGACGTGTTCAAATCGTCTTCCAAACCCTTCTCGAACTCCTCCAGGGCCACCGCGGTGCGCTTTTCAATATCCGGATTCTGGCCAGCGGGGAATTTCTCAGTGCGCAGGCGCGTGACCAGGTTGCGCATTCGATCTACCGAGCTGCTCGCCTGCTTTAACCCTTCCATCGTGAAGTTGAATTGCCGGCGGTACGGCACCGAAAGCAGCAGAAAGCGGATCGTCGAGGGCTTGAATCCGTGCGAGAAAAGATCCCGCAACGTATAGAAATTCCCCACCGACTTGGACATTTTCTCGCCGTCCACCAGCAGGTGCTCGGCATGCATCCAGGTGCGCACGAACAGTTTTCCGGTGGCTGCCTCGCTCTGCGCGATTTCGTTTTCGTGGTGCGGGAAGATCAAATCCACGCCGCCGGTATGAATATCGATGGTCTCGCCCAGATACTTCATGGCCATCGCCGAGCACTCGATGTGCCAACCCGGCCGCCCTTGTCCGATTGTCGTCTCCCAAAAAAATTCGCCGGGCTTGGGCGCCTTCCACAACGCGAAATCCCGCGGGTCGGCCTTTTCGTAAAGGTCCACGTCCACCCGCGCGCCGGCTCGAATGCCACTCACGTCGATCTTGGAGAGTTTTCCGTACGCCGGGAATCGCGAAATGCTGTAATATATCGAGCCTTCTTCACTGCTGTAGGTCATCCCCTTTTTCTGCAGGGCCTCGATCAGCGTCACCATTTCCGGGATGTTTTCGGTGGCGCGGACTACGTGTTCCGGAGTCTCGATATTCAACGCCTGAATATCGTCCAGAAACGCCTGCACATATTTTTCGGTGTAGGTTCGGATCGAAATGCCCGCCGCGGCGGCGTTCTGAATGATGCGGTCGTCCACGTCAGTCAGGTTCAGCACCTGCTTCATCTGGTAACCGCGCGCACGAAAAAAACGCCTTAACACGTCCTGAAACACAAACGTCCGGAAATTTCCAATGTGCGCGTAGTCATACACCGTCGGCCCGCAGGTGTACATGCGCACTTGGCCCGGATGCAGCGGGACGAACGGTTCCTTACGATTGGTCAACGTGTTGTGAAGCAGGATTTCGCCCATGAACGGCCGCTACCCTCGAAATTATTTGGCACAGAAACTTTTAATTCTATCTGACGGTCACGGATTCGCGGATAACAATTTGTTTATTGGGTTCCCGCGGTGGCGGCGGCACCCGCGGGAATTTTCAGCCGCCGGTAAACCAGTGTTACGTCGCCGTCCTGCGAAGCTACCGCATAGCCGGGCCGCGCCTTGCGCAGAGTTTCGCCCGCTGCTGGAAGATCGTACGATTCGTCCACGACATACGCTTCGGCGGGCTTGTCGCCTCCGATGGTGAACTGTAACTCGATGCCCTCGGTTGGCATTACCGGGCAATCGTAGGCGTGCCAGCCATTCAGAAATTGCAGCACTCTGGGCGGCGTCTTCGGCACCGCGTGGCCGTTCATCGATACATCTTCGATTCCCGACAAGGGAGAAAACAGGATCGAGGCGTCGGGCGCACCACGCAGCGATTTCAACTGCGCGTGAACGATGCGCTTGCGGCCCGAAACCGTCACATCTTCAATGGTGAGCGCGGGCGCGGCGAGATCGATGTGCCCGGCATCGGCCATGAACGCGGGAGTTGCGCTCCACGGAAACGGCTTTTCCGGCGTCGCGTTGAACTGCATCACTTGCCGGAACGCCGCCGGCAACTGCTCCGATTCCGCTTCCACCAGCCACTGCGCTTTCCTGGAATCCGCATCGAGCGAATAGGAAATATTCATCCGGTCCGGACTTGCCGCGGAGTACGCCGGCAACAAGATCGCCCCGGTCGCGAAAACCAAAGCCGCGCCGGTACACACTGCGAGAAATCCGCCGAAGACCGCCGGAGCGCCCTGGTCGGCTTCGCAAAATACCGGTGCGAACAAAATCAACACCAGCGCGAGAGCCACCGTCAGCGCCGGAAACGCCAGGACTCCGATCGCCGCGTACAGATTCCACACGCAACCGAACATCACAATCGCTGCAGCGGTCGCCGGAACCAGCGCCGCTGCCAGCCGCCACGGCGACGAGCCATCCTTGGCCAGCGCCGGAGGCACCCCCGCCAGCGCCGCGACCATGGTGCCCGCGACAAATATGTGACTAAAACCCGGGACCGTCCATGCCAGGACCACCGCCGCGAGCAACCACCAGAACCACGCCCCTACCCATATTCCCCAGAATCCGGTGCGCGGCCCGGCCCATCGCAGGGTGACCGCCAACGCCGCGAAGGCCACGCTCACAAACCCTGCTTCCGCCGCCCACGGGTGCGCGATCCAGTCGCCCGGTAGAGCGTTCGCCAGCTTCAGCATTCGAAATACCAGCACGCTGAAAGCTGCTGCCTGAAGCACCGTCGCAAAACACACACCCAAACCCCACAAAATTTCCCGCATTACTAGGCGCTCGGAGAAAATCAGCAACGCAAACTCCGCAAACAGCAGGAGGGCCGCAGCGAGCGAAATTCCCAGGGTCCACCGCTGCGGCCAATGAATTACACCGCGCCCCAAAACATCGAAGAAAACCGCTTCGCCCGCCGGCGGGTTATCCAACGGCGCGTTGGCCAGCGCTACGGTAGTGTCCAACGCGTTCTCGCCTTGATGCTGAATGGTGCGCGCCTCGGCATTTTCGAAATTGTCGAGTGAGGTGTGATACCGGGGCACGTCGCCGATATTCGCGAAGTCGAATCCTTGATACCCAAACAAACGGAAGACCGAAAAGTCGGTGTCGTTCGGCAGCAGCTTGTACACCGCGTAATAGATCGAACTGGTCATCGGATGCGGCACGGCGCGCGCGAAAGTCTGGACGAGCCAATTGTTCGCGCTCCCAGTTTCGAACATTAGGCTGGCGCCGGAGGTTCCGCGGGAGTCGATATTCACCGCCGCGCGGACTTCCTTGGCCCATGGATTCGACTCCACGAACGCGTGTGCGCCCAGCAGGCCCTGCTCTTCCCCTTCGTCCAACAAGAAAATGATCGAGTGGCGCCCGGGCCCGCGCAATTTCAGAATGCGTGCAACTTCTAAATTCACTGCCACGCCCACGCCATCGTCCGTGGCGCCAGGTCCCGCAGGCACCGAATCGTAGTGCGACGCGAGCAGCACCGCCTCACCCGGATCGGTGCCGTCGAGCCGCGCCAGCACGTTTTGCACGCTGGCGCACGCGCCCCAATCATCGCACGCAAAACCGGTCTGAATTGTCGGCTGGTAGCCAAATCGCGTGAGGATTGCCACAATCCGCTGGCGGACTGCGGCGTCTGCGGCGCTTCCCCCGGGATGCGGACCTCCATCGCCGAGAAGTTCTCCCAGCAACGCTTGCGCGCGTGCCCCGGAAAATTCGGTCGGCGCAATATCCGCCGGTCTGGAGGCGGGAGGCAGATAGGCCGCGCTGGTGAACAGCGCGGCGAGGGCAACGAGTGCCAGAGCGAAGGCGAACGATTGCTCGGCTGATCGATTTTTTGGCGGCACAGTCGCTCACGCTCCGTGGAGGCGCAGCGATGCTAGGATGTGCCGCCGAACAAGTCAAATTCTCGCCCAAAGGTTCGGAAAGAACTGATAGAGATACCCGGCGTAAATATCCGACCACGCGTGGGTGATGATTCCCGGCCGCAGACTTCCCCGCCACTGCGCCAACGCGCCATACAACCAGCCAAACAAGACGATCATCACCACCGCGCGCAGTCCCTGATAACCGTGGGCCACGCCGAATAACAAACCCTGCAGCAAAACCCCGGCCCAAACGCTGCCGGTAATCGCCGCGAATTGCTTTTGAAAATACCCGCGAAATGCAATCTCCTCCGCGAAGCCGGCGCTGATCGAGGTGAGCATCCACAGCGCGATCTCGATCGGGGACTGCGGGAAAAGCGCGGCCACCGATTTCGCTTCGTTCGATCCCCATAGCTTCATGATTCCGAGCTGAATGCCGATCCAGATCAGCCAGACGATCACTCCCAATCCGCAGTCGATCAGCACGTCTTTCGCGCTGGACCATCGCCCTCCCGTCAGATCGCGCAGCGTTGTTACGCCATAGTCTTTGATTCCCGCCCACACGCCCCAAATCAAACCCAGCTCAGCGGCAATGATCGAAAGATACGTGGGTATTACGTTGGGATGCTGCACCAGCATCCCCGGAGTGGCCTGCGCCTTCCTCTGAAACAACACGCCGGCCAGGGTGATGCCCAGCATGATCGCGGCGATCAGAGCGGTATGCCATAGCGGGGCGATCAATTTCTTTTTTTGTGCGGTTGGCTGCTGTAAGGAATCGCTTTCGATAAATCACCTCGTCCCGCAAAACTTCGGTTCGCCTGCTTCTCGACTAGCGGGCGGTCACCGGGAATATTCTCCCATCGGTCTGGTTCAGGCCTGTTCCGACTTCATTCGCTTGTGCACCGCACGAATCGATTCATCCGCCCATTCGATGTGCGCCTGCAACGAAAACAATCCTTTGCGCAGCGCCAACAGCTTATGAAATTCCACGGTCGGTAAATCGGCGGGATAGCGCGGATCGGATTCCGCCCACATCTTTTCCAGCGAGCGCAAACCATCCAGCCGCGTTGCAAACCGCTGCCGCAGGCCGGTAAGCAAGCTTAGTGTTACGCCCAAATCATCCAGCGCTGGCAGCAGATATAGCTTGGCCACAAACACTTGCCGCTCGTCGCTCACTTCCGGGCCGCTTTCCAGCCACGCCCGCAAGGCGCGATTCCCCGCCGCGGTGGTTTCGTAAACGATGCGGCGCGGACCGCGCTTGGCGGCGGCGTGATGGCTGCGCAGCCAGTGCTGCTTTTCCAGCCGCTTCAAGGTGGGATAGATCTGGCTGAGCTCGGCGGCCCAGAAATGGCCGACTTGGGTGTCAAAGATTTTCTTGAGGTCGTAGCCGCTGGCGGCCTCACGCAGCAAACCCAGCAGGATGTATTCGAGGCTCACGAACCAACTATGTAACTTGTTATATAGATGTCAATATAATTGTTCCGGAGCTGCCCGGGTCCCCCTGCTGCAATCCCGGATGGAACTCCCACTCCCGCTTTGCTGTGGTATGGTTCCCTGTCTTCGCATTGCCCTCTGGAGCAAACACATGGATGGAATGGGACTTCTTTGGACGCTAATCATCGGCGCGCTCGCCGGATGGATCGCCGGCCTGATCATGAAAGGCCGCGGGTTTGGCATCGGCGTCGACATCGTGGTCGGAATCGTCGGCGCGTTCATCGGCGGATTTCTGTTTCGCATCGTCGGCTTGGCCGCCTACGGTTTGGCCGGGCAACTCATCATGGCCACAGTCGGTGCCGTAGTTCTGCTCGCCCTGATCAAAGCCATCAAAAAAGCCTAGGCGATTTCTCTGTGCACTACACTGGCTGCGGCGCCTGCGAAAATTACCAGAGGTGGAAGTAGCCGTCGCGGCGGGCGATGTCCACGTGAATGCCGAACAGTTCGGCCAGGCGCGCGGGCATCAGCATTTCTTCTTTTGGGCCATCGGCCAGGATTCGGCCGCCGCGCATCAAAACCACTCGCTCGATATCCGGAATAATGTCGGAAATGTGATGGGTGACCAGGATCACTCCGGTACCGGACTGCGCCAGGGTGTGCATGATTTCGCGCAGGCTGTGCTGGGCGAAAACGTCCAGGCTGGTGCTGGGTTCGTCGAAGATCAGCGTTTTGGGATCGTGAACCAGGGCCCGGGCAATTAGCACGCGCTTGGCTTCGCCGGACGACATTTCTTCCACCGGCCGGTCCGCGAGGTGCAGCACCTCCATCCGTTCTAGCGCGGTTTGGGCGCGCTTCCACAGTGCTGCGTCCATTCGGTGGTGCGGGAACACCCGCACGGCACTGAAGAATCCCGAGGCGACCACGTCCAGGCCGGTGGCAAAGCCGGTGCAGGAGGCCATCAAATCGTTGGAGACGATCCCCAGCAAATTGCGCAGCTCGAAAATATTCCAGCGCGACCGGCCCAGGATCGTCATGGAAGAGCCGTCGCGTGCCGCGGGGTACAGTTCGCGGGTGATGGTCTTGATTAGAGTGGATTTGCCGCAGCCGTTGGGGCCCAGGATGGCGACGTGTTCGCGGGCGTCGATGCGCAGATCGATGTGGTCTAGGGCGATTTTACTGCCGCGGAACACCTGGACGTCGCGGAGTTCGAGAAGCGGAGCCGTAGATTCGAAAGAATCGGGGCGCGTGATCATCGGCGACATAATAGCAGGCTGGCGGCTCACTTCCAGAAGGGCGGCCTAGCGGGCCGAGCGCAGCGGCTACGGGGGGCGGCTGGGAGAGCTGGCACCGCCTAATGGGTTCAGGAATAAGGTCGATACCCCTAATGGACAAAAGTGCTCTTTACACCTGCCAGGCCGCGTGCTAATTTAGGTTCCCGTAACCGCCGATGCATGCGCCAGGCGGCTGGGCCACTGCGAAACGACCCGCCAAAGTTTTTGTCGCCAGACACCTCCACTAGAACTATCGGTACTTGCCGCTTTTTCTTGGCCTTCCGGGAAGAGGCTGGCCTAACTGAGGGGAAGATTGCTTAAACTACGAAAAGTGGAACTGTTGGGCTTTAAGTCATTCTGCGAAAAGACACATATCACCTTCAGCGGCTCGGGGATTACCTGCATTGTGGGTCCCAACGGCTGCGGCAAGTCAAATATCGTCGACGCCATCTCCTGGGTGCTGGGCGAGCAGAGCCACAAGCTGCTGCGCGCCGAGCGGATGTCCGACTGTATTTTCAACGGCACGGTGAAGCGCCCGCCGATGGGTATCTCCGAAGTCTCGCTGACGCTAGTGGACTTAGAGCTCGCTCAAGCCGCTGGAAGGGTGCTGGCAAGCGCACCGGCAGAACCGGGTCTGGATCCGGAGTCGCCGTTCCTCACTGCGCCGGTTGAAGGTTCGAACGCCGACGCTGAAGGTGCGGGCGAACTGGTGACTGCGACTGGGGAAATCGAGGAAGTCTCGTCTGAAATCGGCCAGGCAGGCGCTGCGGCGGCGGCTGGGGATGCACGTCCTGGCAAGATGCGTGGCAAAGAGAAACACACGACTTCCATGAGGCCCGGCGAAGTGGTGGTCGGGCGGCGTCTGTATCGCTCCGGCCAGAGCGAATATTTGCTGAATGGCCGCTCGGTGCGCCTGCGCGACATCACCGAACTCTTCATGACCATGGGCCTGGGGCCAGATTCCTACGCGATCATCGAGCAGGGTCGCATTGGGCTGATCCTAAACTCCAAGCCGATGGATCGCCGCGCCATCATCGAAGAGGCCGCCGGCATCACCATGTACAAGGCCAAGCGGCGGCTGGCGGAGACCAAGCTGGAGGCGTCCAAGCTCAACCTTTCGCGGGTGAACGACATTCTGGTGGAAGTGGAAAAGCAGCTGGCTTCGTTGAAGCGCCAGGCCTCCAAGGCGCGCCGTTACGCCGAGCTGCGCGACGAAATGCGCACGGTGCTGCGCAAGGTGCTGGCGGGTAAAGCGCGCCAACTCGATGCGGAAGCCGAACGCCTGGAAGTTCTGATCGGCGATTTGGCGGCTCGCGAAAAAAGCGGAGCCCGCTCGCTGCACGAGCGCGAAGCGGAGCAGGAACGGCTGAGCGCGCGGGTGTACGAAATCGACGCCGAACTGCGCCAAGCGAACCAACTGCTGGGCCAAGCCGCGCTGGAGCTGGACCGCGCGGAAAATCGCAGTGCCTTCCAGCGGGAACAAAGCGCGCAAATCGAAACCCGCGCGCAGCGGCTGGGATTCGAAACCGAGAGCGCTGAAAATCAGAAGTCCGAGCTGGAGATGCGCATCCTGGGCCATCGGGAATCGGTAGCGGCCTTGCGCGAGCAAGCTGCAGCGGTGGAAGCAATGTTGCGAGAAACCGCAGAGCGCGCGGCCGGCGGCGCCAACCAGCAAGCTGAGCTCGACGCACACATCGAAGAGCTGCGCCGCACCGCGATACGCCTGGGAGAAGAAGCGGTCCGCAGCCACGCCGAATCACTTCAAGCGGAGGAAGCCGCGGAGCGCGCCACATCGGTGGAAACCGCCCGAAGCCGGGCGCTGCAGGAATTGGAAGCCGAGGTTTCCGAGCATTCCAGACGCTCCAGTGCCGCCGAAGCGCACCGCCAGCAGGCCGCAGAACGCGCGAAGCAATTGGGCCAGGCGGTACAAGAAGCCCAAGCGCGGCTGGCGGATTTGAAGCGCCAGAACCAGGAAGGGCAGCAGCGGCTGGAGCGATCGCGCGAAGATCTTTCCGCTTCCCGCGCCAAGCGTGAATCGCTGGAACAAATACTGAACGAGCGCGCCTACACCGCGGATGCAGTGCAGAAACTTTTCTCCGCCAGCAACAGCGAAGAGACCGCGCGGGGATTCCGGGCCACTGGCTTGCTGGCTGACTACGCGGAGGTACGCGCGGAGCATGAGAGCGCGGTGGAACAATTTTTGCGCGAAGAACTGGAATACGTGGTGGTAGAAACCTTCGATCACGCCCGCGCGGGAATTTCGCTGCTGCGGGAGGAGATGGGAGGGCGGGCGACGTTCTTTGTCGACTCGCTGCGCAGCCTGAGTATCCCGTTGACCGATCCGGAAGATCCGTTCCCGGCAACCAACGGGGTGATTGCACGGCTCGACCATCTGGTAGAGTTCCGCGATCCGCTGGGCTCGGCGGCCAAGGAATTTCTGCCCAAGCTGCGGTCGGCCTTCATTGTGGAATCCGCGGGCATCGCCGAACAGATGGCGCGGCAATATCCCAGCCACTATTTCCTGACGCCGGATGGCACTTGCTATCACGGCCGGATGATCAGCGGAGGACGCGCCGGAGTAGCGGGTCCTTTGGCGCTGAAGCGCGAACTGCGGCTGCACGAAGGCGAAGTGGTATGCCTGGAGCGGCTAACCACCGAGTTGCAAACTGAGCACGCGCAAATCGAGATCGAGACCAAGCGGGCGGAAGAATGGATGAGCGTGACACTCGCGCAGTACGTGGAGGCCGAGAAAGTATTGGTAGCCGCGGACATACAGCGCGATCAGGCCCGCGCGGAATTGGGCCGGTTCGAGCAGCAGGTGTCCGCATGCTGGGAAGAAATCGCGCAGCTTCGCGCGGAAGCCAGGACGGCTCGCGATCGTGCCCAACGCACCCAGCAGCAGCACGTGGAAGCGCTCGGGGCTCGCGGGGCGGCGGAAGCCGAGGCGGTCCGGGGCGTGGAGCGTTTGAACGCCATGCGCCAGAACCTGCAGCTACAGCAAGAGCAGGTTAGCGCCAAGCGCGAAGAACTCGCCGGCGCAGCGCAGCGCCTGGCCAGCGCGGAACAGATCGAACAGCGGTTGCTGGAGGAAACGCGGCAGGGCGAAGAGCGCTTGCTCGCGCTGCGCGAACAGCAAGCTCACCTCGCCCAGGAACGCGACGAGCTGGCCGCGAGCAGCGCGGAAACAGCGCGGCAGATGGAATCCTTCCGCGAAGAAAAAATGCGAATGGAGGAGCGCAAGACGCAACTGGAAGCACAATGGCAGGAAGCGCGCAGCCGCGCCGCGAACCTTGATGATGCGCTGCGCACCGATCGCCAGACCCTGGACGAAGTGCGCGCTTCGCGCAGCCATCGCGAAGTGGAGAAAGCCCGCAACGACTCCGACCGGGAGTACATGCGGCAGATCTGCATCACCGAGCTAAACGCCCACCCGGAGGAACTGATCGGGCTGGAACCGGATATTCTGGCGGTGGCCGAGCTGGCCGAAGCGGAAGCGAATTGCCAGGCGATGAAGACGCGCATCGAGGCCATGGGTCCGGTGAACATGATGGCGCTGGAGGAATTCCAGCAGTGCGAGGAGCGCGACACGTTCCTGCGGCGGGAACGCGACGACCTGCTGCAATCGATCGAAAACACGCGCCTGGCGATCACCGAGCTGGACACCGTTTCGCGGCAGAAATTCGATGACGCGTTCACGGCCATTAATACCAGCTTCGCGATGGCGTTCCAGACGCTATTCGGCGGCGGCTCGGGCGAGATGCGGCTGACCGAGCCGGACAGTTCCGGGGAGTGTGGGATCGACATCGTGGCGCAGCCGCCGGGCAAACGGCTGCAGAACATTCTTTTGCTCTCCGGCGGAGAGAAAGCGCTGACCGCGCTTTCGCTGCTCATTGCGGTGTTCCGCTACCGGCCCAGCCCGTTCTGCATTCTGGACGAGGTGGACGCTCCGCTGGACGAAGCGAACGTGGGACGCTTCAACAAAATGCTGCGGGATATGGGCGGGGAGACGCAGTTCATCGTGGTTACCCACAACCGGCGGACTATGGAGATGGGTTCGGTGCTGTATGGCGTGACGATGCAGGAGCCGGGCGTTTCTAAGCTGGTTTCGGTGCGATGGGATGAGGCGCAGGAGAAGGCGCTGGCGAAGACTAACGCGGCTTGAGTTGGTTTTTAACGCGGGAGATAATTCAGCTTCGGAGCAGGCTGGCGTTTGTGTAGCGCGGCCAGTCATGGGGGTACGGAACAGATCTCCGCTGCCCAGTGCGACCACAGTCTCCAGACTAGTCGAAGTTATGGTGCAGCCAAATTCTGGCTGCGCGGACCCACACCTCCCAAGTCTTCACTACTAGGAACGCGAGCAAGCCCATTACCCTTCGGGTGCGTGCACGTATTCCGAGGTTAGAGGTTGAACCTGTTGGTCATTTTCTCCGGCCATCAGTGGCGGCGCTACGGGCGCTGATTCCTACGGTGTGATCGCGTTGTGGAGGGGCGGAGGTCTTGCGGTTTGGGTCCGCACAACCCGAGTGTGGTTGTGCCACAACAGCTGGGTCATAACAGCGCTACAACCGATTCGCGCGGTTACCTAATGGATTAGTTAGGATTGAATCGCGCGGCGTGGCCGGCCGGTTTTGGTTCTTTGCCGGCATTTTCCACATACAGGGTTCTTCCCGGTTGACATCGCGTCGTCGTGAAGTAGAATACCGCCTCCCAAATAATAAGGATGGCGAACCCCGTGGCGACTCCTCAAATGCTTCCGACAATATCTCAAACCGATTTTCCTGATCTCCGCCTTCGAGCGAGGGGGAAAGTACGGGACATCTACGATCTGGATGCCGAGCGGCTGCTGATCGTTGCTACCGACCGGTTGTCGGCGTTCGACGTGGTGCTGCCGACCCCGATACCTGACAAAGGGGCGGTGCTGACCCAGCTATCGTCGTTCTGGTTCCAGAAACTGGCTGACATCGTGCCGAACCATGTGATCACCTCGACGAAGTTTGACGGCGAACTGGCGCGGTACGCGGACACGTTGCGCGGGCGCTCCATGGTGGCGCGGCGCACCGAGCCACTTCCGGTGGAGTGCGTGGTGCGTGGTTACATCGCTGGCTCCGGATGGAAGGACTACAAGAAGAACGGCGGCATTTGCGGGATTCCTCTGCCGCCAGGATTGCAAGAATCCGACCGTCTGCCGGAAGCCATCTTTACGCCGTCCACCAAGGCTACGTCGGGTCATGACGAAAATATTTCTTTCCAGCAGACCATCGCGCTGCTGGGGCGGGACCTCGCGGAGCGGGTGAAGAACGTAAGCCTGGAAATTTACTATCGGGCGGCGGAGCACGCCGCCCAACGCGGGATCATCATCGCCGATACTAAATTCGAATTGGGAGTACTGGACAAGGAATTGATCTGGATCGACGAGGCGCTCACGCCGGATTCCTCGCGCTTCTGGCCGGCGGATCAATATTCGCCGGGCAGCGCGCAGCCGTCATTCGATAAACAGTTCGTCCGCGATTATCTCGAGCGCGTGGGATGGAACAAGCAGGCGCCGGGGCCAGAGCTTCCGGCAGAGGTGGTTGCGGGGACGCGGCAGAAATACCGGGAAGCGTACCAGCGGCTGACCGGGAAGCCGCTGGACTAGTGTCCGGCGACGAAAGGCTCGGGGATCGAATGCGGCGGAGCACACACGCGTGAAAGAAGAACTAGAAACGCTGGTTGGGCAGATGATCGAACGCGGGATTTTGCTGGATGAAGCTCTGACTGAATTTAAGAAACGCTTTGTACGGCGGGCATTGGAGCGCGCGCGGGGCAACCAATCGAGGGCAGCTAAGGAACTGGGCATTCACCGGAATACGTTGAGCCGGTTGGTGGACGAGTACAAGCTGGAGCATCGCGCGGGTGGGCGGGGTTCGCGGTAGGTCTGGGTTCCTTCTTTGATTTCCGAGTAGCTACTTCGATCCGGTGGGTGGCAGCCGCCTCCTAGCCAAACAAAGTCAAGAACCGAACGCGTAACAGTAGGGTGCGGTACCCACAAGCAGCCCCAACACCCAATTCAACTCCCAAGAACGTCACACCATTGAATGGTTCACGTCGTAGGCGCTTGTTAGACCTGCATTATTTTCCGGTTGGAGTCCGCCCAGCCCCGCAGAGGGGGCCTGGGCCACAAATGCCGCCAAAATAAAAAATGGCCGGCGTGCCACTGGGGAGTGCCGGCCATTTCTTGCTTGAGGCTAATTCCTAGGTTGCTGCTACTGGTTTTTGTTGGGCAACTTTTTCTTCTTGCCCGGCTCCGACTTTTCCTGGGGTATGTCCTCGGCATTGATCTTCGGCGTGCCCCAGTGGATTAGCAGCGGCGAAGGATCGTAGGTGAGGAGCGTACCGGTGAAACGGAAGTAGTCGCCCTTTTCAAACTTTTCGATACCCGGCTGCGCGGAGGCGGCCACGGTGACCAAACCATTCGGATCGGTGGCCGCGTCCATCTCTTCCTGGCTGGAACCGGTATAGACCTTGAAAGCAACCGATCCGGAGGGATCGGCCGCTTTGTCGATGATTCGGCCCGGAACGTCCGGGAATTGGGCACCGCAAACGGCGAGCCAGGAAATCTTGGCCTTATCGCCGCCCGCTTTAAGATCATTCAGGACGGTAATGATAGTAGAGGTCTGCCGAACCTTGTCGAGATCGGCGGTGCTGGGAATGTTGTAGGTTGCCGGGCGGGGTCCAACGTTCTGCGCCAAGGTGAGCAGCTCATTCAACTGGGCGTCGAGCAAATCATCGCAGCCTGTACCCTGGTAGGCGAAAATTTGCCCGCGGAGATAGGTGCGAATCTGTGCGTCGCCGGGCGCCTTCAAATCGATCGCTTCGGCCAGCGCCCAAAATCCATCCATACTAAGCGGAGGTTTTTCCTGCAAATCGGAAACACCCAAGCGATAGAAGGCCACGCCGTCCTTCGGATTCGCATCCGTCGCGGCTTTGAATGCGTCGGCGGAGCCCTTGAAATCCTTCAACTGCAGATCCGCGAATCCGATGGCATCCTGGAAGAAATCCTGCGCCGGCTTTTTGGTGTTGTTAAAGTCCTGGACAGAAGTGTTATCGGGCTTCTGCAGGGCGTCCAGCAGCTTCAGCCCTTGCTGGGCGGCGGCCCGTTCCTTGGCCAATTGATCCGGGGCGTCGGTGGCCTTGGGATTGAAAGAAGTCTCAAACGCGGTGCAGCGGGTGACCAGCGCCTGCAGGCGATTCTGGGCGTTGACCTTGTCGCCCAAAGCCACCAGCTTGTCGGCGTACTGGATGGTCTTGGGAAAATCCTTCTGCTGGTTGTACGTATCGACGTAGAGCTGAAGCACGTAGGGCATCAACGTCGAGTTCGGAAACTTCGCGGTGAAATCATCAAGCTGCTTGATGCGAGCATCAGGTTTAGGTTCCTGGCGCGCCGCCTCAAACGCGTTGTACTCGGCCATGGTGTAGGCCGGCTTCGATTGGTCGGTCGTCTGATCCTGGGCGTAGGCGGGCTGGCCCGAGACGGTAACTTGCAACATCATCGTCAGCACCGCACCCATGGTAAGAATACACGCTCGCTTCATGTGCTTGTCCTGCCTCCCTAAGCCAAATTCGGATCGGGCGCCGATCGAGTATATAAGGGCCGGAACCCCTGCAGATGTAAAATCAAAGGAAACGCTGATGGATTATAGGAAAGCATGTGAGAAGGTGCAAGGCCCTTTCTTTTCAAAAGGCGTGCAGGCACAAACCGGGTAGTACCTCGGGGAACAGGGACCCTGGCGCGCCTGATGGTAAGATGCCGAATCCTTAGATTGCGATGGGAGTCAAAGGTTAGCTGGTGGAAGGAGGAATCATGGGGTCGGAAAAACCGCTGTCTGGAAAAATCGCGTTGATTACAGGGGGAAACCGCGGCGTTGGACTGGCGATCGCCGGGCGGCTGGGTAAGCTGGGTGCGCGGCTGGCGCTTTCGGGCAGGAATGTGGAGACGTTGCAGGCCGCTACGGACGAAATGCGGCGTGCCAGCTACGATGCGACGCCTTTCCGCGCGGATATGATGCGCCCGGACGAAATTCTCGGGCTGGTGGAACAGGTGCACTGCGGGATGGGCGAAATCGAAGTGCTGGTGAACAACGCCGGGCTGGGATGGTTTAAGCCGGTGCACGAGTTTAGCGAGTCCGATTGGGACACGATATTAGACACCAATTTGAAGGCGGTGTTCCTGCTGAGTAAGGCGGTGATTCCGGAAATGATTAAGCGCGGGAGCGGCAGCATCATCAATATCAGCTCGCTGGCGGGGAAAAATACGTTTTCGAACGGCAGCGTGTATTGCGCATCGAAATGGGGATTGATGGGGCTTACCGGGTGCATGGCGGAAGATTTGCGGGGATACGGGATTCGAGTGGCGGCGGTGTGCCCCGGGTCGGTGGCGACGGAGTTTTCTAACCACTCGGGACGAGACTTTTCGAAACTGCTGCAGGCGGAGGACGTGGCGCATGCGGTGGAAATGATTCTGACGCAAGGGGAGCAAAGCTTTATCAGCGAAATACAGATGCGCCCGCGCTACAAGGTCTGACCCGCCTTCGCCCAGGCTCCGGCGGGCCGAATCTGGTACGCCGGGTCAGACCTCTATCGCTTGGTCGAGCGGCTCGGATCTATGACCCGAGGAATCGCCCCGATGTGCACACGGTCGGGGAAATCGAAAGTTACCTTTGGTATTTGGTTTGGGGCACGGCTGGATTCATCGAATTCATAACCGCACACAATCGTCTGCTGATCTGGGGCGGTCGGCGGCTTCGCAAAAGTCCTGAGTCGAATGTTCGAGATCGCATTCGCTCTGAGAATATTTATCACTCCCGCCGGTTTCTCGTCGTTTGTGGCGACCGCGTCGGTTACGTGGCCATCCGCATCGATCGTCAGTAACAGAACCACCTCTCCAGTCATCAGAGCGGTAACGGCGATCTGTGGCTAGATGGGAGCTTCGATGTGGGCGGGACAAAGTAGTTTGTTTTCTTGTGCAGAACCGGCCGCCGCCCAAGAAAATAACAGGCATCCGATCGGTGTCCGTTTCATCAGTCCTCCTCGGATAGCTCCGACCTGCTGACGTAGTTCGAGACCAGCGGGCATTGCCCCGCTGGGTCCACGAGCACCTCTTGACAAACGCAGAATATTGCTTTAATATCAAACCGTTTCATATTGAACGATTATGCCGACCCACTACAAAGGCGCGGAAAATAAGGTGAGGGTGCTGAACGCGTTTATTACCCTGATGCGCGCCAGCGATTCGCTGGCTGCTCGCGGCAATGAATTGCTCGAGGCGGAAGGACTCACTCACGGTCAATTCGGCACGCTCGAGGCGCTTTTGCATCTGGGGCCGCAGTGCCAGCGAGAGTTAGGCGAGAAGCTGCTGCGCAGCGGTGGGAACCTGACTCTGGTGATCGACAACCTGGGGAAGAAGGGCTGGGTGCGGCGCGAGCGGCAACCTGACGATCGCCGCAAGGTGCTGGTAAGCCTGACGCCGAAAGGGCGGTCACGAATCGAGAAGGTTTTTCCGGAACACGTCGCATTTCTGACCCGCGCATTTAGCGGGCTCCGTGCTCAGGAACAGGAGACGCTTCGACTGCTTTGCCGGAAGCTTGGGAAGTCGCTTCAGGGCGCAGGGTGGACTACTGGTCGACGCACCAACGACGGCAAAGCAAAGTCAAAAGCTCACAGAACCCACCCGTGAAATCGAGAATGCGTCATCGAAACCGATGGACTTCGAAACGCTTGGCGTGCAGGTCAGGTGCCGAATTTGGGGGGGGTGAGATGAGTGGCAAGCTGGGGCCGCGCAGCCAGGTTGGCTGTGCCACGACACCCGCGTGAACATAAGTTGGTGTCGAGCAGTTAGATTCAAAGAACAAGCGGACAGGAGAGTCACATGATTCAAATACGACCGAGTGAGGAACGCGGCAAGAATCGGATGGACTGGCTGGACACGAAGTTTACGTTTTCGTTCGATCAGTATTACGATCCGGAGCACATGGGGTTTGGACCGTTGCGAGTGATCAATGAAGACGTCGTGGCGCCGGGGAAAGGCTTTGGGATGCATCCGCACCGCGACATGGAAATTTTGACTTACGTTCTGGAAGGGTCGCTGGAACATCGCGACAGCATGGGCACGGGCGCGGTGGTTCGTCCGGGAGACCTGCAGTATATGAGCGCGGGAACGGGCATCATGCACAGCGAATTCAATCCTTCGGCGACCAAGCCGGTGCATCTGCTGCAAATCTGGATCGTGCCGGACAAGAAGGGACTGAAACCGAAATACGAGCAACATACGTTTTCGGCGGAGGAGCTGGCGGGCGGATTCCATGCGCTGGCCGGTGAACGGGGTGTCATCAGCTTGCACCAGGATGCTGAACTTTTTGCAGCGCGTTTGAAGGCGGGCCAAGAGGTGAGCTACACCCTGAAGTCCGGGCGGAAAGCCTGGGTGCAAGTGGCGCGAGGGTCAGTGGAATTGAATGGATTGAAGCTGAAGGCAGGAGATGGCGCGGCGGTAAGCGAAGAGAAGAAATTGGTGTGCCACGCCAGCGATGCGGCGGAAATCTTACTGTTTGATTTGAAATAAAGTCTTTCAGACGGCCCCGGGCCCGAAGCAGTGATCTTTAGCAATGATGGCGATAAGGAGATCGAAATGAATAACGGAATCACCAGTCTGGCAGGGCGTATTCTAATTAGCCTGATATTCGTTGCGAGCGGATGCATGAAAATCATGGGGTTCGGAATGATGACGGGCGTCTTGCATTCCAAGGGATTCCCAGCGCCACCGGTGGCTCTGGCGTTGACGATTTTGATCGAAGTCGGCGTGGGACTGCTGCTGCTCGTTGGCTTTCAGGCGCGAACTGCGGCATGGATATTGTTCCTGTTCTTGATCCCGACGACGCTTATATTCCACAACTTCTGGGCGGCGGCGCCCGGTATGGAGCAACAGAACCAGATGGCGCATTTCCTGAAGAACCTGGCCATCATGGGCGGGTTGCTAAGCTTTGCGGCGAATGGCGCGGGCAGTTTGTCGGTCGACGCAAAAAGGCACGCGGCGTAAACGCCCACAGGAGGCAGGGTTCTTCTCAGCCCCGCAGCCAAAACGCCGGGGCGCACATCGACGGAAGACGTGCGCCTTTGCGGCGGTGAGGTGAATGACGAGACGATGACGAACCGGAGAGAAAACTGATATGGAAAAAGTTGCCGACGTCGCATACCCGATCCACAACCTTTTTAAGCATCGCTGGAGCCCGCGGGCGTTCTCCGACCGCCGGGTGGAACCTGCTACCCTGCGCAGCTTGCTGGAGGCGGCGCGCTGGTCAGCTTCCTGCGCCAACGAGCAGCCATGGAATTTCATCGTGGCTACCAAGGACGAGCCGGAAGAATTCGAGCGGATGTTGAATTGCCTGGTGGAGGGCAACATTTCTTGGGCGAAGAACGCGCCAGTGCTGATGCTGACCGTGACGCGGCTAACGTTTGGAAAATCCGGCGGGGCGAATCCTACGTCCCAGTATGACCTTGGCCAAGCCGCTGCATATATGGCCCTGGAAGCGGTGTCGGAAGGGCTGCAAATCCATCAAATGGCTGGGATATTGCGGGACCGGGTACGGGAGGTCTACGCGGTCCCTGAGGGATGGGAACCGATGACCGGGGTAGCAGTGGGCTACGTAGGGGATCCAGACACGCTGCCCGAGAAGCAGCGCCAAATGGAACTCGCGCCAAGCAAGCGCAAGCCTTCGAGTGCGTTTGTATTTGCTGGCCGCTGGGCGGAACCATCGAAACTGTTTTCGGAATAAGCGGGCCGGGCCGCCGCCCGGCTGCATACGAAACTAGAGCTACATTCGCGGGAGGACAATTCCCTGCTGCGATTGGTATTTCCCCTTCTTGTCCTTGTAGGAAATCTCGCAGACTTCGTCGGATTCGAAAAAGATCACCTGGGCGAGGCCCTCGTTCGCGTAGATTTTCGCGGGCAGCGGGGTGGTGTTGCTGATCTCCAGGGTGACGAAGCCTTCCCATTCGGGCTCGAAGGGTGTGACGTTGACGATGATGCCGCAGCGGGCATAGGTGGATTTGCCTACGCAGATGGTGAGGGTGTTGCGGGGAATACGGAAGTATTCCACCGAGCGGCCCAAGGCAAAGGAGTTAGGTGGAACTATGCACATCGGGCCCTGGAATTCGACGAAGGATTTGGCGTCGAAGTTCTTGGGATCGACAATCGAGGAATTCACATTGGTGAAAATGCGAAATTCGTCGGCCACCCGCAGGTCGTACCCGTAGGATGAGACGCCGTAACTGATGACGCCATCACGTACTTGGCGGTCGGCGAAGGGTTCGATCATTTTGTGTTCCAGCGCCATGCGCCGAATCCAGCGGTCAGACTTCACAGTCATCGCGAAACTCCTCGGAAAAGGTGGGAAGGCAGTTTAGGAAGCAGCGCATTTTATTACAGCGGGGCACGCTTGACAACCCGCAACCCACTGTCTAGCATAGAGTTGTGTAGTGAGCGGGAGGCGGAATTGATCAAACTCGACATCGTCAACGCGGTGGTCGCCAAAACCAATATCACCCGGACTCGCGCAGAGCAGGCGGTTGAGACCGTATTCGAGGCGATGAAGAATGCGCTCGGCCGCGGCCAACGCATTGAACTCCGCCGGTTTGGCGTCTTCAACGTCAAGCCCCGCAAGACCGGGATTGGCCGTAACCCACGCACTGGCCAGCAGGTAAGCATCCCGCCGGGCAAAGCGGTCCGCTTCAAGCCGGGCAAAGAGCTTCAGGCGCTATAAGGCAGATCGAGGGTTCCCGCCTGATTAGGTTACTCCGCTGTCCTCGAACCGGCGTACCGACGCCGTGTGCGCCGTTCCTGTACTTGTTCCGTTTCCGTTCCCAGATCAACGGCCGCTCGCGAGGAAGGTTCGGATTGAGTAAAATAACTCCCACTTTGGAACATTGGTGCCGCGGTGTGGGTCAACTGCCATGAGCGACGGATACAACTACGTCCAACCGGGGGTCGAGGTCCTGGATGCGAGTTCCCTGCCGTATGGGGAAACGCTGCGACCCGCGGCGCGACAACGGCGGCGAAAACCGATCGCGGTACCGCTGGCATTGTTTATCCTGACGGTATTCTCCACGCTGGCAGTGGGATCGGAGTTTGCGCGATCGTATGCCAACAACATGGCGCCGTTCTCTGACGGCGATCCGTTCCGCGCGATGATCCAGCCGTTGTTGCACCCCCAGCGGCTGCTGAGCGGGATTCCGTTTTCGTTTACTTTGCTGACGATCCTTATGGCGCACGAACTGGGACACTACTTCGCGTGCAAGTTTTATGGAATCGACGTCAGCTATCCGTACTTTCTTCCTGCTCCGTCTCTTTTTGGGACATTCGGCGCATTCATCAGGATTCGTTCGCCGATACCCACGCGGAGGGCGCTGTTTGACGTCGGGATCGCCGGCCCGGTGGCCGGGTTCCTGGTGGCGGTGCCGGCGATGGCTCTCGCGGTTTACAACTCGAAAATCGTTCCGGATGCGCAGGCGAACGCCCTGGTGGTTTTCGGAAGTCCGCCACTGTTGAGAATGCTGATCGCGACGTTTCACGCGCACGCAACGCCCGAGAACTTTCTGCTGCACCCGGTGGGACAGGCGGCGTGGGTGGGGCTGTTTGCCACGGCGTTGAACCTGCTGCCGGCGTGGCAATTGGACGGCGGGCACATCATCTACAGTCTGACGGACCGGTACCATCGGCGAATTTCAATAGCGGTGGCGCTGACGCTGGTGGCGATGGGGGTGCTTTTCTGGCGCGGGTGGGCGTTTTGGGGATTGGTGCTGTGCGTGTTGTCGCTGCGCTTCCGGCATCCGACGTTGCGTAACCCTTATGAAAGCTTGGACGCGAAGCGACGGCTGTGGGCGATCGCGGCGCTGATTATCTTTCTGCTGTCGTTTACATTGTGGCCGACCTAGCTACAGGTGAAGTATTCTACCTCGAAGTAGTTTCTCTTTTTGCGACTCCTGACTGAAAACGCGGCGTGACGAAGATTGATTCCGCGATTTTGTGCTTGGTGGACGTGACGATTTGCGTCTCAAGCTGACACGAAATGGCGCAGAAATCTTTCCTGGCAGAAAATTCTACCGGCGGTGAGTTATTTCTGCGATCCATTACTAGATCGTACTGAAACTATACATTTACAGATTTGACAGAGGTTGTTGTCGAAAAAGTTTTGGCACGCGGAATGCAATGGCAGAAAGTAATTCATCGCTGGAAACTTTATAACACTCATACCTCAATGAACTAAGGAGCCGGATTATCTCCGGCTCCTTAGGCGTTCCCTTCCACTTGGGTGATCGGAAAATCGTATCAATTCGAGACGCGCGGGGAATTCTTTGCGCATAAAACAAAAAGCAAGGCAAAGCGCTTGCGGGCAGTTGAAAATCGTGGCGGGTTTTTGCTGCTTGGATTTTTCGTGCTTGTTTTTGTCCGATGCGAGTGTCGAGGCTACGGCCGTAGCACGTGGTCATCGGTTTCGTTTAAACTCCGCAGCACCGCTGCGTCCTAGAACCTCTTCCGAATTATTTTGTCGGAGCTTGTATCAATACGAGACGGGGAGTGGAACCTCTAACTACGCGGTGTGGGATTTGCGGACGGCTCGTTTGCGTTTTTGAGTCGGGAAGGTTTGGTGTCTCCGGTCACCGCCGCCTGGCAGGCGTCGCCATAAAGGTGCCAAGTGTGGAAGCTAGCTCAGGGTCATCGGATCCATGTCGATGATTATGCCAGTGGCAGGGAATTCTTTTTCGGCGCAGAAGTCCAGACAGCCGGAGAGCGCTTCGGTTAGCACGGCGCGGCGTTGCGTCTTGAGCAGGAACTGGAAGCGATACTCTTCGCGGAGGCGTGCCAGGGGCGCGGCGGCCGGACCCAGGACTTTGATTCCCTTGGATTCGTAGGGGGCGAAGTAGGTTCCGATGGCGCGAGACCAGCGAATCGCATTCTCAATTTTTTTGTCGCGGACGAGCACGTTAGCTAGATAGGTGAAGGGCGGATAGTGCATCAGGCGGCGGAAGTGGACTTCCTTTTCGAAGAAGCCCAGGTAGTCCTGTTTGGCCGCGAGCTGGATGGCGTAGTGCTCGGGGTAGTAGCTTTCGACCAGGACTTCACCCGGCAAACGGCCGCGTCCGGCACGTCCGGCTACTTGCGTGAAAAGTTGGAAGGCGCGTTCGGCGACGCGAAAATCGGGACGCGCCAGCGCTAGATCGGATGAAACTACGCCGACCAGAGTGACTCGTTCGAAGTCATGGCCCTTGGCGACCATTTGGGTGCCAACCAGAATGTCGAGTTCGCCTTTCGCGAACGCGCCCAAGACTTTTTGAAATTCACGTTTGGTGCGGACGCAGTCGCGATCGAGGCGCCCGACGCGGGCGCTGGGAAATTGCTCGATCAGATATTCCTCGATGCGCTCGGCGCCGTCGCCAATGAAATACAAGTAGTCGCCATGGCATTTCGGACATGCCTTGGGTGGCGCGATGGTGTAGCCGCAGTAGTGGCAGATCAGGCGGTGGCGGCGCTTGTGATAGGTGAGCGCGATGCTGCAGTTCTGGCACTGCGCAGAAGCTCCGCAGCTCCGGCAGATCTGCGACCAGGAATATCCGCGGCGATTGATCAGGACCATGGCCTGGGTTCCGGATTCCAAGCGCGAGGCGATGGCGGTGCGCAGCGAATCGGAGACCGGCGTGGCGCGATGGGTGCGCTTGAATTCCGAGCGCAGGTCGACGATTTCCACCTTGGCGAGCGGCCGATTTTCGACGCGCAACTGCAGCTCGAGCAGGCGGTATTTTCCCGAGCGGGCGTTCTGATAGGTTTCCATGGAAGGCGTGGCGGAACCGAGCAGGGCCACGGCGCCTTCCAGGCGGGCGCGCATCACGGCAGTGTCGCGGCCGTGGTAGCGCGGGGTTTCTTCCTGCTTGTAGCTGG
>Ga0182024_10004047_pt1 | contig 34132 bp, 31 predicted proteins | sample P32metaG_FD_120480 | JGI IMG/M metagenome (GOLD analysis project Ga0182024, IMG submission 120480) | Permafrost microbial communities from Stordalen Mire, Sweden - P3-2 metaG (Illumina Assembly) | ecosystem: Environmental > Terrestrial > Soil > Wetlands > Permafrost | place: Sweden: Stordalen... | reverse complement strand
GGCGCGCACGCCGCGCTTGCCGGCGTGAAACTCTGGTTCGTCGACACCGGCGGCGCCGGCGCGCCGGTCGTTCTCTTGCATCCGAACAGCGGCACCGCCGCCGTCTGGGAGCCTCAGATCGCGGCCTTCGCACAGGCCGGCTATCGCGTCATCGCCTTCGACCGCCGGGGCTGGGGCAAGAGCATGGCCGATCCGGCATCCGGCCCGCAGCCGGGAAGCATCGCCGGCGACCTCGATGCGCTCGCGGATCATCTTAAGCTCGACCGCTTCCACCTCCTTGGCGTCGCCGGCGGCGGCTTTGCGGCGCTCGATTATGCGGCGTGGCGGCCGGAGCGGCTACGCAGCCTCGTCGTCGGCGCCAGCACCGGCAGCATCGCCGACCCCGACGTCGCCGACTTCATCGCCCGCATCGCCATTCCGGACATCAGGAAACACTCGGCACACTATCGCGAACTCGCACCCTCCTATCGCGGCGCCAATCCGCAAGGCACCCGGCGCTGGATCGATATCGATGCGCAGTCCCGCCAGCCGGACGCCCCGGCGCAGCCGTTGCGCACGCCGAACACGCTGGCCAAGATCGCCAGCATCCCGGGCCCGACACTCATCATCGCCGCGGACGCCGATCTGCTGGCGCCGCCGGCCTTGATGCGGCTGTGGGCCGCCGCTATGAAAAACCACGAATGGGCGGTCATCCATGACGCCGGCCACGCCATGGCGTGGGAACAGCCGGGCGCCTTCAACGACAAGGTTCTCGATTTCCTGCGGCGACACTAGAGAGTCGATGGCTTCGCTTGCCGGATGCTGCCGTTCAGGATGCCGGGTTGGCGTCGATCGTGTCCTGAACAAAGCCTCGCAGCGCGTCAATGTCGAACGGCTTGTGGAGGATCTTCAAATCGGCGGGAACGGCCCGCGCGGCCTCGCTGTAGCCGGTCGTCAGCACCACCGGCAGCTTCGGGTAGCGCGAGCGAATTTCCCGCGCCAGCCCGACCCCGTCGATCGCGCCCGGCATGACAATGTCGCTGAAGACGAGGTCGACCTTGGTGCCCTCCGCCAGCAACTTCAATGCGGCGTCGGCGGAGTCCCGATAGTCGGTATCGTAGCCGAGATGTTCGAACAACGTCGAGGTGACTTCCGCCACCTCGACGCTGTCGTCGACGATCAGCACCGTCGGCCGCTGCGAAGGCACGGCATCCTTGGCTAGAGCGTCATCGACGACAACTTCTTCTTCATAACTGCGCGGCAGGAACACCGTGAACGTGGTGCCTTGGCCGATCTTGCTTTCCGCCCTGATCGTTCCGCCGGCCTGATGGACAAATCCGTAGACCTGCGACAATCCGAGCCCGGTTCCCTTGCCGACTTCCTTGGTCGTGAAGAACGGGTCGAAGATCTTGGACAAAAGGTGCGGCGGAATCCCCACGCCGGTGTCTCTGAACGCGATGGCGACATCGTCGGCGCCGTCCTGATCGCCGCCGCCATCGCTTGGCATGACGTTGCCGACCGCCACGGTGAAGGTGCCGCCGTTCGGCATGGCGTCTCGCGCGTTGACCGCAATATTGACGATCGCCAGCTCCAGTTCGGCAAGGTCGATTTTGATCGGCCAAACGGGCGGATCGATTTTTTCGCTGTAGACGATGTTGCCGCGCAGCGAGCTCTCGATCATGGTCCGCATGTTCGGGATGCTGGCGGTCAAATCGACGACGGTCGGGGTGAGATGCTGGCGGCGGGAAAACGTCAGCAACTGGCGGGTGAGGCTTTCGCCGCGCTTGGCCGCGGTCTGTATCGCCTCGATGGCCTTGGGCAATTTCGGGTCGAGCAGCCGCTTGAAGGTCTGGGCGTTGCCGCCGATGATCATCAACAGATTATTGAAGTCGTGGGCGATACCGCCGGTCAGCTTGCCCAGCGCGTCCATTTTCTGCGCCATCGCCAGCTGTTCGCGCGCTTCGACCAGCTGCTCCTGGGCATCGCGCCGCTCGGTCGCATCGCGCAGCACATTGGCAAAGCCCAGCAGGCCGCCGTCTTCGTCCCGCATCGCCGTGATCGTTCCGGTAACGAAAAACAGCGTGCCGTTCTTTTTGATCCGCCAGCCTTCGATGTCCTGCTTGCCGTCCTTGACGGCCAGTTCGAGCACGCGATTGGGCGCGTCGGCGCGCCGCTCATCCGGCCGGTAGAACAGCCCGAAATGCTTGCCAATGATCTCGTCCGCGGTGTAGCCGATGATCTGCTGCGCGGTGCTGTTCCAACTGGCGACCCGCCCCGATTTGTCGAGCAGAAAGACGGCGTGGTCGACAACGCCCTCGATCAGGATCTGGAAATTACGCTTGGACCGCTCGAAGGCCAGCTTGGTCTGCTCGAAATGACGATGCAAATGATCATGGGCCAGCCGCCAACGGACTTCGGCTCTTTGGTGCCCCGCGATCGCGGCGGCCAGAATAAGCGGCGGCGCCGATGTGGCCAGCGCCAGCGCCAGCAATAGGAACAGCGATCCGTCCGGGTCGAGCCCGGGAAACGGGTCGGGATCCGCTGCCACACCCCATGCCGCAACCCCGCAGAAAATGAGCGCGGCCGCGGCAGCATCCCGGGGGTCGCCGCGCATCGCGGCCCACGTCAGCGGCAGCACGGCAAGAAACCCGAGCAGCTCGCGGTGCCGCACCAGGCTGTCCAAGTCGTTGGTCCCGATGTAGCTCGCGAGTTGCGGGCTGTAAGCAGCAACCGCAACGGCGGCGGTCAGCAGCAGGATCGCGGCGGTCTGCAGGACGCGCCATTTGGAAAACGGTCGAAACGGCTTCGCCGCCCACAGTAGAATTACCGGAGCGACGATCAGCGTTCCGGCCGCGTCCGCCAGCCACCACGTAGCCCAGGACGCGACAGCGCCGGCGAAGCCGACGTCATTGGCGAGAGCAAAACCCGCGGTGGCGGCGCTGGAACTGATCATCGCGGTGGGAGCAAAGACAATCAGTGCAAACCTGGCGACGCCGGAAGCGGTCGCAAAGGTCTCGCACCCATGTGACCAGCGGCTGGTCAGCCATGCTCCGGTGAGGGCCGCCAGCGGGGCGCCGATGGCGATGAAAGCCGACTCCCACGGCGAACCGCTCACCACCGCCGTGGAAAAGAATGCGCCCACCGCGATCGCAGGCCAGATCCGATAGCCGCGCAACAGGATGAGAGCGAGCGCCAGGCCGGTGGGCGGCCATAGCGGCGTCCCGGTTGGATTGATCCAGGGGATCAACACCCCGGACACCGCCAAGCCGAAGTAACCGGTGGCGAGTGCGACGAATTCAAGCGCAAAGGCCGCGGCCCGGAGGACCCCGCGATGATCGACAGATCCAGCTTCGCCGGTTCCAGCACTTGTCATGCGGATCGACTCGCGATGGTGAGCCAAAATACTCGATGTTGAGCGCTCAAGTATAGCACCATCCCGCTTCGGCCTGATAAATCCCCGGTCGGCGCAAGGCCTGTTCCGATCGGCATTCCGATATGCACAGCATCGTGCCGAAGGTGGGGCCGAGCAGCGCTGCGACGGCCTTAAGCATCCGGCTGACCATCGGCTGCCCGCGAGACCTGGACGAGCGCCGGTATATTGACCACACTGACCCGTCGTCGGATCGCCGCGAAGCAAAATCCCTCCATCATCGTCGGCCGGCCATTCGTGGCATGCCGGGACACCACGCCATGCAAAACATTCCGATCTATGAGGCGCTGGCGGATGCCTTTGTGGCCGAAGGCGTCGATACCCATTTCACCCTGATGGGCGACGGCAACATGCATTGGGTTGCCGCCATGCAGAAGCGCGACGGCATGGCGACGTTCTCGGCCCGCCATGAGCACTGCGCCGCCGCGATGGCGATGGGCTATCAGCTGGCGACCGGTAAGGTCGGCGTCGCCTCGGTGACTTGCGGGCCGGGCTTCACCCAGATCATGACGGCGCTGACCACGGCGTCGCGCGGGCACATTCCGCTTGTGGTGTTCGCCGGCGAGGCGCCGATCCACGCCAGGTGGTACAATCAGGCGCTCGACCAGCCGCCGTTCGCGGCGGCCTGCGGCGCGCATTACATTTCGGCGCACAGCCCGCAGCGCATGTTCCAGTACGTCCGTGAGGCCTTCTATGTCGCGCGGCACGAGCGCAAGCCCGTCGTGCTCGGCGTGCCGTACGATCTGCAAAAACAGCCGCTGCCGAACATCGGCGCCTATCAGCCGTCGACCGCGGTGATGCCGCAGCTCGAGCCGGTGCCGCCGCACCCGCACCAAATCGACGCGCTCGTCGAAAAGCTGATGGGCGCGAAATGCCCGGTCGTGCTCGCCGGCCGCGGCGTGGTGCAATCCGGCGCCGCGGCGCAAGTCGAGGAAATCGCCGAGCGGTCAGGCGCGCTGCTGGCGACGACGCTATTGGCGCGCGGGATGTTCGACCATAATCCGTTTTCGCTAGGCATCGCCGGCGGTTTCGCCCGCGACATCGCGCGCGAGGTCGGCAGCCAGGCCGACCTCGTGCTCGCCTTCGGATCAAGCCTCAATCCCTACACGCTCGACAACGGCGCCATGTTCCCGAAGGCCGAAGTGGTGCAGATCGACCTCGCGCCGCTCGGGCTGGCGCACGGCTTCAAGGCCGGCGACTTGCATCTCGCCGCCGATGCCAAGCTCACCGCGGCCGCGATCCTGCAGAAATTGCGCGCCCAAGACCGCACCGAGGACCGCCCGGCGGCGGCGATCCGCTCCAGCGCGCTGGCGCGGCGCATCAAGGACGAACCGGCCGACGCCGCCGAGTTCGCCATCGATGCCGGCACGCTCGATCCGCGCCGCGTCATCGCCGAGCTCGACCGCGTCATTCCGAAGGATTTCGATTCGGTGAGCGGCTCCGGCCACCAGTCGTATTTCCATTCGGTGATGCGCGGCCGCAAGCCTGAGAACTATCACGCCATCCGCGCCTTCGGCGCCATCGGCAGCGGCATTTCCTACGCCATCGGCGTCGCCGCGGCGCGCGGCAATGGCCGCGTGGCGCTGTTCGAGGGCGACGGCAGTTTCCTGATGCACGTCCAGGAGCTCGAAATGGTGGCGCGCCACCGGCTCAAGCTGTTGTTCTGCATCTTCAACGACGGCGCCTATGGCGCGGAAATCCACAAGCTGCGCGCCGACGGTGTCGACGAGTCCGGCTCGGTGTTCGGCCGCACCGATCTCGCCGCCATTGCCAACGGCTTCGGGCTGCGCGGGACCAACGTCACCGACGTGAACCAGTTCGGGCCGCTGTTCGACGCCTACCTGGCGCAGGACCAAGCCGAGGTGTGGAACATTCACGTCTCCGACAAGGTCGTCAGCCCGAACACACGACGCGGCAACGCCCGCGGCCACGGCACGATGTGAGATGGCATGCGGACCCTCGTTGGGGGCTTCGCTTGCTTGTTGCTGCGGACCGTTACAGATTGGTCGAAGCAATATTTACCTTCGACGAAAAGACTTGCACGTTCCAGCGTCTGTTTTTGCCGATCGTCAAGACGCGTCATGACCCGGCAGGCGTTATAATCGTGTTTTCCTCGATGTCCGCGAATCGCTGAAGCTGCAAGCCGATCGCGGGGACTGCAGTGGCGAAAAGATACCGCGGCCATTCGTGCGGACCTTTCACGCGACGTATCGCTGGAACGCGCGGCACCGGACATTCGTGAAAACATCCGGCGATCTGGACAAGCTCGTCGGCGAGGTCGAGCAGCTGAACTCGCCCTAGCCGCAGCGTCAGCGCCTGCGCGATTGTAAGCCAGCGGACAGACTCGTAAAGTCGATGGCGAGAATAAGAATGGCGCACGAGAGCCGTTTCGAAAGCGTCGGATCCGATCGCGCGTCAAACTGTGCCAATGGAGGAACCGCCATGACAACGCAATCGCTCGGTGCCGAGGGCATGGATGCCCGCGTCGCCCGCTTCAACAAGCTGCAGACCTATCAGCGACAGAATTTCGACGCGCACGGCATTCCGCCCGGCGCGGTGGAGAAGATAACGGCGCGCAAAGTCTATCCGGTGATGGCGCCGGCGGATTACCAAGGCCGCAGCGCCGGCGCGCCGGTCAAGGGCCCGCGCGGCCTCATCGTCAGCATCGCCGAGTGCGAACCGGGCAACGGGCCGGGCCTGCACCGCCACCTCAACACGGTCGAGAACTTCATGTGCCTGTCCGGCCGCTTCGAGATTGCCTGGGGCGATCGCGGCGAACACACGCTGGTGCTCGACCCGCTCGACATGATCTCGGTGCCGCGCGGCGAGAACCGCAGTTTTCGCAATGTATCGAACGAAACCGGCCGCCTCCTGGTCATGATCGTGCCGGAGACCGACGAGCAGGCCGACCCGATTTCCTATGCGCCGAGCCTGGCCAGGGAGATCGAGACCGAGTATGGCAGGGCCGCGTTGGAGGGCCTGCAAAAAGTCGGCTTCAAGTTCGAAGAGCCGTCAACGGCGTGACGAAGCCTGGCGATGATCGACCGATCGGTCGTCGTGTCGCAAGCCGAACGATGAGAGGACGTATGGCCACTTTGCCAAAATGGGGCATGACTTTGTCGTACCGTGTTGCGCTCGCTGCGTTTGCCGTAACGATGGTTGTGCCGGTCGCCGCGCTGGCCGATCCGTTTCCGCCCGGCGCGCAGGCGCAGAATGTGAAAGAGATCGGGTTCTCGGCGCTCGGCGGCCATTTCGGCGGCTTCAAGATCGCCATCAAGCATACCGCCGACGACAAGTGGTACCTCTACAGCGGCCATTCCTTCGATCAGGGCTGGAGCATCGTCGACGTCACCGACCCGGCCAATCCGCGCTATGTGAAATTCATTCCCTACGTCACCGACGACAAAAGCATCATCACCGCGCAGGTGACTTTGCACGACAACCTGATGATCACCTCGCTCAACAGCTTCACGCCGCAAAAGAACCCGTTGCCGGCCGTGCTGCTGTGGGACATTTCCGATCCGGAAAATCCCAAACAGGTCGGATCATGGATGGGCGGCGCCACCGGCGCGCACCGCAATTCCTATCCGGGCGGCAAATACGCCTACCTGTCGACCAGCTATCCGGGCTTCAAGGCCCACATTCTGGTGATCCTGGACGTGTCCGATCCGGCAAACCCGAAAGAAGTCGGCAAATGGTGGCAGCCGGGCCAGAAGGACGGCGAGCCGCCGTCGCCCTATCCGGAGGGCTTTCACGGCCCGGTCAATGTCAGCCCCGACGGCAAGATGGCGTCGCTCGGCTACACGCCCGACGTGGTCAACCTCGATTTGACCGATCCGGCCAATCCGAAGCTCATCGGCAAGTTGCACATCACCTCGCCATTCGCCAGCGTCGGCATGCAGTCGGTCCATACCGTGCTGCCGCTGTGGGATCGCAACCTGCTCTATGTCAGTTCGGAAGCGCAAAAGGAGAAATGCCAGGACGACGGCATGAACTTCGCCGGCATGATCGACAATTCGAACCCCGCCCATCCGCGGCTGATTTCGATTCTGCCGACGCCGGTGCCGCCGCCGGACGCGCCGTATCGGGATTTCTGCGACAAAGGCGGCCGCTTCGGGCCGCACAACACCAGCCAGGAAATCCATAATCCGGCGATCCAGCAGCCCGGCAAGCTGATGGACGTGGCCTGGTTCAATGCCGGCTTGCGCGTGTTCGACATCAGCGATCCGCGCCTGGCCAAGGAGGTCGGCTATTTCATGCCGCCGGAGCGGCCCGATGCTCCGGGTCAATCGGGGGCGCATGCTTCTCCGATCAATTGGAGCGAGGAGCTTGCCGTCGATGCGCGCGGCAACATTTTCATGAATGACGACAAGTGGGGACTGTTCGTGCTGCGCTACACCGGCGAGGAACCGAAGTAGCGCAGGAACGCACTCGCGCGACCGGGCGTTGAGACGCTATGAACGGCCATGGATCAGGGTCGCAAAGCTTGCTCCATACGCTCGGATATAATGAAAGGCTTGACGAGGTCATCGATCATGGCAACCAGCACTCAGCCGCGAAGCAACAGCCTCCCGACCCGTTCGATCGGCTCGTCCGGCATCACGACATCGGCGCTCGGCCTGGGCTGCATGTCGCTGTCGGGCGTTTACGGCGCGAGCGGCGACGACGAGGGCATTGCGCTTATTCGCGAGGCGCTGGAGCGGGGCATCACCATGCTCGACACCTCGGACGCCTATGGCAACGGCCACAACGAAGAACTCGTCGGCAAGGCCATCAAGGGACGCCGTTCCGAGGTGGTGCTGGCGACCAAGTTCGGCAATCTCGGCGGCCGCGGCGGCAAGACCGCCGACGGCCGTCCCGAGTTCGTCATCAGTTCGTGCGACGCGAGCCTCAAGCGTCTGGGCGTCGACGTCATCGATCTGTACTATCAGCACCGCATCGACCCGAGCGTTCCGACCGAAGACACGGTCGGCGCCATGGCGCGGCTGGTCGAGCAAGGCAAGGTGCGCGCGCTGGGCTTGAGCGAAGCGCGCCCCGAAACCATCCGCCGCGCCCATAAGGTGCACGCCATCGCCGCGGTGCAAAACGAGTACTCGCTGCTCTACCGGCAGGAAGCCGAGGAAACCCTGTCCGCCACCCGCGAACTCAAGATCGGCTTGGTCGCCTATTCGCCGCTCGGACGCGGCCTCCTGACCGGCGTGGTCGCCGACCCGAACACCATGGCCGACAGCGATGCGCGCCGCCGCCATCCGCGGTTTTTGCCGGAGAACTTCGCCGGCAACATGGCGCTGGTGCACCGCGTCCAACAGATCGCGCGCCAGAAGAATTGCACGCCCGGCCAACTCGCCCTGGCTTGGCTGTTGGCGCAGGGCGATGACATCGTGCCGATCCCGGGCACCAAGCGAAAAGACCGGCTCGTCGAGAATATCGGCGCGCTTGCCGTTCACCTGGGCGCCGACGATCTGGCGGAAATCGCGAAGGCCGTTCCGATCGGCGCGGTTGCCGGCGCGCGTTATCCCGAAGCGCAGATGAAGACCGTCTATCTGTGATGCCTGTCTGTGAAACGGCAGGGCGGACCGGCGACGCGCGGTCCGCCCTAAAGTTTCACTTTCTCATCTTCAAGGACGCGCCCCACGGCCGGCCGCTTGACCATGCGGTCCTTGAAGGCGGTGTAATTCTTCAGTTCGCCCATCGGCAGCTCGCGGCGGACGCCCCAGGCGTAGAACACCAGGCCGTAGGGATCGAGCACCGAGTAGTTGTCGGACAGCCACTCGCGACCCGCCAGCATGCCGTCGATCTGCTTGAGATAAGTATGGAAGGTTTTCAGGCCCATCTCCTTGATGCCCGGATAGGCCGAGGTATCGGCCGTATAGCGCTCGGGCCGGCCGACATGAGCGTGCGCCGGATGTACGCTGGAGGCGAAGAAGCCGATCGTCGACATCGCCTGCGCCTCGGCCAGCGCAGCTGTCGGCCATAGCCCGAAACGCTTGCCGAGATACGGCAGGATGGCGGTGTTCTCGGCCAGCGGATCGCCGTTATCGAGCCGCAGCGCGGGCACGCGGCCGAGCGGATGGATTTTCAGATAGGCCTCGGTGCGCTGCTCGCCGCCGGCGAGATCGACCTTCTTGGCTTCATAGTTCTCGCCGCTCTCCTCAAGCACGATATGCGAGGCCATCGAGCAGGCGCCGGGCGCATAATACAGTGTCAACATGTCGGTACGCTCCTTGATAAATCCGTTTGTCAGCCGACCTCATCGGTCCAGCACCAGTCGACCTCATCAGTCGACATCCATCAATCGACTTCATCAGTCGACGTCATCAGTCGACTTGGGCACCCGACGCCTTGATGATGGGCGCCCATTTCGCCAGCTCCGCCTTGACGAAGTCGGCCGTGGTCCGCGGCGTCGAGCCCGGCGTCGGATCGACGCCGGCTTTTTTGAGGGAATCGGTCACCGCCGGATCGGCGAGCGCTTTGTTGATGGCGGCGTTGAGCCGATCGACGATCGGTCGCGGCGTGCCGGCCGGCGCCAGGATCGCGTTCCAGGTATAGCACTCGAAGCCCTTCAAGCCCTGCTCGTCCAACGTCGGCAAATCCGGCATGGCGTCGAGACGCTTCAACATGCCCGCGCCGAGGGCGTGGACTTTGCCCGACTGCGCCAGCGGCAGCGCCGTCGGCGTGGCGTCGAACGCCATCGAAATCTGGCCGCCCATCAGGTCGGTGTCCATCGGCGCGGAGCCCTTATAGGGCACGTGCACGATGTCCAGCTCGCCTGCCATGGTTTTGAATTCCTCGCCGCATAGATGGAGGATCGAACCGACGCCGGAGGAGCCATAGTCGTACTTGCCCGGATTCGCCTTGATGAGGGCGACCAGGCTCTTGACGTCGGTCGCAGGAATGGAAGGGTTCACCAAGAGCAGCGTCGGCGTCACGCCGACCCGGCCGACCGGGGCGAAGTCGCGGACGGGGTCGTACGGCATGTGCTTGTAGAGACCCGGGTTGATGGCGTTGGTCGACACCGTCGCGAACAGCAAGGTGTAGCCATCGGGCACACTCTTGGCGACGAAATCAGCGCCGATATTGCCGCCTGCCCCGCTCCTGTCTTCCACCACGAACTGCTGTCCCAGCACTTGTCCGAGCTTCGCCGCCGTGACGCGCCCGACGATGTCGGTCGGGCCGCCGGCGGCGAACGGAACGATCAGCTGCACCGGCCGCGACGGATAATCGTCGGCGGCCCGCGCGCCGGTGCTGGCAAGCGCCACGATTGCGGCGGCGATGGCGGCTCCGGCAAAAGCCGACGGTGGAAGATGCCTGCGCATGAAATCTGCCCCTTCGGTGAAGGTCGAACAGGTCAGAGATTCGACCGCGCGCTAGACGGTGCGGTCGAGCAGCTCGATCGAAACGCCTTCGGGCGCGCGGATGAAGCAGACGCGCACGCCGGGCCGCACCGTGGTCGGCTCGCGGGTGAACTGGACGCCCTTGGCTTTGAGGTCGGCGGCGATGGCGTCGATGCCGCTCACCGACAGGCCGAAATGATCGAGGCCGCGGTACGGAATGGTCGGCGGCGCGTTGGTGCCGTCGCCGGCGGCGACCGGAGCAATGAAGATATTGGCGCCGCCGAGCTTCAGATCGATACGCGGCTGGCCCTGCTGCACGGTGCGGACCACCTCGGCGCCGAGCATCTTTTCGAACCACTGCGCCATGGCCTCGGGATCGGCTGTGCGCAGATGAATGTGGTCCCACGTGTAGGTCGCCATGGCGCCTTCTCCCTGTGTATTTATTGCCGACAAATTAGGACATGTACGCCGCGGAAGCCATGGGCAATTTGGCGCAAGCGCAGCGTCAACGCGCGCCGGCCTAGCCCCACAGCTCCTTGGTCGCGAGCCTGGCGCCTTCGGACAGCGCCTGCAGCTTGGCCCAGGCGATCTGCGGATGGATGCGGCCGCCGAGGCCGCAATCGGTGCCGGCGATGACGTTGTCGCGGCCCACCACCCCGGCGTAGCGCACGATGCGGTCGGCGACCACCTGGGGGTGTTCGACGATGTTGGTGGCGTGGCTGACGACGCCGGGAATAAGCAGCTTGCCGTCCGGCAGCTTGGCGTCCTGCCAGACCCGCCATTCGTGCTCATGACGGACGTTGCCGGCTTCCACCGAATAGGCGCCGGCATTGACGCTCAGGACCAGATCGACGATGTCGTGGAGCGGGATGTCGGTGGTATGCGGGCCGTGCCAGCTGCCCCAGCAGATATGGAAACGGATGCGGTCCGCCGGCAGGCCGCGCAGCGCGTGATTGAGCGCTTCCATCCGCACGGTTTCGAATTTCTTGAATTCCTTGAGCGGCGGCTCGGGATTGATCATGTCCCAGTTGTCCGGCAGGCTCGGATCGTCGATCTGCAGCACGATGCCGGCGTCGACGATCGCCTTGTACTCCTCGTGCATCGCATCGGCCGAGGCGAACAGAAACTCCTCCTCGGTCTTGTAGTAGAGATCCTCGCCGCGGGCGAAGCTGCCCGGCCCGATCGCGCACATGAAGCCTTCTTCGGCGCCGTTTGCCGCCAGCGCCGTTTTCAGATTGGCGATGTCGGCTTGGAGCGCGGCATGGCCGATATATTTGATCGGGCCGGTGCAGGCCGGCCGGCCTACCGGACGGCGCGCGGCGCTGCCCAGGAGGCTGCCGCTCGATTCCGGGTCGCGATAGAACTCGCCGAACTTCTGCCAGTCGCGGCGGTTGGCGAACGAGGTCAGCGCCAGGTCGGCAACGCTCGATTTCTTGTGCTTGGATTCGGTTGCTGCCTTGACGGTACCGGCCGGGGAAAATCCCGACAGCCGCGCGAAGGCATAATTCCACCAGGCGCCGTAGTCGTAGCTGCCGGCCACCGGCTTGCCGAACTCGCCGTCGTCGGCAATGTCGATGCCGAGTTCGCGCTGCGTGCGCACCACGTCGGCGACCGCGGCGGCAAGGCATTGCGCATAGGCGGCCTCGTCGGTGTTGTCGCCGGCGGCGCGCGCCCGGCCGATGGCGATGAGGTCCGCCGGCCGCGACAGACTGCCCGCATGGGTGGTGAGAATGCGATCCGTGCTGTGTTTCATGGTCCCGGCACCGTTAAGCAGATCCGCCGTCGATGTTACGGGATCGATTGCAGCGGCGCCAGCGGGCCAAGCAAGAACGACGCCGACGTCCTCGTCACGCGCATTGCTCGAATATTGACAACGCGGCTCCGCCCGGCGAACGATGCCGGCCGGAGGACCGCGCGTGAATGCAACAACACTGAAGCTTGCAGGCGTCGATCTTGAAGTTTTCGAGCAGGCCGCAAAGCGCGCGGACGCCGATGGCGCCGTCCTCTTCCTGCACAGCGGCCAGGGCCACGATCCGTGGCACGGCTTCGCCACGCAACTTGCCGGCGAGCGGCGGCTGATTGCCCCGTCGCATCCGGGCTTCGGCAAGTCGAGCCTGCCGGACTGGCTCGACAGCATCGACGACATCGCGCACATTTATCTGGAGCTGCTGGATCGTCTCGGTCTCGATCGGGTCGACGCCGTCGGCTGCTCGGTCGGCGGCTGGATCGCGGCGGAGATGGCGAGCCATGCGCCCGAGCGTTTCCGCCGCCTGGTGCTGGTCGGCCCGCCCGGCGTCAAGCTTGGGCCCACCGACAAGCTCGACATTCCCGACATCTTTGCGATGCCGCAGACCGATGCCGACAAGCTCGTCTATTGCGATCCGGCGCGTTTCGTGCCGGATGCGACCAAGCTCTCCGACGAAGAGCTGGCGCTGGTGTTTCGCGCCCGCGAGTCGCTGGCGCTATTGGTCTGGGAGCCGTGGATGCACGACACCAAGCTCAGGCGCCGGCTGCATCGCGTGCAGGCGCCGGCGCTGTTCGTGCGCGGCGACAGCGACGGCGTGATCTCGGCCGATTACCTGGAGGGTTACGCGCGGCTTCTGCCCAACGCGCGCACGCTGACCATTCCGGCCGCCGGCCACCTGCCGCATCTGGAACAGCCGCAGGCGCTCACCGCGGCGATCCATGCCTTTCTGACGAACTGAAGTTTTTGGAGAACTGACATGAGGGCGTGGCACTTCAGCGAAACCGCCTATCCGTTTCTGCCGCCCGCGGATTCCTATCCGTCGATCCGCGTCTCGCTGCCCAATCGCATCTACGATCCGGAAAAGGGCGCGGCGCTGTACGACCGTTACATCGACGAATGGCTGATCGCCGAGGACGAGGGCGTCGAGATCATGCTCAACGAGCATCATCAGACCGCGACCTGCGTCGATCCGGCGGCGCCGCTGATGCTGGCGGCGCTGGCGCGGCTGAGCAAGAAGGCGCGGCTCCTTATTCTCGGCAATCCGATCGCCAATCGCCGCCAGCCGGTGCGCGTCGCCGAGGAGATGGCGATGATCGACGTGTTGTCGCACGGCCGGCTCGACGCCGGCTTCGTCGCCGGCGTGCCATATGAAATACTTCCCGCCAACAGCAATCCGGTGCGGATGAACGAACGCCATTGGGAGGCGCTCGATCTCATCGTCAAGACCTGGACCCACCACGACGGACCGTTCAGTCACGAGGGCCGTTTCTTTCATCACCGCTCGATCAACATCTGGCCGCGCCCGATTCAGCAGCCGCACCCGCCGGTCTGGGTGTCGACGACGAGCACCGGCGGGGCGGCCCAAGTCGGCGCCAAGGGCTACATCCAGGCGACGTTCCTGACCGGCTTCGACACCACCAAGCGCATCTACGATGGTTATCGCAAGGGCTGGCGCGATGCCGGACGCGGCCACGACGTGCCGATCGATCGCCTCGCCTATGCGGCGCTGATCTATGTCGGCGACAGTCCGGCCAAGGCGCGGGCCGGCGCCGAAAAGCTGTTGTGGTACATCACCGCCAACAAGGTGCCGCCGCACTTCTCCAACCCGCCAGGCTATGTCCCGGTGGCGATGAACGTCCAGCTGGCGCGCGGCGCCCACAACGTGGTCAGCGCCTTCGGCACCAAACAGGTCACCGTCGACGGCGCGATCGAGGCCGGCACCATGTTCGCCGGCACGCCGGACCAGGTGTTCGAGCAGGTCAAGAAGCACTGGGAGCACGTCGGCGGCTACGGCCATCTCCTGATCATGGGCCAGGCCGGGTTCCTCGATCACGACGCCACCGTCCACGGCATCCGCATGTTCGCGCGCGAAGTCTATCCGCGGCTCAAGGAGCTTTATCCGGACACGACGATCTCCGGCCTGCCGCAGGCGGCACCGGCGACGGCGGCGGAGTGAACTGCATCGGAGCGTGGCTTTATATTCTGCGTTGCGCTGACGGTTCTTACTACTCGGCACCACTCGCGCCGACTTGGAAACGCGCGTCGCACAGCATCAAGCCGGTCTTTTCAATGGATACACGTCGAAACGACGACCCGTACAGCTTGTTTACTCCGAATATTTTGACAGGATTGTTGATGCCATCGCAGCCGAGCGGAAGATCAAGGGCTGGTCGCGCGCCAAAAAAGAGGCGCTCATGGCAAATGATTTCGGGCGGTTGCACGAGCTTTCGCAACGAAAAACGGCCTTTCAGTCGAAGCCTCCTAAGCAAACCTCATCCTGAGGAGCGCCCGAAGGGCGCGTCTCGAAGGGACCTCATCCTGAGGAGCGCCCGGAGGGCGCGTCTCGAAGGATGCCGCTCAGTGCCCAGGCATGGTTCGAGACGCGGCGCTGCGCGCCGCTCCTCACCATGAGGGCCCGGTTCGGGACGCGGCGCTGCGCGCCGCTCCTCACCATGAGGGCCCGGTTCGAGACGCGGCGCTGCGCGCCGCTCCTCACCATGAGGGCGCTGTCACACGCTCAAATAATTGCGCAGCACGTAGTCGTTGCCTTCCAATTCCGCCGTGCTGCCGGTGAAGCAGATCGCGCCTTTGTTCAGGACATGATGCCGGTCGGCCACCGCGAAGGCGGCGCGCAGGTTCTGCTCGACCAGGAGGATGGCAAGGCCCTCGCCCTTGAGGCGCTTTAAGACCTCGACGATCTCCGCAACGATCATCGGCGCCAAACCCTCCGACGGCTCGTCGAGCAGCAACAGCGCCGGGTTGAGCATCAGCGCACGCGCGATCGACAGCATCTGCTGTTCGCCGCCGGACAGTTGGAACCCGAGATTGCGTTGCCGCGCCCGCAGATTGGGGAACAGCGCGAAGATGCGCTGCAGCGTCCAGCCGCGCTCGCCGCCGGCGCGGGCAAAGACCGTCAGATTTTCGCCCACGGTCAGGCTCGCAAAGATGCCGCGCTCCTGCGGCACGAAGCCGACGCCGAGCCGGGCCACCGCATAGGGCGGCAGCGCACCGATGTCGCGCCCGTTGTAGCGAACGGTACCGCGGCGCGGGTGCAGATAGCCCATCACCGTCATGATGGTCGTGGTCTTGCCGGCGCCGTTCCTTCCGAGCAGACAGACCACTTCGCCGTCGCGCACGCTGAGCGAGACGCCGTGCAGGATGTGGCTGTCGCCGTAGTAGGCATCGACATTTTCGAGGGCGAGCATCAGTGCGCCATCCCGAGATAGACCTCGCGCACCCGGTCGTTGGCCTTGATCTCGGCCGGCGCGCCGGTGGCGAGGACCTTGCCGTAGTACAGCACGGTGATGCGGTCGGCGACCGAGAACACGACCTGCATGTCGTGCTCGATCATCAGGATCGACAGGGTGCGCGGCAGCGCGGCGATCAGGCCGATCATGCGGCTGGTTTCGGCCGGCGACATGCCGGAGGTCGGCTCGTCGAGCAGCAGCAGTTCGGGCTCGCCGGCGAGCGCGATGCCGATTTCGAGCTGGCGCTGCTCGCCGTAGGACAGGGTGCGCGCCAGCCGCCCGCCGTCGTCGCCGAGATGCACCTGCGCCATCAGCGCCCGGGCGCGGCCGATCAGCGCGTCGTCCCGGGCCGCCGCCGTGACGAAGTCGAGCGGATTGCCGAAGCGCACCGTCAGCGCCAGCCGCAGGTTCTCGATGACGCTGAGATTGTGAAACAGGTTGTTGCGCTGAAACGTCCGCGCCACGCCCAGCCGGCTGATCCGGCTCGGCGACAGCGCGGTGACGTCGCGGCCGTTGAGCAGAATCCGCCCCGAGCCCGGCTTGAGCTGGCCGCCGATCTGGTTGATCAGGCTGGTCTTGCCGGCGCCGTTCGGGCCGATGATGACGTGGCGTTCGCCCGGCGCGACGGCGAGGCTGACGTCGTCGGTGACGATGAGGCTGCCGAAGGCGCGGTTGAGATGATCGATGTCGAGCACGTTCACGGCAGCGCGCGGCTCCAACGCAGCTTTTGCACGGCGCCCCAGATGCCGCCGGGAAAGAACAGCACGCAGCCGATGAACGTCACGCCGATGATGGACAGCCAATGCTCGCTGTAGGAGCTCATGACGTTCTTCATCAGAAGAAACACCGCGGCGCCGATCGGCGGCCCGATCAGCGTGCCGGCGCCGCCCAGCATGGTCATGATCAGAATATCGCCGGACGCCGTCCAATAGATCGCGTCGGACGAGATGAAGCCGTTGTAGATCGCATAGAGCCCGCCGGCGAGGCCGGCGAATGCGCCGGCGATGGTGAAGGCAAGCAGCTTATAGGCGCGGGTCGGATAGCCGATCGCCGCCATGCGCGGCTCGTTCTCGCGAATGCCGACGAAGACGTGGCCGAGCGGCGCGTTGATGAGCCGGCGCAAGCCGAAATAGACGGCCGTGAAGAAAATCAGCGTCATGAAATACATGACCAGGGAATGGTCGAGATCGAAGCCGAAAAAGCTCGGCTTTTCAGGAAGCGCCAGGCCGTCGGAGCCGCCGGTCACGTCGCGCCACTTCAGCGCCACCGAGAACACCAGCTGCGAAAACGCGAGCGTCAGCATCAGAAACGGAATGCCCGCGGTGCGGACACAGAAAAATCCGATCACGCCGGCGCCGGCGGCAGCGATGACGACGCCGGCCACCACGCCGATCCAGGCATTGAGGCCGAACTGGGCGCCGAGCACCGCGACCGCATAGGCGCCCAGCCCGAAGAAGGCGGCGTGGCCGAGCGACATCAGGCCGGTGAAGCCGAGGATCAGATCGAGGCTCATGGCGAAGATCGCGAAAATGAAAATCTCGGCGATCAGCGCGCGCGGATAGTCCGAAAGCAGGAACGGCAGGATGACCAAGGCGAGCAGAACCAGCGCGCCGACCGCGCGCGTGCGCGCGGTCGACGGCAGCGCGGTGCGGGCCACGGCGGCCGGCGCCGCCACGTCGGAGTATTTGATGCCGAACAGCCCCTGCGGCCGGATCAACAGCACCGCCGTCATCGCCAGGTAGATCAGGAACAGGGCGATGCTCTGGAAATAGGCTTTGCCGAACGTGTCGGCGATGCCGATCAGCAGCGAGCCGGCAAAGGCGCCGCGCAGGCTGCCCATGCCGCCGATGACGATGACGATGAAGGCCGGGATGAGGATTTCCGCATCCATGCCGGGATAAAGTCCGAGGATGGGCCCGGCGGCCACGCCGCCGAGGCCGGCGAGCGCGACGCCGAAGCCGAACACGCCGGTGAACAGCGCCGGGATGTTGGCGCCGAGCCCGGCGGCCATGGCGGCATTATCGACGCCGGCGCGCACCATGGCGCCGATCCGGCTGCGCTCGAGCACGAGCCACAGCACAAGCGCGATGGCGAAACCGAAGCCGATCAGGAACAGCCGGTAGGCCGAGAACACGCCGAGACCGATATGCAAGGTGCCTTGCAGCGCATCCGGGGTCGGCAGCCGCAGCACCACCCTGCCCCACACGCTCTGCACCAGGTCGTAGAACACGAAGGTGAAGCCGAAGGTGAGCAAGACCTGGTCCATGTGGCCGCGCGGATAGAGCGGCCGCAGGAACAGCACCTCCATCAGTACGCCGAGCACCACGACCGGGATCGGCGCCAGCACGAGCGCCAGCCAGAAACTGCCGGTGAGATGGATGATCGACAGACCCACAAAGGCGCCCAGCATGAAAAACGAGCCGTGCGCCAGGCTGACGACGTTCATCAAGCCGAAGATCAGCGACAGCCCGGCCGCCATCAGGAACAGCAGCACGCCATAGACCAGCCCGTTGAGCAACTGGGCGACAAGCAAGTCCATGCGGCCCTCAGCCGGATAAGCGCGGCGCCGGATCCGCACTCAATAGATTTTGTGCCCCGGGTCCTGGACCTGTTTGGCGGTTGACAGCACCTTGGTGGTGATCTTGTCGCCGGCCTCGACGACCTGGCAGATGTAGATGTCCTGGATCGGATTGTGGGTCGCCGGATCGATGCGGAACGGCCCGCGCGGCGCATTGAACTGCACCTTGGTCATGGCCTCGGCCAGCTTGTCCTTGTTGGACGTGTCGCCGTCGAGCATCTGCAATGCCTCACCGACGGCGCGGGCGGCGACATAGCCGTAATCCGCGAACAGATCGGGCGAGGAATTGTACTTCGCCTGATAGTCGGCGACGAACTTCTTGGCTTCCGGATTGTCGAGCGTGTCGACGAAAGTCAGCGCCGAGGTGACCCCGACCGCCGCCTTGCCGAGCGCGCTGACGGTCTGTGAATCGATGATGGTGAAGCCGGTCAGCGGGGCGTGCTCCTTGAGGCCGAATTCGGAATATTGCTGGATGAAGCGGATCGCATCGGCGCCCGGCATGAAATCGTAGGTCACCGGCGGATTGATCGACTTGATGTCGGTCAGGTAGGCGCTGAAATCCGTGGTGCCGAGCGGCGGCCAGATTTCCTTGAGCACCTCGCCGCCCTTGGCTGTATAGGGCCCCTTGAACTGCGCCATGACGTCGTGGCCGCCGGCATAATCCGACGCCGTGGTGACGACCTGCTTGCCGAGATTGTCGTAGATGTAGCCCGCCATCGGCGTCGACAGCTGATAGGTCGAGATCGAGGTGCGGAACAGATACGGATAGCGATCCCAGGTGATGGCATCGGTGCCGGCGCCGGAGACGACGTAGAACGCCTTCTGCTGCTTCATGTAGTTGAGCACGGCGAGCGCCACGTTGCTGGCCTGGATGCCGACCAGGAGATCGACCTGGTCGCTCTCGATGAGCTTCTTGGCCTTCTGCAGGCCGATCTGCGGATTGAACTGATCGTCTTCCTTGATGATCTCGATCTTGCGGCCGGCAACCGTCCAATTGATGGTGTCGAAATAGAGATTCATCGCGTTGAAATTGGCCGCTCCCGCATAGGCCAGACCGCCCGTAAAGGTATTGAGATTGCCGATCCGGATCGGGCCGCGGCTCTGCGCCAGGATGGCGGGCGCCGCGATATTGGAGGCCAGCGCCGCGCCGGCAGCGGCGCCGCCGCTGACGAACCTGCGGCGCGACAGGCCGCGCCATGGGCGTGCGTTGGTCATCAAGTGCCTCCCTTACAGCCGTTCGAAAGAGAAACGCCGGCTTTTGTGTTGTCAGTCTAGGCTGCGGAATCCGGCTTGTCATCCGCGAGCGCGAATGCGCTCGCGCTGAAGCGCCGCCATTGGCCTTTGGCGAGCATTGCCTGTCGGATGGCATGGCGGGTGCTCTCAGTAGTGATAGCGGCACTGAGCGATTTCCAGGACTCGCTCGACGGACCTTCCGGTTATGCGATAAACCAATCGATGCTCCTGAGTGATGCGGCGCGACCACCAGCCGGAAAGCGCAAATTTAAGCGCTTCCGGTTTGCCGAGACCTCGGAACGGATTACGCTGAATGTCCTGGATAAGCGCGTTGACCTTCTTAAGTGTATCGGGGTCGTTGCTGCGCCAATGCTGGTAATCCTGCCAAGCTTTTTCGGTCCAAAGAAGCTTCATGCCTATGGCTCGATGAGGCCATGCTCATCAAGCTTCCCGATATTGGCAGCCACGATCGATTCTAAAAGGCGCCGCGCATTGGCGGGGCTCCGCAACAGATGCAGCGTCTCCATCCAGCCATCGAACTCTTCCTCGGAAATAACGACGACGGCCCGGCCACCTTGCCGCGTCACATGAAGCGGCGCGCGGCTGTCCCAAACCTGATCCATGTAAGCGGCAAGCCGCTCACGGAAGTCGGTGTAGGTCACATGACTTGGCTCGGGCTTTTGCCGCCGATCGATCTTGGCCATGATGAGAGCCCTTCTGCGGTGATTCCCAGATGTACAGATATGTGTACAATAGCTGGCGCCGTCAAGCCGAAATGGCGCAAGGGTCTCGGCCACTTGCGGCGGGCCGGTTGGCGCGGCGTCGCGCACCGAAAACATCGGCTGGCGCGCTTATCCTAGCCGTGCTCGCGGCGCCAGCGTTCGGCGCCGGGATGGAGCGGCACGTCCATTGGCGTCGAGTCGGTCTCGGTCACCATCTGCATCGCGGTGCCGTCGGTGCCTTTCTCGAAAGGAATTTCGGCCTCGCGCGCGGCGAGCGCGGCGCAGACGTCGTAGGCCACCTGATCGGGCAGCGATGCGCTCGCATAGAGCGGCCAGCCGCTGAAGTCGATGGTATCGACGTCGTGCGCCAGGCGCGGGAACCGCGCCTTCGGCAGCACCACCCGCCGCCAGCCGAGGCGTCCCATGGCCTCGAACTCGGCCGGCTCAAGCGCGACCGGTTGGAGGCCGGCGGCCAGCGCCTCGTCGAGCCAAACCTTGATGCCTTCATCGAACACGGCGTCGATCTCGCCGCGCGCCAGCGGGTCCAGGCGGCGAATGTCGGACGGCCCGCCGCAGGTGACGATGCGCCCGCCCCAGGCTTCGATATCCTTAAGCGCAAAGCCGTGCAGCGCGAACGCCTGCTCGATCAGGACCAGCGTCGAATGCGTCGGATCTTCCCGCACCGAAACCCGCAACGGATATTTCGTGTCCTTGATGTCGCGCAGCGAGCGGATGCCGGCGCGCGGATGAACCGCGAACACGAAACGATCCCAGCTCGGATAGGAGGCGATGATGCGCACCGGCAGCGGCGCGCGAAATAACCCGACGCCGCGATAGGCCTGGGTCAGCAACGCCGACGGATTGACGAACGCCGCCTCGACGTCGCCTGCCACGACGCCTTCGGCGAGAATCGCCGACCCGGTCGCCAGGCGCAGCCACGGCCGGAACCGTTCGCCCGACCCGCTGCCGACGGTGATGACCATGTCGCGATTGCCGCCGTACGGCGTTGCCGGATTGCCGGCGATGTGCAGCCCGATCTCCCACAGCGTCTTGCCGCGGACGAAATTTGCGCCTTTCGGTAACGGTTCCATCGCATCAGCCGACGAGGTCGTAGGGAATCTGCGTCGGGCCGTAGCGCTCGACCACGGTATTGGCATCGCGATCGTATTGATGCTGCAGCACCGTGCCTTCGCCAAGCTTCTGGCTGCGCACGATGATCGCGACCGAGCGGGTCGGGCCGCCCTGCTCGGCGTGAATGGCGCGCGGCGCCACCAGATCGACCTTGCCCTGCGAGCCGGTCGTGACCGAGCTCAGCTTGACCTCGGCGTGGCCCGGGCGGCTGCCGTCGTCCAGACGCTCGAAGCGCTCCAGGCTTTCGGTGCCGTCGAGCACGCCGTAGAGCACCCAGGCATCGGCGTGATCGTGGACGCTGCCGGTGCGCCCCGGCATCCGCACCACGCCGTTGACGACGAAGTGATGGTCGGGATCGACGTAGAGCAACAGGTTCTTGCGGCCTTCCGTGGAGGGCCAGCGCGCCGAATGGGCTTTGAGCGTGTCGTCCCTCACCAACCGCTCCAAGAGCGGCTTGGCCCGCTCCATCCGGCGCCGATCGTCGGTTTCCGCCGCCCATATGGCGCGCAAATCGCCGATGAACGTGTCAAAGGCCGGCAGGCGGGGATTGGTCATATCCGTCCTCATGTGTCTCCTTCTCCCCGCGTGCGGGGCGAAGTGATCCTATTCGAACAATGGCTCGCCCTCGACGGTGCAGCGGCGTAACAGCCGGCGCTCTTCCTTCGGAAAATCGGTGCGGGCGTGGATGGTGCAGCGATTATCCCACATCAGAAAATCGCCGAGCTGCCAGACGTGCTCGAAGATGAATTCGCGCCGCTCGCCGATCTCGTAAAGCTCATCGAGGATGGCGTCGCTGTCGAGCGGGCTCATTCCCTCGATGCGCGTCGTCATCAGCCGGTCGACGAACAGCGTCTTTCGCCCGGTGTCGGGATGGGTGATGAAGATCGGATGCGAATAATGCGGGATGGCGCTGATGTCGCCGGACGAACTGGCCTGCTTGGCGCGATTGTATTCGTGGATGTGCAGCGCCTTCTTGCCGGCGAGCTTTGCTTTGAGGGCGGCCGGCACGGCGTCGTAGGCCTTGTACATATTGGCGAACAGGGTGTTGCCGCCGCACGACGGCAGTTCCAGCGCATAGAGGAAGGTGTACTTGTAGGGCCGCGCCGAATAGCCGGAATCGATGTGGAACCAGAACTCGCCGTCGCCGAACGCCCCGATCGGCTGGCCGTCGACCTTGATGTTGGTGACCAGGAGCACCTTCTCGTGATCCTGCTGGACCCCCTCGGCGCGGGCGCGCAACGGCTCCGGCGCCTTCTTGCGGCTGCCGAGATCGCCAAAATACGAGGCAAAGCGCAGCTGGTCGTCCTGCGACACCTGCTGGCCGCGAAACACCAGCGCGAGATGCTTGGCCCACGCCGCCTTGATCGCCGCGACCTCATGTTTCGACAGCGGCTTGGACAGATCGACGCCGCTGATCTCGGCGCCGCAGGCCGCCGACAGCGGGGTGACCTTGATGTCGATAACGTCATGCATAGCGCGTCCTCCGGAAACCCGGCACCAGCTCAGTACCGGCCGCCTATGTAAGATGTAACGCGGCAAGCCTGCCACCTCAAGCGACCGCCCGCGCCGGTAGCGCCTCAGTGTGAATTTTAGTGACCGTTCGGCATTTCGCCAAATATATAAAACACAGGAAAGAGGAAAATGCCGGCAGCGAAGTATCCAAGAATCCAAAATAGGGTAGCAGGCCACCAAGATTTGCTTGGCGGCAGCGATCTTGCTGCCAAAATTAAGACCCCACCAGCCAGTAAGCTGACGATCCCAACGGAATTAGAAACTGTCTTCGATAAAGCTACGTGACCGGCATAGAGCATCACAAATCCAGTAAGGACCAGGGAAGCTGCAAGTCCGCAAAGGAAAGGTCGTCTCATGCGGCTGCTTTGGGATCGGCGGAGGGCTTCTCGCGTTTGGGGCCTCGGGGCATTTAATAGGTGCTCTTGCTCTGCGCGAGCTTGGCTAGGAGCGCCTTTGCTTCAATAAATTTTATCGTGGCTGCGCTCCAATTCTCGTCGTGCCTCTCGAGGTCGTCCAACTCTGTCATTTCCGTATGATTGCGCCCATTAAAAGTACGGGCCGGCGTCTCCGTCATCTCAAATTTTTGAGCGCCGATCTCAAGGATAAAAGGCTTGCTTGGTTCCTCAATCTTATAGTTCGGAGCGATACCAGAGCCTGTAATGCCGATTCGAATTGCAGAAACCTCTGAATCATAGCCATTGGAGACAAAGTTGCTGAGGACCCCAGTCAACCAATCTACGGGATCGGCCAGAACATGTATTAAGTCGGCAGCTACTGAAGATTGATTTAGCACGTGCACCTCCTATTTTCCGTCGAATTTAGCGCAACTTGCGGCAAGAGTAAGACGGCGGTCAAAGGTTGGGAAAAATCAAACTGAGAAATTACGCTCGCGCCGAGCGGAAGCTGTTTGCATCCTGAGCGCTTCGGGTATTATTGCCATCTGGCTCACAGGTCCGGGACGGCATGGGCGCACGCGATCAACTCGAACCGATCGAAACGGCCAGCCGGGATGTGCTCGCTGCCTTGCAGCTCGAACGTCTGCAAAAAACGCTGCGCGACGCCTACGCACACGTCCCGCACTACAACAAGAAATTCGCAGCCGCCGGTCTGCATCCCGACGATCTGAAGGAGCTGGGCGATCTCGCCAAATTCCCGTTCACCACCAAGGACGATCTGAGGCAGAACTATCCGTTCGGCATGTTCGCGGTGCCGATGGCCGACATCGTGCGCATCCACGCTTCGTCCGGCACCACCGGCAAACCGACCGTGGTCGGCTACACCAAAGGCGATATCGATACCTGGTCGGCGCTGATGGCGCGATCGATCCGCGCCGCCGGCGGCCGCTCCACCGACAAGATTCACGTCGCCTACGGCTACGGCCTGTTCACCGGCGGGCTTGGCGCGCATTACGGCGCGAGTTTCTCGGCGCCGCCGTCATACCGGTCGGCGGCGGCTTCACCGAGCGGCAGGTCCAGCTGATCCGCGATTTCGAGCCGGACATCATCATGGTGACGCCGTCCTACATGCTGGCGATCGCCGACGAGTTCGAGCGCCAAGGATTCAAGGCCGACGACTGCAGCCTGCGCATCGGCATTTTCGGCGCCGAGCCGTGGACCGAAACCATGCGCGCGGAAATCGAGCGGCGCATGGGGCTGCAGGCGCTCGATCTCTACGGACTGTCGGAAGTCATGGGGCCCGGCGTCGCCCAGGAATGCGCCGAGACGCGAGACGGCCTCACCATCTGGGAAGATCATTTTTTCCCGGAGATCATCGATCCGGACAGCGGCCGCGTGCTGGCCGACGGCGAGATGGGCGAACTGGTGCTGACCGCGCTGACCAAGCAGGCGATGCCGGTCATCCGCTATCGCACCCGCGACCTGACGCGGCTCCTCCCCGGCACCGCGCGCACCATGCGCCGCATCGAGCGCGTCAAAGGCCGCAGCGACGACATGCTGATCATCCGCGGGGTCAACGTCTTTCCCTCGCAGATCGAGGCGGTGCTCGGCCATGAGCCGGCCCTTGCGCCGCATTACGTGCTCGAAGTGCGCCGGCCGCACAGCCTCGACGAGCTCGACGTGCTGGTCGAGATGCGCCCGGAGCTTGCCGGCAAAATGGACGCCGAAGACAATGCGGCGCTGGAGAAGAAGGCCGAGCACCTGATCAAGGCCTATGTGGGTATCACCGCGACGGTGCGCGTGCTGGCGCCCGGAATGGTCGAGCGCTCGCAAGGCAAGGCCAAGCGGGTGATCGACCGGCGACCGAAAGCCTGAAGGAATGGTCGAGGGAGGACGCCATGAGTCCTGATGCGGCAGCCAGCGCGGACCTGCGGCCGCAAGGATTCGACGAGCACGCCGTTGCGGCGTGGCTATCCGCACCGCCGCATCTTACCGGCGACTATGCGGAGGATCGCCGTCGCTTCCCGCCATACTGGAACGGCTGCGACGATCTCATTCGCCGCTGCCCGCCAAAGCCCCAGCGCAGCCCCGCCGAAGCCGAGATGGCGCAGGCGCTGCTGGCAGCCGCCCGCGAGCAACGCGAACGCTTTCTGCGCGCCCATGTCGAGGCGCTGTATGATGAGCTGACCGGCGATCGCGCCCGCTTTGTCCGGCTCGAAGACCTCGTCCTGGCGGCGGCGGCCGCCGTGCCCGGGCTGGTGCCGACCGCGCTGCAGGTCGCGGCCGAAGCCGAGCTCCTGCAACGCGACAAGGACGGCGTCGAGATCGATCAGGGTATTTTTATCGCCCACGTGCTCGCCAGCGCGACCGCCGGCCGTCATCTGTGTCACGCCATGCTGCTGCCCCGCGCCGAGACCGCGGACCGGCTGAAGGAGCTCGACGCCAACGGCAGTGTCGATTTCGGCACGGTCAGCGTGGTGCGCCGCGGCAAGGCGGCGGTCGTGACCGCGACCAATGCGCGCTTTCTCAACGCCGAAGACAACAGCACGCTCGACGCCATGGAGATCGCGGTCGATATCGCCATCCTCGATCCGAAAACCGACATCGCGGTGCTGCGCGGCGGCGTGGTCGAGCATCCGAAATATCGCGGCCGCCGGCTGTTCGGCGCCGGCATCAACCTGACGCAGCTTTATCGCGGGCAGATTCCCTATCTGTGGTTCCTCAGGCGCGATCTCGGCTTCGTGCATAAATTCTTCCGTGGCGTGGCGCGCCCCGAGCTGCTGCCGGACGACGTGCACGGCACGGCCATCGAGAAGCCCTGGATCGCTGCGGTCGACGGTTTTGCCATCGGCGGCCATTGCCAGATCCTGCTCACCATGGACTACGTGCTGGCGGCGCACGACGCGTTCATGACCTTGCCGGCGCGCAAGGAAGGCATCATTCCGGGCGCCGCGAATTTGCGCCTGCCGCGCTTCACCGGCGACCGCATCGCCCGCCAGGCCATCCAGTATGAACGCAAGCTGCACTGCGACAGCCCGGAGGGCCGGTTGATCTGCGATGAGATCGCGCCGGCTGGCGACATGGATCGCGCGCTCGACCGGGTGATCGCCGGGCTGACCAGTTCCGGCGCGGTGAGCGCCACCTCGAACCGCCGCGCCTTGCGCATCGGCGCGGAGCCGCTCGATCTGTTTCGACAATATTTTTCGGCTTACGCCCGCGACCAGGCCTATTGCCATTTCAGTCCGGGGCTGATCGCCAATCTCGAGCGCGAGTGGAACGCCCATAACAGAAAAGTCTGACGCTTGGTTCGACGAACCGCGCGAGTCTGCGGCAAGCCGGTGAAATGCAGCGCCGTCGCGACGGCGGGCGATTGTCTTGCCTTCCGCGACCTTTTATCGCAACCTCACGGCGAGGAAGCTTTGGCGTGGGGGTCATTCATGCGCGCGTTCGCGGCTTTGCTGGCAGCGACCTGTATATCCGGGACGAGCGGCCTCGTCTTTGCCCAGACGCCGGGAGGCGGAAACCCAAACCCTTCGAATACCGGCGGCACCACGTCGGCGGCGCCCGCGACCCCTCAAGCGCCGACCCGCGGCGCGCCCACGACCAGCAGCAATACGACAGCGCCGTCTGCGACGCCCAGCACCGCGGCCCCGACGCCCAGCACGGCGACCTCGACGCCCAGCACGGCGACCTCGACGCCCAGCACGGCGACCTCGACGCCCAGCAAGGCGACCCCAAGCGTTGTCGTGCCCGGCAGCAACACCGCAGCGCCGGCGCCGTCCACGGTCGGAACAGCGATCCCCAATACGCCGGACGCTGGCACCCATACGGCAAGCCCCGCCCCGACGACCGTCGGCACCCCCGTTCCCAACACGCCGGAGACCGGCAGCCATACGGCGACGCACGCCGCGGCGACCGTCCGGACGCTCTCCTCATTCGAGGTCGGACAGTGGTCGGCGGGCGCCTATTCGGTGGCGGGAGAAACGGCATTCGATCATTGCGCGGGCGCAGCCAAATATTCCAGCGGCATAACGCTCGCCTTCTCGGTGTCGAACGATTTCCGCTGGAGCATGGGGTTTTTTGATCCGAAGTGGGGCTTGACCGTCGGATCCACCTACCCGGTCACCTTCAGCATCGACGGCTCGGATGATTATAGCGGGACTGCGACCGCCATCAGCCCGAAGGAAGTTCAGGTGCCGCTGGCGCCCACAGTGGGGCTGTTCAGGCGCTTCATGCAGGGCGACCAGCTTAAGGTGGCCGCGGCGTCCGAAGTCATCTCCTTCGATCTGACGGATACCTCCAAGCTGCTCCCCGACCTTTTGAAATGCGTCGAGAATTACTCCGGCACCGCGCCGCAATCGTCAAATCCGTTTGCGAATTGAGCCGGCACCGGCCTCACTCTTCCGCCATTGCATCGGCTCACCTAAAACGTGAACAGGATCGACGTGTACCAATTGAAGCGATCCGTCGCGTCGGCATTCTGGATGCCGCGGCCCGCATAGCCCAGCAGGTGAAAGTTTTCGTTCAGGTCGTAGCGGACGCCGACGCCGAGCGACGTCGTGGCGACGCCGCCGCGGACATCCGGCGTCTGATGAAAGGCTTCCAGCCCTACTTGCAAAGCGGCGACGACCTGACGGGTGACGACCAGCCCCATCAGGCAAAAGTCCTGGGAATCGCCGCCGCGGTTGATTTCGCAGCCGCCGCCGCCGAACGCGGACCACGGGCCCCAGTCCTTCTCCATCCACAGCGGCAGCAGAAGCGATGCATGCTGATCTCCGACATTCGAGGCAACGCTCGGCAAGAACACCCTGGGAAAGACCGCAACGTCCAGCCCGAACTTGTCTTGCGTCAAAAAGCGGTACTTGGCGGCGAGTTCGATATTGCCAGGACCCGCCACCAACGGGCCGCCGGCCGGCGCGTCGTAGGCGACGGGAAGCGTGGCCGTGAGCTGGAGGTTCGGTGCGCCGCCATAGTTGAAGTCGATGCCGGTTTCGCCTCCGGTATCGGTCCCGGTGACCGTGCCGTTGTTGAACGTGTAGATCTCGAAGTGGCGGTAGTCCGTCGGTTCGGGATCGTCAGACAGATAGGGCGGCCCGGCCATTGCGGGCGTGATGGCCGGCAGCAACGACAGGCAACAGAGCGCTAGCTGGCCCGCGCGAGACACACCCTCACCCCTTCGAACGCGGCGCGAAAAGCAAATGTGTTGTAGGGTATTCTAGAGGATCGCCAATTGAGTGTCGCGGGAAATGCATCATCTGCCCGCCGCGGGGCCCGACATGCAAACGAGCGAGGAACGATGACAGACGCCACAGAGCAAGCCGCAACCAAGATCCCCGAAGTCACACTGGTATTCTGGATCATCAAGATCGCCGCCACCACCCTCGGCGAGACCGGCGGCGACACCGTCACCATGACATTGAACTGGGGCTACCTGCTCGGCACGGCGCTGTTTCTGTCGCTGTTGGTCATCCTCGTCATCGTGCAGATCATCGCCAAGAAATTCCATCCGTTCCTGTACTGGGCGACGATCGTGGCATCGACCACGGCAGGCACGACGCTGGCGGATTTCGCCGACCGCTCCCTGGGCATCGGCTATACGGGAGGATCGTTGCTGCTGTTGGCCTGCCTGATGGCGACGCTTGCCGCCTGGTATTGGTCGCTCGGCTCCATATCGGTCGCAACCGTCAACACCCCCAAGGTGGAGGCATTCTATTGGCTGGCGATTACGTTCTCCCAGACATTGGGAACCGCGCTCGGCGATTGGATCGCGGACGATACTCGCCTGGGCTATGACGGCGGCGCCCTGGTGTTCGGCGCCGGCTTGGCGGTGCTCGCGGCGCTGTACTTCTTCACCACCGTGTCGCGGGTGTTTTTGTTCTGGGCCGCCTTCATCCTGACACGGCCGCTCGGCGCGACGGTCGGCGACTTCCTCGACAAGCCGGTGAGCGATGGCGGCTTGGCGTTCAGCCGCCCGCTCGCTTCGGCGGTCATCGGCGCGTTCATCATCATCTGCCTCCTCGTGCTGCCGCAGCGCGCCGGCCGGCATCCGGGGCAGCAATCCCAAACGACGTCGTGACGCCACGGCGACATGCGCTGGCGCCGGACAGTTCGATCCTGAAAAGAACGAGCGACGCCCGCGCCGAACGCGGGCGTCGTTGACTGGTGTCACGCGGCGGCGGGCTTCCTCACGCGTGCCGGCGCGTGCTCCCGCACCGGCACTTTGTGGCTTGCGTCCCAGTACCATTCACCGGGCTGGCCGTGAATGCAGAACGGCGCGTCGCTCCGCCACGCGCCGTCTTTGCCCTCGCGGGCGGTACGACGCGCTTCAGCCTTTTGCGCCTTGGTCCGATATGGCTTGAGGTTGGGCATGACATGGCTCCGCCTCCGGCCGCGAAATTACGGCCGGCCGGACTCTCCGGTTGGAGGTCGCGGGGCGGAGCGCCCCTATGGGCTCAGTCATGTCCACGACGGCTAGATGGGCGAGCGGCCGGGCAATGTCAAACGCCGCACGGCGCCGCCGCGTCAATGTTGCGGAGATTTAAGATTCGGGTGTGCCCGGCGCGCGCTTTAAGCCTTGCGTGCGCGTCTGTCGTGGAAATGCCACCACACCACAACGCCGAGGCCGAGCACCGCGCCGGCAATCAAGACCAGGATCAAGGAGGAATTTTCGATCCAGGCAATCGCCGGGATGCCGAGCGCCATGATCAGGCCGAGCAGACAAACCTGCCAAGCCAGCACATGGACGCCGGCCGTAAAGGTGCCGAGCGCCAGCAAGGTGAAAATGGCGAGCCCGGTGGCGTTGGCGTTGAAATCGCGCTGCACGCTGGTCAGCAACAGCATGTTCATGACCAGCAGGAACGCGAACCAATGCAGCGCCTGCGTCGCAATCAGCCGCAGCCGCGCGCCGGCGTCGGTCGCGTTCTGCCAGCCGGCGCCGACGCAGACCAGCGCGATCAGCGGCGCGAGCAGCTCCCAGTAGCCGGTAATCGGTTGTTTGGAGAAACTCGTATAGGCAACGCCGACCGTGGTGAAGATCAGAACCAGGGCGAACGGCAGTTCCCTGAACCAGAAACTCGGGTGCAGCAGCCTGTCGTACCTGCCGCTGCGCGGCGCGGCGACATGCGGCGTGCTCGTCGGCGCGGCGTTGTTCGGATCGGGACTGCTCATCGCTTCTGCTCCGAGCAAAATCTATCGGCCGGTGCAACGCGCTGGCGCCGCACCGGCCGGCAAAACCTACATCAACGCGACCGCCGCTCCTAGAGCAGCGCGCCGGGATTTTTCCTGTAGCGGTTCACGATGGCGTCCGCCGACAGGTAGGCGAGCGCCTGGATGGTGAGCGTCGGATTGAATCCGGCGCCCATGGTCGGGAACGTCGAACTGCCGATCAGGAACAGATTGGGGTGATCCCAGGTCTGGCCGTATTTGTTGACGACCGAATCCTTCGGATCGGAGCCCATGCGGGTGCCGCCTTCATGATGCGCACCGGGGGCGCCCGCCGGACTGGCCGGCGGCGACCACACCTGTTGTCCGCCCATCGCGCGGCCGATTTCGGCAAGCTTCTTCTGCACGAAATCGACGCGGGCGCGCTCGTTGGGCCGCCGCCAGTCGTAGGTGACGCGCGGCGCCGGCAGCCCCCAGGCGTCCCGCACGTTGGGATCGAGGTCGATGGTCTGGTCCGGATACGGCAGGTTTTCGGTTTGCGCCACCATGGCGCCATGGCGCGCGTAGGCCCTGGCGAAGAAGTCGCGATAGGCCGCGCCCCATCGCGGCGTCCCGGGAGGCGGCGGCATCGAGGCGGCGGCGATCGGGCCGCCCTCGAGATTCGGCGTGCCGATCGACAACTGCGCGCCGCGGATGAAGCCCAGGCCCGCGTGATCGAAATTGTCGGCGTTGAAGTCGTCGACGGTGTGCTTCTGCGCGCTCGGGCCCATGAAGTTGTTGACGTAGCGGTCGTCGAAGGTGACGAACACCGGCGCCATGACGTGCGCCATGACGTGCTTGCCCAAGTGCCCGCTGGAATTGGCCAGGCCGTTCGGGAAAGCATCGGTTTTCGACAGCAGCATCAGCCGCGTGTTGTCGTAGATGAACGGCGCGATGACGACGATATCCGCCTCGATGGTGTTGTCGGAGCGGTCCGGACCGTAATACGACACCCCGGTCACCTTGCCGGTGTTGTCGCTGTTGACGCGGTGACACATGGCGCCGGTAATGAGCTTGAAATTGCCGGTGGCATCGGCCTCGGGCAGCTTGGTGACGAGGATCGACGATTTCGCGCCGACATGGCAGCCAAAGGCCTGGCAGAAGCCGCAATAGGTGCAGCCGGGGCGGTCGCCATAGGGCTGCGAGATGATCGCCCGCGGCGAGGAGAACGGATGCAAGCCGAGTTTCTTGGCGCCGGTCTCGAACAGGATCGCCGATTGATCGACCAGGAGCGGCGGCAGCGGGTATTCGCGGCTGCGCGGCGCCTCGAAGACATTGCCGCCGTCGATCTTCTTGCCTTGCAGGTTGCCGGCCTTGCCCGACACGCCGAGCTCGTATTCGGCCTTGTCGTAGAACGGCTCGAGCTCGGCGTAGCTCAACGGCCAGTCGACCAGCGAGGAGTCGCCCGGAATGGCGTCCGCGCCGTAGCGCTCGATGGTCTTGGCGCGCACCCGGAAATCGTCCTCGTGCATGCGCCACGACAGCGAGCCGTAATGCACCGTGCCGCCGCCGGCCTGATAGCCGTTATTGAGCACCGGCATCGGATGGGCCTGCGCGCTCGCGTTCGGCCGCCAGGTGACCGGATCGCGCTGGATGTTCGGCCGCAGATCCTGACGCTCGAAATAGCGCAGCTCGTCGTGCGGCTCGAAGTCGGCGGTCTTCAGGCGCGGTCCGCGTTCGAGACCGATCACCTTCATGCCAGCCTTGCCGAGCTCGGCGGCGAGGATGCCGCCGACGGCGCCGACGCCGACGATCACAACATCGGTTTTTTCGGTGGCCATGGCTCAACCCTCCTTGCCGCTTTTCATGGACTTGGCCCGCGCCTGCAGGCCGATGATGGGCTCGCGGGTGAACGCCTGTGGGCTTGCCATGTCCTCCTGGGTGAAGATCGGCTGCGCGCCGGGGAAACCGACCAGCCGCCAGCCGGCGAAGTTCTTGTTGCCGCCGTAGACCGGGTCGGCGAACATGCCTTCCAGGGTGTGGGTGCGCACGGTGTTGAAGAACGCGACAGCGGTCGGCCAGACGAACGCCGGCGCCTTGCCGGCTTCGAGCGCGCCGATGCATTCGTCCTGCGCTGCCGCGGTGAGACGACGGAACGGCTTGCCGTAGGCTTGCGCGCAATGGGCGTCGAGTTGGGCGAGGCCTTGCCGGTAGAAATATTGCTGATCCGAATAGGCGCCGGCCAGCGCCAGATCGATGTAATTGAGCACGTCCGCGTCGGTGGCGCCCGGCTTGCCGGGCTCGCCGGGCATCAGCCGCTCCGTGAAGGCGACGACGGTGCGCGAATCGTCGTCGTTGAAGAAGGCGCCGTGGCGATCACCCATCGCGCTCATGTCGCTCATGCCGCTCATGTCGCCTTTGGCGTGATCGGGCGCGGGCGGCGGATTGACCGCCGGAGCGTCCGTGGCGGCGTGATGTTGCCTGGCGGTTTTCGCGAACGCGTCCGGGATGAGCGCGGTGCTGGCGGCGGCGCCGGCCCCGAGTGCCGTGCCGACGAGAAATGCACGGCGGCCTTCGTCATGCTTGGGCATGCGGTGATCCTCCCTGTTGCCGCCGATCCGGGCCGCTCGGCTGCGCGCGACGCAGCGGCGGCTGCCGTGACGGCGGCCTTATGGGCTTAGACTGTCCCTATCGGCGCATGCAGGCAAGGCTAAAGAGGAGCGCGCAAGACTAAAGAGTCATGCGCTGCACGCTCGTGATCGCGCCGCCCGCGTCGCGAATGCGCGCGACGGCGTCGGCGATCGGCTCGATGGCGACATGGCTCTTGCAGAACTACGAACGCGTTACGTCACTCGGCGTTTTGCGCCTGGACAGACCAGTTCGTTCCGACATTGCCGACGCCAACGGACGACGACACCGTGGCGCCGTTCATCAGCCACATCGCGAGATCGCCGGCGCTGTCGAGCAACAGAATGTCGCTCTTGCCGTCGCCGTTGTAGTCGCCGATCTGGGCGACGTTCCAGGTGCTCGGCAGCGCGGCGACGACTGCGGCAGATTGCACCTGCACGCCGTTGAAGAACCAGATCGCCAACGTCCCTGTATTGCTGTCGCGCCACAGAATGTCGGTGTTGCCGTCGCCGTTGAAATCGCCGATGCCGGCAATCACCCAATTGCCCGGCACGTTGCCGAGACTGGCCGATTGCACGATCTGATTTCCCCTGATCTGCCAGATCGCCACGTCGCCCGCCGTATCGCGCCAGATCACGTCGCCGCTGTCGTCCGACGCGACGATGCTCCAGTTGGTCGGTACGGTGCCGAAGTTTGTCGTCCCGGCGACGGTGCTGCCGTTCATGAACCAGACCGCGAGGCTGCCGCTGGTGCTGTCGCGCCACAGCAGGGTGGCAAAGGTACTGCTGTTGCCGGTGCCATAGACGTTCCAGTTGGTCGGCACGTTGCCGAGACTT
>Ga0182024_10004046_pt1 | contig 34141 bp, 35 predicted proteins | sample P32metaG_FD_120480 | JGI IMG/M metagenome (GOLD analysis project Ga0182024, IMG submission 120480) | Permafrost microbial communities from Stordalen Mire, Sweden - P3-2 metaG (Illumina Assembly) | ecosystem: Environmental > Terrestrial > Soil > Wetlands > Permafrost | place: Sweden: Stordalen... | reverse complement strand
AGGGTCTCTCGACGTTTCGATGAACGCACAAGCCATTGCGGTCGAAGGACGCGTGAGCCGCCGTCTCATGCCCGGGTTTCACGGATCGTGGAGCATGGGATCGCTCGCCGGCGCCGGAGTGGGGGTGCTGGGGGTTGGTCTCGGCTGGTCCCTGAGCGAGCAACTCCTGATTTTCGCGGTGCCTTGTCTTTTCGTGGTGGGGTGGCTCTCGACTCAGATGATCCCCGACACTCAAGCCCGGGTCGAGAATTCCTCAGGGCTGCCAGAGAAAGCTCGCTGGAGTCTCCTTCAGAAAGCGATTGTTGTTTTGGCCGCCATCGCCTTCGCGGACATGTTTTGTGAGGGCGCGGTGGCGGACTGGACGGCGGTGTACCTGCACGGAACTCTCCACACGTCGGCCGTCGTAGCCGGACTCGGGTACGCGGCGTATCTCCTCGTCATGATGACCGTGCGACTTCTCGGTAACACGGTGATGAATCGCTTTCCCGTCTACTTGGCGCTACCGCTGCTGGCGATCGTCGGCACGGTCGGTCTCGGAGTCGGATTGATCATCAATCGCCCGGCGAGTGTTCTGGTGGGCTTCATGTGTCTCGGAGCAGGTTTGGCGTTGGTCGTGCCCATGGTCTTCAGCGCCTGTGGGCATATTCCCAATGTTCACCCGGGTACGGCCGTCGCCACGGTGTCGGCGTGTGGGTGGACCGGGTTTGTCCTTGGTCCTCCTCTTATTGGAGCGATTGCGTCGCTGACCTCGCTGCGGACTGCTCTGTTCTTGCTGCCTCTCCTTACCGCATTGGTCGTGGTGGCGACCGGGTCGGCGCGAGTTCTTCGCAGTGAGCGCGAGGCAACGACTGCGTAGTCGCGACCATCGCTTAGCCCGACGCGAGCTATTTGGCCATGACCTTGCGCCACAGCGGCGCGGGCAAGTGGCGCAGCGCAAAGAAGACGTAACGCAGGATTGGCGGGCTCCAGATGACGCGCTCGCCGCTCGCCAGCCCCTTCATAACGTTCTGGGCCACCTCGTCGACCCCGGTCGTGAAGGGTCGCTCGGGCGTGCCTGTCGTCATCTTCGAGCGCACGAAGCCCGGGCGCAGCAACTGCAGGGTGACCCCGGTCCCCTCGAGCGAGTCGGCAAGGCCGTCGCAGAGCCGGTCGAGGCCGGCCTTAGCCCCGTCGTAGAGGTAGGCGACCCGGCGAGCGCGCACCGCGGCGACCGAGGACATCACGAGGATCCGGCCGCCGCCTTGGGTCACGAGGCGCCGGCGCACCTCGGCGAGGGCCGCGACGGGCCAGGCGAAGTTGACCGTGGCCATCAGACCCGCGGCCGCGGCGTCGTCGTCCATGGCGAACTGGTCGCCGAGTATCCCGACGGCCACGATCACCAGGTCGACCCGACCGCCCGCCTTCTCGAAGGCCTCAGAGACCGTGGCCCTGGCGTTGGCGACGTCCCTAGCGTCGAAGAGCACGGTGTCGGTGGTGACCCCGTACTCGTGAGTCTCTTGCGCCGCGGCGTCGAGGAGATTCTGGTTGCGCCCGGCCAGCACCACGGTGTGGGCGCGCGCGGCGCAGAGCTTGCGAGTCACCGCCCGGGCGATGTCCGAGCTGCCGCCCAACACGACGACGGTCTCGGGCTGTCCCAAGGCGTTTTCCATGACTATCTCCCTGTGTGCTGTAAGCGACGGGCGAGGTCGCTCTCGAGCCTGACCTAAGATTGAAGTTAGACGGGACGGTGTCGCTTGGACGTACAGGTTATCGATGTACGGGCGTGCCCCTGGTGGCGTCCGCTAAAGGTCGCGTTTGTGGGCGAGAGCCGCGGGTCCGCGCGTATGGCTGAGTTTCAATCTCAACTGTTGGATTCGTTTCGTGACCAGGGTCACACCATCGTGACCACGAGCGAGGCAGATATTGATCTGTTGATCGATAACGCCACGATTCCTGACGGACCTGAACCATTGGTACGACGCATCCAGGAGCGGTCTCAGCCACTGATGTTGACCGTTATGAAGGACTATCAACTCAAACGTCGACCACACAATTTGGTCGTTCTCGTCGGTGTGGATGAGTCGTTGGGTTCGTGGTCTCATGTTGACGTGGTCTCAACGGCACGTGTCGCCATGGGCAAAATAGGTTCTTTTAAAATTGTCTTCGTGTCCGGCTCTGGGGCCGATGAGGTCACTTACTGTACTCTCGAGGGGGGACACCCCACGGAGACGCTCGCGAAGGTTGACGGGTTACGTGACCGGCTGGTGGCGAGCGCAAGCGCTCGAGAAGTTGGCGGACAGTTCGATGTCAATAGTGACGCCATCACGCAGGCAGAGTGGAACGAAACCAAGATTCCCGATGAAATAGTGCGTGCGGGCCATCGTATGCATCAGTTGGGACTGTTGCCGCAGCCCCAAAAGATTTCGGACTACGTGTCTCCACGAATGGCTCGAGTGTACGAGCGGTACCTGGGTCTCAAGGGTTTTAGTGAGGGCATGCTGTTCGCCGTGGATCCCCTCACGGGGACCACGATGGTGACGGCTTCGGGTAGTTGGGACGTCGACAAACGGGCGTTACATCGCGATGAAGTCACCGCGATTTCGGGAATCGTTGAGGGGCGAGTGCAAGTACAAGCTCCCTTCGGCGTTCGGCCCAAGGGACCTTCCGTAGAGGCGCTTGAAGTGTTGTCGCTTCTCGACGCCGTCCCACGCATCCGGTTAGCCCCCGATGGAGCGAACGGTTGGCGACTCGATCCCAAGGGCCAGATCGAGGTGCCGATCATCAGATCTGGGATTCACGCTCATATTGGCGTGGCGTCCGCGGACGACGCGTTAGTGGAGACGATTGAACCTGATCGAAAGAACTATCCGTACGGCTTTGGCTGCGGGACCGACTTGATGTGCGAAGTCGCGCGAAGTACTGTCGAGCGTTCCTCAGCGATTAATGATCCGAAGGATCACCGACGATACGTTCGTTGGCCGATGTTGTACCACGGTGAGATGGTGGTGGAGCTCTGGAAGGAGGGAGCCGAAAACGTGACGTTTGAGGGTCTCCTTGATCTATTCGATAATGCCAAGAACAACGCCATCAGATTCCGTTCCGATCACGTTGATCAACCGCGTTGAAGACAAGTTGATTTCGGAGAGCGGAGTTCGGCAATCCGAGCGGCAGACCCGTTTGAGACCGCAGCATACGAGAAACGCAGTCGCTAGTTCAGTGTGGGCGCAAAAGATGGCACCCCTTGTGTCAGAAAGTCAGAACTCAACCTTGAAATGGCTAACCGCAATGTCCGCGTTACTCGGGAGGAGCCGCGATATCGGGAGGTTTGGGTCCAGTGCCGTACCACAAGTACCCGCCTGAGACCCCCCGTGCGATGACGAAGTCCGTTCTATCGCGAGCCCAGGCGACAGCTTCCAAGAGTACGTCGAAAACTGGAGAGAAATCGAAACTTCCGTCGGGCTGTTCCACGTGGCTCGAATAGCGAAGTGGCTCATCAATATTCTCCGGCGCAATGTATGCCTTCGCGATCGGGGTGTCCATGCTTTCCATGGCTAGCACCCCACAGTGGTTGTAGTTCAAACTCCTGTCGTCGAGTGGTTGCGTTGGCTCGATGCCCTGGAAGAGTTCGTCAAAGAGCGGGATTAGCACTAAAAGACGTTATGAATCATTGTCTTAGAACCATAGAAGGACAGCTCATCCAGGTCCCAAAGGCCGAACCGCGACATCGTCGGGAAGGAGCCGTTGGCGCGTCGCCACGTTGCGATGTAGACCTGTAGGGAGTTTTGCCATGTTGGTGGAAGAGAAGGGGGATGCCCGATGGGTGCTCATGACAACGGAGAACTGATCCGCAGCGGATACGAGGCGTTTTCTAAAGGGGATATGGAGACGATTGCCAAGATTTTTGGACCGGACATCCGCTGGAACATCAGTGGCCGCAACCGGATTTCTGGGACCTATAACGGGCAGGAAGAGACGTTTGCATTCTTCGGCAGGCTCATGGAGCTTACGGACGGTACCTTCACTGTCGCTGTTCACGATCTGCTCGCCACCGACGACCATGTGGTTGTGCTCGTCAAGGAGTCCGCGAGACGTGAAGGTAAGAGTCTGGAGTCTGATGACGTCCACGTTTGGCACCTCGCAAACGGAAAAGCGGTGGAGTTCTGGGGGATATCGAGAGATCAGCACGAGGTCGACGAGTTCTGGGCGTAACGAGAATCGTCGCGCGCCCGTTCGCTCCGTAACCAACTAGTGGTTCAGCGCGATATGGCGGTAGGAACCGCGTAGATCTCGAACCAGTTGAGGGACCGGCAGTTGGCGAGCGAAGCTTCGCGAGGGTCGGGACTTAGGCGTCGCGGCGAGGCTGAACTCGGTATCGACAACGGCGGTGCGATTGTGCACCTAATGGGAGTCGACATGGGTCGGCGGCGGGCGGTTCTCGATTGGCGAAGTCTTTGAGAGTGCCGGAGGTCCCGAAGAATTCGTCGCACCCCCAACGGTATCTACCTTGAAGGGGTGGACGATGTTGACCGAAGTCGGTCACGAAAGTACTGATTAACGATTCTTTCCACGTGACGAATCTGCGCTTCTTTTCGTTTTGGGCATCCTATGGGCATTAACGCGTTTCACCAAGTGTCCGTTCGCCGTGGTGAACGATACTAACGAACAGTGGGAACTACCGAAGAATGAGGCCGCCATCCAGACAGAGGACTTGTCCGGTCATGGCAGCCCCTTCGTCCGAGGCCAGGTAGGCAACAGCGGCGGCTGTGTCGTCAGGAGTGAGGCGTCTGTTGAGTGCTTGTAGGCCGACGACTGCGTCAAAGTCGGCCTCGGTATTCGCACTCCGCGAGCCTGGTGTATCAGTGAGGCCCGGCGCCACTGCGGACACGGAGATCCCACTTTCGCCAAGTGACACAGCGAGAGTGCGCATGACGCCGATCAAAGTACCCTTGCTTGCGACGTAAGGAAGCATCTCCGGTCCAGGTGGGGACCAGATCGTGTCCGAGACTACGAAGATGATTCTGCCGAATCCTCGTTGGGCCATTGCCGGCACGAATGCCTGCGCAAGCCAGAGCACTGACTCGACATTGACCGCTTGGACATGACGCCAGAGCGTTGAATCAATATGGATGAGATCCGCTAAGTCGAACGATGCCGCACTGTGCACCAACACATCGCATCGACCGTATTTCGCCATTACCTGAGCGGCGGCCTCTCGCGTGGACTCTTCGGAGGACAGATCACAATCGATGCCACCAGTGCGGTCGATGACTTCGGTCCGAAAGCCGTTTGAACGCAGGCGGCTCACAATCGCGCCACCGATTCCACCACTTCCGCCCGTCACGACCGCTACGCGGGTGTCCGTGTTTTCGTGAAGCGAGATCATGAGCCGCTCACGATGGGGAAGTGACGATCTATTTCCGAACGAGTCGCCTCGTCGAGTCGAATTGAACCCGATCCGATATTTTCAAAGAGGTGTTGGCGGGTGCGAGTGCCAGGGATGAGCAAGATGTTGGGCGCGAGTTCGAGAAGCCACGCGAGCGCGATTTGCGCGGGAGTGGCAGCCAATCGCGCGGCGATGTCGACGAGTACCGGGCTCGTAAGAATCTCGTTTTGAACGCCACGCGGCCAGCCCAGCGGACAGAACGGTACGAACGCGATGCCCCGCGATTCGCAGTCGTGCACGATGTTCAGCGAGCGTTGATCGGCAAGGTTGAATAGATTCTGGACACACACGATCTGCGCTTGAGCGAGAGCGCGGTGCAGGTGTTCTCGAGCAATGTTGCTTAGTCCGATTCCGCCGATCAATCCTTCGTCACGGGCCTGAACGAGAGAAGCGAGTTGCGCGTCAAAGCGGTCTCCCGGTTTCGAACCGTCCATGATGCGCAAGTTCACCGCGGCAATTTGACTCACTCCGAGCGTTTCCAGGTTCTCCTCGATGCCGGCGCGCAGTTGGTCCGGTTCGTCGTAGGTGAGGACGGCTCCCACCTCGTCACGACGCGCCGCAACTTTGCTAACGATCGCGAGGTCACTCGGATACGGGTGTAGCGCTTCGCGAATGACCTCATTGACGGTGCCCGGTCCGTAGAACTGCGCCGTGTCAATGTGGTTGATGCCGCTTTTGATTGCGGCGCGTAACACACGGAGCGCCTCGTCGCGGTCTCGAGGTGGCCCAAAGACGTTGTCGCCCGCGAGTTGCATTGCGCCGTATCCGATTCGATGGACCCGAAGGTGTCCGATTGCGAAGGTCCCGGACGACTCGACCGTTGAAGACGCGTTCACTCGATCTGCACTTTCGCTGCCACGGCGCGCAACGTCGTCATTCTCCGAGGTCACGATCAGGCTCCGTACGCGGGGAGAATTGCGCCGCTCACGGGCGCCGCCGCGTCGCTCGCCAAGAACGCCACGACTTCGGCGATCGCTTCGGGAGCGACGGCGTGTGACAGTGCCTCTTTCGGGAGCAGCGCTTGATTTCTTGCGGTGTCGATCAGTTGAGGTGCGACGGCGTTCACGCGAATGCCAAGGGGACGCAACTCGAGGTCGAGGACGCGCGTCAAGTGGACCAAGCCGGCCTTGCTGACTGCATATGCGGCCAGGCCAGCCGTCGGTTCGAGACCGGGGCGAGACGCTATGTGCACGATGGCCCCGGAACCCTTCGTCTGCATGTAGGGCGCCACCGCCTGACTCAGCCACAACGCAGGTGCGAGGTTGACATCGATCATGAGGCGAAATTGATCGGGCGTCGTCGTCATCGCGTCGGCGATCTCGAATGCTCCGAGGGTGTTGACCAAGACGTCGGGAACACCGACGTTCTGGACGATGTGTTCGATCATGGGCGCTACGGCAACTGGGTCCGTGGCGTCCGCCAACTCGCGGACGATGCCCTTGGGGAGTAATTCCAATTCGGAAGTACTGCGATCGACCGCGACGACGGTCATGCCTTGACTGGCAAGTTTGACGGCCGTCGCTCGACCGAGCTCTCCGCCCCCGACCACGACGGCGACACGATCCACTGGAGGAAGGCTATTTGGCATATTCCGTACCGGTCTTTCTATGTCTGTTGAGAAAATGGTTTCGAAATGCCGCCGTCGCGGTGGCCTCCCGGTGCAACCAAGTTGCTTGGCGAAGCAAGTTAAAATAGTGGGAGTGCCCTCCGTCGAACCGCTCACTCCAGACGAAGATGCGCTCTGGCGTGCTCAGATGCGAATACTCAAAATACTGCCACGACTCCTCGACAGTGACCTCGTCCGAGGCGTGGGACTGACGGCGAGCGAGTACACAACGATCATGCATCTCTCGGAAGCCCCGAATCGTCAGTTGAGAATGGCGGACCTCGCGAGCGCGACTGACCTGTCGGCGAGCCGGACGACTCGCTTGGTGGCCGAGCTCGAATCGCGTGGCCTCGTGACGAAGACCACCAGTTCCTCCGACGCACGAGGCAACGTCGCGAAACTCACTCCTCGGGGTATGGCCAAGATGAGGTCCGCGTGGCCCGTGCACCTCGCGAGCGTTCGGTGCCACTTCTTCGATCACATCGATACGAGCGACGTCGTGAGCGCCGCGAAGGCTCTTTCTGATGTGGCGGCTCGCCTTGAAGAAGCGTCCATCGAATCGCGAGTGCGACGTTAGGTCCTTCATCTCCCAACGGTGAGAAACCATGGGTAGTACTCGGAGCGAGAATCGTCGCTCGTGCTCGAATTCGTGCGACCTCGTTTGCGTCCCATCAGCGGAGGCCCCAGCCCAACCATAATTGCTTGCCCACGCAAGCAAAGTCAGGTATGGTCCTGAGTGTTGGCGCGACCGTGGGGGTGTGTCACCTTCAGAAAGGAGCGGCGTGGGTCCAGTGTGCGCGGTGCTCGAGCCGTTGCCGACGGTGACGTCCATGGTGGTTCTCTGGGGGAGCGATTGTTCAGATGCCCGGGTGGAGGCGCGAGGTCAGGACAAGATCGACAACTTGGGGAACCGTGTCGACACGTGCCCAGTCGCGCTGGAGCTCGCACGCCAACGTCACCCAGCTAATCGGCTGGGCTCCTGCTTGCACAATCCGCTCAAGACCGGCTCGGTGCGCTTCGGGCGAGGTTCCCCCTACGGCGTCAACAACAGGGAAGACCTCATAACCCTCTCGCATGGCGTCAAGCGATGGATAGGCGAGGCAGACCTCGGTCCACAAGGCGGTCATAATCAACTTGTTGCGCCCGGTCGCCTCAATCGCCGCGCGAAACTCGACGTCCTCCCACGCGTTGATTTGTGTTCGATCGAGCTCAACGGAGTCCGAAAGGACGTCTCTAAGTTCCGGGAGAGTTGGCGGCTGTCCGTTTGCGACAACGTTTACCGTCGACAGCACTATTGGAACTCCGTACGTCTTGGCAAGTCGGGCGACCGTGACGATATTCCGAGTCAAGAGTTTCGTGTCCATAGAAGTAACGGTCGCCAGCTGCGCTGGCTGGTAGTCGATGATGACTAGGGCACTGTTGGCGGGTGTCAACAGGGGGTCCGTCAGTGGGTCTCGCATTTTCTCACTGGTCATTGGGATCTCTCTTTCTTGTCAAAGATTGCTCCATTGTGCGAGGGAGTTGCTACTGCAAGCATCTAGGAAACCCATAGTTTCAATCTCGTCTGATTTCACTCAATGGTCGGGAGAGGCACAGATTTCGCCTTCGGTCATATCCGGCGGAGTGTTGAGATGCTGATCGGGCGGCGGAACGAAATCGCCGAACTCGAGAGGGTGCTCGTTCAGGCGCAACGAGGTCAGGGTGAAGCATTGGTCGTTCTCGGTGAGGCAGGAATTGGCAAGACCTCGTTGATCGACGAAGTGATCACGACCGTGAAGGACACTCGAGTTCTGCGCAGCACCGGCAACGAATTGGAGATGGAGCTCCCCTTTGCATCGCTGCAGCGCCTCTGTAGTTCGGTATTCGATAAGTTGCCAGATCTTCCGGAACCTCAAAGTCGCGCACTGAACGTGGCCTTCGGTCTCGCGGTCGGCGATCCCCCCGAGCGATTGGTCGTGGGACTCGCTTTGGTGAACTTGCTAAACCAGTTAGGGACTGGGCAGACGGTGGTTTGTGTGCTCGATGACGCCCAATGGATCGACCAAGCTTCGGCCCACGCAATAACGTTCGCCGCTCGCCGCGCCCCCGGCATGTCAGTGTCCTTCCTCTTTGGTGCGCGAATACTCACGAAGGAGTTGCACGGAATACCCACGATGCTCATCAATGGAATTGGCGAGGCCGATGCGCGTGAATTGGTCAACTCGGCACTTTTGCACCGCATGGATGAACACGTCCTCGAGCGATTAGTGGGTGAAGCTCACGGCAACCCCCTCGCGTTGCTCGAACTTCCGCGCAATTTCTCGCCTGCTCAAATGGGTGGTGGATTTGGCTTGCCCGTTTCGGTCCCACTTCACGGGCGAATCGAGGAGAGTTTTCGACGCCGACTTCGTCGATTGCCGCCGCCATCTCGGTTGTTGCTCTTGGTTGCCGCCGCCGAACCCACGGGTGATTCAGCACTCATTTGGCGGGCAGCTGAACTTTTGGACATACCCGAGTCGGCGGCGGATCAACCAAAAACCGAACATCTGCTTGATCTCAGCGCGGGAATCATGTTCCGTCACCCACTGGTCCGCTCGGCGGTCTACAGCGCAGCGTCCGCAGTGGATCGTCGACGCGTACATCGTGCGCTAGCGGACGCCACCGATCCCGTCGTGGATCCTGATCGTCGCGTGTGGCACCGAGCTCAGTCATCTGCACGTCCTGATGAAAACATCGCCCAAGAGTTGGAGGTCTCTGCGGAACGGGCTCAATCTCGTGGCGGCTTCGCCGCCGCAGCGGCGTTCATGGAACGCTCCACCGAATTGACGCCGAATATGAAGGTCAAAGCGGAACGTGCATTGCGTGCCGCCGATGCCAAGCGTGTAGCCGGTGACTTGGACGCCGCCCTCGGGCTCGCCAACATTGCTCAACGGGGGCCGTTGGACAATCACCAGCGCGCTCGACTGGATGTACTACGCGCGCAGATCTTGTTTGCTTCGCATCGCGGCAGGGAAGCGCCGCCGCTCTTGCTGCAAGCCGCGTATCGTCTTGAGCCTCTTGACCCGAGCGGTGCACGAGAAACGTATCTCACCGCGCTGACCGCCGCGCTGTTCGCAGGTCGATTCTCCAGCGGCGCAAGCGCCGAAGATGTCGCACGTGCCGCTCATACTTCACCCAAGCCGACTGGACCCATAAAGGCCTCTGATCTTCTGCTCGAGGGACTGGCCCTTCTGATCACCGAAGGACCGGTCTCTGGCACGCCCGCCTTGCGATTTGCTCTGGAAGCGTTTCGAAGCGACGATGTGAGCGGCGACGTACAACTCCGCTGGTCGTGGCTGGCCGGTCGGGCCGCGGGACACATCTGGGATTACGAAAACTGGGACTATCTCACCGCTCGTCACGCTCAGGTGGCCCATGAAATGGGTGCGCTCAGTATGTTGCCGTTGACGTTGAGTACTCGAGCGGGCTTGAAACTCTTCGCCGGGGAAATCGAAACTGCGAATTCGATCATGGAGCAGGTCAAATCATTCGCTGACGTCATAGATACGCAAGCGGTGCCGTACGCGGCGTTGACTGTCGCTGCTTTTCGTGGTGACGAACCCAAGGTTCAATCACTGTTCATTGAAACGGAGCGAGACGTCCTCGAACGCGGTGAGGGCGTGGGATTGACACTCGCGCAGTGGGCTTCCGCGGTCCTCTACAACGGTCTCGCCCAGTACGATCGAGCATTTGCGTCGGCAGCAGAAGTGTTCGAGAAGCCCAATGAATTTTGGTTTCTCCCGTGGGCTGCGGTCGAACTGATTGAGGCGGCGAGCCGCACCGGCAACGGTGTCCAGGCAGCAACGGCATTTGCTCGTTTGGCCGCAGGAACTTCGGCGAGCGGCACCGATTGGGCCCGCTCGATTGAGGCACGGTGTCGTGCGCTCCTCACTGACGGCGATGCCGCTGAGCCGCTTTATCGGGAAGCAATCGATCGGGTCACGAATACGCCAATGCGCTGGGACCTCGCGCGGGCCCGACTCGTCTACGGCGAATGGCTCCGTCGCGAGCGTCGCATGAAAGATGCGCGCGAACAGCTACGCGCGGCCGAAGACCTATTCGGCGACTTTGGGGCCAAGGCCTTTGCTGAACGGGCTCGAGTCGAGCGACTCGCTACGGGAGAGCACGCTCGCAAACGCTCACCAGCCACAAGATTCGAACTCACACCTCAAGAGTCACAGATTTCTCGAATGGTTGCCGAAGGTTCGTCGAATAGAGAAATAGCTTCAAAGCTCTTTATAAGTGCGAGCACCGTCGAGTATCACCTTCACAAAGTATTTCGAAAATTCGGTGTGCGTTCGCGAGCGCAGCTGGCTCAACGCGTTCTCCAATCGGCCGGAACATTCACGCCACCCGAAAGTGAAGTTTGAATGCACTGCGCAGTGGTTGACTCCGTGGGAGGAGCCGCACGTCGCGACGTGGTTTCATGAGTATTTCTGTCTCGATTCTTCAAAGACAGTTCGCACACCGACCCACGGCCTCGCTGTAGCGCATCTCGGGCCGATTCATAGCATCAACACGACTCGAATTCGGAATGCGTTGGAAACGTCGACCGGCAATCTCCGGGTGAGACTACGGGTTTCCTAGATGCCAGTGAAGTTTCTGTTGGCGGACAATCACTGGGCGCGGCTCGGCGTGGTTGGGCGTCGACGCGCGCACATTCGAAAGAGAGGGGACAGTAGATGTCACTGAAGAACGAGCAGATCGTCCGACGGGCGTACCAGACAGCCGAAGAGAAAGACATTCCCGGTTTCGTTGGCTGTTTCACTGAGGACGGAACTTTCACGGACGAATCAATTCAAGTTACGTACGTTGGCCCGAATGAATTGGGCAAAACCGTCGAGATCTATGGCGCTGCTTTCCCCGACATGCACCGAGAGCTGTACCAGTTCTACGAGACCGGTGACATTGTCGTCGTGCAACTCGCTCTCCAAGGCACGCACCTCGGGCCCCTCGAACTTCCCGTCGGAATAATCCCGCCGACCGGCAAGCGCATGAACGCGCCGTGTTGCGATGTTTTCGAACTTACGAACGGAAAGATCAAGCGATTCGACTGCTATCCGTCCGGCACGGTCGTGCTCACGCAACTCGGCGTCCTTCGCAACTTGGACGCGAATCTTCAGCATTGACATGACCAGCGAACCCATCAAAATTGGCTACTGCCTCTCCTTGACTGGCCCGCTCGGAGCGAACGGGCAAACTGCCCGACTTACGCACCAGATTTGGGAGGAGGATGTGAATGCTCGCGGTGGATTGCTCGGGCGCGAAGTGGCACTGGTCTGCGTCGATGACCAGTCAAACGCCGCTTCCGTCGCAGAGATCTACGAATCGCTGCTGTCCGACCATGTCGATCTGTTGCTTGGCGGATACGGCAACAATTCGATTAGTCCCGCCATGCCACTTGTCATGAAGAACGACAAATTCTTCGTAGGGCTCATGGGACTTGGGGTGAATAACGAGCTTCACTACGAGCGGTACTTCGCGATGATTCCTACGGGCTCAGACCCCAATGTGGCGTTGACTGAAGGTTTCTTTTACACGGCTGCTCGACAGTCGCCTCGACCGAAGACGGTGGCAATTCTCGCGGCGGACGCTGACTTCACGAAGAATCCAATCGCCGGAGCGCGGATCAATGCAGCGCAATTCGGCTTCGAGGTGGTCTCCGAGACCAAGTACAGCTTGGCCACCACTGACTTCGTCGCCGTCTTGAAAGCCCTCGAACCACATGAACCGGATGTCCTCTTTCTCTGTTCGTACCTGAATGACTCCGTTGGCCTGGTGCAAGCAATCTCGGAGTCCCGTATCGCGCCGAAGGTGATTGGTGGCGCCATGATCGGACCACAGAGTACGAAGGTGCAAGAGCAACTCGGACCGCTCTTGAACGGATTGGTGAATTACCAGTACTGGCTACCGACGGCGAAGATGTCCTTCCCAGGTGTCGAGCAACTGATCGCGAAGTATCAGGAACGAGCCTTGGGAACTCCCGCAGACGCACTTGGCTACTACGTGGCCCCGATGGCGTACGCCCAACTGCAGGTGGTGGAGCAGTCAGTCAGGGAGACCGGTGGGCTCGTCGATGCCGACCTCGCTGAGTACGCTCACGCGGCAAGGTTCCAGACCGTCGTAGGCGACGTCAGATTCGCCGACTCGGGCGAGTGGGCGACTCCTCGCGTGCTGACGGTGCAGTTCCAGAACATACGTTCGAACGACGTTTCGGAGTTCAAGAACCCCAATGCTCAGGCCGTGCTGTACCCCGCAGAGTATGCGAGTGGCGAGTTGTCCTATCCGTACGTCACCCAAGGCAGTAACTCATGAGCGTGTTGAGCATTTCTGTTGTCGTGCCAAGTACCAAACGCAATGAGGCAGTGGCGCGCTACATGGAACTCCTCGGGACTGACATTGTCACGGAGTTCGAACTGCCGGGCGGCTTTACCGTCACCGTGTTACCGGGCCTCTCAATCTTGAGTGGTAATGATGAGGTCGTGTCGAATGTTCGCGATTTGCGTGCATCGCTCATGGTCGATTCGTTGGCTCTCACTCGAGACCGCCTCCAACGATCGGGTTGGTTGATCACCGGCACGCTCGGTTCGCCGGGCAGTTTTCTCGCGCGCGACACCGACGGGACGTTGTTTGAGTTCGTTGAACAAACGATCCTTTGATGCCGGGCCGACTTGACGGCAAGGTTTGCGTCATCACGGGTACTGGCGGAAGCATCGGACGTGCCACGGCCCTTACTTTTGCACGAGAGGGGGCGCTGATCGTCGGCAGCGACGTGACCGTCGACCCAGCGCAAGTGACCGTCGAATGGGTCCAGCGCGCGGGCGGTCAAATGGCTTCTCTGCACCCTTGTCAGATTAATGAACCGTCAGAGTGTGCACGACTCGTCAACTTTACGATGAGCGAGTTTGGACGGATCGACGTGTCGTTCAACCTCGCCTCGCAGTCTCACTTCAGTCCCATCGAGACGTTCACGGATGGAGACTGGTCCGCCGCACGCAGAGACGAGATTGATTTGGTCTTCTATCTCACGCGGGAGGCGTGGCCGCACCTAAGGGCCAGCAGGGGGGGTGATCCTGAACATGGCCTCGCTGAATGGATCACTCAGTTTCAAACTGCTCCCGGCCCTGGCTCACACGACCAATAAGGCAGCGATCATCGGGAAGACGCGCCATCTCGCAATGGAAGGAAGCGAATATGGAATCCGCGTGAATTCGATCTCGCCTGGCTTCATCGAGACGACGCGACCCGAGAGCAGTTGGAGGATGAGCGATTTGGCCGCCAGATGCGCGAGAGGACGCTCCTCGGCCGATTCGGTCAGCCCGAGGACATTGCCAACATCGCCCTGTTCCTCGCCTCCGAAGAGAGTTCGTACATAACGGGCATCGATCTCGTTGTCGATGGCGGCATGAAGGTCTGGTGACGTGCACTCGCGCCCGGCACTCAGCGGCTGTGTGAATTCGTTGCCGTCCACAGCCAATGAATGACACGTCGCGACTATGGCTTTCCTAGATGAGATGCCGCTCTCGAAAAATTACGGTCAATCAGACGGAAGCCCATTTCAATCGATTGAGGAGAGAAGAATGACCACTGATACGAGTGCCACGGGCGCCTTCGCATTGCGAGACTTTGCCCCTGTTCCCGAGTCGTCCCTTGGACCCGTCGTCAACGAACTGGGCTATTACGTGGGTCGAATCGAACGCAACCTGTACTGGGTGACCGACGGCGTATACCAGTGTGGTTTCGTGACCACGCCGGATGGCGTGATCCTGTTAGACGCTCCGGCGACGATTGGTCACAACATTCAGCGAGCTATCGACGAGATCGCGTCCGCTAATGACGTGAGCAACAAAGTGACCTATCTAATCCATTCTCACCACCACGCGGACCACGCAAGTGCATCCTCGTTGTTTGGCACCGACGTCGTCCGCATTGGCCACGAAGAGACTCGTAAACTCATGCTGCGCGACAACGACCCCAATCGTCCGCCACCCGAAGAGACGTTTCAGGATCAGCGCACGCTAGAGATCGGTGGCGAGCGAATCGAACTCGGCTGGCATGGTTCCAATCACTCGCCCGACAACAGTTACATCTATGTACCGAACCACGACACGTTGATGCTCGTCGACGTGATCAACGTTGGCTGGGTGCCGATCTACAGCTTGAATCTCGCGGTTGATGTTCCTGGGTACATCGCCGCTCCCGAGATTGCCCTTGGCTACGAGTGGACGCACCTGATTAGTGGGCACATGGGCAGGCTCGGCTCCCGCGACGACGTCGCCCTCCACCAGCAGTTCGTCGGTGAGATTGCCGACAACCTGCGGCAGGTCTTCACGACGTTCGATCCCACGGAGTACTACCAGAAGTACTGGCCCAATATGTGGGCGTCTGTTTCCGAGCATTTGGACGAGGTGGCCCGCCGTGCGTGCGCGCCGCTGGCTGCGAAGTACGCGGGTCGAATCGCGGCGGCTGACATTGATTCATTCGTCGTGAGCACTGCTGTTTGGATCCTCGAATCACTCCGCCTGGATCTTGGTCTCGGTATCCAGGTCCACCCCTAACAGATAAGGAAAAACATGACCAACATTGCAATCATTCTTGGAAGCACGAGACCGGGGCGACGAGGCGAAGGGGTCGCAAAGTGGGCCTACGAGATTGCTCAGTTACGGACTGACGCGCAATTCGAGCTCATCGATCTGGCGGACTACCCGTTGCCGCACTTGGACGAGCCAATGCCCCCGGCGATGGGTCAGTATCAGAACCAGCACACGAAGGACTGGGCAGCGATAATCTCCCGTTTCGATGGTTTCGTGTTTGTGACGCCGGAATACAACCACTCGACGTCCGGCGTGCTGAAGAACGCAATCGATTATCTCTTCGCTGAGTGGAACAACAAAGCGATGGGTGTGGTGTCGTATGGCGTTATTGGCGGGGCGAGAGCGGCTGAACACCTACGGCTGATCGCCGGCGAGTTGAAGATGGCATCCGTGCGCACCAATGTCGCTCTCTCATTGATTACGGATTTTGTGAATTTCACGGACTTTGCACCCGGTGCGTATCAAGGTCCTGCACTCGACACGTTGCTTGGTGAAGTCATTGCATGGAGCGAGGCCCTCGCACCACTGCGCAAAGTAGACGAAGCATCAAGCGATGGTTGGAGATAACGAATGAGTGAAGAACAACGAGCGAACCTGGACGCGACGCTGCGCCAAGCACCATTTGATCTCAGTGGCGACCTGGCAGCACTGCGCGCTGGCTTCGAAGAAGTAATGAAGCACATACCCGTTGCGGTTGACGTTCGAAAGACACGCGTTGAACTGGGAGGCGTGGGCGCTGTCGAGGTCTCAATCAGTGGCGTCGAAACCTCGAACGTGATTCTCTATTTTCATGGCGGTGTGTACGTGATCGGATCTGCCGACGCGACCGTCCCGCTCGCGTCCGATATTGCGAGGCGATCGAAGGCCAAAGTCGTGAGTGTCGACTACCGGCTCGCGCCCGAGCATCCGTATCCAGCCGCTGTGGACGACGCTCGAACTGCATATGAAGGGTTACTGGCACAAGGCGTCGAGCCGAAGAATATTGCGTTCGCGGGTGAGTCGGCGGGAGCGGGCCTCGTGGTGGCGCTGCTGCTCACCCTCCGAGATGCCCAGGCACCGATGCCGGCGTCAGCATTCATGATGTCGCCGTACGTTGACCTAACGCTCTCGGGCAACACAATCGTGGACAAGCGCGACGTCGACCCGCTCTTCACCGAAGAAGTCCTTCGTATGCGCGTGAGCGACTACGTGGCCAGTGACGATCCATCGAACCCACTCATTAGTCCAGTGTTCGGCGACTTTCATGGTTTGCCACCGATGTTGATTCAAGTCGGCTCCCACGAGTTGCTCTTGAGTGACGCAATTCGACTTGCGGAAGGCGCGGCAGAAGATGACGTGGCAGTCGCACTCGAGGTAACACCTGGCGTGCCACACGTGTTCCAGGGGTATGCGGCGTTTCTCGATGAGGGCGATCAAGCGCTCAATCGAGCAGCGGTATTTCTTACTTCGCATTTCTCAAAATCATCGAGCTGACTCAGGAGTCAGTGAGTCGCTGTCGGGAGTTTTGTCCAAGTTCCAAAAGAGACTTGAGGAGATACGTGATGACAGACTTTCCAATAGATGCAATGTCGAGTTCCCCGGCTGAGACCGGTCTCGATCCGAAACGATGGTCGATTCTCTTGGTCGTCGTCGTCGCGCAATTGATGGTGGTGCTCGATGCTTCAATCGTGACCATTGCGCTGCCTTCGGCGCAACGAGCACTGCATTTTTCGGTTGCGAACCGACAGTGGGTGATTACGGCATACTCGTTGGCGTTCGGCGGCCTGTTACTTCTCGGCGGTCGCATTGCCGACTTTGCGGGCCGGCGAAAAGTTTTCATTATTGGCTTGATCGGCTTCGCTGCTGCGTCAGCGCTGGGCGGCCTCGCTGTGGACCAGGCCATGCTCTTTGGGTCACGAGCTCTGCAGGGTGCTTTTGCAGCACTCATGGCTCCAGGGGCGTTGTCGATTTTGACACTCACATTCCAGGACAACGCGGGAGAACGCGCCAAGGCCTTCGGCGCCTATGGAGCTGTAGGGGGCGCCGGGGCTGCCATCGGAGTGCTGGCGGGCGGACTCCTCACCGAGTACGCGTCATGGCGATGGTGCTTTCTCATCAACGTACCGATTGCCCTACTAACAGCGGTGGCCGCTTCACGCGTCGTTCGAGAAACTCGGTCGATCGGAAAGACCGGATACGACATTCCTGGCGCAGTGCTTGCGACGGCGGGAATCGTCAGTCTGGTTTATGGATTTACGAAGGCCGTCGCTGACGGCTGGTCGTCGGCAACGACGCTGGGCTTCGTCATTGGTGGCGTGGTTCTATTAGTCGCCTTTGTCGTGGTGGAGTCTCGCTCGGCGTATCCACTACTGCCGTTGCGGGTTGTACTCGAGCGGAATCGTGGCGGCGCCTACCTGGCGACATTGCTCATCGTCGTGGGGATGTTCGCCATGTTCCTGTTCGTGAGCTACTACATGCAAGGAATCCTTCACTACTCGGCGGCGAAGGCGGGCGTGGCCTTTCTTCCATTCGCGCTCGGAGTGATCGTCGCCGCCGGGATGGCAACTCCACTTGTACCCAAGGTCGGCCCCCGTATTGTCATATCTACCGGCCTACTTGTTGCTGGCGGTGGCATGTTGTGGTTGACCCAGATTGGCGTGCACACTTCGTATTGGACTCACCTGCTGCCTCCGCTGATAGTCATGAGCCTCGGAATGGGTCTGGCTTTCCCGGCACTGAGCAGTACTGCACTGACCAAAGTGAGACCAGAAGATTCTGGTGTAGCGAGTTCGCTGCTTAATGCTTCGCAACAAGTTGGTGCGTCTCTGGGGGCGGCGCTGCTCAACACCATCGCCGCCACGGCGACCGCCAGTTATATTGCCTCGCACGGAACGAGTCTCACGGAAGAGGGAACAGTGCACGGGTTTACAGTGGCCTTCGCCGTGGGAGCCGCCATTCTGGCGGTGGGCGCGATCGTCAGTGCCCTGCTCGTCCAAGGACCTACGAAGGTAATTCCGCATTCAGTGGCCGCGAGTACCAGTGAACTCCACCCATGAGTTCGCCAATCGACGAACTTCACGAATGGAATCGCAAGATGATCGAAGAGTTTCGCTCCCACGGGGGTAAGCCCGGCGGACCTTTCGCGGGATCGCCCCTGTTGTTGCTCCACACAATCGGTGCCCGTACCGGTCAAGAACGTATCAACCCTTTGATGTATCAAGAAATCGTGGACGGCAAAGTCGCGGTGTTCGCCACTGCGAATGGTGCGCCGACTCATCCTGACTGGTACTACAACCTCGTCGTAAATCCGAACGTCAGCGCGGAGATCGGGACAGAGTCACACCGATATCGGGCCTACACCGCACTTGGCGAAGAACGAGAAGATGTCTGGTCTCGACAAAAACTGCGCTTTCCAAGTTTCGCCGATTTCGAGGAAATGACGGCCCGGCAGATCCCAGTTGTCATCCTCGAGCCAAAGTGATTCGGCGTCAAGAGGTTGCGTTGATGTCATCTCACGACGAACCAACATTCGAAGAGTCGGGAGAGAACTCACCGTTTCCACCCTCGGCTGAGTGCTCGATCTCAACGAATTGAGTCGCAACCCAGAATCATCCTCCTCAGGCCAGCGGACCCTGCTGTCTGATCGTCTCCACCGACTCCATCGCTTTGCGGAGTTTAAGTAGCCACTCGTCGGCGTTTGTCGCAACCAATTTGACGCACCAAGCCAACGCATCGGAACGACTGCGGGCCACTCCGCTATCAACCAGCGTGTCGAGAACTGTTCGCTCGGATTGGCGAAGTCGGGTCATCACCGGTATGGACAGGTTGGTGAAGAATTGTTTGGTGCCGCCGATCTCGGCTCCCCAGCTAATGACTCTGCCGAAGTGATGCTGACCTTCCCGGGCTATCGTCATTCGTTCCTCGCGTGTCTCCTCTCGGAACCTCGTGATTCGGCCGGCTTCGGCGGCCGCTTTGGCTACGTCGTCGACCTCTTCGCCCAAATCGGGTGCGGATAGTCGACCAATGATCAGTATTTCGTCGTGATCGATGGTTATCGTCGGCGCCTGCTCGAACCAACTTTCGGGCAGGCGACCGATAATCCAGCCTGAAATCTCCTCGGACGAGATCATCTCCGGCGCGCTCGATGATCGAGAGGGCCGTTCTCCTCGAGCGCTTCTCTTTGTTCGACTTTCAGATTTATTCGACTCCATCTGTGCCTCCTAATTATAATTACTTAATTACAGTATATTAACTCTAGCAGCAGGAAAGTGAACGGATCTGTCGAGTCATTGTGGACACCTCCCTAGAACGGTGGCGGCGAGGTTGTGGCCAAAATCGTGATTCCACAGGCGCTTAGCGGACTTCGAATTCGGCTCCGAGGTGATTTTGGGCGTTGTAATGGGCATTAACGGCGCTATTTTTACGAAAAAATGGCACTTTCGATACATAAACGTTCTCAGCAGAAATTGGCCTTCACTAGGAATTATGAAGCACCCCCAACGGGATGCGAACCCGTGCCGCCACCTTGAAAGGGTGGACAATGTCGAAATGTGCGACGCGTGAAAGCGCTGACCAAAAGCTATTTCTGACCAGGTGCGCGGTTACGAATTCAGATTTGGGCGTCCTACGGGCATTAGCGCCTTCCCCATCTTGTCGCCACTCCGGGGAATGAGCACCGCGCTCTGGAAGCTTTGTCGGACGCGAGTCGGATTAACTCCTCGTCACGAAGACGAGACCCGCCGAAGACCAAAAGACGGCACAACGTTCTTGCCGAGCCGGTCGGCGACGGCACCCGTGAGCTACACCCGTCGTTTGCTCGGTCGACCCAGACGTCGGATAGTGCCGGAGCCCGGTCGAGCGAAATAACGTGTCAGATCGCGAGCACGCCGCCACCTAGTCTCATTTACCGTGGTTGAGGAGTGGTGCGAGCGATTGAACCTGGAGCGTATCGCTCGCATTGCCCAGGAACGGGAGACGCCAGTTTTGCTCGATCGTTTGCAATAGGGAGTAGTGGTTGGTCGGCGTCGACTCCGTTAACCCTCTGGCGCCATGCCGGGTGACCACAATCATTGGCACGTGACCACCGCCGTACAAGGTGCCGCCGACGAGATCGCCGCCGCCGCCCGACGTCGGGTCTGGTGCGGTGGCTGGTAGCACCGGCGAGTCGCAGCACCCGCTGTTGTCTTCGGGTCCATAGGGAGAGGCGTCCTCGTAGCCGCCCTCGTCCCACATGATGAAAATTGCCGAGTTACCCTTCCAGGTCGAGGACTTCATGATCGCGGAAACCCAAGTGTTCAAGAAGTTGTCACCATCTTGATAAAGGGTCGCCTGGTTGGGGTCCGTCGGCGAATTCGGGTATGGGCATGACGGGGCACCCCCGTGCATGTCGTCGCAGATGTTCGGGGTGATCCACGAGAACTGGGGCACGTTGCCGTCTGCTAGGTCCGTGCTCAGCTGGGTGAGCGGGACAACGTTGGCAGCGAGCTGCGGGTTGTTGAAAATGTCCGGATACTGCATGAAGGGGTTGTGCTTGCGAACGTACAGAGCCGAGCCGGTGTCGTGTCCCGTGCAGTTCGGGTCAAGGCTCGGGTTGGAGCAATCGCCGTAGTTGCCCGTGTAACTGGCCGACGGCATCGACTCCATGTATCCCTTCCAGCTGACACGCGCTTGGCTGAGCTGATCGAAAAGGCTCAGGTGGTTGAAATACCCAAGGTCAGCTTGGGCTTCGTCGTCGGAGTTTGAACCCCAGGTGCTCCCGCTCGTCACGGCGACATAGTTCGGCAGGCTTGTGTGCGTCACGCCGTAGTAGTTGGTGGCGACGCCGTAGTTGTTCGCCAGACTTCGGATAAAGGTCGTGTTCGGATTCGACGCGCTGAGTAAGTCTGAATACGACGTGTTTTCCATCATGATTACGAAGACGTGGTCCAAGTGTGGGAACGGAGCCGCGTTGGAATCGAAGGCAGGCCTCGCCGCGGAACTGGAGGCCACGGCGGGCACGCCGAGCCCAATTCCAAGCCCGACTAGCGCGGACGCGCTGGCAATTAGCGCGGCCCTTCTTAAGTGAAAATTGCGCATGAATTATCCTCTCGTCTGGTAAAGAGACGGTGTGGCTCAATTCGTCATCCGCCGCTAAGTGTTATTTAGCACGTGACGGGAATCCAAGCAACCGAAAGCGAGCGTCTCAGTCGGTCCTGCATTAGCAAGAAAGTGCCGAAGAGAACCCACTCCCGACGAAATGTGACGCTCTCCGTTCAAATGCTGGCACGCGTTTTGGTACACGCATCGCATTTCTTTCGGTCGATTTGACAGATGGAGCCTCTTCTACCGGCGGATTCCCGACGCAGCATTCTTGCCGATGATGAGATCGCCTTCCCATTGGCCCGGGATCGCCCGGTCCTTGCTGGAGCGGATACTTCCTCACTTCCCCGGTAAAGGGCTGGTCGACCTGCGACCCTCTATCAGCTTCCCAAGTTGAGAACGCGAGTTTGGTCAAAGATCCTCGTGTCCAAAAAGTGGACACCTCCCGTGATCGGTGGTGAGTTATGTGTGGCTCAAACCATTGCCATGTAAGTGCTTCGTGACTACTTGCATTGATTTTGAGGTGTCCTTCACCACGTCAATCTGGGAGCCGGGAACATCAGAATTCGTGCGACCTCGAACTTAGGAGTCGTTGCTGATTCCTGAGCTTCCAGGTCTTGGCGAACTTGCCCCGTGTTAGTCGAGGAGCTGTGTTGCCAAGCAGAATGGGTGACCCGCCGGGTCGAGAAGGATTCGCCAATGCTCCGGATTAGTTTGCTCTGTCGCGACCCGAGCACCCAAACGCACCGCATCAGTTTGCGCTGCGTCAAGGTCGTCGACTTTCAAGTGCAGATGCATCTGTTTCGGAACGGTCGAGTCCGGCCAAGTGGGCGGCTTATAGTCCTGAACCTTGACAGCGACCAGCCAGTCTTCGTCCACCTTGACAGCGTGGAACTCGTCGTTGCGATGTGCGACTTCGCCGCCGAGGAGCGCCGCCCAGAAGTCAGCGAGGACGGAAGGGTCAGAGCAGTCCAGCGCCGTTAAACCCAGTCGCGCCGTCGCCATTCCTGGGAGCCTATGCGACACCCATGAGACTGACATTGGCCGAGTCACAGTCTGACGCTGGTACAGACGGCGACGTGATTTGGCGCGGCATGTTGAACACCTCCTGAAAACGGTGGTCGAGATAAATTTGCTTAAACCGTTTCCCTGCAAGTGTTTCGCAGAATCTTTCATCGAATTTGAGGTGGTTTTGGGCATTGACTGCGCATTAGCGGCCCTATTTCTGCGGAAAAAAGGCACCATCGACCTACACGCCCGGTGAACTGAAATCGATCGTCACCAGGAATTACGAAGCACCCCCAACGGGATTCGAACCCGTGCCGCCACCTTGAAAGGGTGGCCAGAGTTGGGTAACGAAGAAGGTGAAAGTACTTTTCAAAGGATCATTCTGGCGATGCAAACTATCGCCAATGTCGCGTTGGGCATTCTATGGGCATTAACGCTTTACTTTCGCGCAGTGTCCTCAATGGTCAGTATAAAGTCCTTCCCGAACGCGTCTTCAGGACTGAGTGCACCACTTGGCGAAGCGGCCAGAGATTCCTTCACCGCGCGAACACGTGCAGACGACCATGGCAACGTCACTCTCGGGTCGTTCGCCGCCGCTTGCGACGCGTCCGAAGACACGCACGTTGGTAGCGCCGGACCGTGCGGCACTCGTCAATTGGGTTTTACGGTTCTGATGAATCCGGCGCCCAAGGCGATTGTCGGGAAGTCCGGGTCGAGATCTTGGATCGCGATCGAACGTGATCACAAGTCGTTGTGACTCGCGGTCGTTTGCTGCTAAACCTTGACTGATGAGCTCGTCTTTGGACCTCACCGACCTCGATGCGTGGCAAGAGAGGGTCCCTTACGATGAATTCGCGCGCCTGCGCCGCGAGTCTCCCATCGAATGGTTCGACGAGGAACCGCCGAACCACGGGTTTTGGTCTATCCACCGTTATGCCGACATCATCGAGATCAGCAGGGACACGAAGCGCTTTTCGTCCGCGGAAGGCATCTCGTTCGAGGAGCCAACCGCGGAGGATATGGCGGCACGTAGGACGATCATCGACATGGACCCCCCGGACCACACCAAACTTCGCAGGGTGCTCGCTCCGAGTTTCACACCGCGGGCCGTGGCGGTCTACGAGCACTTCGTCCGGACGCTCACCGGCGTCGTTCTCGACGAGGCCATCCCAAAAGGCGAGTTCGATTTCGTGCACTACGTCGCACGGGAGGTGCCGATCCGGGTCCTGGCCCGCATCATGGGTCTCCCCGATGCCAACCTCGACGAGTTCATCGAGGTTGGCGACAAGCTCATCGCCAACACCGATCCGGAGATCACCGACGTCGTGTGGGGACGTGACGATACCGACGAGTACCGAATGTTCCCGTTTCGCAGCCCATACGGAAAGCAACTATGGGACATGGGCCGAGAGCTTGTGCACGAGCGTCTTGAACATCCTTCCGATGACCTGCTTTCGATCGTGCTCAGTGCGGAGATCGACGGCGAGCGCCTGAGCGAGGTCGACCTCGACAACTTTTTCTCCATTCTCGTCATCGCCGGCAACGAGACGACGCGCATCGCGATCTCCCAGGGCATCCTCTCCTTCTGCGAGAACCCTGGTGAGTGGGACCGTCTGCGCTCGGAGCCGGGCCTTTTGAACTCGGCCACCGAAGAGGTGCTGCGCTGTTCGTGCCCAACGAATTTCATGCGGCGCACCGCCTATGAGAACGTGACGTTCAGGGACGTTGAGATCAAAGAGGGCGACAAGGTCATCTTGTGGTACGTCTCGGGCAACCGGGACGAAGAGGTGTTCTCGGATCCGGAACGCTTCGACGTCGGCCGGTCACCCAACCCGCATCTGAGCTTCGGCCGCGGCGGCCCGCACATCTGCCTCGGAGCCCATCTCGCTCGGCTTGAAGTTCGCATCGTCTTGGACGAGCTGTGCAAGAGAGTGAAGCGATTCGAGTTGGCGGGAGAGCCTGCGCGGATTCGGACCAACTTCACGAATGGGCTGAAGCGCCTCCCCGTCGCCGTGACCCTGATATGAGCTGCCCACCGACTGCTGCGGGATGGCGAAACCGTTGACACAGGCGCTTTCACCGGCTGGCGGCGCTCCATCCGCGCCTCGGCTACTACTCATCTTGACTGAGAACGCCACAATGCGCCCGAACCCTGATGTCAGTGACCTCGTCGACTTCGCTGTCGAGGCGGAGGCGGCCGGAATTGACGGGGTGATGGTTTCCGAGCACATAGTGCTCGGACCGTCGGCCAATGCGCTCGGGCTGCCCAAGAATCCCCGCGACTACGCCCTTCCCGGAAACCAGGAGCCGTGGACGTCGTGGCCGAGCCCGATCGTGCTGCTGAGCGCGGTGGCGCAGGCGACCGATCACCTCCGGTTGGTGGCTGGGGCTATCATCACCCCGCTGCGCCACCCCTTGGCCCTTGCCAAAGAGCTGGCAACACTCGACCGGCTGAGCGGCGGTCGGCTCGTGGTGCTGCCGACAGTGAGCTGGCACGCAGACGAGTACGAAGCCCTCGGCGTGAACTTCGAGCGTCGAGGCGACATCCTCGACGAGCAATTGGAGGTGCTCTCGTGCGTGTGGCGAGACTCACCGGCGAGCCACGAAGGCGAGTTTTACCACTTCAGCGACGTATGGCTCGAACCCAAGCCCGCGAGAGCCGGTGGTCCCATCCTGTGGTTCGGCGGGTCGTCGGTCCACACCCGACTCGTGCGACGACTCGTCCGCTACGGACAGGGCTTCAATCCACTCGGTTCGCCGAGCGATGAGGAGCTCGACCGACTGGCAGCGGCGCTTCTCGACGCGGGTCGCTCGACCAAGGAGATTGAGTACGTCGGCGGCACGCGTGGGCGCTTCGCCGACGATCGCAGTGTCGCTGATCTCGATGAGGCGTTGGCGTCGATCCCCGCGCAGACGGCTCGTGGATTTGACACCATCTGCGTCAAGCCATCGCAGTTCCTCGACGACGCCCGTGCAATGGGCGAATGGTGCAGGATGCTCGTGGACAAGGTCCGCTCACTCAGCACCTGAGCCCCTTGACAGGAATCGTTCGTTTCCTTACGATTAGCGAAACGACGGGCGCGGGCGCCGGTGCGGGAGGGGGCATTCCATGCAAGATGAGCAGCCGACGTACGAGCGACTCGGCGCGAAACGGTTGGGGCTCCCCGACGTCATCGCGCAGTCGGTCGGGTTCATGGGACCCGTCTTCTCAGCGGCGTTCGTCATCCCGCTGGTCGTTGGCGTAATCAGCGCGAGTGGGAAGGGCGGCGGAACCGCGTCTCCGCTCTCCGTCTTGATTGCCGGCGTGGGCGTCTTCGCGCTCGGATGGCTGATCGCGCGATACGCACGGGAAATACACTCCGCCGGATCGCTGTACGACTACGTGTCACGAGGACTTGGCGAACGTATCGGAGTGGCCGCAGGCTGGCTGTACTACATGGGCATCGTGATGCTCACGATGGCTCTATACCTACTCGCTGGCGGCTACATCCAGAGCACGCTCGCCTCAGAGTTCAAGGTGAATCCACTGCCGCCCTGGGCGTGGACTCTGCTATTGATGGTCGCGCTGTTCGCCGTGCTGTACTTCGGTGTTCGCATCTCGACCCGTGCGCAACTGATGCTGGCGGGTATATCACTGCTCGTCGTCTTGGGATTTTTCATCATGGTTATTGTGAAGCTCGGCCATGCCAACAGCGCCATACCGTTCAAGCCCTCCTCCTCTGCTGACGGATGGTCCGGCATCTTCTTCGGCGTCCTGTACGGCGTGTTGATGTTCACCGGGTTCGAGACCGCGGCCAACTTAGCCGAGGAGACGCCGAAGCCTGAGCGTCACGTGCCCATAGCGATCCTCGCAACCGCGGGCATTGCCACGGCGTGGTATCTGCTCGCGGCGTATGTCGAAGTCGCCGGCTTCCACTACAGCCTGAAGGCGATCACCGCAGCTTCCGGAGCCCCCTTGTTCGCACTCGGCGCGCCCGCGTCGGCGGGCGGTTACGGGGGAACATGGATTGACCGGCTGCTCGAGCTCGTCGTCCTGTTCGACATGATGGCCGTCGGCATCGGCTGCGCCGTGTCTGCGTCCCGGGGGATCTTCGCCATGGCCCGTGACCGGAGGATCCCGGCACCACTGGCCAAGGTGTCGAAACGTTACGAGACCCCGCTCGGTGCAATTTGCTTCGTCGTCGGCGCCGTCGTCGTCGCGGTCATCCTCGACCAGTTCGCTCCGAGCCTGTTCGCGCTCCCGGCTACTCCGCACTACTTCGCGCTCTTCGCCTGGGGTTCGACCTTCGGCGGTTTCGCGCTGGTCGTCGTCTACCTCCTCGTGGCTGTGGGATCGATTCGCAGCTTTGCCAATGCACGAGGGAGGGTGTTGATCTTTCTCGCGGCCCTTGTCGGCATCGCGATCGCCGGCGGGGCGATCTACGGCTCCTTCTACAAGGTCACGAGCCCGACCATCATCGCCCCTTGGTGCGCGCTCATCTGGCTGGCCGTCGGCCTGCTCGTCGCCTTCGCTTCCAAGGGCCGGACGCAGGCCAGCATGCACCTGGCTGACCTGGTTGCCAACCCCGATCTGGCGCGTACCGAGTCACTCAAGGTAGCGGACGCGAGTGGCACCCTAGCCACACAATCCGAGCAGGAATAGGGTGTCCATCCAGGAGTCCTCGCGGGTCGCATTGGTGACCGGTGGTGGCTCGGGCATCGGCGCGGCGGTCGCGACCCGATTAAGCGCAATGGGTTGGAAGGTCGTCATCTGCGGGCGTCGCAAGGAATCACTCGAGGCCGTGGCCGAGAGGACGGGCGCGGAACCGATCGTCTGTGACATCTCGGACGACACCCAAGTCGCAGCGCTTGTTGACAATGTTGTCAATCGTTTCGCGCGCCTGGACGGGCTCGTTCTCAACGCCGGCGTGATCGCGAGCGGCAAGGTGGGGGACCTTTCGATCGACGATTGGCACAACATGGTCTCAATCAATTTGACGGGCTCGTTTTACGTCGCGCGAAACTGCCTGCCGCATCTCCTCAGTTCCCGTGGCGCCATCGTTTCCGTCGCGTCCGAGGCTGCCTTGCGCGCGTCGAGCGAGATGAGTTGCTACTCCGCGACGAAGGCTGCACTACTCATGTTGACTCAGAGCCTCGCTGTCGATTACGGAGCCGAAGGACTTCGTGCCAACGTGGTCTGCCCCGGTTGGACGGTCACTGAGATGGCCGACGAGGAGATGGCGAGCTTCGGCGGTGGTCGTGGTCTGTCGGTTGACGACGCGTATCGCCTCATAACTTCGCTCGTCCCACTGCAGCGCCCAGCGCGCGCCGACGAAGTGGCCAGTGTCATCGCGTTCCTCCTCTCCGAAGACTCGTCGTACGTGAACGGAGCGGTCATTCCGGTCGACGGTGGTGGGATTGCCGTCGATCCCGCGACGGTCCCTTACGATCCTCGCGTCAGCATCGACTAATCCGGAATTGCTTTTTGGGCACGACGATTACGCCCACTGCGCTCTCGTGCAGATCGCGCGAACTGAAGTCATTTTCGCGTTTTCTCGTGTCTTCCGCGGCTTTTACGCCGTCAGCAGAAATTCATCGGGCGTTTGGATCTTCCTGCGTGCAGCATCTGGTGCTGCTGACCGTGTCAGCGAGTTCCGCTCCGCCGTTTTGATACAGCAGTAGGCACTGAGGATTGTCTTCTGAAGCCCATTAATTAATAGGAGTTAGATTTGTCCAGCGGTGACTGCCCGTGACCGCCATTGGTCCCACATGCTGTGCCCAAATAGTGCGAGACGTCGTGGACACCTCCCGAGAACGGTGGTGGGAATCTCGCAGCTAAAACCGAAGGCGTTTCGCGGCTTCTCGCGGCATTGAATGGGCATTAACGGCACTATTTCTGCGAAAAAATGGCACTTTCGATGCATACGATAAGCAGAAATCCGCCTTTACCAGGAATTACGAAGCACCCCCAACGGGATTCGAACCCGTGCCGCCACCTTGAAAGGGTGGTGTCCTAGGCCGCTAGACGATGGGGGCCTGCACTGCGTGTCACCTGGTACTTCGTTGGTGGTCGGGCTGCCGGGATTTGAACCCGGGACCTCTGCGTCCCGAACGCAGCGCGCTACCAAGCTGCGCTACAGCCCGCAGCGGGTTGCCCCGCAGCCCGATAATCCTAGTCGGTGGCTGGTGAATCGAACAACGCTCACATGACCGAGGGCATCTCCGGCGCGACCGGTTTGTGATACTCAATCACGATCTCACTTATTCGACGACGTTCCACCGATTGCACTCGAAACGTCCAGTCCTCGTAGGTGTAGGTCGTGCCGGCCTGCGGGATTTCCCCGGCGAGGTCGAGGATGAATCCAGCGATGGTGACGTACTCACCCTCCGGAATCGAGATGCCGAGCGCCTCTTCCACTTCATCGACGTGCGTCTGTCCGTCGACCAGCCAGCGGTCTTGACGAATGCGCACGATCGTCGGTTCCTCGTCTTCGTCGAACTCGTCGTTCAGGTCGCCCACCAACTGTTCGAGGATGTCGCGGATCGACACGACGCCCGCGACACCACCGTGTTCGTCAAGGACCAGTGCGAACGTTCGACGCTTCTCTCGCATCTCACTGAGACTCTCCAATAGGTCCATGGTTTCGGGCAACATGAAAGGGCGTCGGATCTTGCGCGCGATTTCGCTCGCTGACGGTAACGAGACCCCGATGGCTCGTTTGGCGGTGGTGCTGCGAAACAGGTCGTTGACGAAGAGGACGCCTTCGACCTCGTCGAGGTCGCCATTGACCACCGGGAAACAAGAGTGACCGGTGTCGCGGATCGCTTCGGCGATGAGTTCGGGCGTCACCGGCGTGGTGAGGAAGTCGACGTCGGTGCGCGGCGTCATGACGTCACGAAGCTCGAGTTCGCTCAGTTGATCGACCCGCTGGTGGATGGCGATCGCTTCGGGCGATTTCGGACGCGATTCCTCTCGTCCGACGATGCGCTTACGAAGCCGAGACAGTCCCGACGAGGGGGGCTGTGGGGCGCTCATTGAACGTCGGCACTCCCGACGCGAACGGTCGCGGGGCGCAGTGATTCGTCCTCGTACTCTTCGCCGCGCAAGAGCGCGCGCACCGCGCTTCGCAGCCGCTGGGGATCGAGTGGCTTCACCAGAAAGCCCTCGGCGCCACTGCGACGAGCGAGGAAGACATCCGGGCGGCGATCGAGCAACATCAACACGGCGACCGGCTCGGCCGCGCCGTAGGACTCCTCGTGTCGCAGGTCCATGCAGATGGCCATGCCGCCCATGGTGCCGATCTGCAGGTCCACCACCACGAGGTCGACACCGCCCCGCTCGACTCGGGCGATGACTTCGGGGCCACTGGCGACCTCTTCAATAAAGAGGTCCGGACCTTCGAGAGTGGCGCGCAGATCCTTGCGCAGTGAGGCGAGGTCGCTCGCCAGAAGAACAATGGCCATTGCGTCAGCGTAGCGGAGCAAGAAAATCGCTCCTGGTTGGTGCGAACGTCGGAGCGAAAATTTCTCTTGCCCGTTCGCCGGCGAGTGGTTATCCTGCGGTTCTAGGTCAAACCGAGGGGGAGTGACTTATGGCGATTACGCCTTTGGATTGGACTAACGCCGCCGCATGTCGACACAGTGAAGGCGCGCTGTTTTATCCTGCCGATAGCGCGGAGCGTAAAGAGGATCGGTTGGAACGAGAGTTGGTGGCCAAGCGCATCTGCGCGAGTTGCGATGTCCGGGAGGATTGCCTGGAAGCGGCGCTCGCCCGTCACGAGTCCTACGGGATCTGGGGCGGACTTAATGAGATTGAACGGAGAGGATTACTCCGTACGTGACGTCACCCACCCGAGTTGGGCTGGGCTCACGCGGGTGAGCACAATGAGGAGCGCGAACGTCACGATGTGAACCCCGGTGCAGTACAAGCACAGGTTGTCGATGATGATGAGTTCGGCGTAGAGGAGCCACAGTACGAAGCACATCGAGATGATGGCGATCACGAAGCGCGCGACGTGAACCCAATAGTTCTTGGCCCGCCATCCCCACGGCGAGTTGAGCACCGTCATCACGACGTAGGTGCCCAAGCCGAGGAAAGCCACCGGGATGCCCAGCAAACGAGACTGCGCCGAGGTCGTGACGGCCCCGCAGTTGATGAATCCCTTGTCAGTGCAGAAGAGGGCCTGTGGTTCGAAGTGGGTGATCGTGAGATAGGTGGCGAGGGCCAGGCCGATCAGACTTAAGGCGAACGTCGTAGGGACCGCCCAAGCGGGAACCCGCCCTAACGTTCGACTCACTTAATCTTCATGGCCGATTTCGCCGCCATCACTCCAGAGCTCGTGCACACGTTGGACGGTTGGTTATTCGTCAGCGAACAGATCGCCGCCGTCTGATAGTTCGCCGACGCGATGATCGCGTCCGTGACGGGACTCGTCGGATCGCTCAGGCCCGTGGCGATGTTGGCTCGCGTCAAGTTGGTCAAGGCGTCGGGCGAGTAGCTCGCCCCGGAGACGAAGAACTTGTTGTCCAAGGTGATGAACGGAATGGGATTGCCTTGAGACTTGGTGAGACCCGGGATGTACTTCGGCGTGTCGTACTTCTCCACCAGTGCCAACTGCGCTTTGGTCGGCGCTTGGAGGAGCTGGTAGTTGGTGCCCGCGGAGTTGAGGTAGTTGGTGTACTCCTCGACGCTCTTGAAGACGATGTACTTCGACGTGTAGGTCGACTTCACGAACGTGAACGTCGGTGTGTTGGGATACGTGTCGTGGGCGTAACTGGCCATGTTGCCCAGTCCCGTCCATTTGCCGAATCGACTGAGGGCGATGATCGTGGACCATCGTTGTGCGGCGCAATACGGGCAGTATTCGGCGCCCATGTAGAAGACTTCGGGGACGGTCGTGCCCGAACTGGTTTGCGCCGTCAGGGGCGGCTGGCCCTTTACGGAGATCGGTGGGCTTACCTGCACGACTTGGGAGGTCACACCGACCGTGTTGAAGACCGACAGAGGTACGCCGGTGATCTGGGCCAAGGTCGTCGCATCGACCGGCGAGAACGTTCCGTTTCCCTTGGTCGATGGAGAACCGCTCAAGACCTTGACGAGTACGAGTGTCGCCACGATGACCACCACGAGTCCGATGGCCAGCCACGTGAAGAGTCCGGCCGGCCGGCCACTCGAGGACTTCACCGGAGCCTTCGCGGGCGCTCGCTTGGCCGCTTGCGTGGCCGGGCGATGTGACGCGATGTTCTTCTTCGATTTGGGGGACTTGGCCACGTGGCTCCTTGGTGCGCTTAGGACAACAAACTTAGTGGACGGGGCATTGAGGCTAACTGCAGGCTCGGTGCTGAGTAGTTTTCACTATGGCCGAAATTTTGAGTCCCCGTCCGGCCGCGACCGTGATCACCGTACGTGACGGTCCCAATGGTTACGAAATTCTTATGCTCCGGCGAAACCTCAACAGCGATTTCGTCGGCGGCGCCTACGTCTTTCCGGGCGGTCGCGTCGACGAAGCCGACGCCGGCCCGGCGGCCCAGCGTCGCACGCTGGGACTCACCGACGAAGGAGCATCGCGCCGTCTCTCTCTGGCCAGTGGTGGCTTGGCGTACTACGTCGCGTGTTTGCGCGAGCTTTTCGAAGAGGCTGGACTGTTAATTGCGTGTGACGAAGATGGCGAACCGGTTCCACTCCGTGACGATGAATCGGTTCTTCGTTTCGCCGCCAGTCGCCGCGAGGTGAATGCCGCCACGCTCGACTTCATTTCGATGATGGAGCGAGAGCGACTCCTACTGGACCTTCGAGGACTGGAGTACGTGGCCCACTGGGTGACGCCCACCGGACCGCCCCGGCGATACGACACCCGCTTCTTCGTGGCGCTCGCTCCGAGCAGCCAAGTGGCCACGCACGACGCCGGTGAAACCGTCGCCGATCAGTGGATACGGCCCGTCGACGCCCTGGAGGCGCACGCTCGTGGCGAACTCGAGATGATTTTCCCGACGATCTGCAACCTCGAGGCGATTGCGCACCTTGGCTCGGCGATCGAGGTCCTCGAGTACGCGCGATCACTGAAGAACGTCGTGCGCGTGGAGCCGAGGATCGTGACGCGAGGCGGCGAGGTGGCGATTCTGCTGCCGGGTGACGACGGTTACGACGATTGAGCACCGCTCGCGACGGCCTTCGTGATGGCGTCGAGCATGCGGGCCGAACAGCCAATGGCGCCGAAGGGTGGGGCGACGTCGTCGAGGATTCGCTGCGCCAGTCGATGCAAGACGCCGCCGTCGGACTCGGCCAACACCGCCGGCTCTCCGTGATCGCCGCCCTCGGCGATGGCTGCGTTGAGTTCGATCTCGGCCAAGAGGGGCACGTTCAGTTCTTCACTAAGTGAGCGACCGCCGCCCTCGCCGAAGAAGTTGTGTCGCTCGCCACAACGGCAGGTGAAGCCACTCATGTTCTCGATGACACCCAGGACGCGGATGTTCGATTTGCGCGCGAAGTCCGCGGCGCGCGCGGCGACGCGTTGCGCGGCGATCGTCGGCGTGGTCACGACCAATTGGCCCATTTGGGGCAACAGCCGAGCGAGCGTCATCGCGATGTCGCCGGTCCCCGGTGGGGTGTCGATCAGAAGGTAGTCGATGCCCGACCAGTCGGCATCTTCGATGAACTGCGCGACGGCCTTTTGCACCATCAGTCCGCGCCACAAGAGGGCTTGATCCTCATCGGCCAGCAGGCCCATCGACAACAACTTGATGGATCCGGTACCCACACGTCGCACGAGGGGTTGCATCTTGCCGCCGGTCGCTTCTACCTCGCCGTGAATACCCAACAGTCGACTCAACGAGAATCCCCAGATGTCGGCGTCCAACACGCCCACGCATCGACCGGTCTCGGCAATGGCGACCGCGAGGTTGGCCGTGATCGACGACTTGCCGACTCCGCCCTTGCCCGAGGCGATCATCAGGACCGGCGTGTGGGTGGGAATGGAAGTGGACGGCGCGCTGGCCTGGGCGATCGTCCTCGCTCGTTGCATGAGCGCGGCCTTGGCCGGGGCGTCCAGCACACCCATGACGAGATCGACCCTGTCAATGTCGTCGAGCGAAAGGGCGGCCTCTTTGACGTCGCGTTCGATCTGCGCGCGCAAGGGACAGCCGACCGTGGTGAGCGAGACGTGCACCACCGCACGACGATCCGAAACGGCGATGTTTCCGACCATGCCCAGTTCGACGATGGAGGCCCCGAGTTCGGGATCGAGCACCTGACTGAGGCGTTCTCGCAGTCGATCGGAGGTTTGCACGTAGCGACGCTACCGGCGAATGAAGTGAGGTGTTCAATGAGCAAATCCTTCACTATCATGGAACGAAGAACTCTCGAAGGAGCGCCATGTCCAACATGACCACCACCAGCGTGAACTTGACCAAGAAGGATCCCAACCCGATCAACTTGACCGATGGCGCCGCCGTGAAGGT
>Ga0182024_10004045_pt1 | contig 34144 bp, 34 predicted proteins | sample P32metaG_FD_120480 | JGI IMG/M metagenome (GOLD analysis project Ga0182024, IMG submission 120480) | Permafrost microbial communities from Stordalen Mire, Sweden - P3-2 metaG (Illumina Assembly) | ecosystem: Environmental > Terrestrial > Soil > Wetlands > Permafrost | place: Sweden: Stordalen... | reverse complement strand
TAGTTCAGCCGCCATATTCGAAAGCTGGCAGCCCCTGCGCATCCGGCACCGTGATCTTAAATAGGTCGCCTGAGTTGGGATATTTTGCCGCATCCGCTGAGGCTATGGCGCTGGTTATATAGAGGTCGCGCAAATCGGCGCCACCAAAAGCGCATGATGTGATATTCAAGGCTCCGGGAACATTTATCTTGGCGAGCAACTCTGCCGTTTTGGGATTTATTTTCAGCACACAACTACCTTCCCACATAGCCACATAAACATTGTCTTCAGTATCGATGGTCATGCCATCAAAATATCCATCCCAACTGTTTTTTACAGCAATCCTTCGATTTGTTATGGCACCGGTGGCGATGTCATAGTCGAAGGCATCAATGTGCCCTGATTTTGTATCGATGTAATACATTGTCGATGCATCTGCCGTCCAGACGATGCCATTAGATATGGTGACTGCGTCCACTTTTACTTGCACGCTGTGGTCGAGATCCATCATGTACAATTTGCCCGCACCTGGCTTGAAATCGAAAGCCATCGATCCGCACCAGAATCTGCCCGCCGGATCACACTTGCCATCGTTCAACCGATTTGTCTCCGGTTCGTCCAGCTGTGCAAGCACCGAAATTTTTCCCGCCTCATCGACATGGGCAAATTCTCTACCCATCCCCACCAGAAATCCGCCTTGCTTTCTTTTGACGACAGTTCCTACGTGTGTTGGCAGCTTGATGACCGTATTTTTTCTCGACTGTGGATCAAAGGTGTTGACTGTAAATCCGTCGATGTCGATCCAATTGAGCACTCCCTTCTGAGAATCCCAGATTGCACCTTCCCCCAGAGCAGCCTTTGCCATCAATACAGGTTGCGCGATCAGTTCCACCACTTTCAACTCACTTGCCATAAGCTCTGCGCCCTCAAATTTCGTAAACGCCGCCAATATTGGCACCCGCGATGGGAATTACCACATAGGCGCCCTGCCCCCCAGCCCCTATCATTTTGTCACCAACGCGAGAATACCGTTTTTATGGTCGGCGATAGACCAGACAATCTACCCGAAAAGCAGACACCCCATGGCGGGTTCTGGCAGGACGACCTCCTGAAACCCTTGTACAACGAGGCTGTCGCTGGTCCACTGAACGCCTTGCGCACGGTCGCCAACCCGGTTGTCCATGCAATTACCGGCAACGACCTTGAACGCGCCCCAGTCTTAGCTGTTAATGAAGAGACTACCCTGTCGCCTGCATGGTTTGTGCAAAAGGTGGCGGGCGGGGTCGGCTCTCTCATTCCCTATCTTGCTGCTGCCAGAGTCACAGGTGGTGTGCTGCGCAATTTTGGCGCCGCTGCCGGCTTAGATAGTGTGGCTGCCAAACTGGCAACCAGCGAGCGCTTTGCCCTGGTTAGCGGTGCCGGTGCCTACGACTTTTTGCGAGACGACAACCCGAATGGCACTAGTTTGCGAGAGCGGGTCGGAAACTCCCTGGGTGGAGCCTCCGCATTTTATGTTTTCGGTGTCGGCAATGCCTTGACCGCTGAGGCAGGGCTCTCGGCGAAAATTGTGGGAAGAGCGGCAACCGGTGCTCTGGGCGCCGAAGCGCAAAATGTCATCTCAGCCGGCGTCGGGCGCGGTCAACTGCCAACGGTCAAGGATCTTTCCGATGCAGCAATTTCCGGCGGGGCCATGAACCTTATATTGCCCTTCGCTCAAGAAAAGATTACGGCCGGGGCCGATCGTCTAAATGTATGGCGAGGGCGTGGAATTCCCGCACAGCGATACATTATGAACAACGATCTGGCTGGTCGCACAGACGGGCTCAAGGAAGCGCTCGATAAAGCCCCGTTTGCTCGCATCCAGACCGAAGGAGTGGCGTCGGGCAAAAACACGATTATGTTCGATCCCTCGCGCCAGATTGAACTGGCCACAAGCAAAGCAATCAGTGATGGGAAAACTGGCGACCAGGTCGGCGAAGCCGCCAAAGACGCAACAGCGGAGCATTTGCGCACGCAGCTGCTGAACAAGGCGCTGCAGAACAGCGACCACACCCCAGCGGGAACGCTGACCAACGATCAAATAGTTACGGCGATGGCTGAAAAACGCATAGTGATTGAGCCGGCGCCGGACGTGCGTGACTTTTATGAAAACGGACTGGATGTGAAGCTCGGCACCCGTTTTATGAAACTGCCCAAAGGTGAGCATACCGACTTTTCCAACCCCAGTGCGGCAAAAGACGCCCTCAAGCGCTGGGCATCGCAGGGTCGCGAAATGGATTATGCCAACGGAATCACTCTCGCGCCGGGCGAACATGCTCTGGGGTTCACCGACAAAACAGTCACATTGAACCGCGTGCCCCCGCGCAATCCGGACGGCACAATGCCCAACTGGACCGGCGCTCCGGTTATGGGCGAAATAAATCAAAAGAGCTCAAACGCTCGCAACTTCATGCCTAACCATGAGGCTGCTCCAGCTTTGAACAACAATAGCACCGCGCATCAAGTGGTTTTGGAAATCTCAAACAACAGTGACAATGTTGTCACTTTGCGCCCAGGCATGCCGTTTGGCAGCATCGCTTTCCACGAATTAGGGGCCTTCCCGGCAGAAACAGAGAGGTACAAGATGGGCAGCGTAAAGGGTCAGAACAGTTTGGCTGGTCACGACGGTGTGCATTCGTCTCTGGCATATTATCCTGTCGATTCCGCCGCGACCGCGCCAACACCGACTGCCTCTTTGGGTTCCCGCATGTGGAAGTCACTGTCGCTCTTTGATGATCATCGCTCCGCACTGAATGGACCACCGATGGAGCCTGTTTCCAAACCATCCGTCAATTTTTCTCTCGATTACAGCTCTATGACACCCTGGGAGCAGCTTCGACTTCGTCCCGATCTGCAAGACAATTACGCCAGAGCGCTGCAGCTGAAGTTGGCTGTTGCAAATTCTCTGACCGACAGCGATATTCTCAAAGCGGCAGCGCCTGAGTTGCTTGTGCCTAAAGGCAGTTAAGAGCAATTTGCGCGGCACCGCATATGGTGTTGATGGTGGAATGAACAGTAAAGGAAACTCGCATGTCCATTTGCATTAAAGTTTTGCGCACACTCGTGATCGCTTCGGTCTACATGTTCGTCTGCGCTGCAGCCGCAGAGGCTAACGAACCCTCAGTCACGCCAGTCACGGCAATCGACATAGTGCTTAAACCAGATGCCACCATGAGCCGACACGCGCGGCAGGCAAACGCTAAACTGCTAAAGGATTTCCCGCAGGGCTTCCCGCTGGATGCGTCGCACAATCCTCACATCACTGTGCTGCAAAGATTTGTCAAAACCGCCGACCTCAACAAGGTTTACGATGCTGCCAACCGGGTTCTGGCCAAAGAAAAGCCCGCCAGTTGGAAGTTGAATGCCTTCAAATATTATTACGGTAAGGAAGGGACAACTCGTCTGGCTGGCATTGTCATCAAGCCGACGCCGGATTTGCTCAGGCTGCAACAGGAGCTGATTGATGCGGTGGCGCCGTTCACCGTGGCTACGGGGACAGCTGCGGCTTTCGTGACCACGCCGGAAGAGCCGCAAATAAACCAGTCGACGATTGACTTTGTTGCATCATATGTGACCATAGCTGCAGGTAAGAAGTACAATCCGCACGTGACCACAGGTATCGGCACGGTCGACTACCTCGATAAGCTGCTCGCGCAGCCGTTTGACGCATTCACTTTCTTGCCGGCGGGAGCATCCGTCTACCACCTCGGTAATCACGGCACGGCCCGCGAGGAGCTCAAGTCCCTCAAGTTTCAGCCCTGACACGACTGTCCGGGAGCGCAGGCGTCTCGCCTGCATCTAATGCGATTGCCTGCACCATATATGGTGCCACGAGCATTTTGTTATGAGCAATACAATTTCGTAACTTCTCTAACAAAATGACATTAACGGCGCAATCTGGCGTTTTGACATTCCTTAACTGGGGAATTTAACTAGAGAGGGCTGTGAAGAGTTGGCGCGCGACCAGTCGGCTGGAAAACAGGCTGGAAAAGCAAGTCTGTAGGAAGACATCCTAGAACAACACTGTTCGTGTTGACGATAGCGTGGCATTTGTCGGCGGGAGCATTTGGTGACCAATGAGTAGCGAATTCACGCCGGTTGAGGAACGCCTCAATCAACCACCAAAGCCGTCGACCACGCTTAGAGCAGGCGACATGCTGGGGCAAATCCGCATCGATCAAATGATTGGTGACGGTGGCATGGGCACCGTCTATCGCTGCACAGACCTGGCTATGAATCGCGTCGTGGCGGTAAAAGTTCTACATGCTCATTTGCTCACTACCGACAAGTGGTTTTTGCGGTTTCGCCAGGAAGCGGAAGCAATCGGCAGACTTCAGCATCCAGCCATCATCAAGATTCACCAGTTTTCTACAGACGATCCGCCATTTATCGTCATGGATTACGTCAAAGGAAAATCTCTTTCCGATGTGTTGGCTGCTAAAGGAAGCCTATCGTTGGAACGCACAACGTTCATAGCTAAGCAGATTGTAGATGCTCTTGCGCACGCACATTCACGTGGAGTGGTGCACAGAGATCTCAAACCCAGCAACATTATGATTCTGGCTGGCGACGCGATCCAAGTTCTGGATTTCGGCATTGCCAAACTAGACGATACCGACGACTCCAATCTGATTAAGCTCACTCAAACGGGCGAAATTTTTGGCAGCCCCGCATATATGAGTCCTGAGCAGGTGTTGGGGAAAAAGGTTACTGCTGAATCGGATCAATATTCGATTGGCTGCGTGCTCTATGAATGTTTAACGGGCAGTCCTCCGTTTGTGGGCACCAGTCCCATCGATGTAATGATGAAGCATGCTTCTAATGAACCACCGCTCTCGCTGCGCGAAGCGACACTGGGACAACCGTTTCCACTTTATATTGAGGAGCTGGTTAAAAGATTGCTGTCCAAGAAACCAGAAGACAGATTTCGCTCGATGAACGAAGTGTCTGCTGCACTTTCGAATGACAAAGTTCTTCTCCCTAAAACCAAGGTTTCGGCTCAGTCGAAAACAAAGATCGCGAAGAGCATATTGTTGAAAGCCGCTCCTCTTCTAGTTGTTGGTGCTGTCGTTTCGATGGGAGCCAATTTCGTGTTTCGCAATGTGACGGAAAAAATCACTGTGACGGCACCAACTCCAGGTGCGCTAGTAGTGCCGATGCCTGCAGACAAGACGCAGAGTAACGAAGACAACGAAGCAAGTGCCGCCAATCAAGCTTTCATACAAGGACTGCAGCACCCAGGCAAGGCTGGATTGCAATGCGTATTCGTTCGACAGAATATGATTACTGACGATGCGCTGGCGGAGGTGAAGAAACACCCGGAGATACAAGAGTTGCATTTGGAGAACTGCGTCGAGCTGACGAACAAAGGTTTGAAAAATCTGGTCGGAACGAAAATCGTCCGCTTGTATTTGAAAGGGAATTTCAATATCTCTGATGAGGGCATCGCTACCCTATGCCAAATCAAATCTTTGAGAATGCTTGACCTACAGGGGACCGCGGTGAGTGACAAAGGTCTGGTCTTGTTAAACGAATTACCGCAACTGGTCGGGATAAATCTCTGTAACGCACCCAATGTCAAATTCTCAGGATTGGAGAAGTTCTTATCTGGTCACAAGCGTCTCAACTTCGTCAGGATGGATATCAACGGCGAAATTGAGGATTCCGACCTGCACAACTTGATCAGAAGCTTAAGTGAACAGCCTTTGGAAGATCTTCGGGCGGACCGAGCCGATTTCCACCTCGCCGATCTACAAACACTTGCGCGAATCAAGACCTTGAAGTTGCTGGCGTTATCGGGCACTAGAGTCGATAATGAAGGCGCTGACGCTATTCTGAAAATGAAGAAATTGCACGCGTTGTGCGTTCACGACTTTTTCAACGTCGCAGGCGATAAGATGGCCAAATTGTACAAAAATGTGACAGTCACGATAGCAAGTCAAAGCAGATAGCTCAGGTTCAGGAATTACCCCAGTGATCGCTTGCGATCGCATCCGTATATTTGCGGATGTTCGTTCCCACATTCCTTACCAACTGAGATCCAAGCGGGGTGCCAGTGCAAATCGACTTGCAAACATCTGCCTATCTGGCAGGCAACGCAACTTCGCAGCCTGCCGTAGAAGTGCGAGATTTGAGAAAAACTTACAAAGCAGGAGAGATAAATGCTCTTGATGGAATCTCTTTCACTGTTGCGCAAGGAGAGATTTTCGGTTTAATTGGACCCAATGGTGCTGGAAAAACAACACTAATAGGATGTTTGCTGGCGCTGCTCAAGCCAGATTCGGGCTCAATTAGCATCTTCGGACAGCCGGTTGATAGCCTGGCTGTAAGAAGGGTGACGGGCTACGTGCCAGAACGTGCTGATTTCGAATATTGGATGACAGCGCGGCAATTTCTGGAATTTCATCATGGACTGGCGGGCAGGAACGGTAGAGACGCTCGGAGAGAGGTGGATGAAGCACTGGAGATGGTGGCGCTGGAGAGATCGGCGTGGGGTAGGCGCTTGAAGACATTTTCACGAGGAATGTTGCAGCGCTTGAATCTCTCTCAGATGTTGATCGGCAAGCCCAAATTGATGCTGTTGGATGAGCCCACTCTGGGGCTCGATCCAAATGGTGTGGCAATTGTTCGGGAGATCATCAACAATATGCGCGAGTCGGGAGTAACGGCGATCATCAATTCGCATCAGTTGGATGAGATCGAGAGACTGTGCGATCGAGTCGCCTTTATCAAGCAGGGGCAAATCGCGGCGATAGAGGTGGTGAAGGGTGGTCAGCTGTCTGATTATAGCGTTTGTCTGCGCTGGTCTGGGAGCACTTTGAATGGCACTCTCGCTTCTGTGGTTACCGAAGCAGCGGCCGCGGTTGGGGCTACTGTGACTGAATGCCACCACCAGTGGGGGCGGTTTGTCGTGCGTAACAGCAACTCATCTGCGCAATTGATTAGAGGATTGATTGAAAAGGGCGTGCCTGTCGAGGAAGCAGTGCCAGAGAGAATGCGGCTGGAACAGCTCTTCTCCCCAAATCCCACTTCTCTTAATGGAACGACAATGAATAAAACAATCATCCCAAACAATCATCCAATTCAACAATCCCATGAATAAAACAGTTATCCAAATCATCCATAGCATCCATGAATAAGACAATCATCAAATTTACTCTCATGTCGGCGTGTTTAGATCCCCTGAAGTTGCTCTATGTTTGTTTGATCGCTTTTGTCATGCCGGTCGGCATGAAAGTTGCATCGCTGCTGCACGGTGCCAGCGATTCTCAGACTTTTGAGATGCTCACCGGCAAAGTCGGTGTGGCATTCGTGCTAATGGTTTTGTGTCTGGGATTGGCGGGAAACTCGGCTACACAAAGTGGACGCGGTGGCGAATACTTGCCGTTGATTTTTATTCGTCCGATTACGCGATCGCAATATGTGCTCAGTAAGTGGATTACTGTAACCCTGATAGGCGGTGCGTTCGCGGCTCTGCAGAACTTGATTATCGCGCTGATCGGCTACTCGTTCGGCGAGACAATTTCAATGCAAGCAGTGTTCTCGATGGTGGTGGAACGTGTTCTCGACGCCGGCCTGATTTCGTCCGCCATGATTTTGAGTATGCTCTGTCGCAATGCAGCCTTTCAGGTCGTGTCTATTGTAGCCTTCTACGTCTGGCTCACCGGGCAAACGATACCGCCGGTGAGTATCGCTGGAGCCGGCGGTATTCAAGACGTTTCCATCTCTGCGACAAAGTTCATGATGGATATGTCGCAATACATCGGGCAGCTTATTCTTCCCACCGTCAACGTCTACGATTTGATCACCAGTGCGCATTTCTCATTCGGTCCCATCTTGGCATACGCATGCGCCGTGGTGTTGTACCTGAGTTTCGCTGTTGCGGTTATCAATCGCAGGGAGTTTTTCTATGGCACGAATTGACCAGAGAGTGGAGAGATGGGCACTTCAATGGCACAGTCCACGTGAAGGCAATTACACCAGGGAAAAAGCATGCGCCAGGAGCGTGATGACCGGCTCCTTCGAAAGAGTAAGCCCGAGGAGCAGCTCGATGGCGCGCGCGGATGAGAGATCCACTGTCTATATGCCAGCCTATCTAATTGCTCTGACAGCGTTTTTGCTGACGGCACGTTTAATCGACCTGGGCATGACGTTCGGCAAGCCTGATCCTTACCCTAATGCTGGCGCACCAGCGATCAGATGGGCACCACTATCTGCGGATTGTGTGCAGCCGCCGAAAAGCGCATCCAGTCATGCAGCACCACCAGAAGAGTCACCACGGACCGAAGCAGAACTAAAACAGTTGCTTACCGCCAGTCGTGACGCGCACAAAATGTTGCTGCTGGAGTTTTTCGCGAATTGGTCCGATCCGTGCAGGCGCATGGAAGGAACGGCTTTGAGCAACTCTCAGGTGACATCGGCTGTGGGCAGTAATTTCTATCCGGTCAGGATTACTGATTTTCAGCATGAATCGGGAACGAATTCAACGGTTGTGAATGAGCTATTGAAAAAGTATCGGATCTTTGCCTTTCCGACTTTAGTGATTGTCGGTGCCGACGGTGAACCGGCATCCACTCTTGTGGGCAGTTGCTCGTCGCTTACCACCTACCGTTTTTTGACGCGCGCAATCTCCCAACAGCAGATGCGATGAAGTGTTGAAGGCTCTACGGCTCTTCGGCTCTTCGCTCGCGCACATCTGGCTTTCCTTGCTTCGCTTCTTCATAACGGATTAGTCACGTTAGCCGCAGCCTAGTTTGCGTTGTGGCTGGTGAGGGCAAGTTGTATTAGCCGCTGCCCTGCAGCCTTCGAGAACCAGTATGGGCGACATCTCACGCGTTCATGTTAGCCAAGATAATGCTTTATCGTCCGACAACAGCGTCGGGACGCCAGCTAAGCTTGAGCATCATCTGCTTGATGATATGCCCCTCTTTTTGCGTGCTGTTGCTTACTCCGGTCTGCAAAACCCACTCAACGCCGTCGCTGAAATAGCCGACCAGTTTGGAGCCAAGATTGAGCCCCATCTGCAGTTCATCAATGCTCCCGAGGCAGGAAGTTCCGTTCTGGATAAGGCGCAGCTAACAGTCGGGGGCGCTCTTGGCATGCTTGTGCCATATGCAATCGGTGGCGCGGCAAGCAAGAAGATTTTGGCACTGGGAGCCGGGGAAGAAGCCGTCGCCAGACTGGGAACTGGCGCTTTCAGTCTTTCCTTGAAAGAGTCTGCCCTTACCGGCGGCTTGACCGGTCTGGTGCTCACTCCCAGCCAACCGGGGCACAATTTCTGGGAATCGAGGGCCTACAACAGCTTGTCTGGTGCTGCCACCTTCTCGTTGATGAGTGCGTCAGCGTTGAAGATGAAATCCTTTAGCGAGAGTGTGCCTTTGTTCAAAAGTGATGCCTTTGTAGGTGCTGCCTCTGGATTTGCCGGTGGAGCTGTCAACACGCAAATGGATTCTCTGATTCAGGGTCCTGAGCACAAGTTCGCCACTCTGGGGCAAACGATCGAGGGCGCCGCCACTATGTCTGTACTTGGTGGCGCATTTGGTGCCATGCATGATGCTCGGGCTACATACAAGAATTATTATTCATCAGACGGTCTCGGCAAGGCGGTATCCGACGATGCAGGCAGTCAACTGCCCGTCACAAGGGCGATGTCGGCAGGCAATCTTGACCCTCTGGCTGATACTACACGTGGTGCGGATGCGCACGTCGGAGCCGAAACGGTAGGCTCCGAAACAGTAGGATCCGAGACAGTAGGATCCGAAACAGTAGGCTCCGAAACAGTAGGCTCCGAAACAGGACGAGCCGACAGCACCAGGATCCAATCTGCACCTTCGCCGATTCCAGACCTCGATATATTTAAAGACGAGAAAGTGCTGGCAATTCTGCGCCAGACACCAAGACAGCAGCAAATGCCGGAATATATAGCAAATTATCTGCAAGCTGCCGGGGGCATTCCTGAGGCTACCGGCCCGGCCAAAATCGTCGGCGACGACGGCACCTCAGTCACGCCATGGCGGGTTGGCGAAATTCGCAAAACCTCTGACGGCCGCACAGTGATTACAAACAACGAAACGGCAAGCAGCGTGACCTATGACCAATACGGGCGGGTGACTGAGTCGGCATCTGTCAACAAGGCCGGCAACCAATCGACGAGGAATTTTGTCTATGGAGAAGACGGACATCTCATCGCCGCGGTGGATTCAGATCCGCTGTCGAGAGTGATGAATCAGAACAGTGGTGAGCATGGATGGTTCCGCGGACAGGATGGTTGGATAGAAGGACTGCTCTACAAAAATGGTGCCGACTTCGATCAGCCAGATCCCACCAGGACCTTGGCCGTAAGCAAAGCTGGTAATTTTGTCTCTGGAAAAGGTGGCAGCGCCGAGGTCTATTCGGCAGAAGGCAGTCACTTCCGCATCAACGACTATGCCGAAGGGGCGCGGCGCCGCATTGAGCAACTGGCAAGCGACGTTAAAAATCGTGACCTGACAGACCTGTATTCTCAATTCAAAGCAGCAGCCGACGAAAGAATCAAAAGTCCCGATGCGCTCGCCGCACTAGACAGCCTGATGAAACATGGCTCTGCTGACGAGATTCGCAATTTCCTTATCAAAACGAATGAGTTGTTTAGCCAGGGTTCCCCAGATAATATTATGCGCGTGGATATCCGTGGCAGCAGGGACGGTTCCACTTGGGCGACTGTGACAAGATACGATGCGATTACGGACGCCACCATCGAGGCTAGCACAGCCGGCGTAACGCAAACGCGCAAGGGACAAACCACCCTCACAGACTTTCCGGACGGCTCAAAGACCTTCAAGCAACCCCACCCAGACAGAGAGTTTGACTACAGCACCGCCTATTACGGTGCCGATGGACGCCTCAACAAAATCGAATTCAAGGCACCTGCGCAAGCTTCTTCAGTGCGAACCTATTCTCGCGACGCTCAAGGGAATGTGATTGGTCTCACGGAAACGAACAGCAACGGCACCACAAAGCTCTTCCAGCAAGGTGCTGATTGGGTTGTTCAGATGCGAGGAAGCGATGGCAAATTAACCGATATAAACTATAAGAATGCACAGGTCACCGCAGGCGATGATGGTGCGATCTCTATCAAGAGCACCACAGACAATACCGGCATTAGTTTTGACCCGCACGGTACGCGCGAAATTCGCACTCGAGATGGGCGAGTGCAAGCGCAGCGACCCAATGGCAGAGTCGACTATACCGGCGCCGACATAGCCTATGAGCGCGGTGCCATGCAACGTGGCATTGAGGAGGCATTTCCAGAAGAGCGAGCCAGACGAGAGAGATTCCGAACACAGGCAGGTGATTTCGAAAAGGCAGCGGCGCAAAGAGGCTTGTCGCAAGGAACGGTTGCTCTCACTCTTGCCCAGGTCAACCGCATTCTGACCGAGCCATCTGCGCATTGGAGCGCCAGACAACGCGCAAATCTGGCTGAATTAGTGCTCAGTCATGCCACCAACCCGGTCGAGATTTCGCAAGGTGACAACGGCACCTGCAATGTCACCACAGTCGAACATCGTCTCTATGCCCTGGAGCCCGACAAGATTGCCGCCATGATTGCCGATGTTTCTCGCGACGGCAAATACACTCAAGCAAACGGAAAGGTAATCGACGCCAGTGAGATAGCCAACGGGCTGGTTCCCGACCCTGAGGCGCGGCGCAATACGAACATGCAAGCACATGGCTACGTAGAGAAGTCCAAAGACGGCACACGTGATTTCGCCAGCCAGATCGCTCAGTCTGCGCTCATTCACACTAAATGGTCTGAGCAAACGCTGTATGTATCTGGTGACAAAGTGGTGTCCGGCAATGTAGCCTCGATGGAAGATTCCACTGGTAAGCGGAATATGGTCTATTTCCAACCCAAGAATCTGGCCCCAGACACTGACGCAGATCCCAATCTGGTATCACTTTATTCCGCTGGACGTTATCTGGGCAGAATCGATCCTTCAAGAGTGGAAAAGATGCTTGACCAAAGCGGTGCATGGCTCAGTGAGCTTAAACCCGGTGAAACTGCTTACGACAGCAAGGGCAAGCCTCTAGTCACTCACACCACCCCTGGTGACATTAGCTTCGCCCCCGCTCCGGTCGATGGGCAAGGACGCAGCACAGGCACAAGCCGATTGACCCTGAACTCACGCGGCAAGCAGATTCCACTGGTCGATGCGGACAGCAAGGTCTTGGATGGACCCCAGTTGAGTTATCCTCTCTACACATCCATGTACGACAATATTACAGGCACCAAAACGACAGAGCCGTTTGTTTTCTCGGCCATGGATAACGATGGAACCAGCAGCGAGGAAGAGCTTGGACAGTCCCTGCTCAGGCTTGGTGAAGCGAAAAAACTGCCGGCCATCGTCGTGGTCAATGTCGCTCAACCGCTATTTGGAAACGCAGTGCCGGGTTGGCATGTGCTCAACGTCTATGACTACGACCCGGCGACGCAGCTGGTGCGCTACTCCAATCAATGGACTCGCGCCAGCGACCGCATGGACAAAGGAGTTCCGCTTGCGCAGCTGTTCCAGGCGATGAAGGCGCCGACCGTTACGCCAACCGACAGCGCATCGGGAACAGTTGTAACACCTCCATTCGTGCCGCCACCTCGATGGTTGAAGTGGTTCGGGTACCGCTAATCGGCGCTAATCAGCCGCAGAGCGTGAACATATTCCTTCGAATATCCGCAGAAATCTAGCCAGCCAGGGGTCCGATTTCCCACCGGTTGTAGTTGAGCGATTTATAGACATAACTCTTGCAACATCAACCGTCGCAAGCGCTGAACTGGTGGGACTTCAAAATTGATTGGTGGAATTGAACTTTTTCTCCGCTCCAGACGAGCCATAAATACAGGGTTGCAGACAGTTGAAGGTGAGCGATTTTTGTGGAAATATCGCTCAACATCAACCCGGCAGTGGGAGTGGACCCATCGGCAGAAGCCCCTATGACCGCTTGGGTCTGAAGGCCCGCCTGGGCCGCCAGGTGCGACAGGTATTGCCGTTAGCGTTTGCTCGGTTTGCTCGGCGACGGCGACGCTGCCAGAACGCACTGCGGCAGTGCCAGCTTGAGGCGCTCGATTCCGGCCGCTGAAATGCGCGTGCCGTTGACATTCAACTGCTTGATCGATTTCGCAGCCGTCAGTTCGGGCAGGCAACCATCCGTTATCTGAGTGTCGCTTACATTCAAGGTGTTAAGCTCCTTCAAAGAAGAGAGAAAGCTCAGTCCCTGGTCGGTTATCTTTGTCGCGCTGAGATCGACCGACTTTAAGAACTCCCAGTTGCCTATGTAAGAGGCACTTTTGTCGCTGATCTTGGTGCCCATGAGGGAGAGCCAGCTGACTTTCTTTAAGGAAGACGCAGCAAACGACACTCCTTTGTCGGTGATTGATGTGTGGCGCAGATCCAGACCACCCAGATCGGGCAATTCCATATCCTTGAAGCCATCTTCGTCTAGCTGAGAGCCCTCGAGATTGATGCTTTTGAGACCCTTCTGCGTGTCGATGGCATGAAGACCTTTGTTCGAGATGCGCGCCTCTGGGATGTAGAGATACTGCAGATCATCAGGTCCAAGTTTGGTGAGAAAGTCGAGATCATACGCCTCTTTGACGGGGACATTGCCCAGCATGACGATTGCGTCCTCTGGCACCGTGATGGTACCGCGTGCAATGCCGTACCGTTTGGCGCTAAATTTGGCGCCCTCGCTAGTGACCAGAGAGATGTCACCTACAGAGTGGTCGCTGGGAAACTTGACCGAGCGAACGGCGCCATGAGATGCACCAGCCAGCCATGCCGGAATCAGACCGGGAATGAACCACTGAATCATAATCACGCCTGCCACTACTGCCAGTGCCACCGCCGCAATCAGGGAAGAGAGTACGGTGCGCGGCTGCGCCGAGCGACGCAGCAAGACAAGACCAAGCAGAAAATCTTGCACAGGAGTGCTGGATTTTTCGCATGCCTTCAAGGCCTCGCCAAGGGCGGTCATCGATTGATAGCGCTGCGAGGGATTCTTGGCCAGAGTTTTGAAGATCACCGCTTCCAAGGCCGGGGGCACATCCGTGTGCGGAAAGGCAGACTTAAGCCGAGGCGGCGTCTGCTTGATCTGCATGCGCATGCACTCGAGCAGATTGTCGCAAGCAAAGGGGCTGACGCCGGTGACAGCCTCATACATCGTGCAGCCCAGCGAGTAGATATCGGCCCTTGCATCGAGCTCTTTGCCCAGGCACTGCTCCGGGCTCATGTAATACAGGGTGCCCACAGCCTCGTCTGTCTGCGTCAAGTTCTCGCCCTCACGCAAGGTCCATTTGGCGACGCCAAAATCAAGCACTTTAACCACGCCTGACTCTGTCACCATGATGTTGCTTGGTTTGAGATCCCGGTGTATCAGTCCGGTCTTGTGCACCGCAGACAGCCCTGAGCACACCTGGCTGAAAACATCGATACACCTGGCGCTATTGAGTCGCTGCTCACTTTTGATCATGTCGGCAATCGTTGTCCCTTCCACTAGCTCCATGACGATGTACGGTCTGCCCTCCTCTGATGTGCCAAAATCGTGAATCACCGCCAGATTTGGATGGATGAGAACGCTTGCCGCTTCAGCCTCTTGATGGAAGCGCTGGAGCTTGACCTGGTCGACAGCATGTTGGGAATGCAGAATCTTCACCGCCACATGGCGATTCAACGTCTTGTCTTGAGCACTGTATACGGTGCTCCAGCCGCCGATGCCGATTACCGACAAAAGCTCATAGCGCTGACCGATCGTTGCCCCTAAAAGCGGATCGTTCTTGAAGACGGGCGAATGCGTACAAACACCTGCTGGTTTGCCTGTGCTAGATTGACGGGAGCACTCGCTGCAAATGAAATTTTGCGCAGATGTCTGTTTCTCAAACCGGTCCAAAACGCTTTCCCCCCGGGAGCGCAGGCGTCTCGCCTGCTTCGGATTTGCCCAGGCGATGACTGCTGGAGGAGTACACCGCCTTATTTCCCCATCTAGTTACTTATTAATCGTTTGGCAAATGTCGATTATGGTGGCGATCTCAGACATTTACCCAATTGCAACCCTCAAGCGTCACAATAAGGCCAGCGGGAAGGAGTGACTATGGATGGTTATGCCGGCGAACCGGTCAGTCGGATGGTTCACCAGTGCGAATTCAAGAGACTGGAAGATGGACGCAGGCGCGCCGGAGCAACTGTGATTCGCCTGGCTGAGCACAGCCGGATCTACCTTCCGGCTCTGTCAAAAGACTCTCTGTCAAAAGAAGCCAACCCTGCCAGCCCGGATCAGCGCGCTCGCATTATCGACAGCACAACCCCAGATGCCAACGACTATCCACGCGTCTTTCAAGCATGGAATAAGGCTGATAATCTCGGCGACGAAAATCCGCTATCGAGCATGGCACGTCACGATCTGTGTTTTATGACACCAGAAGGGCTCGGGTTGCAGGCGGACAACTCGTATCCTGGTTTGGCTGCTGGCTTTACCGAGCAAAGCGTGGCAGAAGCTAAGACCATGCGCGCGCAGTTGTTGAAGAAAAACCCGCGCATGATCATCCTTGCGGCGATACCATATCGCGACGCACTGCCCAGTTATTTCCCGATCGACAGCGCTTTCTGGCAACGCGATGAGAAAGGAGCACCAGTAGCCGGTTGGGCTGATACGTTGAGCACGAAAGGATGCTGGAAGATCGATTTCACCAAAACAGAAGTGCAAGATCTGGTCAGGGCGAAATGCGTGGCCGCGCTCAACTGCGGTGTCGTTGACGGAATAATGCTTGACTGGTGGAACGACGGTGCTGCCGATGCGGCGCACAACCGCGCACGGTTGGATCTGCTGAGAAAGATCCGCGCGGCGGTCGGTCCTGATGCCTTGATCTTGGTTAACGCCAACAATATCCGGGGCGATGGCGATAGCCCCAGTTGCGTGCTGCTTAGACAATCGGCGCCGTTGGTCAACGGGATCTTCATGGAGTCAGTGCAAACTTTGCATGGTGGCGTAACGGGGACGCTTGCAACAGCGCCGGGTCAGAACCTAGGGACCTATACAAAAGAAGATTGGCACAACATTGAGCAAGCGCTGATATGGAACGAAACACACATGAGACCTCCGCACATCAACTGTCTCGAGATCTGGTTTCAGTCGTCGCGCCACGACGAAAGCCTGATGCGCGCCGCCACCACTCTGTCTCTGACGCATTCAAATGGTTATTGTCTGTTCGGTGATCCCAATCGCCTTCCCACTCCCGATCATCTCCACAGCTGGTATCAGTTCTGGAATAAGAGTCTCGGCAAACCGACTGAAGCACCAGGGAGAATGCGCAAAGATGGCAGCTACGTTCGCGAATTTCAAAATGGCACGGTAATCTACAACTCTTCACTCAACCACGGGCCCGTGACGATTACTTTTTCCGATCAGCGCATCCGCGCTTCACAAGCAGATCCGCAACTCCAACCAGCGGGCACTGCTTTTGTCATCGAGCCGTGCGACGGCGACATTTTCCTGAAAGCAAAATAGAGCCAGTGTGCGACTTATTACGATGAGGGCGAAATAGCTGATGCTGGATTTGGGCGACCAGGCTTAATCTTCAAAACACGATTTGTTCGCCCTCATCTCTTTCGATTCGAATGGACAACATGGCATCCATTTTATGGAAGGCTAGGTCCGTCTATGGGGCAGCAAGCAGTTGGACGTGAAAGAAAGTGCTTATCACGACTATGACTTCGTGGTGACCAAGTTAGCTAAACGTTGTGAACGACTCAGTCTAGCTATTGCAGGCGCCACCGGCATATCTTATGGAACTGCACACTTTATAGCACTGCTTCTAATGCCCGACATGATGCGGCAAGATCGGCAGTGGCGCGCGACAAACCTGTTCCCCGATGAGACGATCAATGGTGATGCATGCCATCACATTGAAGCGTTTTGGGGTGTACTAAAATATGACCTGTGGATAAATCAAGAAAATCTTTCATTGCGAAAAGTGAGAAACCATCGTGTGCCAGTCGGGCACAGGTCCACAGATTTAGGTAGACAATTGTCGGATCGCTTGTATGGTATCGCGGCCATCGACAAAATCTGGCTGCCACGCGGCCTGCATAAGCGGACCCCGGCTTAATGGGCGGAAAACCGAGAGTCAGCCTGAGTCGATCGATTCCAGAGTACAAGCTTGCTACGTAAAATACGTTTCTTAATCCTGTTGGTCAGTTGCACCGTATGCGGTGCTTGCGGCTTTTGCCATTGCTTTGTCGGTCGGATTAAGCTTTCTGTACACTTCGTGCAACTTGGCCTTAATTAGCGAATCGCCTTTCAATTGCAACGCGGCCCTATACTCCATGAAAGCGCCAACAAAATCACGTTCGGACTGCTCGTGGTCGCCCAGTTCGACTCGATGGGCAAAGTTCTGTGGGTCCTTGCCCATCATCTTAATGATGGCTTCTACGTTTTGCATTGTGGTGGGATTTGTCCTATTTAAGAAAAGAGCTTGGTGAAACTCTTTGAGCGCTGCTGCAGGCTCGTTCCTCAATTGGAGTCCGTAATTATTATGAGCAATCGCCAGATTCATTGCTGCCAAATCATAGCCTGGATCTAATTTGATCGCTGTCTCAAATTTTTCAATTGCAAGCTCATAGTTATTGACCTTCAACGCGTTGACACCGCTGTTATTCAAACCTATGATTTCTGATGCTGTTACACGGTGAACCACTTGGTCGCCAAGTGGTTCGAGCGATCTCAGAACAAAAGAGCGCTGAGTAGAGTCGAGGTTCAGACCAGTTAGGAATTTGTCAATTAGCTGTCCGCAGTTATCTTGATTGAGGACTAGACCACCGACGTTCCCATTTACGTCTTTGTCCATTGATGTCCATTTGTATGCGGCACAGAGACGAAGAGAACCGAGCATTGCCGCAACAAAAAGTAGAGGCAAGCACACACGTTTCATATTCGCTTTCAAGTTGTCCATGAACGGCTGCCCTTATCCAGCAGGAAGCACAGATATGATCCATAGTATCTTTTATCCGGTGTTTTTGCGTGTTCTGCTCAATAGGTGTTTCCATTGCTCCGCGGCTTCTGGATTCACAGACACTCCCGACAGCTTGAATTCTGAAGCGGACACATCGCTTCATCAGTTGGTTCATTTCGAACCGTGGTCGTTTTCTGGAGTGTGGTTTTCTTCAATCCATCTGACAATAGTGTTCTTGGCGACAGTCATCTCGATTGCAAGGTTTGAATGGACGCCGGGGCTGGATAACTGTGTTGTCCATGCACGCTCGACAGAGTCGATTGTCAGTTCATCAATATTTAGTCCGAGAATTCGACAACATGTGTGAACGCGGTGGTATCGAGTCAAAAGTCCCGCCTGCTTGAGATGCAGAAAATACTCGTCTGATGGCATTCCTTGTTGCTCCGCCAGTGTCTTCATCATATCGCTGTTGCAAGATCATGGAGCGATATGGAACTGAAGCAAAAGACATCGTTCCGCTGGCACCAACATTATCAAGAACGACTCTTTTTGGTAATGTGCGCTGAAAGCGGCTATTTGGCTGAGTCTGAGTAAGCTTCCGACAACTTGATTTTATAGATGGCCTTTGAGTCAGAAACGTAAAGATCTCCAGTTGGGTCCAGTAATATGCTGGAGGGCCAAGAGAATCCGGTTGCAATAATTTCGGTGCCTCCATTGTCTGTTCTGACTCTTACAATAGTACCGGACAAATAATTGGCCACGTAAAGATACTTATATCCATCACTGACGAGCCCAACCGGACCATTCAAATTGTCTGTATCAACAAACACAGTTCTAATACCGACAGGCGTGATCTTCTCGATACGGCTGCTTTCATAATTGGTCAAATACAAATTTCCGACCGGATCGAAAGCCAAACCGCCACTTCTGAAGCCTATTGCGGAGTCCGCTTTGGAGCCTCTAACGGCTAGAATGGGAGCCCTTTTCAGTCTACTTGTAGGATAAGGTCTCCACACCGCATCATTCACTTCGGTGCCAGACTCTTGCATATTCGCCGCTCTCGATTGTACTGCTCCAGGTTTTGTTTCCTCCTTTGGCGGCACGTCGGCGGATCCGGGCATTAACGAAAACATAGCCAACACGCATATTGCGGCCAATTTATTGATAGTTGAAAAAGCTTCGCGTAGAAACATCGTATTTTAGATTATATCCTTTTGCGGCATGCAGGACGCTTGTTAATCATTTCGTTTTGCTCCCGTTCGTAATGCACTGACAGACAACAATACCGAAAACAACCCTTTTTGATATTGTTATGGCATCAAGCATCAAGGCATCGACTCCAGTGATGGTTGTAGTGCCGTCGGTGGTGCAGAAAACGACATCTAGAATCTGACGTTCGCAAATGACGACTGGCGGACTATGGCGAAGGTTCAGCTAGGTAACTCCGGAGCCGCTGGATGTGGCTGTAATTCGAGCTGTAGTTCCAGCTTCTTCACTCGTTCCTTCACTTTTTCCATTTCCACTTGATCCTGAGAATAGCGAAGGTACTGTTTGTATTCATCGATCGCTGATTGGATGTGATTCTTGGCTCCGAACATCACACTCTCAGATTCGAACATCATAGCCAAATAGAAATGAGTATCAGGGTCTGCCGGATTGAGATCGAGCGCTTTACGCCAATTCAACAAGGCCGCCTGGTGATCGCCGCTGCACAGTGAGCAAGTGCCCATCTCTCGATAAACCTTCACTAGATCCAACCCTTTTAACTTTCGCTCGCTGATCAGCATCGCTCCGAACTGAGACAATGCTCCGCTCCACGCTTTGCTCTTCATCATCACTTCGGCATAAGCCATCCAGGCGTCGGTGAAAGACCATGGCGGATTGCCGAGAGCCAATTCATATTGATGTTTCGCTTTATCGTACTCCTGTTTGAGTTCACAGATTTTGCCGTACCAATAATGACCATGCATCCCTTCAGGTGTCAGCCCGCCCTCACTGATTACGTCATTGCATTCCTGCTCAGCTTCATCAAAACGCTTGTTGCGGATGTACAATTCAGCTAATAGCTCATGACCTTTCGGACAAACAACGTCCGCCTGTTCTACATATTTCTTGGCTGCCCCAATTGCTTTTGTGTCTTCATGTTTGGCTTCGTAAGACACGGCCAGCCAGTAGTAAGAAAGCGGTGCATAGCTTTCGGGTGCAGAATGAACTGCTTGCAGAAAAGCATCAATAGCGCCATCCCAGTCGCCCTTCTTCACCAGTTCGAGGCCGATCGCGTGATTTTTCAGCATCTGATCATTTGTAACGGGTGCCTGTTCTGTTGCCTGCGACAGGGGTGGCGTCCACATGGACACGACCATTGCTCCGATCAGAATAACAAACGATCTCAATCGCATTCGACCTCAGTAGCATCTTTCATCACAAGCTCCACAATAACAATCTATCAGAAAGTGAAACAACTCAGTAAAACTTCTGGGAGCACGGAAACAATCAGATTTTGATACCGTATTTAGTGCCACGAAAGCCAGCCAGATCACCGCGAAAATCGCAACTTTCCCAAAAAGGATGGCTAGGGCACGCACTATCGCAAGACTGAAATTCAGGCATGACCTTTCCTGATCAGCCGAAGAGTATCAAAAATGGTCATTTTCGGGAAAGTATGCGGCAGCCGGCAGTGCTGTTTCTTGAGTTCAGAAGTTGCTGTCAACGGCGAAACCGCAAAGTCACTATACGAAATGCAGAAACTCTGTCAGTCGAATACGCAAATTGTAAACAGCAGTGCACTCGAGGTCCAACGTCAGATGGTGTCGTTAATTGATAAAGAATCGTATTGACCAATTGCACACTGAATAGCATTGCGGCGGCATGTAGTTCAATAAGGCACAAAGCACGCGGGTAGGTTTACCCCCTCAGCCCGACGCGTGATGTTGAACATCACATCATTTATCGTCGGAGTTTTGTCAACTTCTCCCCATATGGCTCGCCATGGTTTGCCTCTATTTAAGTCCGCTTGTGGAGCGTTACTCGTTGGGGCATTGCCCGTGGGCCATATCGTGTGAGCAAGATCATCCTGAATCAGATGAAGTTGAGGCAAGTCTTTGTTAGCGGGGTCTTGAGATTCTGCTGCGGTTATGGCGTTCTTGGCATTAAATGAATCATGATTGTTATCAAGCATTATGGCAGCTGCACATTTGTCCTTGTCCAGCAAACTGCGCGCTGCAGCTTGATCCATGACAGCAAGATCACGATATATGGAAGCTGCCAGTTGGGGATCGTTTTTCGCTTTGTCTCCATTGAGTACTTGTTCAAGACCCTGGTGAATCGTCCACCACTTCGCTGGGTCTTTCTGGAACTCATTTGCCAGTTGTGATTCTGTAGCCTTGATGTCTTTAGAGGCATGAATACTGAGCACCTCAGCTATGAGAGATCGAGTCAGGTGCGGGGTTGAGGTTGACTCCAGAACGGTCCGGAATTTAGTGTTGTCGTCTAGTGGCGTCATAGTGGTACCGCCTGTGGCTGGAAGAATCGGGTTTTGAGTCGGGCTTGAAGCAAGTCTATAAAAACTCCCGGACCTCGGATACACGGTTCTTACGTAGTGGCGATAAAAAGGTAGAACCCTTTCCAATCGCTGATAACAATACAACCAAAAGACGTAGCGAAGCAAATTGGTAGCCTTGTGTTTAACAGATTGACTGGCACCCGTATTCTGTGACGTGGAGCGAACAAAAACCGCTTTTGTTCACCGTCCGCACCGCCTATGGTGTCACAGCGGTTGCCATACGGTCAATTGCTGTAGTTATCACAATCAACCCATCCATCGTCATTTGTCTGGAAACAAACCTGGCAACCAGCGTGAAGCTAATGACGCTGGAAATGCGAGCCTGATTGGTGCACGGATGCTGTCTGATACAAGAATCCCTTGGTCAGAAAGAGCGGATATTACTCGTCGCGCCGTCGCAGGACTTGCATTGAGTATGGATTGAACATCTCAACGAGGCAATTCGCCCAATAACAGTAACGATTCCAGAAGCGCTGCAGACCGTGGCGGCAAATTGCGCCTATCGATTTCCTCGTTTGCCCAAGCAAGAACCCGTCCTCGCAACAAATCTGGTCGCACCAATGATGTCATGAATTTTACTTGGTCGAGGCAGATTTCCAGGAAAAAGCGGGTGAACAGCGCCAAAGCTTCTTCGCTCAGTGCTCCACGTCCATCATAATCTCCACGTCCATCATAATCTCCGCGTCGAGCATGGTCACACTGCATTAGATGCTGTTTGTACTCATCCTGTCTTCGCGCCAGGCCGCGAGCCACCGACCAGATACCGCCGGTGCGAACTAAGTCCAAGAGCGAAGCATAAGACATAAGGCGCGCTACCCGTCCATTGCCATCGAGGAAAGGATGTATCCAAAGCAATCTGTGATGCGCCGCTGCTGCTGCTGTAATGCCAGCAGATCTATTCAAACTACCATAGACCAGTTCAAACCTGCGCATAAAGCGAATTGCTGTAATAGCAATTCATTGCTTTGACTAACACAGCTAGCGCTTTGACAAAGGCAGTCGGAATACTACTGCAAAAACTTGCTGATTCGGCTGTGAGCTCCAGCACTAAATCGCTAAGCTCCTGCTGGTATTTGCTGGATAACAGCAAAGGCTCCATCAAGCTCACGTTTTCTCCCCCGTCAACCGACTGAATGAGCGGTTTGATGAGCGGTTTGATGAGCGGTTCTTCGAGCGGTTCTTTTTTTAGCGATAAATCATCCATTCCCCAATATTAACAGGGTTACAGAAGCTTTGGTCATACTCTAATCCGTCTCAGTTGAGCGCATTGATGAGCGCTTCTATGCAACGCTGTTTTCTCGACTAAAATGCATACTGGTAAGATCTGACCTACATACGCAACGATTGACGTTTTGCAAGGGTAATGAACATGAGAGGCTTTGATGAGAAGCTGAGAAAGCAGAACCAGATTTTTCGTAGACAGATGATGGCTACGGGGTTGTTTCAGAAGATGACCGGCTTTTATGAAAGCTGTCCCGAACTCATATGCCGCGCTGTTTTGTCCAGCGGCGAGTACATCGAGGTTTGTATCGAGGATGTCTACACCTTGATGACAGTAGAGTGGTTGTACGATCCATCGATTTGCTTGTCCGAGTTCTACTGGAAAAGCTCGAACAGCGCGAAAAGGCGGGCTTTGCATTGGACCGATCCTGATCTTGCAAGTCACCAGGAACGCATAATAAAATGGTGCCATGATGTTGTGAAGGGCAAGCATACATGGCACAGGAAGGATCGATATCCAGGTCTTGCAACCCTTCATGCTGTGTCTTTTGCTACTGCCATAAAAGAAGCCATGCTGGAAGATATGAGCAGTACGTTTGTCGAGCCCGAAGAGTTTCAAAATCATGTGCTGAAGAGAGTTAGGAACGGATCAAAATGGACGTTTGGTGATCGGAAGTTTTCGTGTCTGTCAGAAGACGAGGCAGCTTTGACTGTATCCCTGGTGATTATCAATCCAGCCGATTTAGGAGATCTGGAAGAAGACGCGTCGCAGTTTGCAAATCACACAGTCGTGTACGCGCCGGAAACGCCCGGCCGGTTTTTCTTATATGCTATTGACGATGTGGGTGGTGAAAGAAACTGTCGAACAATCGTTGACGGCTGGCTCGATGACTTGGAAGAGTCTGAGTACGTGCCTGGATAATCGTGCTACAAAACGATGATCGATGGACTGGCGAGCAGCATGGGAAGAATGACTTCTGATCATTCTTTCCGCATAGCCATCAAAGATGGTGCCACCAACAATCGCATGATTGAGATCCTGCGAAGCATTATCTCGCATTGACCGATATGTCACTTGGATTGGCCGCACTGGTTCTTTATCCAATCGCTTATGTCGTTGATGACCGCCTCATCCACATGGGCAGGTATCTCATATTCTTGCGGAGAGCACTTTCCGGAGCCGCTCATGAAGAGATGGTTCAAACCTGGATAAAGTTTGAATTGACATAGTTTATCTTTCCCGGCTTCTTTTATGGCCGCCTTCCATTTCGGAAAGTCACCATCGGCGGTGACCTGGTAATCTCGCTCACCCTGCAGAACGAGCAGGGGTCTATCTAGTTCCTCAATCTCTTTTAGAGGGTCGTGCTTGCGAAGATCTAACCAGTACGCCGGATAAGCCCGTAAGATGTTCGGACCGTCGGCAGCGTCTTGCTCTTTTAGTGCCTTAATTTTCGCCCGTTCTTCCTTCAAGTGCTCCAGGTTCTTTTTATCCTCGCTCGCGCCAGGACCATCGAGAGAGATTATGTATTCGACCTGATTTACCATCGCATCTTCAATGGGTGTGTTTGCTCCAGCTATCATGATCAAACCGCGAAGCTCCTTATCTTGAGCGGCAATTCTTGGGATTAGCGATCCTCCCATGCTGTGTCCTATGACGAAGATTTTTGTCTTATCTATCCTGGCATCGCCGCGCAAAACCTTGGCCGCTTCGAGCACATCGTCCAGGGTTTCCTCTCTCACCGTAAACGTTCTCAAGTCTTCCTTGGCCAGCGAGCTCCGGTATTGACTGGTGCGTTTGTTGTAGCGAAGAACGGCGATGCCTCTGCTTGCAAGCCCACCCGACAGATCTTTGAACGGCTTGTTCGGCCCGATAGATTCATCTTCATCATTGGCACCGGAACCGTGCACGAGAATCACCGCTGAGAACGGTCCTGGGCCCGAGGGCAGAGCCAAGTGCCCATCTAACTGCCATTTCCCGGTTCCAACTTTGATCTTCTCTTCCGAGAAAGTCGATGGTTTCACATATGGTGCGTCCTTGAATTCGCCTGTATGAGGCACGATGAAGAATCCGGATATCTTGTCGGTGCCTGAGAATACTACCTTCAGGTCAACTGTCGTGGTCCCGAAGACAGCCGGCACGAAGACGAAAGTGTGGGCACCATTTGGTTCCACCCTGGGCGGGAGAGTTTTTTTGTACTTGCCGTTTTGGCTGAGCTGCTGCCATACGAGACCAACTGTTTGAGCCGGCAGGCCGGCTTTCATGGTGGCATCGAAGTAAGTGGTAGACCCGTTGAAATCGCCTTTTGTAAGAGTGTTTACGAATGCCGAAGCGGTTCTTTTCAGCTCGTCTGACATAATCCCTCGCTTTCCTGCATCTGCCGGTTGTTCGGCGCCTGCGCTACTTATCGACATGACTGCCAACATGAAGGTTGCGACAATGGTCGATGAAATCAGGTAATCGGCATTCCTGCTGATCTTAGACATATGTGCCAAGATCTATCGGCATTTGACGGTTCTCCGGCAAGTGATCCCTGGCTTTGTACCTCAAATGTCCGCTCACGAACCGGCAGCAATTCTCGGCTAAAATAATGACCACACTCGATATGGCAACCTTCGGAGGAGTCTTGGACGGCGATCGAGCAATTTGGCTAACCCGTGCCGAATTTATGCGGGCTATGATGGGCGCTTTGTTGGGCTTTCCGCTAGCCGCTGGTGCCCAGACTGGGCGGCTAGCAATCCAAGGTACACCGGCTGCGGAAGTCTCGTCGACTGTCGGGCACCCGGTGGAGGGTGCCGCGCATCCTTCGGCAGTTGGGCACCCACTTGTGCCGGTGAAAGTCAGCGCCTCTCGCGTCATCGCCACTACAGTCGGACTGCGTCCCTATCGACGGTCCGGTTTTGTGCTCAAGACCGAGCCGTTTGGTGCCAAGACGCTGGTGCACAACTATGGGCACGGCGGTGGTGGCATGAGTCTTTCCTGGGGCTGCGCAACACTCGCTGCTGATTTGGTGGCAAGCAAGTCACCTTCTCATGCCGCCGTCATTGGTGCTGGCGTGATCGGATTGTCGACTGCCCGCATTCTGCAAGACCGAGGCTGGCAGGTGACAATTTACGCTGAGCATCTGAGCCCGAATACGACCTCCAACATGTCTGGAGCACAATGGACGCCCGCATCCGTATTCAAGCATGGTGCCATAAGTCCTGAATTCAGACCCGTTTTTGACAAAGCCGCACGCATAGCAAACCGCTCTTTTCAGATTCTGGTCGGTTCCAATTATGGTGTGCGCTGGATCGATAACTACACTTTGAGCGACAGCGATGATGATACCGATATGATCGATTACGCGAGTCAAATCGGTCTTGCCGATCTTTACGCCGATATAGAAACAATCGATCCGGCTTCCACTCCGTTTAAATGCAAACGCCTGCGGCGCTTTGGCACCATGCTGATCGAACCTAATACATATTTGCCAGCCGTAATGCGCGATTTCCTTTTGCGCGGCGGCAGATTCTGCGTGCGAAAATTCGAGAATATTGCTGAATGGCATCACTTACATGAGAAGGTGATTTTCAACTGCACCGGCCTTGGTGCCCGTGCATTGCTCGACGACTCCGAGTTGGAGCCTGTTCGTGGGCAACTGACCATTCTTGAGCCGCAAGCCGATGTAGACTACATCACAATGGCAGATTCATTGTATATGTTTCCCCGCAGCGACGGTATTCTCCTTGGTGGCACATACGAACACGGCAACTGGTCGCTCGATCCCGATATGGCGACGCAAGCGCGCATCCTCACTGAACATGCGGCCTTATATCGCAGTTAGTCTCAAGCGGCGCCCTCAGAACTTCGCGCCATCGGTCCGGACTTGGGTACGCGACATAAAGTGAAAAGTCTGGTTAGCTGGTTAGACTAGCAGTAAGCTATATTCGGCCAATTTTCTCTGGTAAAATGAGGTCAGTTTGTAGCTGAGGGACCTGAGTATGGAATCAAAAGGCTCACAAGAATCAACGAAGAAAGGTCAACCGAGAGTAGTTGATAAAAGCAACGCTGCGCGCGTTAGCAGGGTTACGAAACTATTCGACGAATGGTTGCAGGATTCTTCTGGTTACGATGAAGAGACTTGGCCGCAGCTAAAACAGGCTTTGAACGAAAACCATTCGAAGTCTCATAAGCTATTTGATGAGTAAATTCATTCTGCTCGATGCGCAAGGTAATCGATTTGCTGTACCGGAAATTATATGAAACACTCAGTCAGGGGCGTGGCAGAAGGTTTGTGGCAACTATCTTTCCATGCCTTGCATGAACGCGTGTGGTTCTTGTCGACAAACTGTTGGCTGTACAAAGAAAGTGCAAGTGAGGAGCTCACCCTAATAGACGCTGGTTACCCCGAGAATGCACCAGCGATTATTGAAGCTATTAGAGCTATTGATTTGCCCCTCTCAAGAATAGTGTTGACGCACGCTCATCCTGACCATGCCGGCGGCGCTGAGGAAATCTCGCAAACTTTGAGAGTGCCCGTCTACGCACACGAAAAAGACGTGCCTTTTGTGCGCACATACGACACACGTTCAATGGCCGATGAAGATGGCTCCGCGATCTGTCGATATATTCTTCGGCATACACCAGCTCGTTATGAGCCGCCGAAGATCGCGAACTTGCACGCCATCGAAGATATGAAGCCGCTTGCCGGGCTAGTTCCATATCATACACCAGGACACACACCTGGCAGCATCACATTGTGGTCGCCAGAATTGAAGGCAGTATTTTGCGGCGACAACCTCCACACAACGATCGGGCGACCTAGCCTCGGGATTTCGTTTTTTTGTTTGAGTGCAGCTGAGCGCAACAACTCCCTTCGCACTACCTTAAAATTGCCTATTGCGATGGTGCTCTCCGGACACGGGCCAGCTTACGACGCAAAGGACGGCGCGGGCTTGAACTCATTACGTGCGCTACTGAATAAAAATTAGTCCTAAAAAACCGAGGGCAAGAAGATCGCTTAGCCGCTGGTTCAATCAGGATCGGCGCTTGCAATTCGGACGTTTTCGTCCGATAATGTAATCATGACAGGAAACGAATTTTGTAATGGAACGTTTTGAATATGCCGTTTTGCTGAAGCCAGCCGAAGAAGGTGGTTTTATCGTGACCTGTCGCGATTTGCCGCAACTTATTACCCAAGGCGAAGATATTGCTGATGCACTGGCAGAAGCATCCGATGCAATGGATGAAGTGTTCGCCGCCTACATAATAGGAAGACTTCAATTTCCTGTTCCGAGCAAGGCACGACGTGCTGAATACTTGGTCGCACCGCCAGCGGGAACAACGGCTAAAGCCGCACTGTACATAGCTATGAAGGATGCTGGTATGACAAACGTGCAACTGGCAAAGCGACTTGGTGTCAATGAAAAAGAAGTGAGGCGTTTACTAGACCCGCACTATGGTTCGAAGCTGCCACGTATAGCACAAGCCATCAAGTTGCTGGGCAGGCGTCTGGTTATCGGGCTCGAAGCATCATGACGGATTCGAGCAAGTGAAGATTCGTACTCGAAGAACACCGCATGCAACACCGCTTGCGCAGAGATTTGCAGGGGCATTCTGCTTGCTTGCCCTTGTGCTTGCGCTTGCCTTTGCCCTGATTTTCGGTTGCCCATCGCGCGCAAATACAATACGTCATCTCAAATCCTGGAGCACGTGGTGCCATGATATTCCCGAGGGATTCTTCTCGACAGTTGTTGTCGGACGTCGAAATCCCGTTGCCAAATCGTAGGTATATTAACTGATGTTTAAGTTGTGCGGCGCCTCTTGGCAAGCTGCGTATAATAGCTCCATAGCCAATAGAGGCTAGTTTTCTAACTCTTCCCAGCCAATCAAATTGCCAGCCAACATTCCAGCAGGAATGTGGGGAGACCTGGCGTTTAAAGAGCCGTTACTAGTCCACAAATGTAGGAGCCGATCCATGCAAACCCAATATCGTCAGGAGACCCAATCTCGCCCCATACAGAAACGATGTCCAACCTGCAAAAAGACTGACCTTACCGATTTTTCTACCTGCCGCTACTGCGGTAAAAGGTACGACCAGCAGCCGCGAGCATCAAACTACAACAGTGGTGCCGTCGATCCTTTCAAAGTTTTCCTTGGCATATTCGTTGTTGGTTCGTTGGTTGCTGTGCCTTATTTGTATTCACAAGGATTTGGCTCTCTTGCTACTACCCACCGCTATGGTTATTACGGCGGCACCAGCAGGCCGAGCCTGTTGGCAATTCCGCTAGCAATCAGTGTTTTCGCCGGCAAGCACGTCTACGATGATGCAGAAAACACAATTGAGAAAGAGAACGCGGCGATCGCGGTCCATGGAAGTAACTATGACGATCTGATCAAGCGCGCAGATGCCTATTGGACGCAGTTGAAAACACCACAAGCGATTGCCGACTACACTGCCGCTTTGTCCTTGCGCCCCCGATCTCGGGAAGCCTACGAAAAAAGAGCGATTGCCTACGACGCCATGGGCAACTACGATCTTGCCAAGCAAGACAGGACGGCAGCAGCCGACTTGCATTAAACTAATTCTTGGATCCGAACATTTTTCATTCGTGCGTTTGTGAGTATATCTCTGTAGTGTGCGGCCATGTCGCTTCTGCCACTCCGAAATGCCACGTTTGAGATGCATCTATAGTCGTGACGTCCAAGTGATCCAGAGCCTGATTCCCGTGGCCGTCGTCTGAAAAACCGATATCAAGCCTCGGTATATCGAGCCCACAGCCAGTCGCAGCATCGGACTGTTGCGCTCGTTCCAGCATGATTTGCTGCTGCAACTCTGGCCACTTTTGCACCTCAGAAAGGAACGTTTGGGCTAGTTTGACTGCGTCGTTCTGATTGTTTGCTTTATGGAAATCACTGACAAAATCGTCTGAGAATTTCTCAAAATTGTTTATTGGCGCAGGCGGCTCATGCCGAATAACTAAAGTGGGGCAGATATCAGCCATGACTTTCGTAATCTCCGTGGGGTGGGGGGATGATTGTCGTCAGGTGAGAGACAGCGTGTGAATATAAGAAGTTTGCGACACCGGCGAGGCAGACTCGCTTCGGTAAAGCATTTGTTTATGTCTAAGGGCTTGCAATGATTATGCTTGCGAGGCGCTTGGTTGTCTATGGGAGTTTTACGGTCTTTTGCAAACTCGAAGCTACTTGGCTGGAAGCATGATCATGGATTAGAACATAGCGGTTTCTCCAAATGCTTAGTCGCTGTGCTTCGCCTCAGGCGAATGTGCACCATATGTGGTGCTGACACTGTGGCGATTGAATTGGATAGACCGCTCGACCAGGCCGCCAAAATCGAAGTGATCAGAAGTTATCCAGACACCAAGATGCAGCAACTGCAAACGGAGCATACGGCAGATTTTGTTGGTGACTGGATGATGGCAGCGGCGCCGAAAAATCCGCAGTTCGCTTTGTCAATTCACCGCAACGCTAAAGGAGAGCTTAAGGCACAATTTAGAGCCAGTGAACCTGGTTCAGGGAAGAGTGAAGATGGGGCAGATGTGGCTGTTAATGACCGTGATGGGATCGGCAGATTGATATGGAAAAGCTCCCCGGACAAGGACGATATTGAAGAGTCTTACCTGTACTTTGAAATAGGGATCATCGATAATTTCAACAGTCATACCTCTTTCTTGGATCCAAGCAAATTTATCTCTTAAGGATTTTTAGAGCGCAAATATTAGCGCTACGCTTCAATCGTCTACCGCTTGGCAGCACCATATCCGCCACCATTTCTGCCATCACAGGCAGTACCGCGCGTCAAACTTGAGCACACCTGTGCAGCACCCGCACATTACCTCGTTGAGTAGAATGGCGTAGCTGGTGAGCCGCCCGCCCCGTCAGCGGCAGAATAAGCTTTCGAAAAGCCGTTTCGATCGAAAAGAATGTAGACATATTGCTTTGCAGGTCCCCACAAGTCATGCTCAAACTGTATTGTGTTCGAACTACGTACAGACAACCTTGGGGAATTAGGCCCAAGCTTTTTCAATAAATCGATGCAGCGCTTAAGTTCATCAGTTTTAAGCGGGCACTGTTCCGGGTTGACGCCCTTTATGTCTCTAAACCCGGTCTTTTCCGTCCAATTCATACCACCCGAGTGGAAACCAGCCCCACCATTTTTCCCCCATCGGATCCAAAACGTCCTCTCAAGTTCCCCAGGAGCCAACTCGATAAGGAAAGAGTCATTGTCTGTGAAGTGCTTTTCCAGAAGAAGTTGGGAAACAGATGCAAATTCACGTTTATCTATTGACGGTACTCGCATCAGAATGAGCGCATTGGCGAAGTCATATTCTTTTACAATACCAACTATGGAGCATTACATTCTTGCGATTGAGTGTCGTCACGTTGTTTCAAGGTCGTAACCACCCGGTAAAGGATTCGGCCACGCCGCTTGGTTGGTTCAAGGATTCGTGACTGTAATGGTATTTGAGCGGTTCTTGTGGAACGTCAAGATCAGATCGAACAAGGGTCGAGCTGGTTTTAAATTGCCGGACATGGCAGACCGAAAATCCGTGTTCCAAGAAACGACGGGTACGACATCTGTATTTACTGTGAAAACGTGTTCTTGCCCTCCGTCGAAAAGAACCCTGTAGCGATTTCTCCCCTCGCATTGCACAGACAATACATCTAACTTTTCCAAAGGAGCTGCTGATTTTCGATGTTCGAGGACTGTTGTAACCTGCCATGGCTTGGGTGCCGCCAGGATCTGCCATTCTGAGACCGTTAACTTCCGAGGACCTTCAGGCATTGCAGCCTGCATTGGTGCACCGACTTGTACTCCCCAGGACTTTGGTCGATCTAGCAGCTTTTTTGTGCGTTCACGAAGGTATTTATGTCCATCGATCACTTCAAAATCCTCTCCTATGTAATGGTTGGAACGTCATTGTTTGGCATTTCTCTCAAACTATTTGCTTTTGTTCTCGCCCTGGTAATTTGTTCTTGAAGAGTGGCTAAATCATCATCATCCATTACAACAAACCATTCTTTATTCGCAAAATCCTCATTGACCACAAACTTAAGCGTATGAATGAGGCCAGCTGCAACGGGCCGAATCCTCAGGCTTATCAAACAATGTCCTTACGTCTGTAATTATTCGACAATCCAGAAATGTTCTTTGATTGTCATAAAGTAGTTCTTTCATCTTCGCCAGCAGCTGCAAGGATCTCATTTCTGATAACACAGCTAGCCGAGATAATAAATTCGCTTTTTTTTCTGTGCCTATGTCATTAAGCCATATCGCTGTCGATAAACTTTCCGCCATCTTTGAAACTGTAATGTCGTTGGTGGACTTAGCAACGTTGATGATCACGTCGATGAACGGTTCAAGGTTTGTGTCATCGACATCTGCCAATTTACCGATATGGGCGGCTACATCCTTGGTTTTTGCAGAAATTGGAGAATGCGAAAGCTTAGCTTGTAATTCATCGAAAGTGCTCTGATTCATGTCAAACAGGGTTCTTAACGCAGATATTGAGGACTCCGAAATGTCGAGTCTTGTTGCCATTTAAGCTTCGGCCTCCTAACTGCATGCTTAGATGTTATCTTAACTGGGCGAAGTTAACAAAACAACGTAAGCAAGCCTCTTGTAAACCTTATTCCTGCGCCAATCAGGATCAGTTGGAGCACATCGAATCTTTGCTTAGCTCTACAAATGTCGGTGCTGGTGGTCCTTGGGCTGTTTTGGCTGAACATCAGTCGCCTAATGTTGTCAGACAGATCAACCGGCACTCCTGTGTTTCAGCTTGTGGCGAGATGTTGTCTGCTGGTATTTTAATGCAGAATTATCTCATTCCTCTGATCGGTGCACCTTCCGCGACAGAATTTTTAGCTCCGCATCTCGGCCCTCGTTGGAGTGTAAACGGCATAGATAACCAAACTCTGCGCCAACTGCTTACTCGAAACCGTCCATTCGGAGCCGAACTAGTGCCACCTCAAGCAAGGCCCGTGGCTCATCTTGTCGTCGTTGATGGTTAATGATGATGTAGCCAACATCATTGTTCGGGATCCCTGGGAACCTGGAACCACCTACACCATCACGGAGCCAGAGTTTCTCGAATATTGGACCGGAGTAGTGATTTTCAACTGAGTCACAGCCAAGATGTCGCCTCCGTAACGGCTGCAGCCGCCCGCTTAGTCCTCTGACGAAACTACGAGAAAACAGTCATGGTGAACCTTGATTGCTGCGCTGAAAATATTCGTCCAACTAGCTGGCGTTTCATCGCTGGCGATCAATAATCAGGATGCAATCAGGGGATGACAAAAGAGCTGAAACGTCGACCTCTTTGCGACTCTTCAGCACTTCCTATAGTGGCACACGATCACTGCAATAGGTTCGGCATCCATCATTATTTCGACGGAATTTAATCAGCCCGCTATGGCCGCGCCTGTAAGAGGCCTTTCCATGTAAGCTGATAGATTGTCTCATTGCCCTCGTTGCTACATTGAACTAACAGGCCATCCTTCACCAGTGCTTCTAAGGCGGAAGCATTCAAAACTTGCTCTTCCAAATTAGCGCCAAGTGGATTATCCGCGACCAGCACTTGGACACCAACTGATTTGTCTGCGACTCGTCTTGCCATCCATTTGTCCGTCTCTAGCACAACACGCAACAGCTCACGTTTAGTGACAACTAGACGATCATCTTGTGGCGGATCTTCATCGAGAACGTCATTACAGAGACTTACGCACTCATTGCAGATATAAACTCCAGGACCCGAAATTATCTTTTGCACTTGGTCCTGGATCTTTCCACAGAAAGAACACTTCAGCCTGTTCAATTGTTGGTGCAAATCGGCAACCTGCGCCTTCAGTTCATCAAGATCAGCCACACGCGAGTCCTCAATTTTTGTTTCAGCAATTACATTTGTCCAGCTCACCACCAGCGTCTAGCAACGGCAAGGTTATGAGCTTGATTGTCGCATTTCGCTGGACAGCTACAATTGGAATATCCTGCGAGAGTGAATTTGTGTTATGTGCCGGGAGTAACGTTCCCGACAAGGATTGACGCAATATACCCTTATCCGTCGGCCATTATGATCGAACAACTTTGCCAAGCGAGAAACTGACACTCTATGTCAATAACAGACGGAAAACCATATCTCCGGTCCATAACCATACAGAAACCGACAGGTACCAGCCGAAAGTATCCATTCAACATTCCTGCAATCTGGAAATTGGATACTCTTGAGTTTGACGCCGATGTCACTTTCTTAGGGCTCGTCAAACAATAAGACCCGCATATCAGGAGGGGATTGGAGAGATTGTGTAATTCCAATCTCCGTGGAATTCATTCCGACTCAGATTGATTTGTGAGAATTCTTCGTCAGTGACC
>Ga0182024_10004044_pt1 | contig 34160 bp, 24 predicted proteins | sample P32metaG_FD_120480 | JGI IMG/M metagenome (GOLD analysis project Ga0182024, IMG submission 120480) | Permafrost microbial communities from Stordalen Mire, Sweden - P3-2 metaG (Illumina Assembly) | ecosystem: Environmental > Terrestrial > Soil > Wetlands > Permafrost | place: Sweden: Stordalen... | reverse complement strand
GCGGATCTGTTCTCGCCGAAAAACCGGCTGCGGCTTTCGCTCGCCATCGGCAGACTGCCGGAAGAAACACGCCGCGCCACGCTGCACGAATGGGAAATGCTCGATCTGATCGAACATCACATTGGCGAACTGGAGGTGCGGATCCGGGAACGCATCGGCAAACTGGGTTGGGTGCGGCTGCTCAAGTCGATGCCGGGCGTGGGAGAGATTCTGGGCGCGACGATCTATCTGGAAATAGGTGACGTGGAGCGATTCCCGACTGCGGCGCATGTGGCCAGTTACGCCGGACTGGTTCCGACCGTTCATGCCAGTGGCGGCAAGAGCTGGCACGGCCCGACATCGCCGCAGGCCAATCACTATCTGCGCTGGGCCTTTGTGGAAGCCGCCAATGCGATTCTGATGCACCGGCATACTTCGACGGCGCTTCGGGTGGACCAGTAATGACCGACAGATCGGAACTTCTCGGTATTGACCAAACGGATGAAAAAACGAGTACCACAAACAGTGTAGCTACGGCGACATCGTGGTGTTCCGTGGAGGAGTGGCTAAGCGCTCAACCGGGCTATGACAAGAAAATGATTCAACTCCGACGTCGTGCAAGGTCCGCTCCGACCCTGCGGCCTGGGAATGTCGAGGTGTCAGCTGAATCGACAACGATTTACGTGCCCCAGTTTGGATGGCTAACGGATGCGCCCCGAATCCGGGTGGCGACGACTTTCCCTAACTCCACTACGTTTGACCTCGCATTCGACTTCACATTCAGTAAAAAGACCAAGAATTTCGCCAGTGGGAATGAGGCGCTCAGCGTTACGGTTCCGGCGGTCATGGCCGAGTTTAATCTCGGATCGGCTATTCCTGTGACGCGAAGGAATCAATACCTCGGAGGTTTATATCTCAGCGGTGGCGTCGCCCCGATCTTTCTTCAGGACACCCTCACTGCCTGTAGCGTCAAATCTCCCACTGCCTGCAGCGTTCAATCCGGCTCTGTCCATGCGTGGTCGCCGGTTTTCGATGCTGGGTGGAGATACCGTCTCAAAGGGAGGCCATGGGGGCTTAGCGCCTCGTATCGCGAGGGGGTTATGCTCGGGAACGATGCGCAGAGCCTGTATCCGCGTTTCCGCAGCGCCAGCGGCGGCCTGTTTGTTCTGTTCCACTGAGTTTACGGCGTACACCGGGAATAAGTAGCAGCCTGTGTACGATTGGCATACGATAGATCCGCATCGCCTGCATTTCCTGCTATCCCGGCGTTTTGGAGAATCAACAGCTTAGCTGTTTTTAGTTGCTTCCAGTTTCCGAACCGCTTCCCGTTTTTGATCGAGCGTTGAGTGCGTAAATTTCTCTATCGCTACGCCGAGGCGGACCCCGGACTGTCTAACCGAAACCTTCGCTCCGATTCCCTCCTGATGAATTCCGGCATTCGGGCTTTTGGATATTACGGCATACAACTTTCTGGTTCCTGCGCCGCGTACGGACCGTGAGACAGGCGTCCGGGGTTTACTGAATCGCGACGGTCACCCCAGCCTGTGTCGCGACTCCATTCGCCGTCAGTGTGATTGGCACGCCTGGGCCGGGCTGCACACCGGCCGGCACCAGGATATTGATCTGTTGCAGGCCGGAAGTCTCGGTCGGCGCGTTGCCGGCGTAGAGAACTGTTGCGCTGATGCCCCCGATGGTCGCCGTCACGGGATAAACCAAAGTCTGGAGTCCGTTCGTCCCCGGCGGATTGTAGGGTCCGAATCCTGTCACATAGACCGAAATATAATCGCTGCGCGATGCCGGGTTGGCCGCGGTGTTTACCGTGCCATTCGAGTTCACGATACTGCCCTGACCCTTCCCGCTGCCATTCTCCGTGAAGATCGCGGGATTCGTCTGCGCCTCGGGCAAACTGACCGTTTCGACGGGATTACCGTTGCATACCACCTGGATGGTCGCGGGGGTAACAGGGAAAAGGTCCCCGGGAGTTACAAAGTTGATTTGCCCGGAGTTGGCGAACGTAATGGACGCGGCTACTCCATTCACGAAAACCTGCGGATTGGGCGTGCAACCCAGCAAGGGGCTGAACAGCGTGAGGAGTGTGTTCGGGGCAGCCAGGGCCGGACCGAACGAGGCGCTGTTATCAACACCCGTCTGGCCAGGCAGCCCCGTCCCGCTCACCGTGAATGACACGGGTATCGAATAGGGACTGTTCAGGGCCCCCGGCACCGTTACTATAACGGAGCCCTGATAAGTGGCGGCGGGCAGGCCCGTGGGATTCGCGCTGACCTGCACTGCGGCCGGAGTGTTCCCGGGGGACGTGGTGACCGAGAGCCAGGGCGCGTTCGTGGACGTAGTGAACGTGAAGTTCGTGCTGGCGGGTGTCAATGTCAACTGAACGTTCTGCGATACCGGCGCGGTGGTGCCATACACTGCGCCCAGTTGCACGGGTGAAGGCTGGGCCCCCACACTGGCGGGCGAAGTTACGGTCAGAGTCACCGGGACCTGAGCGGAACCGATGCTGGAAGTAAGGTTTAAATTTGCCTGGTAAAGGCCCGGAGCGAGTCCAGCCATATTCAGTGTGACGGTGTAGGGGCCGGGCGCGGTTCCGGTGGATGGCGCAACCAGCCAGGGGGCGGAGGAAGTTACGGCGAAGCTGCCGCCTGAGGTGGAATTTACGGTGAGAGTCTGGGTGAACGACGTTGGCAGAATTCCCAGGGCGTACTGGAGGACGAGGGCGGAGGGGCTCACCGTAAGAGTCGGGGGCGGGATCGGCTGTGGCGAGATTGTGAGGGTACCGTTGACGAGCGAGAAAGTGTAGTTCGCCGTCGTCAACGTTCCGGCAGTAACCGTAATGGGATAGCTGCCGGGTGCGGAGCCCGCCGTTGCCGTGGTGCTAAGGCCGGGTGCGCCGCTTAGCACAGCGGCGGTGTCACCGTTAACGAAACCCGAATAGCTCGCCGTGAACGTGGGCAACGTGAAACCGGTCACGACATTCGCGTTGTTGGCGGTTACCGTGAGTGCAGCCTTGTTCACGGTAAGCGTTTCGGGGACGGCCGGCGCCGCGCTATACGTCGCATTGCCGGACTGGTTGGCCGCAATGACGCAACTTCCCGCACCCGTGATGGTAACCGTGGTTACCACGACCGAGCACGGGCCGCTGGTTACGGAGAAAGTGACCGTCTGCCCCGAGGTCGCCGTGGCGCTTACGCTGAGTGGCGCGTCGCCGTAAGTGTGCGCAGGTAGCGCGCCGAAGGCGATGGTCTGGGTGTCCTTGTTTACCGTGATCCCGGCCGAGGCCGTGCCGCCGGCGCCGCCTTCATTCGAAGTCACAGTGCTGGTAACGTTATTCTGCACGCCCGCGGTGATGCCGGTGACATTGAGGGAGAATGCGCAGGTACCGCTCGCCGCGAGGCTCAGGCCAGACATGCTGACGCTGCTGCTGCCCGCGACGGCGGTGATCGTCCCGCAGGATCCGGTCAGGCCGTTGGGTGTGGAGACCACGAGACCCGCCGGCAAAGTGTCGGCGAACCCGATACCGGTTAACCCGACAGTAGCATTCGCGTTCGTGACAGTGAAGGTCAGGCTGGCAGAAGCCCCAATGGCGATGGATGGAGCTCCGAAGGCGGCGATCAAAGACGGCGGAGCCGTTCCCGTCAGCGCTGTTGTGGCGGAGACGCTGGAATTATAGTTCGCGTCGCCGGGATAGCTCGCGAAGACCTGTTGCGTGCCCGACCCGGCTACGTTAACGCCGGTGGCGGTGGCGGACTCGGTCAGTTCTCCGAGGAAGATGCCGAGTTTGTTTGCACCCCCGAGCGGCACGGCAAGGTCGGGCCGGCCGTCGCCGTTGAAGTCGCCGACCGCGAGACCCTGCGGGACGCCGCTTCCAATGGAATAGTTAACGGGGCTGCCGAATGTTCCTGTGCCACTGCCCGTGAGGATACTGATGTTGCCGCCGTTCACGTTGGCGACAGCCAGGTCCGCCTTGCCGTCCACCTTGAAGTCGCCGACCGCGATCATGTATGCCGTGTTACCCGCGCTGTAGCCCACAGCCGCGTTGAATGTGCCGGAACCATCGCCCTTGTTCAGGAAGACGCTTACGTTGCCGGAACTCGCCACCGCTATATCCGGGAAACCGTCAGCGTTGAAATCTCCGGTGGCGACGCTCCAGGCGGCACCGCCTCCGGTTGCCACCGGGTAGGTCGTTTGGGTCTGAAACGTGCCGTCGTCGTTGTTCAGAAAGACGCTGATGTTGCTGCTGCCCGAATTCGATGTGACCACGTCGGGGAATCCATCGCCATTGAAATCCGCCACTGCGATGGTGTAAGGCGAATTGCCTGCCGTATAGCTCCGCGCCGTATGGAAAGTGCCGTCGCCGACACCGAGTAGTATGCTGACCGCGCCGGGACCGGCGCTGTAGTCCGCCACCGCGAGGTCGGAGATGCCATCGTTGTTGAAGTCCCCGATCGCTACTGAAGCGGGGAAACTGCCTGTGCCGAAGGTTTTCTGTATTCCGAATGTGCCATTGCCGTTACCGATCAGGATGCTCACGGTGTTGTCGCCATAATTCGCAACGGCAATGTCGGGGATTCCATCGCCATTGAAGTCTCCCACCGCCGCCGAGTAGGGAGAGCTACCCGTCGCGTATGTTACCCCCGCGGCGAACGTGCCGTCGCCATTGCCGAGGAACACACTGACGTTGGCCTGACCGCTGTTCGGAACCACGATATCGGGGATTCCATCGCCGTTGAGATCGGCTGCCGCCAGGGGATAAGGGTTGTTGCCAGTGTTCGCGGTTTGCACCGGAGCAAAGACGCTGGCCAGAGTCGTATTGTCCAGATTCGCTGTGCCGGCGACGGCGTTGCCGTTGGTCTGATCCTCAAAGGACAGCTGTCCGGTGGGTGTGGGGATGCCGAACGCGCTCACGATTCCGGTGAGGGTGTAGTTGCCTGCGCTGCCGCCCTGGGTGATAGCGGTGGTTGTCTGATCCGTTCCGGTTACGGCCAGCGCGGATGCGGCGGAAGAAGCCGCCGGGAAACTTGCGGTGCCGGTGAAGACCGCTTTGTAGCTGTGGCTGCCGAGCCCCGGAACGAACTTCAGAACCGCGGTACCGGCGCTCGTCAGATGTGCCGAGCCCACCACATGAATGTCTTCGCAGAAGGCTGCCGTGGCGTCGCAGAAGTTCACGACGCCGCTCGTGATGGGTGCGACGCCTGCCTCCACGGTTGCGGTCAATGTCACGACGGTTCCGGTAGCCACGGTGGTCACCGGGGTTGAGGCAGCTGTCACCGCCAGGGTAGTTGTGGCGGTGGCTGCGGTGAGAGTAGCGCTGGCTGCCGGTCCCGCAGTCAGGCTTTCAGTGGCAGTCACGGTGCTGGTGGTGTCGGTAATCGTACCTGCACCGCTTGCGTGCATCTGGACCGCTTCGCTACAGGAACGACCCGCGGCGAGGGTCACGGCGGTTACGGTGATGCCTGACGAAGTGAAAGTCCGGTGTCCGGTGGTGCAGCCGTCCGCCGAGATCACGTCCCCGACAACTCCCGCAGGGTAAGTGTTGCTGAACGCAATGCCGGTCAATGCAATTGAGTTTGGATTTGTGACCGTGACGGTCAGGGTGGTCGTCTTCGTGCCACCGACCTGAACCGTCGATGGGCTGAAACTTACCGTGATCGACGGCGGCAGAGCGTTCACGGATATCGAAGAAGAGGTCTGGGTGACTGTCGCGGTGGCATCGGTTGCAGTAACCGTCTGGTTCCCTGTGGTGTTGAGAGTGACCGCGAAGCTTACTACGCCGTTGACGAGGTGCGCGGGCGCGGGCAGGTTCGCCGCGCCATCGGAGCTGGTGATTGCGACGGTGTCCGTACTGTTATTGGTGTCCGTATTGTTGAAAAGGTCGTGCGCCGTCACGGTGAAGTTGAACGGAGTTCCGGGGGTTGCCGTGGCAGGTATCCCGGTGAGGGTAAGTCCGTCGATGGGCGCCGGGGTGCAGGTAATAGCCGATGAAGTTCCGATAATGGAGGAATCCACCGTATCGGTTGCGGTGATCGTGAAGGTGCCCGCCAGCTTGGGCGAAAAGTCCCAGGTGGCGACGCCATTCGTCCAGGTTGTGGGAGGACTTGAATTCGCAGTGGGGCAATTGTTTTGGCACAGCGAATAAACCAGATTAGGGTCTTCCGTGCTGGTGAAATTCACATTGCCGTTATAGCCGGTGGCGGGGTTATTGTTTATGTCCAGAGCAGTGACGGTGACGTCGACCTGTTGAAACGACTGCACCGAGTTGATTGACGGCACAAGGCTGAAGTGTGTGGCCGGAAGGCCGCCGGGCAAAGCGCCTGCGATGGCGCCTTTCGTCGTCGAGCCGTTGACGGACCCGCCATAATTGAACACTGCCGTAGAGTTGGCAGTACCGGCGGCACCAGTTGAGCCACCCGAAGCCCCGGGCCCCCCGACTCCGGCGGTTGCGGAGAAAGTAGATCCCGTGGTGTTGAGGAGGGTGATGCTGCCCGCGTTGACAAAGATTGCCGGTCCGGCGGCTGCACCGCCGCCCCCGCCGCCGGCACTGTTAGGGATGGCATCGCTGCCGCCGGAGCCTCCATTGACTCCCCCCACTGCGGCGGCACTGGACCCGGCGGCTCCGGGATTTGCCGCCCCACCCCCGCCGCCCCCGAAGCCGCCGTTTCCGGAGGAGGTAAACCCGCTACCGCCACCCCCACCACCGAAGCCGCCGTTTCCACCATTATCGGTTCCGCCGCCACCGCCTCCACCGAACCCGCCATCACCGCCGAATACTCCTTCGGCTCCCCCGCCGGGGGAGCCCGATCCGTTCGTGGCATAGGCACTGCCGCCGGTTCCCGGAGTACCTGTCGAGTTCACGGCGCCTGCGCCGCCACCGCCACCGGGGCCGCCATTCCCGCCATTCGGGAAGGTTCCGGGTAATCCCAGCCCCGTCACACCTCCAGCGCCGCCATTCCCGGATGTACCCGGTCCACCGGCAAACCCAAGTCCGCCGCCGCCTCCTGTCCCGCCAACTCCCGAGGCGGCGCCGCCAGTACCGCCAGTCGCGTTGCAGTTGAGGAAATATGTGCTCTGTACGGTCACCACTGCGGCTGCCTGATTGACAAAAAGCCCCGCACCGAAGCCTGCACCGCCGCCTCCGGGGCCGGCACCTGGGCCCCCGATTCCTCCCGCGGCGCTGGCATTGCGGATCTCGAGATGAGTCAGCGTGACCGTTCCGGCATCTACGAAGAAGACCCGGTAGGAATTATTGCCGTCGATGATGACGTTACCGAACGCGATCCCGTCGACGGTCAGGTTGGAAGTGATCGGCGGCAGAGGACCGTTCAGCGTGACGATGCAAGGTGTTCCTGGCGCCGTCAGGCAGACAAAGTTAATGGTGTTGCCGGAGCCTCCGACACTGTTTGCCAGCAGAATTGTATTCCGCAGATCGCCCGAGACACCCGCGCCATCGCCAGCGCCGGTTGCAGAGCCTGCCGCGGTTGCGGCCGTGTCGTCGAACCGGGTTACAGGGAAAGTGGCGGCGCCGGCATCGGAAACTATCGCGAGACCTGCGAGGAACGCGAGGGTGGGGATTAATATTTTGCGACGCATACGGATTGGAGGGGAGGCGTGTCCAGAATACCTTCTTTCTTCGTTTACTGCCAGTTTTTAATAAATGGAGAGCGTGTTCAAACGTACCGGCGCGTCAAGGCAGAGATCATCCGCGCACGTTACAATCGAGTTGCGAAGATAGCCAGTCGATAACGAAGACTTGCCTGGCTTTTGGAATAGTTGCCAACTCTTTTCGGAAGACTCCTTCACCGGGCAGGCGAGTAATCCCGGTGAAGTACGCGGGGTGAATTCCCGGGCGATCGGCCGCGACGCCGGTTCCTGCGCCTGCAACGGAACCAATGCAGCCGCTCGAAAACACTTTTGTGCAGTCCTGTTCCGGATTTTACGACGTGGCGGTCAGGGGTCGCTGCCCCACAGAGAAACGTAACCGGGTTGCGAAACGTCGCAATCAGAGAGCGTCGGAGGCCCCCGTTATGGCAAGCGTTCAAAAAGTAATCGTGCCCTCGTTGCTGGCGCTGGCGGCGTTCGCGCAGGACAATCCCGCCTGGAAGTCGAAGCAGATCGCGGACTGGAGCGAGGACGACGCCAAACAGGTGATGGCCGATTCGCCGTGGGTGAAGACGTTCCTTCCGACTCTGGGACCGCCACAAAGCGCGGCGGTCAGGCCGCGGATGGGCGGGATCGGCATGCCCGGAATCGGAATTGGAATGCCTGGAGTGGGTATGGGGCGGCCACGCTATCCGGGCGGGTACCCCGGCGGGAACGGCTATCCGGGTGGGCAATCGGACACTGGCTCGTCGACCGATTTGCCCAAATTGACGCTTCGCTGGGAGAGCGCCATGCCGGTCCGCAGCGCAGAGCTGAAAGCTCACGATAACGACGCCCCGGTCATCGACGACAAGCACTACGCCATCGCGGTCTATGGGGTTCCGAACCGGTATCTGATCGGCGAAAAGAAGACGCTGGAGGGGCAGCTCAGGAAGGAGGCCACGCTGCGGCGCGATGGCAAGAAGGACATCAAGCCTTCGAGCGTGGACGTCATCGATAAGCCCGACGGTCCGGTGGTGGTGTATGAGTTTTCGACGTCGAACGAAATCACGAAGGACGACCATCGGGTTGAGTTCAACGCAAAGATGGGACGGCTACAGCTGGACCAGTCGTTTTTCCCCGATGATATGGTCTGGCAGGGCAAGCGCGAACTCTAGTTGGCCTGGGAAGGCAATTTGGAGCGGATGAGGGATTCTACTTTGTTCCAGACGCCGGGATCGGATTCAATCTCGATGTGAGGCTTCATGAACAGCCGGGCGTACCACGGATATCCGTCGCAGTTCACCTGCGTGGTTTTGTAATTGGATTGAAAATTTCCCAGAATTTCAGTGTGCTGAGGATCGGAAGCGAGAATCCGGCTCTCACCATGAAGGAAGCCATCCAGCTGATAGAAGTTGATGGCCTGACCCACGTTGGAGGGGATTAACGTGTCGTCTTCGCCGGGCTTCCGGACGCTATCCACCTGAATGGTGAGCAAAACCGGGATTCCATCCTTCTGGAGCGTCCGCGCTGTCGCGATAGCCTGTGAAGCACCCCAGCTGTGCCCGTAAAGGACGATGTGCGCGTTGCGCTTCTCGTCCGCCGACAGCTTACCGTTATGGTCCGTATCGAGCAGACGGAGAATTTCCTGGTAGGCCGAGCGTTCCAAATGGTTGGCAAATATTTCCACGTCGACGCCGGACGGGTAATCTTTACGCAAATCGGCGGCGAGTTGAACTTCTTTATGACCCTTCGCGTCGTTGTGCACGAAGCCACCGACGAAGCCGATTACGATTGCGGGGGGTTGAGGAAAGGCTTCCGCGCTCGCCGCATTACGATTGCAGCACAGGAACGAAAGAACGAGTACAACGGCGGGTAAACACCGGGAGAAACAACTCATGGGAACATCTCAGCCTGAAACTTCAGTTTATCACTTTTTCGGACGCGCGCGGGTTGGCCGACTGCTTGCAGGGTTCATACCGGCTGAGGTGTGGCTATGTGGAACCGTGCAATCCGGCTATTCGGGCTTCTTTCGCTCAGCATCATAGCGGCGCAGGCAAGCGTGACATTGCTGCTGGAGGAGCCGTACGGCACATTTGGCGGAATGAATCCGACAGGGCACGCCGCAGTTTATCTTTCGCACATCTGCGCGGCTTCTCCGGTCGCGCTGCGGAAATGCGACGCGAGGGAACAGGGAGTTGTGATCAGCCGTTATCACCGCATCGGCGGATACGACTGGATCGCGGTTCCACTGTTGCCCTATCTGTATGCGGTGGACCGGCCCGAAGAGGTTCCGCTGTCTGTAACGGTCGAAGACGTTGCGGCATTGCGCGATGCGTGGCGGCGGAAGAACCTCCTCGAGATCGTGCCTAACGATGAAGAGGGAGCAACGCCGGAGGGAGACTGGACGCAACTGGTTGGTTCCGCATACGACCGCACACTCTATGCCTTCGAAGTACAGACGAGCGAGGAGCAGGACGCCAGGTTTATCCGGACATTCAACGCCGGGCCCAACAATCGGGACTTCAATCTTCTATTTCACAACTGCGCCGACTTCGCCCGCTATGCGATTGACTTCTACTTTCCCCACGCAGTCCATCGCAGCCTGATTGCGGATGTGGGCATCATGACGCCGAAACAGGCAGCAATGAGCCTGCTCAGCTATAGCAAGCGGCATGGCGTGGTCATCTCAGTCTTCGTGATTCCGCAGGTGCCGGGCACGGTGCCGCGCAGTTTCGCGGTGCGCGGGGTGCTGGAGTCTCTGGTGAAGTCGAAACGATATGCGGTGCCGCTGGTGTCGGTGGCCGCGCTGCATCCGGCGTTTGGAGGAAGTCTGGCATTCGCATGGATTGAGGGGAGACGCTTCGATCCACGCAAGCTGGCGGAAAATGAGAACGCGGAGCCGGACCCAGCGATAATCGCTACGGAGTTGCAATCGGACCGGATCGTTCCAGATGGAGAATAGGCGTAAATCAGCGCCGGGCGTGCGACATGAAATGGAAGAGGTTTCCGAAAATACGCGGCTATCGCCGCGTGTCCCTCGATTCCGTAAGTACCGGTCTCGTGGACAACCGACGCCTCCCCAGCTTCTATGTCGCACACCGAATCAGTGCTTTGTCGAAACAGCGCTGTCCTTCGCGGTGATTGCGGCTGGCTTCGCGTCACTGGTTTGCGGGTCGCCTGACGGCTGGCTGCCATCCCGCGCCACTGCGGCGAGATCGCGAATCCTGCGCGTCTCATCCGCGAGTTGCCGAACGATCTTATCCGCCACATCCGCCATCGCGCTGCGAAACTTTCCACCATTCGATTCCTGCGTGGTTGACCAGATGATATCGCCGTCTTTCCCCACCAGACGCACCGACCCCGTCGCCTCATGGCGGCGCTCCTGACTCTTGTTGCTCTCGTTATCGGTGACGCCGACCCCCATCGTCTGATTGGAAGACACGCCCGAATTCAAAGCTCTGGAACTGGAACCGCTGCCCGCGTTGGCGTGCACGCCGATCGAATCGTCGGAGTTGTGCTCTTCGGTAAAAATCAGATCGTCGCCGGAACCCTTGAGCGTGGCATCGGCGTGTTCCGGATTTTCCGTCAGGACAAACAGACCGGAACTCTGCATGGCCGCAATCAGCATGTCGCGGAACTGATCGGAAGTTTTCCCGCCGCCCAGTTGATCCACGTATATCCGTTTCACGTCGGCCAGTGCGGCTTCCGTCGGGCGGCTCTCCACCGCGAATACGGCCGTGGGCACCAATACAAGCAGCGCCACGAGCAGCGCCACCAGACTGCGCAGTCTCATCCCTTGCCTGCCTTGCGGGCTTCATCGTCCTGATACTCCACGCGACGGCCCGTCCGCGCTTCGAGCGACACCAGCAACTGCCGGATGTCGCCCTTGCTCACTTCGAGCACGACCGCCTGCTGATGCCCTGCGGAATCCATGTAGCCAATGGTCAGGAAGTGGGTGCGCTTTTTCGCGATGAGGAACAGCGGCGAGATCAGGATCGCTTCGAGATAGCGGCGATCCACATGCATGCCGTATTCGAGGTTGTTGACATCGCTCCACGCAACGGAGATTGCTTTGTCGCGGAGGTGCAGAGACAGATCGTTCTCATCGCGAACGTCGATTTCGGCACTGGAATGACTCGGGACGCCGGCCACGGTTCCACCTACATAGAGAACCCGATCACCGGGGCCTTTCGCCTGAAGCAGAGACGAAAGAACCAGCAGAACCGTAAGGGTTCGTCGCATGAATGTTGAATATCACAAATACGGAATGGTGTATATATCTCCTTCATTTATTTGGGCTGAAGTGTTCCGTTCCGAAACAATCAACCCTCAGGCGCGTTCCAAAATGAGAAGTCGGGACGAATGCTCGTGAGTTATGCTCTCGGATATGAGAGTGGTTTGCATCATGGCCCTGACGGCCGCGTCGCTCACGACTGCTTCCGCTCAGGACGCGAAGTCGACGAATCAGGCGAAAATCACCGAGCCGCTCAAAGCAGCAAAAGCAAAAAAAGAGACGAAAGCCACTCCACCCGTGACCTTCGAAGCCCACAACGAGGGCTCCGTGGAAGGCGCGATCTACGGGCTCGAAAATCTCATTTCCGTTACCATCGACTCCACGGGAATCCAGTACAAAGACAAGAGTATGGATAAGCCGGTCTCCATCTCCTGGGCTCAGGTCTCCGGCTGGCAGGCGAATAATTTTACTTCCCGAAGCCCTGGTCGCAGTGACGACGGAGATTTCGGAATCGGCATTTACCAGGGTGCGCGTTACTTCAGTTTTCGAACCCGCAAGGGGCGCGACTACCTCGCGGCAATCAAAATTTTGCGCACCCTTGCCACGGCCAAAGAGCGCCCCGGAATCGGGTAATCCGGGTTAAACCAGCCGGGTTAAACCAGGGCGACCGGCGTCAGTTTGCGCCGCTATCCGGATCACCGTTCAGCGCTCCGCCTTCTGTCGATGAGCCCCACACCGCGGAACTGCCCCAGACTGCGGACGTCCCGGAATCGGCACTCGACCCCCAGACTGCACTTGAACCCCAGACCGCTGACGAGCCGGAGTCCGCGCTTGAACCCCAGACCGCGCTCGATCCCCACACAGCCGATGAACCCCACACGGCCGACGATCCCGCTACCGTCGAGTTGGCGCTCCACACGGATGAGCCCCAGACCGCCGACGAGCCCCAAACTGCCGAGCTTCCCCAAACCGCCGACTGCGAGCCGTCGTTCGCGATATAAACCGGCGTCTGCGGATTGGGCGTAGTTGCGGCAATCGTCGCGACCGGCGAGGCGGCGTTCTTCCCGGACGGGATTGTGGCAGTGCTCGCAAGCGCGGCATCCAGGTCGAGATAGCCCGCGCCCACCGTGAACAGATCGTACTGAATCGTAAACGTCTGGTTCACGGTCGGGTCGGTAATGACCGAAGTCTTCGGAAAATTCTTTGTCGCGGTCAGCATCAGGCGAGCCTTCACCTGATCGGGTGTCAGATTCTGGCTGCCCACCAGCGTTGCAGCCGCGCCGCTCGTTACACCGGCGGCCATGCTCGTGCCGTTCAGAATGAAATAGTTCGACGTTTCTCCGAAAGTTGGTTTCTGAACATAGGAAGCAAGCGGAACCACGCTCGAAGATTCCGTCGTCTCCAGCGTCGCGCCCGGAGCCAGAATCGAAAAGATCTTGTTACCGGGAGCGACCAGGTCCGGCTTCGCAACATGGTCGATGAGCGTCGGCCCTTTCGAGCTGTACGTCGTCATCAGATCGTCCGCGCGCGAAGCGGTGCTTTCGGTATTCATCGCGCCCACGGTAATCACCAGCGGGTCGTTGCCGGGGGCCGCGATGGTCCCATAGCCATTCGTATTCGCCGCGTTGTCCCGGCCTCCGTTGCCGGCCGCCACCACCACGGTGATTCCGGACAACCAGGCTTTTTCCACTTCCTGGCAGAGCGGATCCGTCTTGTAACTCTCGAAAATCGGCCGGCCGAGCGAAAGGTTAATGACTTTGATGTTGTAAACCAGGCGCAGCTGAATCGCGCGATCGATTGCCTGAATAACTTCCGCGTCGGTCGATTGGCCATTGCGGTCCAGAACTTTGAGATTGATCAGGTGGACGCCTGGTGCCACACCATGAATATCGTGCAGGTACGCCGATCCGTATGAGTTGGAGCCGTTCCCCGCAATGATGCCCGCAATATGCGTGCCATGACCGTAATAGTCGTCGATGCCTTCACCGGAAACAAAGCTTTCGGCGTAAGTGACGTTGGGGAAAAGGTTCGCCAGACTCAGGCTGTTCGTGCCGTTTCCGACCAGATCCTGGTTAACATGGATGCCGCTGTCGATCACGGCAACTCCGATGCCCGCCCCCATGGTCATGTTTGCCGACGCGCTGGTCTTCGAAACCGGCTGAATGGTTTCGGGCATGTAGTCGTAAACCGGAAGCGCGGTTCCCATACCCAGCAGCGTATTGTTAATCGACACGTGAGCCACCGCTCCGTTTTTCGCCAGACCGATAGCGGAGGATGCCGTCATCGAGCACAGTTCACCGCCCGGCAGCAACTGGATCAGATCCAGAGTGCCGCAGACTGTCGATAGCAGAGTTCCGATCAGTGAAGGAGTGTATTGAACGATGACCTGCACCGTCTGGCCGGCGGGAAGCGAGCTCAATTGCGGTGAAACGGTACCGCCCCACGCGATGTTCGCCGCCGCTAACAGCAACAGGAGACCTGTTGCGAGCAGGCGTCGAACATTTAGGTAGCCGGTTTTCCTGAGCTCAGGCGTAATGATCTTCATTTTTCCTCGTTTGAAGTTCCGCTAAGTAAGAGGCCCGGTAAATTTACCGTCGGCAACTGGCCCTGTTCTCGCGTGAACATAATCACAGTGTGGCTTCGGTGCATTCAGCCGTAAAGGTCCAAAATGTCAACTTTGGTACGGCTCAACGGCAGGTAACGGTGCCATAGATAACCAAAGAGAACACTCCGTTTGAGGCATGAGCGGTAACCGGATTACGGCGTGTACAATAAAAACTTCCCGCCCTCGTTTGGCGCTCTGACCCGGTTGATCGGAACTCTGGAGAACTATTGAATGAGTGCAACCTTCCGGTATGCCGAAGACGACCTGGCCCACAAACACGTGCTGACCATCGAAGAGGTTTCGAGGCTCACGAAAGAGGGAGGTAAGCCGGCCGAAACGCTGATGAACGTTGTCGCGTTGATCGCCGGACGCTTCGAAACCGAAGTCTGTTCCGCCTACCTGCTGGAACCCGACCGCAACAGCCTCGTCCTCGCCGCCACGGTCGGTTTGCGCCCCGAGTGCATCGGTACGCTCCGTCTCGCCCTGCATGAGGGTCTTACAGGTCTGGTCGCGGAAGAAGTACGTCCCGTCGCTGTCGAGCAGGTCGGCACGCATCCGCGCTTCAAGTTTTTTGGCGAGGCCGGAGAAGAGTCGTATCAATCCTTCCTCGGCGTTCCGGTCATCGATCGGGGAGTGTTGCAGGGCGTCCTCGTGGTCCAGACCGTCGAAACGCGGATTTTCCAGCCGGATGAGATCCGCATGTTGACCGAGGCCGCCACGGAAGTCGCGCCCGTCATCAGCGAAGCCCGTACGCTGGGGCGCTTCATCGCGCCGACGCAGGAACGCCTGTGGGCGCTCGCCCGCAACCTCGGCTGGAGCTGGGACCACGAAATCACCAGCATCTTCCGCGAACTCGACCCGGTACGTTTCCGCGCTCTCAACCACAACCCGATTTCGCTTCTGCTCGAAATGCCTCTCGCGGCCATCGAGCGGCGCGCCGGCGAACTGATGCTGCACAGCCGCATCAACGACGCGTATCGCCGCCAGCAGAAATATCTGAACTCAGATCGCACCTGGGGCGCAACTCACGCGGGCGTCCTGCGTCCCCGTCCGGTAGCGTATTTCTCGGCTGAATTCGGCATCCACGAGTCCGTGCCGATTTACTCGGGCGGGCTCGGCGTGCTCGCGGGCGATCACATCAAGAGCGCGTCCGATCTCGATATTCCTCTCGTTGCAATCGGCCTGTTCTACGGCCACGGCTATTTCCGTCAGCGCCTCGATTCGAGCGGCTGGCAACAGGAAGACTATCTCCCAACCGACGTCGGTTCTCTTCCGATGGAGCTCGCCATCGGCGTAAACGGAGTTCCCGTTGAGATTCAGGTCGATACCCGCCGCGGCCCCATCAAAGCCAAGTTGTGGCGTATGAAAGTCGGCCGCATCGATCTTCTTCTGCTCGATTCCAACGTGGAGGGCAACCTCCCCGAAGACCGCGAACTCACTTCGCAACTCTATGGTGGCGATGGCCGCACGCGCATTCGGCAGGAATTGCTGCTCGGTGTTGGCGGCGTGCGCGCGCTGCGTGCCATGGGAATAACCCCTGGCGTCTATCACATGAACGAAGGGCATAGCGGCTTCGCGGTTCTGGAAGCAATCCGTACCCGCATGATCGACGAGGGCATCGGATTTTATCAGGCCGCGCCCATCGTCGCCCGCGAGGTGGCCTTCACCACCCATACACCGGTCCCCGCCGGCCACGACCGGTTCGGCGCCGACCTCATCGACGAACACCTCGGGCCGCTCCGCGAGCATCTGGGCATTTCCCACGAAGCGCTCATGGACCTCGGCTCCGAACACCGCGGCCAGCGCCACGAATTCTGCATGACCGTGCTGGGACTCCGGCTTTCCCGCCGCGCTAACGCGGTCTCCTCGCTGCATGGCGAAGTTTCCCGCGCCATGTGGACCGGCCTCTTCCCCGGCGTTGCCGAAGATGACGTGCCCATCGGCCACATCACCAACGGCGTCCACGCGCCCTCATGGCTGGCGCCCCAGATGTTCAGGCTTTACACTCGCCACCTGGGAATCAACTGGCACCGCCAGTCCGGCGAGCCGCACATTTGGGAAGCCATCGAAAACATCGACGATGCCGAACTCTGGGAAACGCACCAGAGCCTGAAAGCGCGCATGCTCGATTTCATCCGCCGCCGCGCCGTCGATCAGGCTGCTCCGCGTCATGAATCGGTCGCGACGCTCAGCCGCTTGGGCCGCACGCTGAGTCCGGATGCCCTCACGATAGGTTTTGCGCGGCGCTTCGCCACGTATAAGCGCGCCAATCTGATTCTTGCCGATATCGAGCGCCTGGGCACGATGGTCAACGATCCCAAACGCCCTGTCCAGTTCGTTTTTGCAGGCAAGGCTCACCCGCGCGACGAACCCGGCAAGCGCGTGCTCCAGGAAATCGCCCAGTTAATGCGCGATTCGCAGTTCGCCGAACGGTTCGTTTTTGTGGAGGATTATGACATCAATGTAGGACGCCATCTGGTGCAGGGCGTCGACGTGTGGCTGAACAATCCCCGCCGGCCGCTCGAAGCTTCCGGGACCAGTGGACAGAAGGTTGTCCTCAACGGTGGCTTGAATCTTTCGGTGCTGGATGGCTGGTGGGCCGAAGCGTACGACGGGATGAACGGCTTCGCCATCGGCACCGGCCGGACCCATTCGAATCTGGATGTTCATGACCGGCGCGATGGCGACGATCTCTATCGAGTGCTCCGCGATGAAGTGATTCCGCTTTATTACCAGCGCGACCGCGACGGTTTACCCCACGGCTGGATTAAGCGCATGAAGCGGACCATCCGCACGCTGGGCTGGCGCTTCAATGCCGACCGCATGGTGATGGATTACACGCTCAAGTGCTACGTCCCGGCAGCGGGCGGAACTTCAAGTGACATGAGCCGCAGCCGCTGAAGACCAGCCGGCGCTGCTCATGCGGGATGATGCCCGATCAGGTCCAGAGCAACATCTTTCAGCTTTCTTCGCGTCTTACGGCTCGTCTGCCGCAGATGCGCGTGCGCCTGCTCTTCGGACATTCCGTGGGCGCTCCGCAGAATTGCCTTGGCCCGGTTTGTCAGGCGGCGTTCCTCCACTTCCTCTTCCAGCTCTTTCGATAGTTGTTCCAGCACGCGGCCCGTCGAGGGAGGATGCAGAACTCCGTCGACATGGCGCGCAATCGCGTCGAGCGAGTTCGTCTCTCCACTGCTACTGAGCAGACCGCGCACCCGATCGGCAATTTTCGAATCCATCAACTGCAGTTCCAGATCGGCTACCTCGCTCGCGAGTTCCGAATATCGGCCGGCCATTTGCGCGGCAGACCATACCGCTTCTATCGTCACGACAATACGGTCCAGTTCCAGCCGCACCTGGCGTAATCTCGCTTCGTCCGGAAACGCAAAGACCAGAATCCCGTCGGAGCCCATCTTATATGTAGCGACTTTGCCCGATCCGCTGTAGACCGCCTCTTCGCCGATCGCCGCGCCGGACGCGTCATGCCGGATCAGCGTGTGGCCGTCCGGAGCGTTTCTGAAAAAGGCATATCCATCGGCGCCGGTTTCACGCAGCGCGATGTGAGCGAGCGCGGACAGGCTGTTTTGGAATGGCTTCGGTTTGATTTTCCGTTCCTGCATATGGCTGGCCTGTTTTACGCCGCCGTGCCGACGCTGGCGCGCGGGACGGAATTGCTCTCCATCGTCTGGATGAAATCCTGAAATCGTGCTGCTCCGGCTTCACCGCCGGCTTCAAAGAGCCAGAAATGCTCATGCGTTCTTCGCCCGCCTTCCATCTGGAAGAAGCCCTGTGATTTGTGTTCGGCGATCACCCAATTCACAACGACGCTGTAGTCGAGAGACGGATGGCAGGCCAGCGGAGTTCTTCGGTCGAAGCCCCAGACTGGTTTTGCGCTCGTTGTTCGCGTCAGCGGAAAACCGTTCAATTCTGAGAAAGCGAGGGAATCGCCGGCCTCGGATGTTGCTGCGCGAACTCCCAAAACCGCGGGCCGTTCTTCCGCCTCCAGTTCGGCAATCGTTTCCAGCGTGAGGGCCGCTACGCTCTGATGATGGCCGTGTGTTTCCGGCGCAGGCAGCAGAATCACGACGAGATTGTATTTCCCGAACCCGAGGAGCGTGCGAAGTTCCTGCTTCACCCGCGTGATGTCCCAGACTTCCAGCGCGCTGGCCGCGGTCGACGCGACGCCGGTATCCGTCTGATCGAGAAACCAGGTATGGCGGATGCCCAGTATGCGGCTGGCGCGCATGACTTCCTCGCGGCGAATCCCTCCCAGCAAGCGACGGCGGTCGGTCGCATTCGTCAGCGGCAACCGGTAATAAGCTTCGGCGAGCGCGGCATACCGATGGCCGCCTTCACCGTTCGTCACAACCACCTGATCCACGATTCCGCCCGACTCGTGAGTGATTCGATAAACCACCGCGGCGCTCTCCGATTCGTCATCGGGGTGGGCATTCACCAACAGCGCTTTTATCGGCTCGGTCTCCCTGAGGACGGGGTTGAACGCGGCCGGGTCCGGCCACATGGCGGCGTTGGCCGTAATTTCGAGGAATTGCCGGTCGCGTGGTTTATGGTCTTCGCTCTCACGCCCGGCGCGGTGGCCGTAGCGGCGAAGCCTGTTGAGCCCGGTGACGGCGCTCATCACGCGGTCTCTTTCTGCGCCGGAACCGCGCTGCTGGTTCTGGCGAGAATTTCATTTAATTGCTCCGCAACGTGCGATGTGAGCGCGGGCAGTGATTTATCGGGTCCGCCGAACGACCCGAAGCAGGCGACCAGTTGGCCGACCTTCCGGCCTCTCACGATCAGGGGAGCGGTGTAGAGGCCGCGAAACGGGAACTCGTGCGAATCGAGGAACGCCGCGGTGGATTTCGCCAAAGACGTTGACATGCTTTCCTCGCGCGCATCTACATATAATGTCGCGCCCCCAATCTCCCCCGCCAGCAGCGGTTGAAACAGCGCGATCGCGTCATCGATATTCCGCGCCTGGCGTGCGAGGCGGCTGATGACAGGAATCAGGTGTTGTTCGTTTCCATGTGTCACGTTGATTTCCTTCTTGTATGAAGTCAAACAAGGCCGACGGGAGGATATCCCGCCAGTCGCTCACAAACCCGAATACCGATGGGTTAGCGACGACAACAGTGGAGAGAAGAAGAGGATGCGCGGCTGAACGGGTTTTGAAGTAGGTCGTTGGACATGGAAAGCTCCTGAGACTGTTTGCGACCGCAACCCGAGCAGCCTGGCTGGTACGGCAGCGCAAGGTGCCGTGTGAATCCAGCGTTAAAGTCTACTAACATGATCTAGTATAGGGTAATTGCAGGGAAATGTCAATAAAAAGAAAGGGCAGATAATTCGCCTGCGCCCCTATTGACAAGGGCTCCAGTTATTCTGTACTATTCCTATAGACAATATGGTGATTAAGTTTAAGGACTGACCTCACCGGTCGGGAGCCCTATCCGCCCTGAAAAGCGGACCGGTTCTTCGACTGACATTGTTGTAGCGAATCCCGACCCAGAGTTCGGGCCACTAATCAGGTATCGACCATGAAAGGCCGGTCATACCCGTGTGTGGCGCTCCTGTAGTTTCACTTAAAAATTGGCGAAAGCAGGCAGGTTTCGGGCGTCATGCGCCCGTACTCGCCTCAGCCATAACAGGGAGAGCTCATGAACTTACGGATACATTTCACTCGAATATCAGCCGCGTGGCTTCTTCTCGCGCTCACGCCACTGGCGATCGCGCAATTTGCATCGACGGGTGCGGTCTCGGGGCAGGTGAAAGACCAATCCGGCGCGGTGGTGCAGTACGCGTCGGTAGAACTGATCGACACCGGCACCAAAATTCCCCGCGCCATCAAAGCGAACGACGAAGGGCGCTACAGCTTTAACAACGTGCCGCCGGGATCGTACGATCTCACGGTCGCGAAACAAGGCTTTTCACAAGCCAGGCTGAAGGACCAGCAGGTCGAGGTAGGGCAGGCGCTCACCCTGGACGTCTCGTTGACACTCGGCGCCACCGCCACCACGGTTGACGTGGAAGCCTCGGCAGGCTCCGAGCTGCAGACCGACAACTCGACGGTAGGTTCCACGCTCTCGGGAGATTCACTCCTGCTGTTGCCCAACCTGGGCCGCGACGCATCTTCGCTCGTCACGTTGCAGGTCGGTGTTACGCCGGGCGGCCAGGTAGGCGGAACTCAGAACGACCAGAGTTCCTTTCAACTGGATGGCGGTAACAACAGCGACGACATGGCCGGGACTTATTCGACTTACACCACCAGCAACGGAGGCGGCATTTCCGGTGTGGCGCCGACGCCGGTCGAGAGCATCGAAGAATTACAGGTTGGCGTCTCCAACCAGACCGCCGATTTCAACAGCGCAGGCGGCGCTCAGGTACAGATGGTGACAAAACGCGGCACCAGCCAGTTCCATGGCGCACTTTACGACTACTATTTCGGCACCGACGTGGGTGCGGCCAACACGTGGAAGAACGATCACACGCCTTCGGGAGGACTGGCTTACACCCCGCTTGCCAACACTCACAAGAACCGGTTCGGTGCGGCCTTGGGCGGTCCCGTTGCGCCGAAACTGATCGGGAAGACATTCTTCTTCGTGAACTATGAGGGCTTCCGTTTTCCGAACAACACCACGATTGAAAAGACCGTGCCAACCGCTCTGCTCCGCGCGGGCGTGATTCAGGTACCCAACAGCGCGGGAGTCTACCAGGCATACAATCTCAACCCGACTCCTGTAACCGTCAATGGAGTCACCTATCAGCCGGCGCAATGCGCGGGCGGAGGATTGTGCGATCCCCTCGGCCTCGGAATCAACCCCATCGTGAGCCAGATCTGGACGAAATTCATGCCGCTGCCAACCGATCCGCAGGGCGGCGATCACTACAATACGCAGGGCTATACATCAAGCCTGAAGCTCCCGGTGAATTCCGATTTCGGCGTCATTCGCCTCGATCACGACGTCACGGAGCGGAATCATTTCTTCATCAGCGATCGTTATTACGCCTACCATTCACAGACGTCCAGCCAGGTGGATATCGGCGGCGCGCTGCCGGGCGATACGTTCGGAGTTGCGGCGGCTAACGCTCCCCGGCCGCAGTATGACAACTATCTGGTGGCAGGCCTCACCAGCACTCTCAAATCGAATCTGGTAAATGACTTCCGCTTTAACGTCATTCGCAACTACTGGTCCTGGTCGGATCTGGGCGGAACTCCGCAGTTGCCCGGCCTCGGAGGCGCCGTGGAAATCGGCGGCGAATCGTCGAACGCGTTGATCCCTTATAACGTGGACACGTCCAGCACCCGCCAGCGCGCCTGGGACGGCCACGATCAGTTCTATCGTGACGATGTCAATCTGCTCCACCGCAACCACCAGTTCCAGTTCGGCGGATCCTATCAAAGAGATTTCGATTACTATACGCGCAACGACAACGGCATCGCCACGGATTCCTCGCTGACCTACCAGATTGGCCAGGGTACCGGAATCACGTTCCCGGCCGCCGATTTGCCTGCGGGGCTCCCCTCCAGCCAGCTATCGAACTATTCGAATCTCTATGGCGAAGTGCTCGGCATCGTCTCGCAGTCACAGGTGATGTATACGCGCAGCGGGCCGAGCCTCACGCTGAATCCCACCGGCGATCCCATCTCCATCCACGCCATCGTGCCCAGCTACAACGAATACTTCAGCGACAGCTGGCACGTCTACCCGAGCTTCACCCTGACCTACGGTCTCGGTTACAACATCGAAATGCCGCCCTATGAACTGGAGGGCAAGCAGGTGCAATTCGTCGATGCGTCCGACCAGCCGATCAGCCTGGCTTCTTATCTACAGCAGAAGCAGAAGGCCGCGCTGGCCGGGCAAGTCTACGATCCCACAATCGGTTTCGCCACAACGCCCAACGTGGCGGGCGGCGGCAAGTATCCCTTCCATCCTTTCTATGGCGAGTTCAGCCCGCGCCTGGCGGCAGCCTGGAATCCGAGATTCAACAGCGGCATCCTGGGCCACGTTCTGGGCGGTGGGAAGACCGTCATCCGTGGAGGCTACACGCGCATTTACGGCCGTCTCAACGGCGGACGCGTCGTCGGAAGTCCGGTGTTGGGTGCAGGCCTCGAGCAGGTAGTGCAGTGCATCGGCGCCAGCGCGGGCGGGCAGTGCCTCGGAATCGGCGGCGTAACACCGAGCACCGCATTTCGCATCGGAACCAACGGCCTCGTGGCGCCGCTGCCCCCGGTGACGAACACGCTGGCGCAGCCGTACCTGCCGGGCGTGAACGGAAACGCCGAGGCGGGCGACGGCGCGGGCGTTGACGTGAACTTTCGGCCGGATCGATCCGACGAATTCAATTTCACCATCCAGCGCGAGATCTCGCACAAGCTGATCGTCGAAGCCGGATACATCGGCCGTCTCATCACCAACGAGTACAACCTCATCAACGTGGATGCCGTACCCACCATGACCACACTCAGCGGGCAGAGCTTCGCCAACGCCTACGCCAATCTCTACCAGGAGGTTGCCGGCAGCCAGACGATTCAGGCTCAGCCATTCTTTGAGGCCGCCCTCGGTGGCGATACGTCTTCGTATTGCAAGGCCTACAGCAGTTGCACCGCAGCGGTGGCCGCGCTGCAAAAGACGAACATCGTCAACACTCAGGTCTATGGCCTGTGGACTGCTCTGAACGCTGCTTCTTCCTGGACCCTGGGGCGCACGTTATTAGCCTCGCCGGGCGCAGCCGGGGCTGCCGTCAGCTCTCAGTTGCAGTCATACGAACTTGCTGCCAGCAACGGCTGGGGCAACTACAACGCCGCCTTCCTCACCTTCACCGCGAAAGACTGGCATGGCATTACGACGCGTTCGAATCTCACCTGGAGCCGTGCCATGGGAACGGGAGACTCGGCGCAATCGAGCAGCTCGCAGACTGTGGTCGATCCCTGGAATCTGCAGGTCGGCTACGGGCCGCAAAGCTACGACATCAAATTCGTCTATAACCTGGCGCTGCTCTACAAAGATCCGTTCTTCAAGAACCAGCGCGGAATTCTGGGCCGCGCCCTCGGTGGCTGGACGGTGACGCCACTTTTCACGGCGCAAAGCGGTTCTCCTCTGGAGGTCAGTATCGGAACCGGCGCCACAGCGAACGCGGAATCGTTCGGCGAGGAATATGGAAACAGCAACAGCGCGTCTGAAAACGCCGTGCTCACAGCGCCCTACACCGCGGGCAACTCGGCGCACTACAACGTAATCGCCACGACGGCGGGGGCGAACGGTAACGCTTCCGCGGGTGGTTCGGGCATCAACATGTTCGCCAATCCCGCGGCAGTGCTGGCCGACTTCCGCCCGCTCATCCTCGGGCTGGATACTTCCTCGGGTGGCGCCGGCGTACTTCGCGGCCTGCCAACGTGGAATCTGGATGCGACGGCGTCAAAGGATTTCAGAATCCGCGAAGGCGTTGGAGCCAGCATCATCATCCAGGCCAGCAATGTGCTCAACCACTTCCAGCCGTCCAACCCGTCGCTGAATATCGATAGCCCGCAGACATGGGGCGTCATCAGCGGCCAGGCTAACACGCCCAGGCAAATGCAGTTCGGCCTGAGGATCCACTTCTAAGATGACATCGTCTCGGAGGAGCTTATGAAGAAACTCATCTCGATTATCGCCGGCGTAATTCTGATCGTAGTCGGCGGTCAGTTAGTCCTGGCGCAAAGTGAGGGTCAACCGCGCACGCTGAAAAATTACGCCAATGCGCCGGCGATCCGGCCGGTGGACACCGTTTTCATGGAAGCGATGACCTGGCTCGAAATCACCAATGCCATGAAGGCCGGCAAGACCACAGTGATCCTGCCTGCGGGAGGTCTCGAAGCCACCGGGCCGTTTATCACTCTCGACAAACATCAAAACATGTTGCACGGGCAGACGGATCTGATCGCGCGCAAACTGGGAAACGCCCTGATCGCCCCGGTCGTTCGCTATGTGCCACCGGATGACGGCCAGCGCGGACCTTACGTAGGTGATTTCAATATCACCCTCGCCGCCTACAAATCGACCCTGACGGATATCTGCAACGCCCTCAGGGTCGACGGCTTCAAAGAGATCATCCTGATCGGCGACCATCAGGGCGCACAGCGAGGCCTGAAGGAAGTGGCGGAGGAACTGAGCCAAATCTGGAAGGACGGTCCTTCCAAAGTTCACTTCATACCTGACTACTACGACCGCCGGGCAGTGCAGGAATATATCAAAACCAAACTGGGAATCACGGAGGGCAGGGGCGGGTTCAGCGACAATTACTACAACACCTCGATTCTGCTGGCTGTAAATCCCGAAAGTGCAAGGCTCAGCGAGCGGACCGAGGCCGATCAGCTGACAGTGAACGGCGTGAATCTCAAACCCATCGAAAAGACAATCGCAAACGGCAAGACGATCTTACAAATGCAAACGGACCAGACCGTCGCGGCGATTCAGAAAGCAATTTCCGGCGACAAGTGACGAAGGTCGGGATTATTCACCTGATCGCCGCGTCACGGACCGTGAAGCGCAACCCCCGCCTGCCTGCTTCCATCCTTGACAGCGCCGCCAGAATCGCCGACCTGCTGAATGTTGGCCGCTCGACTCTTTACCTGGTGCCTGCTTATTTGGCATCGGCTCCTTGTCGGGGAGCAATGGCCCGGAGAAATCGCCGGCGTCGCAGCGCCCCGGTCGAGAGTGCGGATTCATACTTTCGCTAAACGACAGTTAGTAAAAACTGTCTTACAATACGGGATCATGTCCAACAACAATTTGCTTTCCGTCGGCCTTGTGGCCGCACTTGCAGTGGCTGGCCTGGCGCCCATCGCGCACGCCGATTCAATCGGGGGCACGACGGTGGTAGCGACATCTTCTTTCGATTCGCGGAGCAGACCAGACATTCACTTTCACCGACCTGGCGGCCGGTTCCACGTCGCAAGGTCCGCTCAACCTGGGGGGCGGCTCGGGCGATTCGATTGAGCTTATCGCGGGCGTCCCCGACGGCAGCAGCACGCGCAACGAACTGCTGATCACTTTTTCGCCCAATGACATTTTCCTTCCCATCGATCAGATCGAGTTTACGCTCACGCTTTCGGGGCAGAGCTTTAACGGCGACTTCTCCGCGTTGGTTGTGGCGGACGACGTTCAGATCCCGACCGCTTCGGAAAACGGCAATGTTCTTAGCTTCGAGATGACAAATCTGGACCAGATTACGGACTCCCAGGGCCTCGGCGGCAGCGTGGAATATGTTTTCGATGCGGAACCGCTGGCCGCGTCGACACCCGAGCCTGCGACTCTGGGGATGGTTGTGATCGGGCTCGCGGGTCTGCTGTTTAAGGTCCGGCGGCGCGCTTAGAGACTGAAACGAAATAAATACAGCATTATGAATGAGGCGTGATGGTGTAATTCCATTCGCAATGGAAAGTATCCGGGCGCAGTTGGATAGTAGCGAACTCCTTCCCTGATACCGTTGGGACATTTCCCCGTGTCGAGCTGGAACGGCAAGACGATCTTACCAATGCAAACGGATCAGACCGTCACGGCGATTCAGAAAGCAATTTCCGCCTCGGGATCGTAAAGGGACGGATTGAGCCGGATTCATGCCGGCCGCTTATACATCTGACCATGCGGCTAGTTCGTTCCCGTTCGGATCGGTGAAGTGAAATCTTCGGCCGCCGGGAAATGAGAACGTGTCCTTTACGATGTTGCCGCCGGCATCGCGAATGGCCTTCTGCAGCGCAGACAGATCTCTCGTGTATATCACCAGCAAAATGCCGCTCGCCGGTGGCTGTGTTTCCGTCGTGAAACCTCCACCGACCCGCCCATCGAAGAAGCTGATGTAGCCGGGCCCATAATCTTCAAATCTCCATCCAAATACAGCTTGATAGAACGCCTTCGTGGCATTCAGGTCTGACATCGGCAGTTCAACGTAATCGATTTGCTTCTCAGGCTTGGTTTCGTTCACAGTCCGATTTTACGAGCTGACCGGAGCGAGTCGATTGTAAAAAACGGCCAGGTGTCACACCGGAGAACGTTTGGAACTCGTGGATGAAGTGTGCCTGATCGTAGAAACCGCAAGCAGCGGCGAAATCCGCCCAGTTCGGCTGAGCGTGTCCACCCTCCCTGATCCTTATCCGCTCGACTGCCCGCCGGAAACGGAGAATCCGACTGAGCAGTTTCGGTGATACGCCACTGCGAACCTGACATCTTCGACGGAAGTGTCGAGTGCTCATTCCATGTTCGGCAGCTACCCGGTTCAGTTCTGCATTTTCCGATGAAAGTCGGCTCAGGGCTCTGTCGAGTACAGCAGCGGGCTCGAGCGGGCGCAGTTGCTGTTCGATAATTCGGACCATGTTTTCCACGCAGCTGCATTCCGCCAATCCATTCAGAAGTGCATTCGCTCTGGAGCCCCAAAAACTCTCAAGCGGCTCGACTTTATCGGTGAGGAGCACAACCTCAGGGATCAACGCTGATGCCATTGCCGGCCGAAATCGTACTCCGAAGAAGGACTGTCCTTGTTCAACGGATGGCGCAACCGGCGTGGTCATCAAGCCCACAACGGTCAGGCCCACCGGCTGAGCATCCTGCTTTGAGAACAGCAAGTCCACGCACCCATCCGGTAATACTCCGTGCGCTGGGGATTTGCTGCTTACGTCCAGCGACCAGTAGCACTCAACGTACCGTGCGACACGCGCACTCGGTGGGAACTCCCTATAGATTGGAGACACTCCGCCATTGTACGGTCAAGCGGAGGACAGCGAGAGCGCCTATAGCGATTTTCTGTTCCGTTGTGGGTGAATTGCAGGAACCTCTTGCGACTCAGCCACAGTTGTAATAGAATGGACCACATGAGTATGTAGCAGCTATGCCCCTCCCGAAACTGAGCAAACTCGAGCTGACGATCATGGGGGCCCTCTGGACTCAGGGCCAATCCTCTATTCGCGAGATTCACGAGACCTTCCCCCCACGGAACCGGCCAACGTACAGCACCGTCCAAACGATGGTCTACCGGCTGGAAGCGAAAAAAGCGTTGCGGCGCGTCAAAAAGATCGGCAACGCATTCATCTTTGAGGCGACGGTTTCGAGAGAGGCCGCGCAACGCAGGCTGATCGACGATCTGTTGGGCTTGTTCGGCGGCAGAACCAGCCCCATCATCGCCCACCTGATCGAATCCGGTTCGTTCACGCGTGAGGACGTACGGGAGGCCGACAAGCTCATCTCGGAGCATGAGCGAAAGGACTCATCTGAGAGGAAAGCCAGATGACCCCCGAATCTTTATCGCCGATTGCGAATCACTTGTGGCAGTCTACGCTGTTTGCGTGCGCGGCCTGGCCGTTGACGCTGGCCTTGCGGAAGTACCCGGCTCGCGTCCGTCATTGGCTGTGGGTAGCAGCAGCCCTGAAGTTTCTGGTCCCGTTCTCGATCCTGATCGCTTTAGGCAGTCATGTTCAGTGGCGAGCGGAGCAGGCCTCGCCTCAGGCGACCGTTTCGACAGCGCTTGATCGCGTGAGCCAGCCGTTTGCGCTTCCGGCGAGTTCATCTCCTGTAGTCGCAACGGAAGTACCGCCGCACATCGTCCCGGCAATCGTCTGGACACTTTGGGCGTGCGGGTTCCTCGGCGTTGGCGCAACATGGTTGATCCGCTGGCGACGCATCGCCGCAGCCGTTCGCAACGCCTCGCCCGTCGATCTTGACATTCCCATCCGAGCGATTTGTTCTCCCACGTTTATCGAGCCAGGTATTTTCGGCGTGTTTCGGCCGGTTCTCCTGCTGCCGGAGGGGATCTTCGAACACCTGACGCCGGAACAGTGGAAGGCCGTCGTCGCGCATGAGCTTTGCCACGTTCGACGCCGCGACAATCTCATTGGCCTGATGCAGATGTTCGTCGAAACCATATTCTGGTTCTATCCGTTGACGTGGTGGATCGGCAAACAGATCGGCCAGGAACGCGAGCGGGCCTGCGATGAAGAGGTGGTCAAGCTCGGCAACGAGCCGCGCGTGTACGCCCGAGGCATTCTCAAAGTCTGCGAGCTTTATCTGGAATCGCCGATGCCCTGCGTGGCGGGAATCTCCGGCTCGAATCTGAGGATGAGGATCGAGACGATCCTGAACGGGCGGCTGGTGAAGAACCTGAATGGCGGCACGAAGGCGCTGCTGGCTGCCGCGGGTTTGTTCGCGGTCGCGGCGCCCATTGCGATCGGCTTACTGCATGGAGTGACTCTCCGGGCACAGACCGTGCCGCCCGATTTGAGATTCGAGGTTGCTTCCGTCAAAGCAGCGTTTCCGGATCCAGGGACTCCGGCCCGATGGTCGGGCGTCCCCGGGCCCAACAACAACGACCCCGGGCGCTTCTCGGCTCGACGCCCTCTGGTAAACCTTGTTCTCACCGCGTACGACATTCCGATTTACCGGCTGGTTGACCCTGACGATCGCCTCATGCCACTGGTGGACGTCGAAGCCAAAATGCCAACCGACACCACGCGGGAGCAGTTTAATGTGATGCTGCAGAATCTGCTGGCGGATCGCCTCGGTCTCAAGGTTCATTGGGCCGGCAGGGAGATCGACATGTACGCCCTGGTGGTAACGAAAGGCGGGCCGAAGTTCAAGGTCGCCGCGCTCGATTCACCTCAGGCGAGCGACGACGCTTCGAAAAACGGTGGCCCGGACAAAGTAGGATCGAACGGTTTCCCCATCCCGCCACCCGGAAATGGCCCGTGGATAGGAGCAGCGCCGGGCGGCAAGATGGGCATGCGTGGGCACAAGGAGACGGTGGCGGAGTTGGCCAGTGCGATTGGCCCGCGAACCCTCCCCGGTTTATTGACGGATGCGACGGGCCTCACGGGGAAGTATGACTATACGATCTTCTGGTCTATGTCGGCCACTTCTGCTGCGTGGCATGGAACGCCGATCACCGGCGACACCGATGGTCCGAGCATATTCGATGCGGTTCAGGACCAGCTCGGGCTGAAGATCGAGAAGAGGAAGGAACCGGTACAGGTGTTGGTGGTCGATCATGTTGAGAAGAAACCGACTGACAACTAGAGCAATTTCACCGATTCTATACACCCAATGCATGCAGCAAGTCTGACCGATGTAGGTACAGGTTGGTAACCTGTACAGTCGAGCGCAGCTCGACCTCGTGGCGCTTCGCCGCGTCCCGAGAGCTGTCGAAAAACGTCGCTCTCGCTGCATATTGGGTCTACGATAATTCCGAAACTGCTCTAACGTCCTGTCTTGGATAATTGTTTACTCATAGTCGGTAGGGAAACTGAAACTGATTCGGTAACCGAACCCTGCCAGTATTGGTGGGCGCCTCGAAAGAGGATAGGCTACCCATTTTTTTGCCCCACACGAGATGGGGCATTTTTCATAGCTCAGTGAGATGTCCCGTGGTCTTCGCTTTTTGAACAATGCGTCATGCAGCAGCTGTTCCCGGCTATGCCTGACACGGGAGTCCCACCGCTGGCTGGCCGGCGGTGCGGTCAGTTGGGCGTGGCGCGCTCAATGTGGTCGACGACCAGCATCTTGACCGGCGCCTTTTCTGGTGCGAGATAGAGACCCAATTGCTCGCGAACCGCCGCAAACATGTCGGTGTCGAGCATGCTGGTGTCGGCGCCGGGCTTGCTGGGGGCGAACCCGAGGCAGACACTGTAGGTGCCGCTTAAGCCGGTGGCGTCGATCACTGGCAGATCGACCGCGCCGCCGAGCGTGTGAGCCAGTCGGGTCATGTCAAATTCGCCCGTGATCTCAGCCAGCCCGTGAGCCCCCGGCGGATCGCACTTAGCGTTGGCGCCGGCAGGCTGCAGTTTCGATCCACCCTTCGCGACCCGCAGCGCATACACCGGCAGAGTGCGCATTTCGGTATGCAGGCGCAGGGCGAACCGCTCGGCCAGGACGCCCTGGAGCATGGGCAGCATCTGCGTCCGCGTCAACGGTGCGTCAACGGTCGCGGTCATATCGTAGCGATCGCTGGAGAGCGAGTCGGGACCGATCATGTTGCGCCCTTGCACGTCATAAGCGAGCTGGATCAGCCGCGAGAGCGTGGTGTTTTCGAAAATAAGTCGCCCGGGAGAGTTTGGCTCCTGGCTCACCCGCAGTCCGGACGTGTTGGGATGAATCGAAACTGCATCGAATGTCGCCGGTGTCCGGGGGACCTGCGCGTCGAGAGGCGGGGAAAACACGCAGGTCGCGGCAATAACCGGAATGGCCGCCCACAATCGCGTCAGCGGATGACGCCATATGCAGGTTCTGTTGGAACGGTTCATAACATTCTCCTCACTCTCTCGATAATCAATTCCCGAAAGGTTCTCTTTTCCCGTGTCCCGACAAACGGCGATATCCTGCGAAGGATCGCGGCGCGCCGTTACATTGCTTCAAATTCGGATAACTGCCGATTCTGAACCTGGTTACCCGAAAATGGGAATTTTATTTCGTCCGTGGACCACTTCTCACCGTCGCGCGTTTTTCGTCGATGCGGATGGCGACCATATGCTCGGGGCTTTCCGGGGCCGTCGTGAGTGGCCGCTTAGTTCGGTTTGGCAAAGAGAGGACCGCCTGTAGCTCGGCCATCGGTTTAGAAAGATCCTGGTCTCCCTCGGCATTGGTAATCTGCCTGACCGCAATTTCATTCGTGCGTCGACGGAACGATGGGGCGGTTTTGCACGCGACATTCGCAACATACCCCGGATCCGCAGCGTCAACTTGAGTCTCCGCAGGATTCCAGCCTGGGCAGGGGCTGGAGTGGAACTTCGCAAGGGAACTTTCGTACTATCAGGTTTTATGCCTTTGGTGCAAGAGTCTTCGCAAAGCTCCCGGACCGCAACGCTGGCTCTCCTCAGTCTCGGCGCCGCGACGATGGTCGCCCATGTTTTCACAGGCTCCGGGTTCGGCTTTCACGGGGACGAATTGCAGTTCATGGACGACGCGCGCCATCTGGCATGGGGATATGTGGCGTATCCGCCGATGACTCCGTTCTTCGCGAGGCTGTCGCTCGATCTGTTCGGAACATCGCTTGCCGGGTTCCGGTTCTTTGCTTCGCTTGCGCAGGCTTTGGCAATTCTTCTGACAGGGCTGATGGCGCGCGAAATGGGAGGCGGTGTGCGCGCTCAGATACTCGCCGGCGCGGCGCACGTTCCGTACGCCTTGGGCACGGGCGCTCTGATGATCTACAACTCCTTCGATAACATTTGTTGGATTCTGGCGGCCTGGTTCGTCATGAAGCTGCTTCGCTCGGAGGATGCGCGATGGTGGGTCGCGATAGGCGCGGCGGTCGGCTGCGGCATGATGGCGAAATACGCGATAGTCTTTTTCGCGGCGGGGATCGTCGCGGGCTTTCTCGTGACCGATGCGCGACGTTATCTCGCGAGCCGATGGCTGTGGGCCGGCTGCGCGGTCGCGCTTCTGATCTGGGCGCCGAATCTCGTCTGGGAGGCCCGGCATCATTTTGTCACCTTCGACTTTCTTCGTTCCATCCACGCACGGGATGTCAGCCAGGGTCGTGCGCGGAGCTTCCTGCCGGACCAGTTCGATCAGACAGTTGCCGTGCTCTGGATCGCCGGTCTGGTTTTTTGTTTGAAGGCCGACGCCGGGAAACGGTTTCGCGCTGTGGGGTGGATCTACGTGTTCGTCTTTGCCGCGTTCCTGATAGCCCGGGGGCTTGGCTACTATCTGGCGGCTGCGTACCCGATGCTCTACGCGGCGGGCAGCGTGTGGTGGGAGCAGCGTGTGGCGGCGCTGGCGCCAAATCAGCGCCGGCAGCGACGTTCGTGGAGAATAGCCTGGGCGGCAGCTGTGGCAGCCGCGGCGATCGGGGCGCTGATGGGTCTTCCTCTCGGGTCGCCGCGATCGTCGATGTGGAATGTGCGTGAGCCGGAACTGCGCAATGAGGTCGGGTGGGAAGACCTTGTGGCAACGGTGGCGAACGTCAGAGATTCGATTCCTCCGGAAGGTCGCCGGGGTCTGGCGGTGTTGACCGGCAACTATCCTGTGGCGGGTGCGGTTGATTTGTACCGCGACCGATACGGGCTGCCGGCGGCGATCAGCCGGATCAATTCATACGGGGAGCGCGGGTATGGCGATCCGCCACCCGAGACGGTGATCGCAATCGGGATTTCGCGCGAGTTGCTTGAGAGCCGTTTTGGGTCGTGCCGGCTGGCGGCGCAGATCCGCAATCGGTATGGCGTCGTCAACAGGAACTACCTTCAGGATGTTTTCGTTTGCCGGGGATTGAATGAAGGGTGGCCGAAGTTCTGGGACCAGCTTCCGCGATTCGGGTAACCGGGAATTCGTCGTGGGTAAGGATCGCGATGAGAACGTCCCGGCAAGATGCCGTGTGGCGGAAAAGACGCTTTTCGGAGAGGGCAAAACTGTTTGACCGGCGATGCCTGGCTACCGTGATCCATGCTTTCCCGAAGTCCCGTTGCAGGAAGTACCGTGACGGTTCGTCGGCACCTCGCGGATTGACCTCCAACGGCACGGGCGCAATCGCCGGTCGCAGCTCTGGCGGAATTCGACGCGGCTTCGATCGAGCCAACAACTTCTGCAAGGGGGAAACAGAGCAACAACCGGCTGACAGCGCAATTAATAAGTGCAATACGTAGTAGCACTACGATGGATAGCATATCTCGACGTAAGAGTCTAAGTCCACTGGAACAGTCCTTCATGGACTACGTTTGGACGCATCCGGCCTGCACTGCTGAGATGTGTCGCGAAGGTGTGCCGAGTCAGCGCGTATTCAGGGAGTCGACCATCCGCACCATTCTGAAGAATCTGGAGAATAAGGGCTACGTCACTCACGAGGTCCGCGGGCGGACGTTTGTTTATCGGGCCGTCGATACAAAACGCAGTGTCGCGATCGAGGCCGCCCGGCAGCTGATCGATCGTTTCTGCGGCGGTTCTGTACAGGAACTGCTTGTCGGAATGGTGGATAACCAGATGATCGGGCCGAGCGATCTGCGGCAGTTGGCGGAAGAAATAGCGTCACGCAAGGAGAAGAAATCATGACCCCGAGTGAGGCCCAACCTGAAAATACGAAGAGTAACGTAGTAATATTTCGTATAATGACAGCCCGGCTTGACGCCGGCAGACACAGGAAGCGGGCTTTAATGAATGCCAATAGAATTGCAGTTTTTCGGACGGCGGCGCGCAGCATACCCATGTGGCGAGCGCAGACTCCATCGAAATTCAATTTGATCTCGGTCACGCCCGGTGCTGGCTGCGGGGAAGGTGGCGGGAGTGAGGCCGGAAGCGGCGCGCCGAAGTGCTCGCCAGGAAAACTGAGATTGGAATGCCGAACTGTGATGAGTTTGGTCCGGATGGCGTACTTTCAGTTTGCAAATGGTCAACGAAGAACACGGCTGACACGGGCGATCGCTGTCGGGTTGTCCCCCATCGGCTTCATTGCGACCCTGGCGTTTGGTCAAAATTCCCGGACCGTTCCCACATTCCAGATCGCCGATGTCCATGAGAGTGCTCCCATCGGGAACCCGGCCATGCAAGGCGGCGCCCTCCGGGCGGGACGGTTTGAGCTTCGGCGCGCGACCATGCTCGACCTGATCAAGACCGCCTATGGTGTCGATCCTGAGGTGGTGTTCGGAGGGCCAGGTTGGCTCGAACTGGACCGCTTCGACGTGATATTAGAGCATTTTCATAGTTAATGTAGATTGTATCCGCAATGACGGAAGTAGGCGGAGATGTGGCTGGGGGTAACCGCAGGGAGAGTTTCGCCAAGCGCCTGTTCGAGGGCAGCCACAGAACG
>Ga0182024_10004043_pt1 | contig 34167 bp, 30 predicted proteins | sample P32metaG_FD_120480 | JGI IMG/M metagenome (GOLD analysis project Ga0182024, IMG submission 120480) | Permafrost microbial communities from Stordalen Mire, Sweden - P3-2 metaG (Illumina Assembly) | ecosystem: Environmental > Terrestrial > Soil > Wetlands > Permafrost | place: Sweden: Stordalen... | reverse complement strand
TCTCAACACGCAGTTTCCAAGCGCCAACGTGGAATTCTCCAATCCGCGCCAGAGCAGCATCGCCGTGCGCGGCCTGGGCAACAACCCCGCCAACGACGCGCTCGAATCAAGCGTCGGCGTGTATCTCGACAACGTCTATCTGGGACGTGCCAGCATGGCGAATCAAGACCTGGTGGACATCGACCAGGTGGCGCTGCTGCGTGGCCCGCAAGGTACTTTGTTCGGCAAGAACACGACCGCGGGCGTTTTGAACATTAGCACGCGCGCGCCAAGCTTCACCCCGGACGCGGAAGCGGAGGCGTCGGGCGGTAACTATGGCTATTCCCAAGTGCGAGGCGCCGCTGGTGGCCCCTTGGACGACACGCTGGCGGGACGCATTTCGGCGTCTCGAACCTATCGCGACGGCTATGTGGACGACATTTTCGACGGCCGCAAACTCAACGACACCAGCCGTTTCTCGGTGCGCGGTCAATTGTTGTGGCAGCCCAGCCAAGACTTCAATCTTCGCTTCATCGCCGATCACGAAGAGGAACACTCCGACACCGGTATCGGTGTGCTCTTCAATGCGGGCCCCAATGGCGGCACGAAGTACTACAACGCCGTGGCGGCCGCCGGGGCATCGGTGGTGTACGACCCGAATTATCTGAAGACCACCATCGACGGTGAGCTGCGTATGGACGTGCGCCAGTCGGGCACGTCAGCCGAGGCCAATTGGCAGTTAGGTGGAGGCTATAAGCTAACCTCGATCACGGCCTGGCGGTCGTGGGCATTCGAGCCAGCCAATGACGCCGACGGCACCAATCTGGACGCGATCACCAACGCCGGGCAGGCTGTGAACGATCAGCAGATCAGCCAGGAGATCCGCCTGGCCTCGCCGGGGGATGAACCGCTGAGCTACGTCACCGGTCTTTACTACTTCTGGCAACAGCAGCACAACCTGCTCTATTTCCAATACGGACCCGACGGCCCCGGCATCGCCGCGTTGGGGGATGGACCGGCAAGCTTCGCCAATGGCTATTACCAAGCGCCGGCGTATCTACGGACCGAGAGCGGCGCGGCGTTCGGCCAGCTGACGTGGCGTTCGATCGAGTCGTGGGAGTTCGCGGCCGGTTTGCGCGACACCGAGGAAGGCAAGGCGATGCAGATCACCCGCAGCAATAACGACATCAGTCCGGCCTTTGCGGCGACCTACGGTACTTATAACTCGGGTCTGCTCACGCTCAACAACAACAGCGTTTCGGGGCTGCTGAGCGTCAGCTACAAGATCACGCCGGACTTCCTCACCTATGCGTCGTTGGCGCGCGGCGCCAAGGCCGGGGGCATCAATCCGTCAGTGCCGAACGGGGCGCTCGGTACCGCATCGCTATTCGTCAAGCCGGAGACCGCCAACGACGCCGAAATCGGCATCAAAACGAGCTGGCTGGACCATCGGTTGACGGTCAACGCCAATCTCTACTGGACGCAAGTCAAGGACTACCAGGCCACGCTGCTCGAGCCGGTGGGCACGACCAACACCTTCATCCAGGTGCTGACCAATGTCGGCAAGGTGCGCACACGCGGAGTGGAGACCGAGATCTACGCCGCGCCGATCGATGGTCTGACAGTGCGGCTGTCGGCGTCCTACGACAATGCGACCTATCTTTCTTATCCTAATGCGCCGTGCGCCGCCGAGAATCTCGCGCCAACCAACGCGGCGCAAGGTTCGATCATTTGCAATCTGACCGGCCGGCCGTTGGTCGGTGCGCCCACGTGGGCCGTCAATCCCGGCATCGCCTGGTCGTCCCATGTCTCCGACCATCTCACCGGTATTGCCGAGGCCGACTACTCGTGGCGATCCAAGCAGTACGGGTCGGCCGATGACTCGGAATATGCGCAGATCGCTTCATACGGACTGCTCAATGTCCGCTACGGCATCAGCGGCGATTTCGATCATGGCAAGAGCTGGACCGCGACGCTGTGGTCGAACAACGTGTTCGACAAGCACTACGTCACCGGCGGTGTCACGATCACTGGCTCCTTGTACGACTATTACTTGAACCCGGGTTTGCCGCGTACCTACGGTGCCACGGTCAACGTGAAATTCTGAAAGTTGTCAGCGAGCAGCTACAATAAATCCGACGTGGGGCACGTGAAGCCGGCATAGGGGAGCTATTTCATGAATATTGCGCGTTGTCTTCAGTTGGGGCTGTTGCTTGCGAACGTGGCGCTGACCGCGGGCGCACAGCAGTCGGCGCCCGCGGCGGCCCCCGCACCGCCCCCTCTGAAGGGGTCACTTACAGCTCACCCGGATTGGCGCCCGGCCAAGAACGCCACCGATGTGGACACGGTGGATCACCTGGTGGCGTCGCTATACGATGTGATCTCCGGCCCCGCCGGCAAAACTCGCGACTGGGATCGATTTCGCTCGCTTTTTTTGCCCGATGGGCGACTCGGCGTGATTCGCGCGGCTGCCCCCGCCACGCACGATACCCCCGAAAGCATAGGCGACGCTGTTTTCTTGAGCCCCGACATGTATGTCGAACGGAATGACCCGTATTTCAAGACCCACGGGTTCTTCGAACGCAGCATCGCGAACCGTGTCGAGGAGTTCGGCAACCTCGTGCAAGTGTGGAGCACTTATGAAAGCAGGCACGAGAGCGGGGACGTCCAACCATTCGCGCGAGGCATCAACTCGATCCAGATGGTGCGAGCCCAGGGGCGCTGGTGGATGGCCAGCGTCATGTGGGACGCTGAGCGACCTGGCGTGACCTTGCCCGAGAAATACCTCAAGTGACAGGGACCGGCGATTACTTGTGCGCCTGACGGTCTCGCTGGCGCACGAGCTGCCAGTTCGCAATGGCAGGCGGTACGGTGGTTCGCGCTTTGCCGCTGACATACATCCCAATGTGACCGACATCCACACCGAGCGCGTCATATACCGTGCTGCCGACATGCGCGCCCAGCGGAACACTTGCGCTGGGCGGCACGAGGTGATCGTTCTTGGCGTAAATGTTAAAGACCGGACAAGTTATCTTGCTGAGTAGCACGGTCCGTCCGCCGACCGTCAGTCCACCTCGCAGCAGCCGATTCTCCTTGAAAAACCATTGAACAAACTCTCGAAAAGCGGTTGCGGGTTGATCGGGGCTGTCGAAGATCCATTTCTCCATGCGCATGAAATTTTCCAACTGCGCTCGATCGGCCTGGACTTGCAGCAGGTTCACATACTTCTGCTGCGTCAGTTTGAATGGCATCAGCGCAAGAAACAAAAGATTCAACAGTTCGCCGGGAACGTTGCCCGACTGGGTCAAAAGATCAACATCGATGTGCTGCACCCATTTTGACAACAAGTTTTCCGGCGTCTTGAAGTCAACCGGCGCCACCATGGTGATGAGATTCGCGACCCGGCGCGGCTCGAGCGCGGCATAACACAAGCTAAACGTTCCGCCCTGACAAACACCCAACAAATTGAGCGCGTCGACGGAATTCTTGTTGAGCACGACGTTGACGCAGCGGTCCAAATAGCCGCCTATGTATTCCTGCAGCGGAGTAAATCGGTCTGCGCCGTCAGGATAACCCCAGTCAATAAGGTAGACGTCCACGCCAAGAAAAAGCAGTTCACGGATCAGCGAGCGGTCCGGCTGCAAATCGAGCATATAGGGCCGGTTGACCATGGCATAGCAAATGAGCAGCGGCGGAAGACCTAGTGAACGCGCCAGAGGCGCGTAACGATAAAGTTTGATTTTGTTTTCTGAGTAAAGGAGTTCTTTCTCGGACTGACCGACTTCGACGTCACCGATTTCGCGCAGCGCGCGCAACGCCGCACGACCCTGCTCGTGCAGGGCCATAGCATCTGTCAAAAATCGCGCAAATGCCGCGGAATCCTCGATCACTTTCCAGCCGGCTTGCGCGATCTTCGCGGTTTTCGCTCGCCCGCCGCGGGCCTAGAGGCGGCTGCGCGTACCGCGACGTTAAGATCATGAACCTGGCGGTGCAAGCTATCGACCTCTGCCCGGCTCGGCAGATCCAAATGTCGTGCGAGCGCGTCCAGCAATTTTCCACGCTCCACCTTGAAGGCACTCAAGAGATTGCACAGTTCTCCCAGAGATCGCGAGAACGCCTCGCCGTGCGCGGCCTGCGCATAAGTCGTCTCGGCGCTTTCGATCCACGCCTCGTAAGCAGCGGCGGGAGAAAGTGCAAGTCGCGGGTCGGCCGCGATCCGCCGTCGGGTCGCCTGCAGCGCCTGCTCGCTGATATCGGCGCTTTGCTTCAGGAACTCGGCGTAGCGGCGTTGAAATTGGCCCCCGATCTCCAGCATGCGTTGCACGATGCCCTGGTAGTCGCGGCTCCAGCCGAGGGCCGGCGCGAGGTTGGCGACCACTGCGTCCGGGTTGAAGCTGGCGCCGACGTTAAGATCGGATTGCATCCCCAATGATTTGGCGAACTCCTGCCAAGCTCCGAAGATGGGCAAGGGTATTGATCCGCCCCCATTTGCGTTCGGATCTTTGAGCCGTTCGCATATCTCTTGGCTGGCTGCGACGTAGTCATCCCATGCTTTTAGAAATGGTGATGGCGACCAGGCAGCGTGCTGCGGATCAACCATTGCATGGCCCTTTGCGATGCAAGATTTTCGTCGAAAATGAGGGATAATTCCTACATACATTGAATTGTGCAACGCATACTGAAAGCGTTATGCTGTAGGCGCTCGGGAGGAGGGCGCTGCGGGGCAGGGTTTCGCGGTAGCACATTATGTCGAACGAAAGAGTCATCAAAAAATACGCGAACCGGCGTCTCTACGATTCCACCGGCAGCCGTCATGTCACCTTGGACGACATACGCAAAATGATCGTGTCCGGCGAGAAAGTAAAGGTCGTCGATGACAAGTCCGGCGAGGATTTAACACGCGCCGTGCTGCTGCAGGTAATTTCCGAGCAAGAACAGTTCGGCACACCGGTGTTGAGCACGGAGCTGCTGGAAGGGATCATCCGCTTCTACGGAAATCCGGTGCAGGAAATGCTGACGCGCTATATGGAGCAGAGCGTTGGCGCGATCGCGCGGCAGCAGCAGGCCATGCGCGCGGAAATGGCCAAAGTCATGGAGAACCCCATGGCGCCCATGGCCGAGTTTGCCCGCCAGAACATGGAACAGTGGGCGAAGATGCAAGCCTCGGTACTGTCGGCTTTCTCGCCGTCGAAACCCGCTTCTCCCTCGCCCGACGAGTCAGAGCAATCCAAGAAAAAGTGAGCAGAGGAACATCGCTTTAGGCGATCACGATCGAAATGCAAATCAAAGACAAAACAGTGGTCATCACCGGTGCGGCACGCGGTATAGGGCGTGCGCTTGCCGTCCGCTTCGCACGCCAAGGGGCGAACATCGCCCTGCTGGATCTCAATGCGGCGGATCTGGAGCCGGCCACTCAGCAATGCGCGGCGTTTGGGGTGCGCGCGATGGCATACGCCGTCAACGTGTCCATCGAGGAGCAGGTCTCGGCCGCGCTGGATCAGGTGGTGCGTGACTTCGGTGCGCTCGACGTCATTGTCAATAACGCGGGCATCGTCAAGGATGCCTTGCTGCTCAAAGTGAAGGATGGCGCCGTGGTGAGCAAAATGACGCTGCAGCAATGGCAGGCAGTCATCGATGTCAACCTCACCGGCGTCTTCTTGTGTGCGCGCGAAGCAGCGGAACGCATGGTCAAGCTGGCGAAGGGCGGCGTCATCGTGAATATCTCCAGCATTTCGCGGCGAGGCAATGCCGGTCAGACCAATTACACCGCGGCCAAATCAGGTGTGGCCGCGATGACAGTGGTGTGGGCTAAAGAGTTGGCGCGCTACGGCATCCGCGCGGGCTGTGTCGCTCCGGGATTCACCCATACGGACATTCTCGCCTCGATGAAACCAGAAGTGCTCGAAAAGGTGATCGCGCCGGTGCCGCTAAAGCGCTTGGGCCAGCCGGATGAAATTGCGCACGCCGTGCAGTTCATCGTTGAGAACGACTTCTTCACGGGCCGGTGCATCGATCTCGACGGCGGCCTGCGACTGTAGCCTAGAGGGCAGCCCAAAAGCGCTGTCTCGCGCGACCTTAAGAATCACATGCGATGCCCACCGCACGCGCACCACGGAACACGCCAACAGGTCCTCCGTCATCGTGGCCGCATCAAGAGTTTCCTCATCCGACGGGCCGACTTTAAGCGCGGCGCCTACCCATCTCTCAACCGCCTCGGCCTCGTACTCGCACACCGTCCGATTGACGCGGGGCGAGGCATTGCAATGGATGATGAGATGAGTCAGTTCGTGCACCAAAGTTAATAGCTGCTGCTCGAGAGTCAATCCGGCGCGCAATACGATGCGCCGTTCCTCGATCTGCCCCAGTACGCCGGCAACCAGCGAGTTGCGCACCACGGGCGCACCGCAGCGCTCGGCGAATTCTTCAAGTCGGCGGATATAGGAGTGCATAGAACTAACGCATCGCATTAATGATCAGCCATCCATATTTCGATTATCGCATCGCATAAATTACAATATCATTTAAAATCATATAGTTATAATAATGAAGCCTTCGAAGAATCATACGCCTGAATCCTTTTGCACTGCATACTTTTTTGTGTATAATGGCGCCAAGCAGCCAATTACACCCTCAAGGAGCCCGCCATGACCCAGAAGACCCTCGATTTCACCGCCCTGTTCGATACCTATCGCCAAGCGTTCGCGCCCGTGATCGCGGCTCAGCAGACTGGTCTGAAGACGATGGAGCGTCTGGCTCGATACGAGTTCGCGGTCGTCGGCGATTACCTGGATTGGACCCTCTCGCATGTCAAGACCAGCGCCGAGCCGAAGCCGGTGGCGGATCTCGTCAGCCAGCAGACTGCGTTGAACACCACGTTCAGCGACAAGCTGCGGGCGCGGGCGGAAGAGTTCACCCAAATTGCCTCCGAATCGCAGGGCAACGTCACCAAGTGGTTCGAAGAAGCCCGGGCGAAAGTAGCCGAGACGGCTACGAAAGCCGCCTAGCTGTCGAGCATAGCGCGATACAAAAAGGGCGACCATGCGGTCGCCCTTTTTTTTGTGCTTTTTGCGCCAGATCCTCGAGAGCGGTCTAATATCAGTGGAGGGGGTAGTTATGGCCGAATCGATGTTGAATGCATCGCAGGAAGAGATGGCGCGGGAAATGCGCGCACAACTCGCCGCCGTGACCGGTGGCCTTGCTCCCGATGACTATGCCCAGGCCTGGTGGGATTGGTTTCTCAACATGTCGCAGTCGCCCGGCAAACAGACCGAGATTGCGCAAAACGCATTTCAGGCGATTGCCGACAATTTTTCCTTTGCTGCGCAGGCAGCCACGGGCAAGCCGGTCGCGCCGGCGAGCGATGACAAGCGTTTCGCGGCCGAGGCCTGGAGTCAGTGGCCGTTCAATGTCATGGCGCGCGGGTACCTGAACTGGGAGCAGGTGGTGCATCAGGCTACTTCTGGCGTGCCCGGTTTCTCCGGACGCAATGCCGATCTGGTGAAATTTTCCTCTCAACAAGTGCTCGAGGCGGCTTCGCCCACCAACAACCTGCTCGCCAATCCCGAATTGCTCGAGTTGACGCGCGCGCAATCCGGGCAAAATTTAGTCGCCGGGTTCAAGCATTGGCTCGAGGACGCCGATGCGATGCTCAACCATAAAACGGCCGCTGGCAGCGGCGAATTCAAGGTGGGCGTTAATATTGCGGTCACGCCTGGCAAGGTCGTGTATCACAACGACTTGGTCGAGCTCATCCAATATGCGCCAAGCACGCCCACCGTGCATGCGGAGCCTATTCTGATCGTGCCGGCGTGGATCATGAAGTACTACATTCTCGATCTGTCGCCGAGCAACTCCTTGGTGCGGTACTTGGTCGAGAAGGGCCACACGGTGTTCATGGTCTCATGGAAAAACCCGAACGCACCGGACCGCAACTTAGGCATGGATGACTATTACAATCTCGGTATCCGCGATGTATTGCAGGCCGTCAGCGCCATCGTGCCGGGCGCCAAAATTCACGCGGTCGGTTATTGCATCGGTGGAACCCTGCTGTCGATTGGGGCAGCTGAGCTCGCCCGGCAAGGCGACGATCGGCTGGCCTCCGTAACTCTGCTCGCCGCGCAAACGGACTTCAGCGAACCGGGCGAGTTGTCGCTATTCATCAGCCCGAGTCAATTGGAAATGCTGGAAGCGGTCATGCAGAAGGCCGGTGTGCTCAGCAGCGACAAGATGGGCGCATCGTTCATGCTGCTAAGGTCGAGGGATTTGCTGTGGAATCCAATGGTCAATACCTACATCAAGGGCAAGCGGGAAAAGCTCAGCGACTTGATGGCGTGGAACAGCGATGGCACGCGCATGCCATGCCGCATGCATAGCGAGTACTTGAAGCAGCTTTACCTGCACAACGATCTTGCCGCGGGCCGCTTTCGAGTTAACGGCGAATTGATCAGCCTCGCGGCAATCACATTGCCCATGTTTGTACTGGGCACGGAGGCCGATCACGTCGCGCCGTGGAAATCCGCGTATAAGGCTCGCGCCCTGACGCGTTCGAACGACTACACCTTCACGCTGGTCAGCGCGGGCCACAACGGCGGCATTGTGTGCGGCGCGGAGAATCCCAAGCGCCGCTTTCGCGAGCTGACCTTCGAAGATGCCGACACCGCGCTGACGCCCGATGAGTGGCTGCAACGGGCTTGGTTGCAACAAGGATCCTGGTGGCCCTCGTGGCAAGCGTGGCTCGCCGCCCATTCCGGGCCGCTCGATGCAAAGTGCCCCAGCCTCGGAAATGCTGCCGCCGGATATCCGGTTCTCGAGGATGCGCCGGGTACCTACGTTCTACAGCGCTAGCACATGCGCCTACTGCATGTGCTGGCCGCCATTGATCGCGATGTTGGCGCCGGTCACGAATGCGGCCTCCTCGCTTGCCAGATAGGCCACTAATCCAGCCACTTCCTCTGGCTTACCTAGTCGGCCCATGGGAATCTGCGGAATGATTTTCGATTCGAGGACCTCTTTGGCGATGGCCATGACCATCTTCGTGCCGATGTAGCCCGGCGATATGGTGTTGACAGTGACACCCTTGCGGGCCACTTCGAGGGATAGTGCTTTCGTGAATCCGTGCATGCCGGCCTTCGCGGCGGAGTAGTTTGTCTGTCCAAAAGCACCCTTTTGACCATTCACGGAAGATATGTTGATGATGCGGCCCCAGCCGCGTTCAATCATGTCATCGCACACCTGCTTGGTCATGTTGAACACCGATCGAAGATTGGAGTTCATGACAGCATCCCAGTTGACGCAATCCATTTTCTTGAAGGTCATGTCGCGGGTAATGCCGGCATTGTTCACCAGCACATCGATTGGCCCAATTTCTGCGGTGATTTTCTTGACACAATCCTGGCAGGAACTCCAGTCCGTGACATCGCATGGGTACGCGTAAAAGTTAAAACCCTGCTCCTTCATTCCAGCCAGCCATTCTTTGGATTTGCAATTGGCCGGAGAGTAAGTGGAAACGACTGTGTCGCCCAAATTAGCCAGTTTGATGCAGATCGCTTCGCCCAAACCACCCATGCCGCCCGTCACCATCGCGATTCTCTTGTTCGCCACGATTACCCCCCGAATTTAATTTTGGATTTACATTCGATGAACCATCGACACCAGCCCGTATCAACAATCATGCGCCAGCGGCAAATTGGCTGCAACAAGCCACAATCGATCGGCAACGGAGTATCCTTGTGAATCGCTGCGTAGAACTCCTTGGGTAAATTCCTCGAAGAAACTTTTAGTGATCGCGCCGGCACGCGCACCTATAAGGTGCACGTGCCCCGCAGACATCGCAGGCAGATGCCGCTGATCGTGATGCTCCATGGTTGCACGCAGAGTCCCGATGACTTTGCTGCCGGAACTCGCATGAACGCGCTGGCGGACAAAAACTCTTGTGTCGTCGTATACCCAGCCCAGCCCGAATCGGCGAATCCCGCGAAGTGCTGGAATTGGTTCAGATCCGTTGACCAACAGCGCGACCAGGGCGAGCCAGCGATCATTGCCGGCATCACGCGAGAAGTCATGCAAGCCTACCGCATCGATGACAAGCAAGTGTTCATTGCCGGACTGTCGGCGGGTGCTTCGATGTCAGTCATCATGGCAGCGGTCTATCCGGAACTGTACGCGGCCATTGGTGTGCACTCAGGATTACCTTACCGATCCGCTCAGAATATGTTGAGCGCTTTCGCAGTCATGCGAAATGGAGCAGCGGCCGTGCAGAGTTTGGGCACCATCGGCATTCCGATCATCGTTTTCCACGGAGATCATGATCAGACCGTCAATCCCGGCAATGGTCAGCAGATCATCTCCCAATGGCTCGCGAGCCAGCCGGATCCGGCGCAATCGCATGTTTGCGCGGAAGAGAAGGGTGAGTCAAATGGGCGCAGCTATGTGCGAACACAGTACTGTGATGATCGCGGTACATTATTTGCCGAGCACTGGCTGGTCACAGATTTGGGACACGCCTGGTGCGGGGGGAGTCCCCAGGGCAGCTATACGGATCCCACCGGACCGGATGCGAGCCAAGAGATGCTGCGTTTTTTCCTGCGCCGAGCCGGGCGCCGGCGCGCAGGCATCCTTGGTCGCCTGATCGGTTCACTGAAGCCACGGTGAGTTTTCCCATCCGGTAACCCGCGTCCGTGCGGGTACAGGGATGTAATCATTTTTTACAACACGACAGCTTCCTTACGATGCGCGCCTATGTCGTTGCCTCGATGGAATCAAGTGGTTAATGTATTCTCCGGTAAATGGAGTTGCCGCATATATTGGTGGTCGATGACGATCTAGAGATTCGCCAATTGCTCTATGATTACCTGAGCAAAAACGAGTACCGCGTTACCACAGTCCCCGACGGCGGCGCGATGCGGATGTGCCTCAAACGGGCACGCGTGGATCTGTTGGTGCTGGATATCATGCTAAAAGGCGATGACGGCCTGTCGCTGTGCCGCGAAGTCCGCTCCAAATCACATACGCCGATCATCATGCTCACGGCGCGCGGCGACTCGCTCGACAAGGTCGTAGGCTTTGAAATGGGCGCGGATGACTATTTGGCGAAACCATTTTTGCCGCGCGAACTGTTGGCCCGAATCAAAGCTGTTCTTCGGCGCGTCGATCGCGAGGGACCAGGAGAGAATTATGCTGCGCTTTACCGCTTTGCCACGTGGTCTTTGGACACCGAGACACGGAACCTTACCGATGCCTCAGGGGTGGTTTCGCCGCTGAGTGGATCTGAATATCGCCTTTTGGTGAAGCTCTTGGCCGCAAAAAAACGCGTACTTTCCCGTGCGCAACTTACAGATGGAGGAAGCAGGAGGGCCAACAATCAATTCGACCGCGGCATCGACGTATGCATAAGTCGATTGCGGCAAATTCTCCGCGAGCCGAACATCATCAAGACGGTGCATGGCGAAGGGTATGTCATTGGGGTCGACGTAGAGTCGACCTAAGCGCCTGATGAAATTTCGACCTGTCTCTGTATCGACCAATCTTCTCTTGGCGATGCTGGGCACGGTGGTCGTCGCTCAACTCGTTACCGGCGCGCTCTTCTATACGCAAAGCAAGCAAACGCCGCTGCGCTGGTCCGCATTAATTTGGGCAGAACGAGTGTCGGATGTGGTTGCAACATTGGATGCTCTAAATTTGGCAGACCGCAAGAAAGTCCTCGCCAAGCTGCTGCCGGATAGCCGGCTCGCAAAGAGTCCCGCAGTCAACGCCGAGAACGATGCCGGCGACATCCAGTTCGTAGCCCGGCTTCGCCAGCGGATGACGTCGCTGCAGCCGAATGAGGACATCAATATCACCCCAGCGGGAATAGACGCGCCGCCCGTAGATGGCTACCTCAGCGTTCTCGCGGATTTCCCGGCCAAGGGAAACGCTCGGCTTTATGACGTTCGAGTCGGGTTCAAGGACGGCAGTTCGTCGACGATTCGGCTGCAGCAAGTGGATCGAGACCTGCCACTGCCGACAGTCTGGTTCATTTATCCGCTGGTATTTATAAGTGCTTTGATTTTAGGCGCGCTCCTGGTTGCGCGGGGTATAACTGTGCCCTTGTCACAGATGGCGAAAGCCGCCGATGCGCTCGGGCGCGGCCTTCGGCAGCCGACGCTTCCGGAGAAGGGGCCGCGTGAACTGCGTTTGGCGGCCAGAGCATTCAATAGTATGCAAGACCGATTGCATCGTTACTTGGATAGCCGGACACGCGTGCTGGCGGCGATGTCGCACGACCTGAGTACACCCATCACCCGATTGTTGCTGCGTACCGAGGACCTCGGCGATCATATGTTGCGCGAGAAATTCACCACGGATTTGCAGGAAATGCAGGAAATGGTGCAAGGCGCGCTCGACATGCTCAAAGGCCTTGGGACCGGCGAGTCGCTGCGTCCGGTGGACGTCAACGCGCTTCTGCTGGCACTTCAGAGCGATTACGCGGAAATGGGTTTTGAGGTTGAAGTTTCGGGAAGCATACAAAAGCCGCTGGTCGCACAGCCCATTGGGCTGCGTCGTTTGCTTTCTAACTTGCTGGACAACGCGAGGAAATATGCGGGTAGTGCACGGCTGGATGTTTCCGAAGTGGGACCCGAAGTGATATTTCGGGTGACTGACAGTGGCCCGGGCATCCCATCGGAAAAACTCGAGCAAGTCATGGAACCGTATTTCCGACTGGATGCTTCCCGCAATCGCGATACCGGGGGTACGGGACTGGGCTTGAGCATCGCACGAGATATTGCGCAAGCCCACGGCGGCCAGCTTCGCTTGCTCAACGTTGCAGGCGGCGGCCTTCAGGCTGTTGTCACCATTCCGCGGGAAGATCCGGGGAACGCCAGTGCAGCGCCGCGTTAGTCGCGCGCGTGCCGTCACATTACATTTCGACGCAGGCTGACTGGCGGTCGCGGTCGCCGGTTGCCATCTCTGCGAACACTCAGACATGTCGATATCAAATTCGCCACGCAGTGCTTGAGATCACTGCCGCTCATGTTTTCATCGAAGTGATAACATGCTACCGGAGTCGTAGAGCAGGTTTCGTCGATATGAAGCGGGACATATTGATCGGCGTGGATGTCGGGGGGACATTCACCGACGCGGTGCTGATCGTGGGCGGCATAACGCATCGTGCCAAGTCTGCGAGTACCTACCCTGATATCGGGCGGGGCGTGCTGATGTCCTGCCGATTGGCTGCCGAGCGCGCCGGTCTCGACCTTAATGCCGCGCTCCCCCGTGTCCGTAAATTTGGACTGGGTACCACGGCTATCACCAACGTGATCGCCACGCGTAGCGGCATGCGTGTCGGTCTTCTCGCCACTCGGGGCTTCGAGGAGACGCTGCGCTTGGCTCGTGGGCGGACACGGGAGGTGGATGGGTGGCTGCAATCTCCGGACGCACTCGTCGAACAGCGGTTGGTCGTGGGAATAGATGAACGGATCGACCGTCATGGCACGATCCTCAAGGCCATGGACCCGGACGAGGTGAATGCGGCGGCCGTCTATCTGGGCGAGGAGCAAGGTGTGGACACGATCGCGGTGTCTTTCCTCTGGTCGTTCTTAAATCCAGTGCATGAGCAGCAGGCGGTGAAGTTGCTTCGCGCCAAGTTACCCGGCATGCCGATCACCAGCGGCGCGCACCTTAGGCCCGTCATCCGGGAATATGAGCGCACCACGCTGGCCGTACTGAACGCCTACAGCTCCGGCGCGTATGTGGGCGTCGATAAGCTGGCTGATGAGTTGGCTCGCGCGGGACTCGATGCGCCCGTGCTTTTGTGCCATAGCGGCGGCGGGGCGATCTCCATCGAACAGGCACGTGAGCAGCCAGTTTGGCTCGCTGCCTCTGGGCCGGCCGCCGGAGTAGCTGCAGCAGCGCGCATTGCAGAGAAGGCCGGCGAGGACAACGTGCTGACGTGCGACCTTGGTGGAACATCATTTGACGTCGCACATCTCGTTGCTGGCGCGCCGGCTCGTACACAACGCGGCGACCTGATGGGCTTCTGGACCGCGCTGCCGCGTGTCGACGTCGAGTCGGTCGGAGCGGGGGGAGGCTCGCTGGCTTGGACCGATGATCGTGGGATGCTTCGTGTCGGGCCCCGCTCGGCGGGTTCGTCGCCGGGTCCTGCATGCTACGGACGCGGCGGACAGCAATCGGCGCTGACCGATGCGCTGTTAGTGCTCGGTTATATCGATGCCGACCGCTTTCTGGGCGGCACGATGAAGTTGGACCGGGAAGGTGCCGTTGCGGCTTGCGCTCGTCTGGGCGACGGCCTACACCTCGATGCGGTGGAAGCGGCATGGGGCGTACGTGAGATCGCGCTGACCGAGATGGTCAGGGCGGTACGGGCACGCCTCTCGAATCACGCCTTGTCGGCAAGCGAACACTGTCTGCTGAGCTATGGCGGATGCGGGGCGCTGTTCGCGGCCGAGGTGGCACGCAAAGCAGGCATGAAACGTGTGCTCGTGCCAGAGCTTGCGTCGGTGCTGTCGGCCTTTGGCGCCGCCACGATGGATATCAGGCGCGAACGACTCTGCACGGTATTGCTCACCGTGCCTGCCGACCCAGGCCTGATAGACCGCGCCTTCTCCGAAGTGCGCGCCGCGGCCTGGGCAGACCTCGCCGCCGATGGCGTCCCTGATGCGGATCGGGAGATCAGGTTCGAGGCGGACATGCGCTTTCTGGGTCAGCGTTGGGAGTTGGCCATCGCCCTGCCGGCCGAGCCGACCCTGAGCGACGGGGGTCGGCAGGCGGAGGCGCTTTTCCGCAAGGAGTATCTGCGCCGGTACGGCGCGGCGGCCACCACCACCTCTGGCATCGTTGAGTTGGTTGGCATCCGCGCGATTGGCATTGGCCGCATGGCGACTGAGGACGATGCATCGAGTCCGGACGAAGTGGTCGATTCGCGCCGTGTCACATCGAATGAGACACGTCCGGTAAATATCGAGCGTGGCCAACCTGCGGTGCCGGTAGCAGTGTTTGATGGCGCGCGCTGCCGCCCCGGTGATTCGATCGTGGGTCCCGCGTTGATCGACGGTTCTGACACGACCATCTGGATCCCATCCGGCATGAGTGCGCGGATCGACGCCCATCGCACTATGGTCATCGAGGCGAACGCATGAGCAACTCGGCGGCCGCAGCCGCGGATCCAATCGCGCCCGAGCTGCTTCGCACGCGCCTCGAGGCAATTGGACAGGAGGCAGGCGCGGCCGTGCAGCAAACAGCGATCAGCCCAATCGTGACGGAGAGCAAGGACTATTCCGTCACGATTCTCGATACGGACGGGGCGATCATCTGCGCATACGGACTCGTCGATCTGCACTTCGGCGCGGTGATGCACGCGGTGCGTTCAACCGTGGCCGTTCATGGCGATAGCATCGCGGAAGGCGATGTGTTCATCGCCAACGATCCGCACAGCGGCGGGGGTCTACACCCGCAGGATGTGGTCATTCAGCGGCCCGTCTTCGTCGCGGGGCAGAGGGTTGCATGGGTGGCCCTTGCGGCGCACATGTTGGATATGGGAGGGATGGTGCCCGGTTCTTCGGCAGCCGCCGCGACCGAATGTTATCAGGAAGCGCTGCGGCTTCCGCCCGTGCGCCTGATCCGGCAGCGCGAAGAATGCAACGATATCTGGAACATCCTGCGCATCAACATCCGCAATTCCAACCTCGTTGAAATGGATATGCGCAGCTTGGTTATTGGCGGAGCCGTGGCCGAAGCGAAGCTGGTCGAGCTGGTGAGCGATATGGGCTTCGCTGCGTTTCAATCCGCGGCCCGGGCCTTGATTGACGGCGCGGAGCGCGTGCTGCGCGACAGGATCCGCAGGATCGAGGACGGCCGTTATCGCAGTACCGCTTGGGTCGAGTATGGCGACACGGTGTTGTGCATTCCCTGCGAGCTCCACGTGGCGGGAGATCGCCTGTTGTTCGACCTGCGCGAGGCGCCGACGCAGGTTCCGCATTTCTTCAACTCGAAGCAATACATCATCCGCGCAATGATCGCGCCGCGCGTGCGGCAGATCCTGGCGCCTGGGCTGCCCTTCAATCAGGCCGCTCTCGATGCCGTGGAAATCGCGACCAAGATCGGCACGGTAGTTGATTGCGTCGTGCCCGCGCCGATCGCGGCCGCGCACACCGATGCGGCCATGGCGGTCAATACGGCCGCTGCGCAGTGCCTGCAGCTCGCGCTGCTTGCATCGCCCGGGGCCGCCGGACGGGAATTCATCACCGCGCCTCTGCTTGCGGCATACGGGACGGGACGTTGGACCTATCTCGACGAGACGGGACAGCGTCGGGTGTACACGCTGATCGATGGTGCCTTCTGCGGTAGTCCCGCCGCAAGCGGCCGCGATGGCATCGATATCAAGTCGAGTCTCATGCCCGGCGGCAACCAACTCGAATACGCCGATGCTGAAATCCTGGAGGCCGCTTATCCGTTGTTGTTCTGGGAACGGCGTGCGACCACGGGTTTCCACGGCTATGGCCGCTTCCGCTCCGGAGCGGGTTGTCAGGAAGCCTTCAGCGCCCATGGCACGGATTCGCTGGTCGGCAACATGACCGGAACCCGGTCTTGGTTTCCGACGGCTGGCAGTGCTGGTGGCTATCCCGGAGCGACCATGCACTTTGCCGTGCGTCGCGCGGATGGGAGGGTCGAACCAGTGGGCATACACGCCGTGGGCGTCGCGGTCGGCCCTGGCGATCGTTTCGAGATGATGTGCGCCAGTGGTGGAGGATATGGCGACCCGCTGGATCGCGACCCGCAGGCGGTTCGCGAGGACCTGCGTCAGAGCCGTGTCGACGCCCACACTGCCCGCGACATCTATGGTGTGATCCTCACGGATGCGCTCGAGGTCGATCCCGAAGCGACGTTGCGGTTGCGGAATTCTCTGCGAAGCGAGCGGCTCAAACGCGCGCGACCGGCCGCTCGTCCTGTCTCCCACCTGTGCGTCGACGTAGCGAACGGCGACGCGAATGAGGCCCCACTTCATCCCGGAGTGATCCAGCGCCGCGAGTTCGCCGTTGCCGAAGGTTCGCGCGCCGTACTGGCGATTGCGCCGGGAAACTGGCTCGATGGATGCCCGGTACTCGACATGCCGGTTGACGAGCGGGGAGGCGGAATCATTGCGCGCGCGCATCTCGATCCCATTACCGGCCGCATGCTGTTTGTCGACGTCATTCGCACGGGCGGCGGGCCGAGCATCGCGATTTGCCCCGAGCGGTGGGTGCGGGCCGGCCAGGAGGCAGCCCCGCGGCGTATTCCAGCATGAGCGATCATGGGACGTAACAATGCGCACCGCATATGACTATGTGATTGTCGGAGCCGGTTCCGCCGGGTGCGTGTTGGCATCGCGGCTGTCGGAAAATCCTCGCAATGAAATTCTTCTCATCGAGGCAGGTCCCGACGACAATCATCCTCTCATCGCCATGCCTGTCGGGGTCGGAAAGATCCTCGGCGCGGCGGCGCGCGGCACTGGCCGCAAGAGTTATGCGTCGCTCTATTCCATCTCGCCAGGCGCCAACCGGAAACCTGATTATTGGTTGAAGGGCCGTACGCTCGGCGGGTCGAGTTCAGTCAACGGCATGGTCTACATGCGCGGCGTGCCGTCGGACTACGACCGCTGGGAGGAGTTGGGCTGCACAGGCTGGGGCTGGAATACGATTGGCCGCTGCTATCGGGAAATTGAGCACCATCAGTTGGGCGCGGATGCATGGCGCGGCGGCGAGGGACCCTTGCATATCTCCATGAGCCGGCTCGATGCGCTCGGCCGGGCGACAATCGCTGCCGTCGTGGAAGCCGGGACACCACGGGTGACGGATATCAACAACATCGACATGGAGGCCGATGGCGGTGTCGGGCCTCAGCCCTGCACCATCTGGCGCGGTCGGCGTGTCAGCGCGGCCAGCGCTTTCTTAAGGCCGGTGCGCCACCGAGCCAACCTGCACGTGGCGACCGAAACTGAAGTGCTGGGACTTGCCTTCGAAGGGTCGCGGGTCACAGGCGTAAAACTTCGCGGCAAAGATGCTGTGCGCACTGTCAATGCCCGCTGCGAGATCATACTGTCAGCCGGCGGGATCCATTCTCCCAAACTGCTTCAGCTCTCGGGAATCGGTCCGGCGAATATACTGCAGCGGCACGGCATCGCCGTACGCGTGGATTCATCTGAGGTCGGCCGGAACCTGCAAGACCACCGCACGGTGAAGGTTGTATTTCGATTGAAGCGCGGCGGCCGCAACAGTAAATTGCGGGGGCTTGGCCTCGCTTTTTCGGCCCTGAGCTACGGGTTGGCCAGGCGCGGCGCATTGACGAGCTGCATCTGGGAGGTTGGCGGGATGGTGAAGACCACGTCGGATGTCGCCAGGCCGGACTGCCAGATCGGCGTGAGTTTATTTACCCACGACAGCAATGGTGTTCCGAAGACTCCGGCCATGGCGATCTTCGGTTATGTTGTGCGGCCGGAAAGCAGGGGAGAAACGATGATCGCCTCCCCCGATCCGGCCGCTGCGCCGATGATCAACGCAAATTTTCTCACCCACCCGTGGGACCAGCAGCACACCATCTCGCTATTCCGCTATATGCGCAGGGTTGCGCAGCAACCAGCACTCGCACCCTTCATTGCTGCGGAGGTTGAACCCGGGCCGGCTGCAGCCAGCGACGAGGATCTGGTCGAAGCAAGCTTCAAGCAGGGCGGCTGCGGCATGCATGTCTCCGGCACTTGCCGCATGGGTTCTGACACAGCTTCGGTGCTCGACCCCGACCTGCGCGTGCGCGGGGTGAGCGGCCTTCGCGTGGTCGATACATCGATCATGCCGACGCTGGTATCCGGCAACACCAATGCTCCGGCGATGGCACTGGCATGGCACGCCGCAGAACGCATCGTGAGAGGGAGCTAGCGTAATGAACAAGTCCGTGTTGATTCGTGGCGGGACAGTCATCGACGGCACCGGCGCGCAGCCGCGGACCGCCGATGTGTTAATCGAGGACGACGTCATCGCAGACGCTTTCTACATAGTCCGTTCGACATATAGCCTGGTGAGCCGCGTTGACTTGAGGCGCCAACCGATCGGAAGCCGAACATAGTTCTCATGGTAATGGCCAAAGCCATGCAGATAGGTGTAACCGTACACGGAGGGTTGGTCCTTCGGTAAACGGAGAATGTCCTCCATCGCCCAGATTCCCTTTGCGGTGTCGTCGGAGAGAATCTCGATGTCCGGCATGTGACCATAGTGCGTCGAGACTTGGTTTCCGGCGCTTTCGGAAGTGAACTTAATGATGTTGTCAACACCGACGACATCCATCGACACCTCTGGGACTTCCAGACGCGCATCTGACGTCCACACCTCGGCCTTCCATCGCGCCCAATCTTTATGGTCCAGGTAATAGAAGTATTTCGACTTGAGGCGCTTGATCTCTTCGATCGCCAACAAACGCTCGATATCGGTCACGTTGCTCTCCCGATCCAGTCAATTTTATGAAAAGACGTTCGATTGCAATTACTATCTTAGCAGACGATGATGATTGACTGGCGGTAGGAGGTGGGTCAGCGAGTGGATGAGGTGTCGCTATGAATTTGGGCCGCTTCGTACTCGTCGTGCTCATCGCCAGTGTCGTGACCTCGTTCTCGGACTGGCTCTTCATGGGCATTCTGTTCCACGATAAATACAAGGCAGCGCCGGAAATCTGGCGCTCTTCAGCGGGCAGCAATGAGCGCAGCCTTATAATTTATTCGCAACTTATTGGGGTCTTGAGTTGTGGCGCGTTCGCCTACCTATGCACTCAAGCGAATGCGTTGACGATTCCGAGCAGCGTTGGTGCCGCCATTGTCGTATGGCTCGCGGGGCCGGTCGTTGTCATCGCACAAATGGTGCTGTGGACCAAGCTTCACCCGCTGATCGGAGCCTCGCAGTCATTGGGTTGGCTTGTTCGGTTCATCGTGACCGGTTTGCTTGCCGTTTGGCTACTGTAGCGTGCGTACGCTGCACTCCCGCCGCATACACACTTGAGCCTGAAGTGATTTTTATACGGCGGACGCTCGCAATTGCCGCGCTGCTGCTGAGCATCGCGGGATGTCGCACATCCGAGTTCATCATTGCCAACGCCCCAAATGAATTTTACAACGTTGATCGCCGCCTTGATCTCGCTTACGGTCCCGATCATCGACAGCGCCTGGATGTCATCGGGCCGCGCCACGGCACCAATCGAACCGTGGTGATTTTCTGGTATGGCGGCTCCTGGGTCGAAGGCAGCAAAGCCGACTATCGGTTTGTCGGTGTCGCGCTTGCCAAGCGGGGCTTCGTGGTAGTCATCCCGGATTATCGCCTCTATCCGCAGGTGAGATTTCCAGCGTTTGACGAAGACGGGGCAAGAGCAGTCGCCTGGGTGGAACAGCACGTGGGGGAATTGGGCGGCGATCCAAAGCACATTGTCCTCATGGGACACTCCGCCGGAGGCCATACAGCTGCGTTCCTGGCATTTAATCATGAATTTCTTCGCCAATTCGGCGCCGATCCTGGCGACATAATCGGCCTCGTCGGACTCTCGGGCACCTACGTCTTTGTACCCGACTCGGCCATGCTGCGCGCCGCTTTCCCACCGCCTTACACAAAAAACGACTGGCAGCCGATACGATTCGTTGATGCAAGCTCGCCTCCGACGCTTCTCTTGCACGGACTGGCGGACAAGGAGGTGCTGCCGGAGGAGGCCATCGAGTTGCGCGACGCTCTCGAAAGGGCGCATGTGCCAGTCGAACTTGATCTATTTCCGCATCGAGGTCACGCGGACACGGTCGCCTCTTTCGCGATTGTGACCCGCTGGCGAACCCCCGCATTGGAGGAAACGGTGCGATTCATCCGGGCACTCACGCCGGTCCAGCACCGCGTAAGCGCCGCAGGCTCTCGACGGAAGGCACGAAATAATAGGAGCCGGTCAACGGCTGAGTAAAGCGTGTCAGCGCATCGCGTGTACCGGTTACCAGGCCCGCCATGCTATCGAGCATCCTGGAAAGGCGCTTCTGGTCTGCGCTGAATCCAACGAACATGGTGCCATGGTCGTTGACACTTCCGTAGGGCATGTTGCGACGAAAGATGTGCCCAAACTCGTCCTGATCTGTGCGAGCGACATGCGAGTCCGATGGCTTGTGCTCGAGTTCGATGCTGTCGGGCTTGGTGCGCCCCATGATTCGCTCCTGCTGATCGATCGGCACCGCTTCCCACTCAGATACCTTGTGCTTCCACTTTTGCAGCAACAGGACTGAGCCGGCGGCACCGGGAACTCCTTCAGGCAGGAGCGCCGCGCTGGGAGCGTCGAGCAGCGTCGGATTCTCCGAGCCATCGGTGAAGCCGGTGAGATCGCGATCGTGCCGGTAGGACCAACTCGAGGTTTCTTGTCCTAGCGAGGCTTGGCCCGCGAGGTCCCGGATGACCGAGCGTGCCATGTCAAAGACGACGTCATAGGCACTGCCGGACAGCCATACCAGCGCATCATGTTGAGTGCTTGGCATAACGAATCCTTCGGTGCCCCGGATCGCCTTGTTAAAACCATCCACGCCCGAAGGGGCGTCATCTGGAACGATGTCGCGCCATAGTTCAGGCCGAAAGCCGATGACGAAGTTCACTCCTCCCGTGGTGGTCCGTGGTTCGCGGATCGCGGCGATGGTAGAGGCGAACTCCTTGCATTTCTTTGCGTCCAGAAGGTCAAATTCCAAGTACGCATGAGAGGAGGTCCCAAGAGCGAAGATTCCGGCCTGAGGTGTGTACATGCAGGCATTATATCGCTGTCACCTAGAATCTCTCGTCCACCATCTCCTCGCTCTTGGCCCAAAGTGCCTGCGCATTACTTTCGTCCAATGCATAGGCGCGCACTCCCTCACTGATTGCGCTAATGGTCACATTGTCCGCAACGATATTGCCCACATGGCAGTTCTCGCAGTAACGCCCACCGATCTCTTCCGGTGAAGCCACGATCGCCGTCCATACGGACGTTGCGGCCCCTTGAGGAATACTTTTCCATTGAAAGGGGGGCTTGCCCTCTGCGGCGAGCTCTTTGTTCAATTGCTCGACGATCCCGTGTAAGTGACTGGCGTCGATGTGCCGGCCGAGTTCCGTTTGAATGCCGCCCGGATGGACTGCCGCGGCACGAACGCCGCGTCCGCGATGGCGCCGGTCGAAGGCTACTGCAAACAGGATGTTCGCTGTCTTCGATCTGCCGTATGCGATGAAAGGCTCGTATGCGGTTCGCTCGAAGTTAGGATCCTTCAGATCGACATTGGAGTAGCGGTGTCCCGACGATGATAGATTAACCAGTCGACCGCCTGGCCTGATCAGTTGGGCGATACGATTGACGAATACGAAGTGCCCCAAATGATTCGTACCAAACTGTGTCTCGAAGCCGTCCGCCGTATGACCGAAGGGTGTCGCCATCACGCCGGCGTTGGCAATCACCACGTCGAACGGCTTCCCCTTAGCGACGAGCGCATCCGCGGCGGCGCGAACGCTTTTAAGGCGCGCGAGATCCAGTTCAACGATTTCCAAGCTGCCGCCGGCAGCCGCTGCCTCTTTGCGCGCTTGCGCGGTCGCGCGTTGCGCCTTGTTTAGATCGCGGGCTGCACCCACAACCTGCGCGCCGTGCGTGGCAAGGGCTCGTGCTGCTTCGACACCGATGCCGGCTGAAACCCCCGTTACCAAAATCCGTTTGCCCTTAAGATCGACGCCGGACAACACTTCGTCCGTCGTCGAGGTAGCGCCAAATGAAGTTGCCATATTGAATTCCTCCTGCCGAACGGAGCGGCATACGCGGCGCGTATCGCCCTTGACGGCGGCTTTGAATACACGTAGAAAACGGAGAGTATCTCCGGTTTGTTTATGATAAACGGAGACTCTCTCCGATTGCAAGTACATTTACAATGGCCAAGAAAAAAGTGAATAAAGCCTTCCGAAAACCTCGTGCCGACGCGCAGCGCAATCGTGAGCGTATCCTGGAGGTTGCCAAGAAGGCTTTTACGCGTCATGGCGCGGACATCAGCTTGGATGATGTCGCCTGTCAGGCCGACGTGGGACCTGGAACGCTGTATCGGCATTTCCCGACGCGCGATGCCCTGCTCGAAGCCGTCTATCGCACCGTGGTGGAGAGATTGGCGGCCGCGGAACAGGAGCTCTCGAAGACCAAGCCGCCGATCGAGGCATTACAAGCCTGGATGCTGCTGTTCGTAGACTATATCGAGACGAAGCAGATCATCGCCGCCGCGCTCAACACGCTCGTTGGGGGGCCTTCGGCACTCTTCGAGTGCTCAGGCACTCGCATCAAAGGAGCCATTCAGTCCTTGGTGAAACGCGCGATCGAAAGCGGCGAGATTCGTCCTGATCTTGATGCACTTGATCTGCTGCGGGCACTGGTCGGCGTCTCCAACGTCTCATCCGTACCCGATTGGCGCCAAAGCGCCCGAAGACTCGTGCACATTCTCATCGCGGGTTCGCGGACTGGCTCACACTGACTTCGCATTCGTCCGATGTCGGCAAGCACTAGCGGCCAGGGGCGATGGGCGTACCAGGGACTGAGGAGATGAAATCATGCAGCAAGCGGGCGCACAGCAGAACTTCCTCTCGTGTATAACCTGACAGCCTATGAAGGACCAGCCTCGTAATCCCCTCACGGATACGTACCACGGCCTTCTCGCCGAGTGGGGTAAGGGCCAATTCGACCCGGCGCTTATCGCCCGCACTCTTGCGGTAGGTAATCAGACGCGCATCGGTGAGGGGAATGAGTTCGGCCGTGATGAGGCTCCGGCCGATGCGGAACACATTCGCCAGATCGAGCGGATAGACCTGACCGTTCTTGATCAAGATCATCATCCACGCGCCACGCGGTCCCAGTGAGAATTCCGCGGTGATGCTCTCGGAAGCGAGTTTCATCGGCCTCGAGGCAAAGGAAAACCCCTCGGTCAGGTAACCGATCTCGTCCCATGATAATTTGAGTTGCTTGGCGCGCGCCGTCTTGTTCATAAGGACCCATCTACCCGCTGAGGAGCTACATCTCCGCATTCCATAGCGACGATGCGAATATTGCGGGAAGCGGAACCCGATAGCTACCCGGTGACCGGCGGAGCAGATACCCTGTCCCTGTGATGCATTGCCCGGATTTTCCCATCGCCAGTGTGATCAAATTTGGAATCTTGCAATTGGGATACGTCAATGCCTGATATCGATAACGGCACCCAATCTCCCTGCATACGAAATTGCTGCCTCGACGACGAAGATACGTGTCTCGGCTGTTTTCGATCCCTCGAGGAAATAAAGGAATGGGGCGTTGTCGATAATCATCGGCGCCTTGTCATTCTGCAAAACGCCAAGCAGCGCAGAAAGGCGCGCGAGGTCTGGCTATCGGCCGCTTACAGAACTGGTCCTGTTCCCTGAGACGCCGCAGGGAGCCATATTGTTGCATCGCAGCGTACTGCGCATAATAAGCATTATGACAAACGTTCGCCAGTGTGTGGATCGCTAACTTCCAATTTTGTCACCTCATTTGTCTACCGCGTCCATCAACAGCAACCGAGTCGAGCCTGGAGTAACCGTGTAGCGCTTGCGCATATCCTTGGCACTCGGATCGACTTCCTTGTAGTCGCCGGTCACCAAAAAGATTCGCCCAGTCTTTGCGTCGAGCGACATGGTGCGAGCACCTAACTGCGTGGCAACCTCGCCCAGCGTCTTATATTGATCGGCGTTGTCCTGTTGTATGACCGACAACGTGCCGTCGCCGTTCGAGCTGAACACACGCTTCCTGTGGCCATCATATGCGGCCGCATCGGTGTGCTTACCAATCGGCAGAGTACTGACCACGGCGCCATTGGTTGCATTCACCACCAGAAGTTTCGAATTGACACAGCTGGTAAAGAGCCGCTGTGACGCGGTGTCAATTGCCAGTCCGTGCGGGCTGTCACAAGCCGGGATCTGCCAGGTCGCATCGACCTTGCCGGTCTTGGTATCCACCCGTTGAATTTCACGCTTGTCTTCGATATTCACGAACAACTTACCGCCGCCGTCGACCGCCGCGAATTCCGGTTGGCCACTAAGATGGATAGTCGCCACCACGCTGTCGCTGGTGGTATCGATTACCGTCATGCTGTGCGGATCACCCTGCATGAGAAATACGCGTTTGCTCGCCGGGTCGTAGACGATGGCGTCGGTATCCTCCGCGGCCGGCAGCGTCTTCACGACCTTGAAGGAGTTCAAATCGAATACCACTACTGACTTACCACCGCGACTCCCGGCATAGCCTTTGCCGACGGCAGGAACAATGGCGGCACCATTGGCGCCGTCGACGGCCACCTGACCCACGACCTTTTCGCTGGCGACATCGATTACGTCGATCCTGTCACCATGGGCTACAAAGACACGATTCGATACGGGCTCAAAGGTCAGATAGTCCCAGCGCTCGGGCGAACCCAGTGATATCGATTTAGAGATGCGGTACAACCCAGGTACATCCGCCGCTCGCGAGGTGGGCGCGAGCGCGGCGTAGGTGCTGACGCTCATGACGGTGATCAGAGCCGGAACGGACAAGAGCTTGAACATGTGAGCTGCCTTTTGCTTTGCAAGGAAAAGTGCGGGATCGGCAGTCTACGCGCTGGCGCCGGCCGCGGGCTTTACAATTTTGCAAACTTTCCCTGCGCCGCCCTCGCCACAAAGGCTACAAGAGCTAGCCGGCCGGGAAAATGACGCTGGCGCGCAGACCTGGCGCGGCGTCCGCGAGCTCGAGCCTGGCGTCGTGAACATTGACAATGGCGTTCGCGAGACTCAGCCCCAGGCCGTTGCCGACGGTGGTGCGGCTGACTTCGAGTCTGAAGAAGCGCTGCAGTACCTTCTCACGCATGTTGTCCGGGATGCCCGGTCCGTTATCGACGATGCTGACGGTGACCTTCCCATTCGAGCGCGAGGCGAATATGGAAACGGTCGACCCACTCGGCGTATGGCGAAGCGCATTTTCGATCAAATTGGCAAATAGCTGCATCAACAGTTCGCGTTCGCCTTGCACGGAAAGCGAACCATCGACTTTCTCCAGTAAGAGCTGACCGTTTTCCTCCGCCGTGGGTTTGTACAGTTCGGCGATGGTGCCGAGTATTTCGCTCAAATCGACCTGTTTGAAGGCCGCGCGGCGCGCCCCGGCTTGAAGCTCAGCGATATGCAACAGCGCGGCAAATATCGCCAGGATCGCGTCGATCTCCGTGACGCTGAGGCCCAGCGTCTTGCGTAGCGTCTCGACGTCGATTCCCGATCGGCTGGCCAGTTCCAACCGCTGCCGCAGCCGGGTCAGTGGCGTGCGTAGATCGTGCGCAATGTCGGTGGTCACCTGACGAAGATCCTCCATGAGCGTTTCGATTCGGTCCAGCATCGCGTTGATGCTGCCGGCAAGATGATCCAGTTCATCACCGGCCTGTGTCACCGGCAGCCGCTGTCGCAGGTCCTCGCTGATGATATTGCGGCTGGTGTTGCTGACCGTTTCGATTCGACGCATCAGCCGAGCGCTCGTCACCCAACCACCCGCTAGCGCCAAGGCGATACACCCGGCCAGGCTCCACGCAAAGGAGCCCACCACCATTTCTTCCATCTCGTTAAGTTGGTGCGTGCTCCAGCCCACGAACAAGTAGCCGCCCGGCACGATGACTCCGCGCCCGCGGATGGCGGAAAACACCGTGCGTTTAGACTTGGAGGTCTGCGGCCATTCGCGCACGCCCTCATCCGGGTCCATGGCGGGAAGGTTGCCTGCCTGCGCGACTCCATGGGCGTCTTGATAGAGGTAATAAAAGCCGGCCGGATGACGCGATAACCCTTGAACCACTGAGCGGACGGAGTCCGGCCCCTGGCCTTGGCTATCCGCCAAAATCTCGCCGACTTCGCTGCTGACGCTGTCATCGATCTGATGGCGCATGAAATGCGTCGTCGAGAAAAAAATCACCGCAAGCAGGATCACGAAGCTTACACCCGTTAACGCCGTGTAATTGAGCGCGAGACGGAAGCTAGATGTGCGAAAGACTCTAGTTCGCGGCATTGAGCATGTATCCGACGCCGCGTACCGTGTGAATCAGCGGAATCACATGGCCGCGGTCGATCTTGCTGCGCAAGCGGCTGATATGGGTCTCGACCACCGTCGTGCTGGGATCGAAGTGCACGTCCCACACATTCTCCAGCAGCATGCGACGAGTCACGGTTTGCCCGAGATGCTTGAACAAATACTCCAGCAATAGAAACTCCCGCGGCAAAAGCTCGATGGCGACGTTGGCGCGCTTGACCGTGCGCGATAGCAAGTTGACCTCAAGATCGGCGACGGCAAGCACGGTTTCCGCCGCGAACCCCAACCGTCTTCGACCCAAGGCGGCGACACGAGCCACAAGCTCTGCGAACGAGAATGGTTTCATCAGATAATCGTCCGCGCCGGCGTTCAACCCAAGCACGCGATCATCCACGCCACCGAGCGTGGTTAGAAACAGAATCGGGGTTTGGATGCCCGCCCCGCGCAGCTTGCTGACCAGGGTCAGGCCGTCCAACTCCGGCAACATGCGATCGACGATGAGCAAATCCCACGCCTCGCTCATACCGCGGTTCAGACCTTCTCTGCCATTGGCGGCGACGCTCGTGTCATGCTTTTCACCCGACAGGCCCTCGGCAATGAACTGGGCGGTTTCTGCATCATCTTCGATGAGTAGAATTTTCATGTTCTGCGGCGAATCGTAACGGTGAATCAGGCGCCGCACTCGGCAAACGAACGTAACGATTGGCGAGTGCCGGTAAGACCAAGAGATTCAGAAGCGTCGAGGACAAAAGCCCGCCCAACACAGTGACCGCCATCGGTCCTTCGATTTCCTGCCCCGGGCGATGCAGGCCGAAAGCCAGCGGCGCGAGGCCCAGCGCCGTGACCGCTGCGGTCATTAGAATGGGCACCAGCCGCTCATTGGCTCCCCGCACCACCAGGTCAACATTCCAGCCCGCGCCCTCCACTTCCACCAGATGCTCATAATGCGCCAATTGCAGGATGGCGTTGCGCGCGCTGACGCCGAACACCGTGACGAGACCGACGACGGTGCCCAGGGAGATACCTAAGCCGGTGGCCGCGATTGCCAGCACGCTGCCGATGAGGCTGAACGGCAGATTGGCCAGCACCAACCAACTGTTCGCACGCCAGTGGAATGACAGGAACAGAATCATCACGATAAGCGCCAGCGCCAGTACCGAGAACAGCACCAACTCATTGCGCGTCTTCAATTCCGCCTCTGCCGCTCCGGTAAACTCGACAAATACATTGGCGGGCAGCACCACCGACTTGGCGATGGCTTGCTGCGCCTCTTGCACGATGCTCTGCAACGATCCAGAACCGACGTTGAAAGTGACTGTGACCAGGCGCTGGCCGCCGTCATGCTCGATGCTGTACCGATCTTGCGTGACTTCAACATTGGCAACCTGCGAGAGCGGCACAGGGCCCAACGGCGTACTGATCATCAGCTTTGCCAGTTGCGTCGGCTGATGCCGCACATCGTCCGGCAGCAGCACCACCACATCGACGGTGCGCGTGGCTTGAAAGCTCTGTCCCACCCTAGCCCCTGCGTAGGCCGTCTCGACGGTTTCCAACACGTCCTGCGCCTTGACACCGGTCGCCGCAAGCGCCTGCGGAATCAGATGAATCGAAATCGACGGCGTACCGCTCTGACGCTTGAATTGCAAATCGACGATACCCTTGATCTTTCCCAGGGCCCCGACCACCTTGTCAGCGCTGGTATCGAGCAAGTCGAGATCGTCGCCGAAAATCTTGATGACCACCTGCGCATTGACGCCGCTTAGGCTCTCGCTGATGCGATCGCCGAGGAAAGTAACCACTTCCGATTGCAGCCGCGGATAGTGCTGCAGGATGCCACGCAGCTGCTCTTGTGCCACCTGTTGGTCGATGGTGGCATCAGGCTTTAATTCCACATGAAATTCACTACGCTGCGGCCCCCAGGTATCCTCGCTGAGTTCGGCGCGGCCGACCTGCTGTTCCACCGACTCGACATAGGGCAGCGCCAGCACTTCCTTGCTGATGCGTTCCCCAACGTTCAGCATCTCGCTCAGCGAAGTGCCCGTGATGGAGCTGGTTACCTGCATCACGAAGTGGCCCTCGCGAAAATCGGGCATGAAGGTGCCGCCCAGGAAAGGCAGGGCTGCCCCGGCTGCAATCACCAAAACCACGAGCACCGCAATGGTGGCATTCACGTGAGCGCCCACTTTGTGGACCGCAGCACCCTGCCAGGATTTTAGGCGCCTCAGCCAGCCGGCCTCTACGCGTGAATCGTGTCCGCGCAGGAACAGCGCGCACAGGGCCGGCGTCGAGGTCATGGCAACGAGCAGCGATGCGACTACGGCGAAAATGAACGCCAGCGCCAGCGGCCCGACGAAATGCCCCTGCACGCTGGAGGTAAACAATTCCGGCAAAAATACCGCGATGACGACCGCGGTGGCATAGATCACCGGTCCCCGCACTTCCAAGGATGACTCGAGCACCACATCCAGGCGCGGTCGCGGTGTCGCGAGCCCGGCGTTCTCGCGCAGCCGACGAAGGATATTTTCAATGCCGATGATGGCATCGTCGACCAGAACGCCGAGCGCCACCGCGAAGCCGCCGAGCGTCATGGTATTGAGCGTGAGGCCCATGTGGCTCAGCACTGCCACCGCCGCCAGCAGCGACAAGGGAATCGCGGTGAAAGCGATCAATGCGGCGCGAAAATCCCTTAAGAAAAGGTACAGTACCGCGAGAATCAACACCGCGGCAATCACCAGCGACTGCTTCAGATTTGAAAGCGCGCGCTCAATGAAATTCGCCGGGCGGTGCAGGTTCTTGTAAACCGTGATGCCCTGTTTCTTGAGCGCCGGCTCCAAATCCGCGAGGGCCTTTTCCACCGCCTGCGTGGTGCTCAAGGTGTTGGCGCCAAACTGACTCGCCAACGATAGCATCACGCCGTGTTTACCCATGATCAGCGTGTCGCCGGAACGCAGCGCCGGTGCGATTTGGATTTGCGCCACATCCCGCAACAGGATCGGTGTGTCGTTGCGCACGGTGACGACCGCTTGTCCGAGCGCCTTGACGTCCGGTTCCGGGGTTGGCGATTGCAGCAGGACGCGCTGTGCCGCCAAGTCAATGAAGCCCGCGCCGCGCAGGGGCAACGCTGCCTTCGCCGCATCCGCGACTTCCGAAAAGGACAGATTGAAACTGGACAGCTTGCGCGTGTCGGGCAGGATTTGAATCTGACGCACGTCGCCGCCGAATACGATGACGTGAGCGACGCCAGGAACGGCCAGCAGTCTCGGCTTGATGATCCAATCCGCATTATCGCGCAGCGTGAACGCATCTATCTTGTCCGACAGCAGTCCGATCATCAACAAATCCATCGTGCTCGAGACCAGGGGCGACAATTTCGGCGTGGACACGCCGGCGGGCAAAGAGCTGCCAAGCTCAGAGAGGCGCTCCGCGATTCCCTGGCGGGCGATGTGCACATCGGTGCCGTCCGCGAAAGTGACCGTCACGACCGAGAGGCCCGGGATGGATTCGGAGCGCAGCGTGGCGAGCCCCGCAGAACCATTCACGGCATTCTCGACCTGCCTGGTGACCAGTTCTTCGACTTGTTGCGGAGCAAATCCCGGCGCTTCGGTTTGGATGTCCACCTGCGAGGGAACGAATTCGGGAAACACGTCCAGCGGCGCCTGCAGCGCTCCCCAGGTGCCGAGCGCCAGCGCCAACAACGTCAGCACGGTAATCGCGCCATAGTGGCGCACGGACAACGCGACCAGAGCCCGAATCATGATTTAGTCCGCCGGTTCCGTGCTGGGATTGATTTCGCGGGCCAGCAATTGGCCGGCGGCCACCGTCACGATCTTCGCGCCCGCTTCGATGCCCTCCTTGACGAAGAATCCCTCGTTGGTGGTCGTGCTCGGATCAAGTTCGGTGCGTACGAACTGCCCGGGCTTCTCTTCAACATAACACCAATATTTTCCGCCATTAATCACCGCAGCCGCCGAGGGGACTAAAACGCCTGACTCTGCCTCGCCGGTCGGCACCCATGCGATCAAACGCTCACCTTCGCCGAAGTCGCCGGCTTTCAGATAGGCGAAGTAGCTGCGGCCGGGAACGCTCGCATCGGCCGGCGCACTCCATAGCGAATGAGTTTCAACACTCTTTCCGCCCTGGGACGCGTTGATATGTGCCAAGCGCACACTGCTCGGAGGCGCATCACCGGTCGCACCGAGAGGGAAGCTGACGCGCACCAACTTGGCATCGCCGCTCGCCAAGGCCCGCAGCTGCGGACTATTGATTTGGTTCTTCCAGGGAGAGTTCTGGCCAAACATTGACGAGAGTTTGCGATGCGCCAGTTCCAGGGCCACTTGATCCACCGCAGCCTGCCGCTCCAAGCCCTCCAAAGTATCCGCAGGCATCGCGCCTGCGGTGCCCGCCAAACGTTGTGTGCGCTCGAGCGCCGCGCGGCTTTGACGCTCCGTCGCCGCGGCGGTGTCCAGTTCCGCCACCGCGGTGGCGATACTCTCATGCGCAAGCACCACCGCGAATCCGCTGGCCTCGGGCGAATGCATGATGGCCTTGGCTTCTGCGGTGACGATGCCCATTTTCTCGATTTCTTCGGGTTTCAAGGACACGCCTTCGGCTTCCTCTGCCGCGCCGGCCTTATCTTTGTCCTTTCCGCCCGCCTCTTCGGCTGCCGGCGCATCCGCCGCTGCGGGCGTCTTGTGACAACCGCCGGTCGTCAACAGTGCGCACAAGGCAAAGCAGCTCAGCACGACATACCCTAAAGAGAGAGTTCGCGTTTTCGGATTCATCGGATCGCATTCCATGTCATTTTTGGGGTCGTCGTGGATTTTGGGGCCGTGGCATCGATCGCTGCGGATTGCGTCCAGCCTCCGCCCAGCGCCTTGCTCAGGCTGACCAGCGCAGTCAAGCGCGCCAGCTTGTACTGCACGAACTGGTCGCGCGCCAGATACAGTGTTCGTTGCGCTTCAAGCAGCGTCAGATAATCCCCAGAACCTGCCTGGTAGCGCAGCTTCGCTCCGTCAAAGGCGCGCTCGCTCTGGGCAACATTCTCCATCTGAAATTCTTGCGCCACATCCAACTGATGAACCTGCGCCAGCGCGTTCTCGACGTCGACCAGCGCGGACACAATTGCCGATCGATACGTTGCCAGCAGCTCCTCCTCTTTCGCCGACACCTCATCGCGCTGCGCCTTCAGGCGCCCATGATCGAAAATGGGCTGGACCAGGTTTGCGCCAAGCGCAAATGACGGTCCGATGCCCGGGATGGTCAACACGGTGGCCGGCAGCGCCGGATTTTGCACGCCCGCAGCCGCGGTCAGACTGATGCTCGGAAACATCGCAGCGCGTGCCGCGGCCAGATCTGCGTGTCCCGCCCGTAAATTTGCCTCCGCCAGCACTAGATCCGGCCTGCGCATCAGCAGCTCAGACGGCAAGCCCGCCGCAATCGCAGGCTCGCGCAGGTCATCCAGCGGCTTGAGACCAACCGCGAAACCTTCAGGAGCACGTCCCAGCAGCAGTGCCAGAGCCGAGCGCGCCTCGAATTCCGTTTGCTCCAAGTCGACAATGGCGATCTGCGCCGTGTCATAAGTCGATTTCTGCGTCGCTAACTCGACCGGCGTGGCAATCCCCGCGTCGAACCGCGCCTGCACAACCTCGAGTAAATGATGTGCCGCCTCGCGATTGTCGTGCGCAATGGCTATCCGCTCGCGCAGCGCCAATATCTGAAAATAGCCGTTAGCCACTCCCGCCAGCGTGGTCAGGGCAATGGTGTCCCGATCCGCTCGCGACGCGCCAGCCAGAAGGCGCGCCGACAGCGCCGTCGCGCGGTTTTTACCCCAGAAATCCAGCTCGTAGCTCGCAGACAGCATGGCCGACCAATCGAGTTCATGGCCGCCGCCCTGGGAAGAATGGCCCGCCAGATAGTTCGCGTTGCCGACGGCATCGACGCTTGGCAGGATGGCGGCTCCGGCCTGTCGTGCGCGGGCATCCGCCTGCGCCACTCGCGCACGCGCCACCGCCACGTCCCAGTTATTTTTTTCCGCAACCTCCACGAATGAGTTCAACTCATCGCTAGCGAAATCACGGTACCAGTCCTTCGATGGCCACTGACCGGCAGCGCCGTCGCCGCGGCTGCTTGCGAATTCCGCGGGCAGATCCTGAGGTGGCGCCGCGAGCTTCTGCGTCGCGCAACCGGCCAAACCTAAGCCCAAGACGAAGCTGACCCTAATTAATGTTGCGTTTGCAGCCATGCGTCTCTCAAGAAGCGCTCTGACGAGGTAAAAAGAAAGGTAGCACGCTCTGCGGACTTGAAACTTTACAGTTATTTATACAATCCAAATGTAGCCGCCGTTACGCCACCTGCAACGGCTTGGCGGGCGCCATCAACTTCCGGGGCTCGTGGCTCGAGTTAGGCAGACGAAGCGGCGGTTGGTGCGAAATATCGTCCTGGTTGTGCGTGCATCAAGCCTTCTTTCGCTGTTCCTCGACGTCGGCGAGTAGCGGAAGGATTTTCTGGTCCGCAAGAAGCGTGCAATAGTACTCGTTGACCGACTTTATTTTTCCATCTTGCAAGGTGAAGATCATCGAGTATTGATTACAGTACCGCTCGCCGTTCGCAAGGGTAGCATCGCCTTCAAACTCAACCGCAACCTTATCGCCCTCCGCGATGACCGATTTGAAACTCGGGCGAAGTCCGGTAGGAATGATGTCTTTGAAGGTTGCGGTTGTTGCGATAATTATCTCGTAGGGGCGTGGGCCGGAGAGTTTTCCATATCCTTTGGCGTAGGTCACGGCGTCCGGGGCAAGGCAGCTTTTCGCAGCTTCCGCATTGCCATCGCTGAAGGACTCTATGAATTTAATGACTGTCTTTTTGTTTTGCTCGATCACGGTTATATCTCCTTATTGATTGGTAACGAGGCGCCTTCGAGACTGACGCGCCGTCCGGGGGCGACGTGGTCGCCTTCTCGATCTCTGCCTTGAGCTTGGTGGCGAATGACTTTGCCAACATGGGCAATAGCGGTTTGCTCACCGCCTCCCACATCGGCGCCATCACCCCGCCGCCTTGAACGCGCACGCTCAATGACGCCTCGGTCGTGTTGTCACTTGTGCTGACCGCGTGATACGACCC